>Ga0070689_100002276_pt1 | contig 12482 bp, 10 predicted proteins | sample KBSS23HmetaG_FD_64669 | JGI IMG/M metagenome (GOLD analysis project Ga0070689, IMG submission 64669) | Switchgrass rhizosphere microbial communities from Kellogg Biological Station, Michigan, USA - KBS S2-3H metaG | ecosystem: Host-associated > Plants > Roots > Rhizosphere ...
GCACCCTTCAACAATGGTGCCCTCGACGCAGTAGCCAAACTCATTCCTGACGCAACAGATATCGGCTGGCGCAACACTGCCACATTCGCAGCAAATGCCTCTGTTATGAGCGGCATCACTGGTACACCGGCCCGCAGCGGGCGTATCAGGGCCAAAGACATCTGCGCACCAATGGGCACAGTCGCGATTCGGAGGACCACCACTGCACTTAATTTTGTTTCCGAAAACGGTTCTTATCGCACCCAGACCGACGACGCCGCCGACCGATGCCGTGAGAATGGTTTTCAGAGCGCGACGCCGTGAAGTCGACTTTGCCAGCTCTTTAGTTAGTTCGTCAAATTTTGTGGGGTTCATATCTACATATCTCCTGGGTTAATTGAGGTTAAACTGGGGTAAAATCGGGGTTAATCGCGAGATTAGGAAGCAAGCTCACAGCTCGTCAAGCCTTTTTTCCTAATATTTTTTCCTTAATCCAAAGCATGAGCGCATGTGCCGGGGAATGTGCTGATTTCGCAGCCATTGGCCGGCTTGCTTCGCCGGCTCGCCGAACAAGCCCACGCGCGCGAGAGAGGCTGTTTTTCACGGTCGCTTCTACGCTCAGATAAAATTTTGGCGCAAAACGGTGCAGCGCTACGCAACAGATTGCGAATGCTGAATCGCTAAACACCTGGCGTAGGCAACGCTATGCAACTCGTTAGGCGTGAATTACAAATCAGCTGCTCTAACCAGCTGAGCTATGCCGGCGCGGCCTTGGATGAAAGCCGTTTTAACGCGTTCATCAAGAGTTCGCCTGATGATGGTGGACCGCCGCGATTAGCAGTTTGCTAACTTTAAGCGAACACGCACAGGCAAAGGGCTACGCTACGGTCTTTGCCCGGTGTTGTCTTCTTCCTTCGTCCGTTGCGATTGCTCTTCAACGCGGTGCGCGTCGAAATTTTCGATTGAATCACTGCAGCGTATGGATTCTGAGTGGCTTGTTCGTGTTGGTTTAGACAAAGTCAGAATCTCCAGCAGGATTTCTGCGAGCCGTTCCGGTGGCTCGGGAGGCATGCTCATCTATGTTTGAGACGCCGCCGACTGAGAATTCTGTCTGCTTACGCTCTTTTTTGCTGACGGAGGCTGGAATCCGCATTACTCGCGATCGTCGGACCCCTTTGCCACGTCGACAACCAACAATCGGATCTGTTCCTCGCACTGATTTCGCATTACTCGCGGACACGTGAGTAAGCGGAAAGCGGGTCGGCGGTCTCCAAGTTTTTGATGACGGTACTGAGGTAGACCGACTCGGGATAAAACGCTTTGTATTTGGTGATTTCCGCCCGATTCAAAACCTTGAAGCCGTAACGTTCGAACATTTTTTCGCCACGGCGGCTCTCAAAGGTGATGATCTGGCCACAGACGCGTTTCTCGCCGGAGCGATAAAGGTAACTCAGATACGCACTCATTAGAGCGCGGGTGGTCGATACCTTTCGCGCGTCGGGCAGCAGATTGATGTGAAAATGCGGTACTCGCCGCGGCTGAGCGGGGACCTCCCGCCAGCCATACATCAGAATCCAGCGAATAAACCGACGCGAACGCTGGCTGTACCGGAAGTAACGCGTCAGGGCCCGGAAGAATAACCAGACGTTTTGATAAAGTGCGTAGAGCTGGTTTTGGAGGGGCTTCCGGGAGCCTAGCAAGTAACCGCAGATTTCGCCGTCTACCTCGAGGAGAAAACAGGATTCCGGTTCGTGATCGGTGTAGTAAGTCGTGAGAAAATCGGCGAATAATTCACGGTCCTGGTAGACCGGATCGATGGGCTCGCCGAGGAATCCCGTATCGCAGCAGAGCTTTCTTACCGTCTCGCGATCTGATCTGCGATAGCCACGGATGAGGAACGGCTGGTGGTTATCGTTCAACATTTAAAATCGGCGATATTTTGAGCGAAGCTCGCGATAAATGCAAAACAGTTCGTCAAACACACGGGGCCAGCTGTACAGACTCCGCGCAACGCGTGAAGCGTGCCTGCCCATAACCGATAATTTCCTGTCGCTGCTGTCTTCGATCGCGTTCACCAGCGCGTCGGCGCTGTTTTCCAGCGCCCACGATTCCTGATCATGACAAATCACGTTGTCCATGTAGCTACCGCGAATTCCCACTACAGGCGTCCCGCACGCCTGGCATTCCAAGGCTGCAAGGCCAAATGTTTCTTGAACACCGGGATGAACGAAAAGATCGGCCGCACGATAAAACCCTGAGAGCTCGCAAGGATCGGCGCAGTAGCGGATCCACGAAAGGTTGTCACATCGCAATTGCAGTTTCCGGACTTGCGTTCGGTCGGGGCCATCGCCGATCACGAGCAAATGAAATTCATTGGGCCGGCATCCTTGCAAAGCCTTGAAAGCGCGGAGCAAAGTCGCTGTGTTCTTTTCTTTCGCTAACCGGCCTACGTAAAGGAGTAGCTTCTGACCTGAAGTAACGCCAAGCGAGCGCCGTATTGCTTCGGTTCCGGATCCGTCGGGACGGAAGATTTCCGTGTTAACGCCAAGGCTTAGCACACGTACGTTGTGTACGCCCCAGTTACGCAGCACGCAGCCCAGCCGGTCTGATGCAACGACCGTGGCGGCGTGCTGATTGTAGAGTTTGCGAACATATGCGCGGGATAGCTTCATCACGCGATGCGTCGCCGTTTTCCCAAGGAGCGTCGCGCTCTTTCGCACGTACGCTTCTGGAAAGTGGGAATGATAAAATCCGACCACAGGTACGCGCAGCGCGCGCCCGACCCTCAATGCTTTCCAGCCGAGCTGATAGGGATCGGCAGATTCGATGACATCCGGCTGTTCCCGGTCCAAAATTTCTTCAACTGCGCGAAGATTCAGCAGCGCGCGGTATTGCGCGGTTCGCGACACAAGAGGAGAACGAATCGTGTAAACACGGGAGCGCCCGTTTGCTTTCAGTTTCGTCTTTGCGCCGGGAACAATAAGAACATGTTCGTAGCGCGACGCGTGCCGGTGGATGTAGTCGATCTTTTCGTGAAGATAGCGTTTCACGCCACCGCTTACCGGCGAATAGAACTGGGTGAGGTCGCAGATCTTCATGTTTCTGTCATTCCGATCAGAGCGCAGCGAAGTCGAGGAATCCCGCGGAACAACCTAAGAGTACTGCCACGGGATCCTTCGACTCCGCTCAGGATGACAAGAGAAATGCGCTCTTTGCAAACTCAATCATGCGATCCCATTTCACTAAGATACTTCTCCGCCTGTAATGCCGCAGCGCAACCCATTCCCGCAGCGGTAATGGCCTGCTTATAAACACGGTCAGCCACGTCACCGGCAATGAAAACGCCGGGAACTTTACTTTCGACTCCGTTTTTCGGGAGCAGATAGCCCTCATCGTCCATATCGAGTTTACCTCGATAGGCCTTCGTATTGGGATCGTGCCCGATCGCGACGAAAACGCACGCCACATCCAGCTCGCGCTCGTCATTCGTCTTAACATTCCGCAGTCGCACAGCGCGCATCTCCCCATTTTCATCGGCCACGTATTGTGTCACGACTGTGTTCCAGATAGGCTCGATCTTTTTGTTCGCAAACACCCGCTCCTGCATGATTTTCGAAGCCCGCATCTTGTCGCGGCGATGAATGAGATAAACCTTTGAGGCGAAGCGGGTGAGGAACAGTGATTCCTCTGCCGCGGAATCGCCGCCGCCCACGACGCAGACCGGCACGTTTTTGTAGAATGCGCCGTCACAAGTCGCGCAGGAGGTCAAGCCGTGGCCGACTAATTTGTCTTCGCCGTTTAGTCCGAGATATCGGGCCGCGGCGCCGCTGGCGATAATAAGCGCCCGCGTTTCCAGCCATTCATCGTCCGCTTTGATCCGGATATGCTTGTTGTTCGGATCGAAATCGGTCACTTCCGCATAGGAAAACCGGGCGCCAAATTTCTCGGCCTGTCTGTGCATGTTCAGAATCAGCTCCGGCCCATCGATTCCGTCGGGAAACCCGGGATAATTTTCGACGAGAGTAGTCGTGGAAAGCTGCCCACCAGGTTGCCGGCCTTCCAGCACCAATGGGGTAAGATTAGCGCGCGCGGCGTAAATTGCGGCAGTCAGCCCCGCGCAACCGCTCCCAACAATGATCACTTTCTCCATCGGTAAAATTTAGCACACGATGCAAGTTGCACAGCGCGCGAGCTATTACTGTAGCGGCGCTCTGTGAGCGCCGAAACGGAGCGCCACAAGTTGGTCGGCGGTCACAGACCGCCGCTACAGACTGCGTGTCCAATCTCACGCGGTGACGCGCACGTTAATTCTGTGAAGACCGCTCACGCCGGAGAACGGGCCGCGATCTTCTTCAAATTCCTGGAGGTCGCCTTCGCCATCTGTGGCCCGGACGAGGAGCGGGTAATCACCCATCGCAGCGGGTGTCCACTGCGCTTTCCAGAGCGACCATGCCAGATTGCCACCCGAGTAATAAATCTCGGCATCGCTCCAGGTTTGACCATCATCGAAACTGATCTCGACGCGGGAGATGCCGCGATCGCCGCCGAAGGCGATGCCTTTCACTTCGATTGGAGCAGTTACTTTGCTTAACGACACAAACATCCAATCATCCGGCACATCGATTCTCGATCGTGTGGGCACTATGAAATCGGGTCCCCATCCTTGTGCCTCATAAAATCCTTTCGCGTTCGCGTCTGTCACCTCAACTTTGGTGAGCCATTTCACGTTTTTCTCGCCGAAGTAGCCCGGCACGATCACGCGTAACGGATAACCGTGCCGATCCGGCAATGGGACGCCGTTCATCTCATAAGCGAGCAGCGTACTCGGCTCCATCGCTTTCTCCAGCGGGATCGTGTCGGTGTAGTTATCGACACCGTGCAGACGGACGCGCGCGGCACCTGAAAGTACACCGGCCTGATCGAGCAAATCGCGCAGCGGAAGACCTTTCCACACGGCATTGCTGATCAGGCCCGCTTCCAGACTGTTGCTGATGCACATGAGCGTGGTTTCCTGCGTGGTCGGTTTGAATCCCACAAGGTCTTGGAGGCGCCAGGTCGCCGGGTTCTGCACCAGGCCACCGATTTCAAGATGCCATACATCGATGTTCACCTTGGGATCGATGACGTTCTTGGTGACGCAGTAGAACAAGTCGTTAGGCGTAATCGGCTGAACAATGCTGCCTTTGTATTGAGTACCGTCATAGCTAAACGTAGCAGCGCGATATAGCTTCCGCGCCAGCGCAATACCGCCACCAATTGCTGCGAGACCGATAGTGCCCAGTACGAATGCACGGCGTCCAATGCTGGGGGTGAATTCTTTGGTAGGGACATCGCGCTGCGATCCGCGGACGGCCCAGCGGCCCGTCCCTACCATCAAAAAGCGGAAGCCTGTTACCAGCGTTCGTTCGAACAAAAGGACGCACAATGCGAAGCCGATGAGTGTGACTAGGCGTGCGACCTGAATTGGCAGGCCGATAGAGCTCGTGCCGAGCACCGGCCACAATGCGATCGCAAATATTACAATCGGCAACACAACAAAGATCGACATGGTCCAAATCGCTGGGGCGCTCCATGCTATACGTGAATCACGTATAGTATTGCCGCCCGCGCGCGGTTGCTCTTCGGTCGAACGGCTCAGTAGCGCGTAAAGCGCTCCACCAATTGCGCCGACCACAATTTGACCGGCAATTGTCGATCCAACGCCAAGTTGCTTGAGATGATTGTAACCTCCGACCTTGCCCATGAGCGAAAGAAACGGGCCAGGCGGAATGAAGACCGAAAGGCGATCGCCGATGATGACGAGCGGTGTCGCCACGCCGAGCGTCGCGAGCAATAACATCGCGGTCGTCATCAAGACCGCAGCCACGAATCCGGCGAGCAATCCGGCGGAGATCGCTTTTGTTCGTGTCACAATAACCGATGATGTTACGAGCTAAACGCCACAAGGAAATCAAATTGCACACGCGGTGAAAAAGCGACGCGTGGACGCATCGCATTCCAAAGGACGACGTGCGAAATTATCCAAGGCTTTTTTTGTTACGCGAAGCCTTGGGAGTGCGCACAGCCTGCCGCCGTGTGCGGGCGTCCTCATGTCGCTTTTGTCTCCTGTAACGTCCGCTGTCCTCAGCGGATTTTGTTGCCGCGCGAAGCGATCCCGCGCTAAGGACGGCGCACGCTACAGTTTTGCTGCTGCGAGAATTTTCCGTGCGCGCTCCACGACCATCTCGTACGTGACCTGCTTCATGCAGGCGTGATCGAAAGGGCATTGGCTCAGCCGACGGTAATTGCAGGGAGAACACGGCAGCTCCACTCGCACAACGGATTCCGGTCGTTTGTACGGCCCGATGTGAACCGGATTCGTCGGGCCAAACACGCTTACCATCGGTTTAGCCAGCGACGCGGCCACGTGCATCGACCCCGAATCGTTCGTGACCGCCACTTCAGCGCGTTGGATCAAACCCGCTAGATCCGCAGGAGTAGTTTTACCGCAAAGATTAATTGTTCCCGGCGCCGCGGCGGCGATTTGCCGGCACCGCGCTTCATCGCGTTTCGTCCCCGCGAGAGCAACAGCAAATCCTTCCCGAAGAAATTCGCGTGCGACGCCTGCGAAGCCTTCGATGGTCCAGTGCTTTGTTTCCCAAATTGTCCCGGGTACAAGAACAACGAGCGGTTTGCCGACAGGCACACCGTGCTCATCGAGCAATCGGTCGACGTTATGGATTGTTTCCGGTGAGAGATGGATTGCCAGGTCCGGCGGTTCGTCATCGAAACCAAGCAACGATCCGACCCACAGATAGCGATCAATGGCGTGAACATCGAGCGTGGGAATGGGAATACGGTGAGTGTACGCGATCCAGGAGCCTTCGCGGGCGCCACGCCAGCCGTGGCTTGGGACGTTCTTGAGATCGTGTTCGGCAGAAATTGTGCGCGAGAATTTGATCGGCCGATCAAACCCGATGCGCACTCGCGCGCCGCTGATGAGCGCGAACAATGCCGAACGCACCTGGCCATGCATGTCGACCACCAGATCGTATTTCGCGCTGCGAATTTGTTTGAGAAGATCGAAGAATCCGAGTGTGGCACGCCATCTCTGGCCCGGCTTCGAGAAATCGCGGCGCGCAAAGAGAACCACATTCGAGAGCGCGGGATGATGGCGGACGACCTCCGCATTCTCCGGCGTGATCAGCCAGTCAATTCGCGCACGCGGATAACGCGCACGCAGTTTTACCAGCACCGGTATCGTATGCACGACATCGCCGAGCGCTGAAGGTTTGATTAGCAAAATGCGCGAGAACTCTGCGGATCTCAGGTCCGACTGGGTTGCGCGCGCGGGGTCGCCCTGGGTATTCAACTGAGGTGCCTCACGAAGAGATTTCAAATCAACGTCCAACGCTCAACACTCAACGCCCAACGTCAAATTCGGGCGGTTGAGCGTTGAACCTTTCCTCCGAAGCGCTACGCCGCTTTCTTCTCGCCCGATAACCCCGAAAACATTCGGGGGATTTTTTTCATCCAGGCTGAAAAGCGATGGCGGCTTTGCTCGCGCCGTACCACAGCCTCGCTGGTTACCCAGTTGAACTGGATCACGCGCCGCGGACCTGAGAACGGCTTGTGGCCGTGCCACGAATTATTGCTGCGGCGAAACGCCAGTAGCGTCCCTTCCGTCGGCGGGACTTCGAGAATCACGTCGTCAAGATTGTCCCCTGAACGAAGCAACCGAAGCCGGCCACCAGCGGACTCCCAGCCCGCATTCATATAAATCAGGATCGTGATGATTTTCGTCTCCGAGTCAGTATGAATTTTGCCGTCTTTTTCGCTGCAACGACCGCGTACCGTGATCATGTCGGGCCGATTCGTCAGATCGATGCCGAACTTTTCCTCAAACGAATGACGAAACTCATCGCTTTGCATTTGCTCGACAAGCTTTGCAAAGGCTGATCCGTAAGTGACCTCACCCAAAGGAAAGCTGCCAGGGCGGTCCACCTGGGGATAATCGTTGTGTATCGCCGAACGGGCATCGGCCTTCACAAACTCCGGAACAATCAAAAATTCGAACGGCTCGCGAGTAAGCGGCGTGGCGCGGAACCTCTCTAAATCGAGCATTGAAACCATCGGCGACGTTACACCAAGGAACGACGGCTTCCAAGCCATCGAGCAATGTGACGGCTGGGAAGCCGTCACTCCTCCGAGATCAAGGCCACCCGCACGAGAGTCGCGAGGATGCGAGTGCCGGCGACGAATGTGCCACGCAAGGTGCCTGAGACTTTCGATTCGCCACCCATCCGGTTGCGGTGATTCACCGGGATTTCAAGGATGCGCAGACCGGCCCTCGCCGCTTTCATCTGCATCTCCAAATTCCAGCCGTAAGTTTCCTCGCGCATATCAAGCTTTGCGAGCACATCACGACGAATGGCGCGGAATGGGCACATGTCTGTGTAACGAACGCCGTAGAGTAGTTGCATTATCGATCCGGCAATTCGTCCGGACACGATCTGTTGGACGTTCATGCTGCCTGGTTCACGTTCTCCGCGTGTGCGCGAGCCGATCACGAAATCATGCGTCCCGCTTGCGATGGGCTCGACGAGCTGCGGTATGAACCTTGGAATATCGCTGCCATCGCCATCGAGAAACACTATGATGTCGTCCCGCGATTGCGGGAGCGAAACCGCCCGAGCGCCAGCTGCGCACGCTCGCCCGTAACCACGCAGCGCAGTTATGACTCGAGCGCCGGCTTCACGCGCCCGCTCCGCAGTACGATCTGTGCTGCTGTTATCAACGACGATCACTTCGCTGGGCACGCGGGTCGCGAGACATTCGCGAACCACGCCCGCGATCGGTTCTTCCTCGTTTAGCGCGGGGATGACAACCGACACGTTGCTCATCGCAAAACGAGCCACGCGCTTGTGAAGTAAATCACCAGCGCAATGAAATCGGCCGACGCCAGTGTGACCGGTCCGGCAGCAATTTTGGGATCGAGCTTGAGCCGATGTATAAGCGAAGGCACAGCCAGACCCAGGGCGCATGCGCTGATCAGTGAGAGCGCAATGCTTCCACCGATAACAACTGCCGCACGTACATCGTTGCGCCACGCCCACGCGATCATGCAGACAACGAACCCGCAAGAAATGCCGAGAAGTGCTGCGGTTGCCAGCTCACGACGAAACGAAGACGCGAGCCAATCCCAGGTCACGCTGACTGAGCGCAACGCATGAATCGTCACGCTCATTGATTGCATACTGACGCTTTCGTTTAATCCCAACACCATCGTGAGAAAAAACGCAATGATCAGACTGCCGGCCAGTGTTGCTTCGAATAAGCCTGATAGAATTGCCGACAGCGTTCCACCCGTCACCGTCACGAGCAGCCACGGGAAGCGAAAGCGAAAAGCGCGCCACGCCGATACACCACGGATTTGTTCGAGGCGAAAGCCGAGCGCCTCAAAAAACTCTGGATCGACCGGCATAGTCCCGCGACTGCGAGATCGATCCTCCGTATCGCCTGCTTCCAAAATTTCTTCGGCAAACAAGTTCGCGTCGATGATTCCGACGATGTGGCGTTGTTCATCCACGACCGGGAACGCGAGGAATTTGTAAAGCACGAAAAACTCGCACGCGTCGAGCACCGTTGCCTTCGCCGGAATAGCCACGACGCGCCGCACCATCACTTCGTGTAGCGCAGTTTCCAGTGGCGCGGTCAGCAGGCGCCGGGTTGGGACAACGCCTACGAGTCGTTTGTCTTCATCGATCGCGTAAAAGTAAATTACACGCTCGCCCACGCCCTCACGCCGAATTCGCTCCAGCGCTTGGCCAACCGTCATGTCGGCATCCAGCAGCGGAAAATCCTTCCGAGCGTGCTCGACAACGGGTGTATCAAAATCTGGAATGCTGCTCGCAAGGTTCATCTGGCCACACGATGAACAATGCCTTTGTTCTTCAAGATGTCGCGAGCTTCGCTGAAATAATCGCGAATATCCGACTGCTTTCTGATCCAGTCGAGGTAACGCGAGATACCTTCGCTGAGGTCGACAGTTGGTTTGTAACCGGCCGACCGCGCCAACGTGGTGTCGCTGGTTAAGTGACGCATCTCGCCGGGACGAAATTCATCATTGAGCTCAGGCGCGATGTCGATCTTTAGAATATCGGCGAGGTGTTCTGCGATTTCGCGAATCGGTGTGCCATGTCCGCTGCCGATGTTTACAGGCAGGCCATTGAGCTTGTCGGTTTGCGCCGCGAGCAAATTCGCGTGCGCGATATCTTCGACGAATGAGAAGTCGCGAGTTTGCTCGCCGTCTTCGTAAAGCACCGGCGGCAGATTATTCAACAGGCGCGTGCAAAAGATCGCAATTACGCCTGTGTATGGATTGAAGATCGATTGACGCGGTCCGTACGTGCAGGAGTAACGCAACGCGACTGTGGGAATGCCGATCTGCTTTCCCCAGAGTAACACGAGCCGCTCCTGGTCAACTTTCGTTAGCCCGTAAACGGTTTCTCCACCGACCGGTGCGTTCTCCGGTGTGGGAACGCTTTTCGTGATGGATCCGCAAACCGTGCAGTGCACCTGCCAATCGCCGCGACGCAATTGCTCAATCGGTCGCACGCTCGGGAAGACCAGTCCATGCTTTGGACATTCGGTCGCGCCTTCGCTGTAAACTGCCTGCGAGCTGGCAACGACGATCTTTTTGATCGGGAGATTTTTCTCACGAATGACTTCAAGCATCTGTGCTGTGCCAAGCGAATTCACGTGCACATATTTGGCAATCTCCGGCATGTAACCGCCGTACGCGGCCTGATGGAAAACAATGTCGATTCCCTCGAGCGCAGCCGTAATCGCATCGCGATTCCGCATGTCGCCCTGGATGAATTCCGCTTCGGGATTTATCCAGGGCGGTTTTCCGCGGCGGTGCGTTTGCGGCTCGAGATTATCCAGAGCGCGCACCTGCCAGCCTTCGCGCACGAGAAGATCGACAACGTGCGAGCCGATCAGACCCGCGGCGCCAGTGACGAGTGCGCGTTTCATCATCTCGTTTCTGTAGCGGCGGTCTCTGACCGTCGCAAACGTCAGATCGGCGCCCGGAGAGCGCCGCTACAGCTCTTTCTGCGCGGTAAGTTCTTTCTGCGCGGTAAGTTTGGTCAAAAATTCGCGAGTGTGCGGCGCAATATCCACCGAGGTCGTATCGACCAGTAATTCGTCACACAACCGGCGCAAGCTCACGTCGTCGTCAACATCATATCCGGACGGTAGAAGTTTGACTTCGAGTCCGATCTCTGTCGCGCGCTGGATCGTCTGATTGAGCACGCGTTCGGTGCTCCAATCAATTTCCTCGAACAACTGCCGATGCAGTTTCTTTAGACCAATCAAATAATAGCCTCCGTCATCGCTCGGACCGAGCACGACGCGATCCTCGCGCGTGCCTAGCAGTTTAACGGCCTCTGCAAAGTTCTCGGCGGGCACGGTTGGGCTGTCGGAATCGATCAGACAAACCGATTCAAACCCGCTTTTGAACAAATCCTCGACCGCGAAATAGAGACGCTCACCGAACTGATCGCCGCGTTGCGGCAGCAAACGGAAATCTGCCGGGAGAATATCATTGTAAGCCGATTCAGCGCCGATAGGTGTATAAACCGCAATTCCGCATGCGGCTGTAGCCGCTTCGCTGCGCGAAGCGCTGGAGTCTTCGGATCGCATCTTGTTTGCGTCGCCCACAGGGCGACGGCTACAGGCGCTCGAAATCGCTGCGGTTGTGTCGCGCAGGAAACATCTGTTTAGTTCCGCGGCTTGCTCCGGCGTTAATGGCGGAACCAAACGCGTTTTCACTCGTCCGGCTTGTGGCGCCTTGGTCATGACGGCCAATGCACAAAGACCCCGTGCGCCGCGTTCAGGAAAATTCGGATCGAGAACACGAAACGATTTCATTCATTAACGAGAAAGTTTTTCACACCTCAAGAAGATGATTTGCATTTTCCTTTTAGGAAATTTCTTCATATAAGCGGAGTGAATAACGGTGAATCTGTCCCGGCGGCCGGCCTCGCAAATTGGTGTGGAAATGAGCTGTTGATAATATATGTGCGTTCCAGCGACAAATGTTCGTTGCGAAAACGGCCCCGTAGTTATTCGAGGTTATTCAAACTTATTAGCGAATTGCTCGAAGATGCTTTAACAAAATCGGCATGCAGAAAATTCTGCGCGGCGTACTGATTTCGGTTTTCCTTGGTTTGCTGTGTAGACCAACTGTTTCGCTTGCCCAGTCCAATCGATCAGCGTCTGAGAGAGACGCCTTGCAACTTTGGAAAATTCAGAAGGTACTCGCGTCGAAAAAATACGTCGATCTCACGCATGAATTTGCGCCGGGAATCCCGCGGTGGCCCGGTTTTCCGGATGAAACGCGTAAAACAATTTACTGGTACGAGAAGCGTCCGGACACGATGGGCTCCGGGTTTTTCTCGGAACTCTTCACGCACGTCGGCCAATGGGGCACGCACGTTGATCCGCCGGCGCATTTTGTC
>Ga0070689_100002281_pt1 | contig 12478 bp, 3 predicted proteins | sample KBSS23HmetaG_FD_64669 | JGI IMG/M metagenome (GOLD analysis project Ga0070689, IMG submission 64669) | Switchgrass rhizosphere microbial communities from Kellogg Biological Station, Michigan, USA - KBS S2-3H metaG | ecosystem: Host-associated > Plants > Roots > Rhizosphere ...
CTGCCCTTCGTGAATGATCAGGCCGACATCGGCACGATCATCGCGAACCGCCCGGAAAATCTCATCAAAAGGTACCACGATATGATCGAAGTCCGCGGCCGGACGCCCCAGCCATAACTGAAGCGCGAGGAAGGCGCTGGTCATTCGGCCCGGAACGGCGACGCGGGCTTTCAAGATGTCCTCACGGCGCAGGGTCCGTTTGGCCACGAGCATGGGACCGTACCCGTCGCCCATGCTCGCGCCGCTCGGAAGCAGCGCATACTGGTCGGAAACGTAAGCGTAGGCATGAATGCTGATGGCGGAGACGTCGAGCTCGCCGCGAGTCGCGCGTTCGTTGAGGGTCTGAATGTCCTGGAGAATGTGCTCAAAGCGAAAGCCGCCAGTCGGTATCAACTCCTTGGCCAGCCCATAGAACATGAAGGCGTCATCCGGATCCGGCGAATGTCCGAGCGTCAACGTGTGCGTTGCCATCGCCCGAGAATACCGGGCTCAATCTGATCTTGTCACGGAATTGCAAGCCGGCGGGGCGCGGGTCTGTGACCCGCAGCGGGCAAGGTAGGCTGGGCACGATCGAGTTTGGCCTGAGGGGCCAGGAAGTGCGGGCGTGCTGCGGCTCACAGAGCACGTAGCGCCCGGCATCCCTGCGGGCCGGTCACGAAGCCCTTCGACAGGCTCAGGATAAACTTCCAGCTTCGCTTGCACCGAATGGATGCACCCCCTTGGTTCGTTTCACGTTTCGGCTGTAGGGGCGGCAGGATGCCGCCTCACCAGCACGCAAGGATGCGTGCGCTACCCCAGCGCGGATGCTAAATACCGGGCACCGGGAAGAAGATCTTCACATCGGTGCCCTGCCCGGACGCGCTGTCGAAGATGATTTGGCCGCCAAGCAATTCGGTCAGGCGTTTGGCGATGAACAAGCCGAGCCCGGCGCCTTGTTGTTCAAAGGTCCGCCGCTCAAATTGGATGTGCGGACCAATCCGGCCAATCTGTTCCGGGGTCATGCCGCGTCCCTTGTCGGCAACTTCCAATTGGAATCGTCCATCGACCACCTCCGTTGAGACGAGGACGGGTTTGCCCGGCTCGGAGAATTTGAAGGCGTTATCGGTCAATTCCTCCACGATCTTGGCGAGGTTTTCCTGGGGAACGAGCAGGCTGGCCGGTTGAATTTTGAGCAACAGATCCCCTTCGCGCCGATGGCGGCAGGCGACTTTTCGAGTCACGTCAGGAATCAGGCTTGCCACGGCCACCGGGCTGATCGTGTTCGGTATCTCAATCGTTTTGGACTCGCTCGCCATCAATTCGATCTGCGAATAGACGAGGAAATTCTCGATGAGTCGGTGGAGACGGCAGGCGGAATCATAAATGAAGCGAGCCGATTCCAGCATCTCCTCCGGAGGCATGGTCTGATAATCGTCCATCATCATGTGAGCCAGCCCCATGATTCCATTGAGCGGAGTGCGCAATTCATGCGGCAAGGCCAGCGTGATGTTGCCTCGCAATTCATCGAGCTTGCGCTCCGACAAATCCTGCAGCTTGGCGTGCTTTTCCAGGCGGGCGTTGACCGCCGCCATCAGTTCCCGCGGTGAGAACGGCTTGGTCAGATAATCGTCAGCGCCCAGCTCCATGCCTTTCCGCACCGTGATCCGGTCGGTCGCTCCCGAAAGAAAGATGAATGGAATGGTCGCGGTGGATTCCTGCTCGCGCATGGCTTTCAGGGTTTGGTACCCGTCCATGTTGGGCATGTTAATGTCGCAAATGATGAGGTCAGGCAGGTGCTCGGCCGCCTGCTTCAAGCCGCTGACACCATCCTCGGCCATCAGGGTGCTGAATCCGTACAGGTTGAGGCTCTCGTTGATGATCATTCGGATATCTGCCGAATCATCGATGATCATCACCGTTTTCTTCTTTCGACCGAACGCCGATCGATCGATCGTCAGGCCGTCGCTCTTGCCCGGCCCAGTACGCTTGTCTGGTACATCCATAAGTCCGCGACTTCATTAACGGAAGATCTTGGAGAAAGTTAACTCCCTCTGTGATTTAGCCCGACTTCGCGGCTAACCGGGCCGAAGCACCCCTCTAACTCCGGTCAAGGACTTACGTCCGATCCGCGAAGGGCTGTTAGGCGAAATTCCCCCCGGGAGCGGGCAGATTTTGCCCGGCAAAGGCGGCTGACCAATCCGGAATCCGCGCCCGATCAGGGCATTTGAGGCGTAACGAGTCGATAGAACCGGTTGTTGGGCGCGACGGTATTCGTGATCGAAAGGAATCTTGGACGGGACGCCATGGAAATATCGGCCACTTTCACCCAGGGCGATCCGGCAATAGCATCGCTGCTCACCAAGGAATACGTCTTCTCATTGTCCGCCCAGAAACGCACCACCGCCTGACCTCCGTCCCGGGAGATGTCCGTAATGCGGGGATGACTGAGGACCATTTCACATCCCACCGGAAAGACCGCGCCCATGCTCTGGCCGTCACGGCCGGCCGTTTGCGCGGGCGAGGCCGGTTGCAGCCTATAGTCGTTTTGAGACGGAGCGATGAAAAGCGGGTCGATGTCGATGTTGCCTTCACCCGGCCAGTTCGTGTTGCTGAAAATGTTGTGGTCCGCGAACAACTGGCTGGCATTGACCATGGAAATGGTGGTGGTGTTGTTCCAAAGAATATTGTTGTAGGTATTCGTGGTGATACCGCCGCCCGCGGGCGCCGAAGGATCGACCTTGTTGTAGTTGGTCAGGCCCCAGGCGTTATTCACGATGGTGCAATTGCGAACGCTCACATCGCAGCCGTCCTTGGCCATGACGCCGGACAGGCAGGAATAGATAAAGCAATTGCTGACGATGGTGCCACGCGATGAGTTCCGATCGCCGACCGAGACGCCCTTGTCGAAGGGGAAGTCAAACATCATCGAGTTTTCAATCCGCACATCAAACGAGCCCGGGATATCCCCCGGCCCAACATCCACTGCGTCAACATTCCCATCGGTACCATGCCGGAAGGTGCACCAGCGGATGACCGTTCCGGTCTGGGCGGAGTCGAAATCAACCGCATCTCCATGCACATTCTCAAAGAGGCACTCCTCGATGGTCAGGATGCCGTTTCTCCAGAGCGTTTCATGGTATTCGCGAACATGACAGCGGCGCACAATCGTCGGCGCCGCGAAATGCGTGAGGATAATCGGAGCGATTAAAATCGAGGCTCCCGCCCGACGATAGTCATGGATGTACGAGTCTTCGATCAGGCCGACCGCGTTGCTGTAAACCGTGATCTGGCCGCCGGAAATGTCCGCGTGCTGAATAGTCAGGCTGGATCCGCTGAACTGGCCCGACAATTCCTGCCACAGCGTTCCCGGAACCATCGGCATCAACACGACCTTATTGTCCACCGTTCCCGCGACGTGAATCTTTCCGCCCGCGACGGCGCGAATTCCCGCAGTGTTGGTTATCCTGACCAGGGTGCCTGGTTCAATGGTCAAGATGACGTTGGTAGGAACCCAGACGTTGGACACCACCAAAACCGGGCCTTGGGCGGGACTCCAGATCGTGTCGGCGGACAAAGTTCCTCCCACGATCTGCACCGGATCCTGGCGAATGGCCGAAGCCGGGTTGGAAAAGGCCGAGTGACCCGCATGATTGACGGCCCGGGCTCGGTAGTAGTAACGCTGGCCAAGGGACGCGGTCGTATCCAGATATTCCCGGACATTGCGGGTCAACCCGTTTGCCATCGAGGCCACGAGCGACCAGTTCTGCCGATCGACCGAGCGTTCCAGTTCAAACCCAGTTTCATTGTCGGCATCTTCACTCCACCGCACTTGAATCGGTCCCACTCCCGAGACCACGGCGGCCAGTCGGAAGGGCGCGGGCGGCAAACCGCCGACCGGACGCGATGAAAAGAGCGGACCCATATCCACGCCGCCAAGTCCTGCTCCCTGGGCGGGAGAGCCGGGCCCCAGCCGAAAGTCCGCCCCGGCGGCGTCCACGAACAACGGGTCGGCATTGATGTTTCCCGGACCGGGATATCCGCCCTGCACGTCCGTGAAGGCCAGGTCGAGCGTGGAGCTTCCGGTAAAGACAATGGTATTGGAGTTGCCCCAAAGGATGTTATTGGTTCCGGCGAGATGGGAGATGTCGCCGCTCGCGCGGAAAAAGAGGCCGGTGGCGCAACCGGAGATTGTTGTATTTTCGAACCAGCAGTTCGTGGAGACATTGACCGATATTCCCGAACCGCAGGCATAGATTACTGAATCACGGACGGTCGTTCCTGGCGCGCCGCCCAGGGAGATTCCCTTGTCGGGAAACCCATAGATAAGGCACTGCACGACGGTGCCCGCGCCCGGTCCAAAATCGAAGCCATCAGCGTTGCTGTTGTTTGGGTCCGCTCTTCGCACGGTCGTTCGGCGAACAATCAGTGGAATATCCTCTCCTCCCTTGATATCGAGCCCATCGATGGAGAATTCCTCGAGCAAGGAGTCCTCGATCAGAACCGGGGTGTCCCGCGCATCCATTTCCCCAAACCGGGTTCCATAGACCCGTCGCAAGGTCAAGCCGCTCCCGGCCACACCGGCGATGACTTCCCGGCCATCATTGAGATCACGGATGACGGAGTCCTCCATCAACGTCGTGCCGCCATTGACGGGCCGAATCTGGCCGGCCACGACTTCGGCATGTCGAAGGGTAACGGTCGCGTTGGTTCCGAAAGCGCCCAGGTCGCCCCACGGCGTGGCGCCATCGGCTGGTGCAAACAGAATTGGATTAGCCTCGGTGCCGGTAGCCAAAACCACGCCATTGGTCGTCGCGCGAACGGAGGTGGAAGGACGCAACAGGACGACGGCGCCATTGGTGATCCGCAGGGTTACTCCAGCAGGAACCGTGACGGTGTTGGTGACGAGAATTGTTCCATTCGCGCCGTCCCAAACGGTGTCACTCGATAGAACACCGCCGACGGAGACACCCGGCGTTTGATAAATGACATCGCGATTGGTTGCGGCCACGATGTTGCCGGAGGCGTCGAGCGCGGCCACAAACAAGCGATTGAGCCCGGGGACCATCAGGTAATTAGCGGACCATTGGCCAGTCCCCGGATTGAACGACGTATCATCGCCATTCAATGCGACTCGGGTCGAAGCGGCAAAGGTGTTGGATCCGGTCACGGTCACGGCGTTTGTGCTAACCATCGCGAACAATGGTCCGCCACCGGCCGCCTGCGAGCCGCCTTCCGCTGAAAGGTCCGCGATCAGCACCAGATCGGAGCTGTCGGCGGCCCGATTTAGTCCCAGCACGGCCAGCACGTGTGTTCCCGGCGGCAATCGGTTGCCCACCAGGCCGAGATCATAAACCACCCGCGGTTGCGGCGAATTGCCTGGGTTCCCGTTGGAGGATTCGTGCGAAGTCGTGGCCACCGCGCTGCTGGGGGGTTCGGTGCCCACCGCGCCGGGTGCATTGAAACGGGCCACTTCGACTCCATCCAGATAGGCGACAAAACCATCGTCCCAATCCATCCCCAGTAAAAGCTTCCGGCCGGGATCAATCGGTTCAATCACCACGAAGCTTCTTCGCGTGTAAAGGGTGGACGTCACGTTGAACATCGCGCCGACACCGGTGGCGCAAAGATTTGTCTCGGGCATCCAGTCGGTCGAAAACCCGAACCCTCCCGCTCCCGATAACCAATTATTATCCAAGGCGGCGTCTGAAACCGTCTGCCATCCCGCCACGGTCGAGCCCATTCGATAGCGCCAAACCTCGCTGTGGCTGACCAGAGCGAGAGGCGGCGGCGGAGGGGCACCGACTTGAACGGTCAAATGCTGGGCAATGCCCGGTGGTACAGCCATCGGGGCACTCAATGCCACAACAGCACCGATACGACGAAACAAACGCGGAAACTTCATGGGTTACAACACGGATTATTATCAGTTGGGCGAGTGCCTGAAAAGGATTCAATGCATTGGATCAGACGTCGGGACTGTTGTCATGGGGATGGAGTAATGACCCGGTAAAACCTCTGCACGCGGAACGTCACGGAATCGTCCATGACGGTAATCAGTGAATTGCCTGGCTGCGAAGGGATATCCAGCAAGCGCTGCCACCCGCCGACCGGAGTGTCGCTGTATAGAACTGTGTACGTCTTCCCACCCACCGCCTGGAACTTCAACTCGACGTTGTTGGCGACCCGCTCCGCGCTGACCCGCAAGCTGCTCGAACCGTTCTTCGGATCGGTGCCCGCCAGGTACTCCTCGCGGTTGGTCAAGCCATCCCCGTCCGCATCCAATAAGGCGTCCGCCGGACTGTTCTTGTCGAAGCCGTATGTATCCTCCCATTCATCGGGCATTCCATCGCCATCTCGGTCGCTGCTGCCAGGCGGGCCGGGAGTGGGAGTCGCCGCCACCCAATTGGTCGGATCATTCGCGTAACCGGAATTACTCACGCGCTGCAAAGAGAACCCGAATCCATCCGCGTTCGTCGACCATGGCGGCCGATCGGCGTAGACGACTTTTTCAACAAGAATGTAGGGAACCAGTCCCGCATCGGGCGACGGTGCCAGCTGCGGGATGTCGGGACGGACCAGTTCGACACTTTCGCTGCTGTTGTCGAGTTTACCGCCATACGGTCCCACCAAAACAGAATTCGTCCCGTACCTGGCTTGGAAAATCGCTCGCGATGCCGCGTCCGTCACCGGGTCGAATCCCACCACCAGCAGATGTCCCCCCGGAGCGATGGTATGCGTGGAGTTGAATTGAAAACTGACAGCGTCGCGCAAGCGCCAGCCATTGGTGGGATAAGCCGGGTCGAACAACGGCACCACCTCGGTTCCTGGGTTGCGCAACTCGATGAACTCTTCGACGGCGTTGTCATTCGTCCCAATGTCCGGCGGGTGGTACATGATCTCGCTGATCACGACAGGTCCGACCTTGGGATAGGGATTGGGCGCGCCCGCGCCCGTGCGAAAAACGATGATTTGCGCCGGCGGGCTTTGGGCCGTGACCGCCGTCCCGAACGAGAGGGCGCCCATGCTCGGATAATCGATGGTGCCAACGCTGTTGACGTAACGTCCGAAGGACACGCCGTTGGCCGACGGGCCGACCCGAGCGGTCCCGCGATAGCCGGTCAGCTGGCCGCCCGATCCTTCCGAAAGGTAAACCTGATCGCCTTTGGCTGAATTAAGCGCGAATGGAACGCCATTGGTGTCGTTGTTGAACTCGATCTCGTAGAAGACCTTGAACCCAAAAGGGCCGATGGTCGTTCCGGTGGGGATGCCGAACTTGCGCGGATTTTCCTTCGAATCACTCAGCCACCATCCGCCGATGTTGACTGTTTGCGCCGTCAGGTTCTGCAATTCGATGGCGTCCTCCAGCGGGAGATCGGTGTGGGTCAAAACCTCGCTCACGACAACACCGGTCAGCGGCCGGAAATTACTGTCGCCGGGCGAGGCCGAGCCGGGGAATGAGAGGATCGTGGCGGCGCCGTCGGGCAATCGACCCTGCGACACGTCCAGCTGCTGCATGCCAAACGAAACAGCGTCGAGCTGGGTGCCCCCGTTGGCGGCCAGCAAATAGATGGAATCCCCTTCCCGCGCCAGTTTAAAATTGACGTGCTCGGGTCCTGAGGGAGTCGATGGATTATCGGCTTCGAAGCGGACAAAGGCGTTGGACCCCACGCCGATGTAGGAGAGCGCCGGAATGCGATAGGGATTGGGGTCGTTGAAGGTATCGGTCAGGCGAAGGTTGCCTAACGACACCGGCCGTGTGTCGCCATTATACACTTCAAACCAATCATCTCCCGAAGCCGGATCGGCCATCCACTCGTTGACTCTGAGCAGCGCGGGATTGCCCAGGACGGCGGAGACGTTCGCGGCACCGGGGGTTGGCAGGGTTAGCCCCCAGTTGGCGCTGCCGGCCGGAACGCGCCCGATCGACAAGTCCGGCGTTTGCAGGCCGTATTCGACGGAGTCGACGATCTGGTTGGAGTTGGGGGCGCGGTTGAAGAGATAGACCGCTCCACCTTTGGCCTGCAGCCCAAATCCGGTATTGGTCGATGACACGGGCAAATCGGCGTCAGCGTAAATTACCAGGTAACCGTGGGCGGGAACAATGGAGCCGGCGGGGAAGATCCAGCGCGGCACAGTGTTGTTCGGCCGGTCGTTCAGGCTCATTCCACCAACATCGAGCGAGCTTCCAGTGGGATTGTAGAGTTCGATCCAGTCCGGGGTGCGTCCTTCCACCTCAACACCGTTGCTGTTGTCGGCCAGGACCTCGTTGATGGCGAGGCCTCCCACCGGGACCTGATTGGTGACGATTAGCCCGTCGAGTCGCATGCCGAAGATCATGTCCTGACTGGTTCCGCCCGCCTGGTGAACCACAACCGCGATGACGTTATCGCCCGGAACCAGATTAGTGACGCTGAAAGTCGCGGGCGTCGGCAAGGACCAGACCGCATCCGTCACCCCGCCGACCGCGGGCGTATTTGTCGTAATCGGTCCGGTCGGCATGTTGAACCGCCCCACCTCAACTCCGTTTACATAAAAGATGGCGCCGTCATCAATGAGGTTGGAGATCTGGAGACTCGTGATGTTCGAGAGCGAACCGACGTTGAGGTGGGTCCGAAAATGATACGGGATTTTGCCGGTGGCCACGACGCCTAACGGAGTCAGCACCGGCTCGGGCAGAAACGCCCCGGCTGTGGTGCGCATCCGGCCCAGCAGCGCAGGTCCTTCTCCCTGCCACCCCGAGTCATCATAGGAACGCGAAGTCCAGTTGGGCGAAGGCTCAACGCCATTGGTGAAATACCGCCAAACGCTCGTCAGCGGCAAAAGATTTACGATTACGGGCACCGGCGGCGGCGGTGGAGGAGTTGGGCAATGATTGGGCGCACCGGGCGTTCGAATCTCTTGAAGGATATTCGTCACACCCCCGTCCGGACATCGGCCCATGGAAATTCCCAGCTTCTGCGGCGTGTAGAGCACGCAATCAATCACGCGCAATGCCGGATCGAACAGCCCGATGCTCCCCACCTCCGATGTCAGCCGAAAGTTCAGGTGCTCAGCGCCGGCATCAGCCTGGCCATCCGCCGTCAGGCTGACAAACCCGCCCGGGCCAATAAAGCTGATGGGAGCGATCTGATGCTGCTTGGGCCGGCCCAGTGGTTGATCACTCAGGTAAAGGCCCTCCAAGGCCACCGGTGACGATGACGGATTATAAAGTTCGACGTAGTCTTCGGTCAGGGGCGGTTCGCTGGCGGCGAACCATTCGTTGATTTTCAGGGCCGCCGTCGTTCCAAGCGATTGAAGAATATTGACCGCTCCAAAGGTCGGCTGCGTCAGCCGCCAGTCGCCGCTGTTACCCATGCGCCCGATCGACAGGTTGGCCAGCTGAAGGCCAAATTTCACTGAGTCGAGAACCGCGCCACCGCTGGCGGCGGGTTGCAGCAAATAAATTTCGTCTCCCTGCTGGCCCAAGGCAAAGCCCAGATGAAAACCGGACGTCGCATCCTGGCTGTTGGCATACACGACGAGGTAGGCGCCGGGCGCCAGAGTTGTCCCGGCGGGAAAGGCAAACTTGTTGGGCGCGGCCAGGTCATCTGTCATTCGCATTCCACCCAGGTTGATCGAAGAGCTTCCCTCGTTGAAGAGCTCGATCATGTCGGGAAAGGTTCCCTCGTGGGAGACTCCGGAATTGTTCAGAGCCAGCACTTCGTTGAGACGCACACCGGGCCAGGCCGTATTGACGACCCACGAACGCGAGATGGTTGGAGCGCTCATGCTTTGCCACACGTTGTTCGCGCTTTTTCCAATGACGTAAACCGTGTTGGTGCTGCCGTTGGCCAGGCCGGTTAGTGAGATTGCCGTGCCGACAGGCGTCTCAGAGGAATACGCGCCGTTATTCAACCGATAGCGGTAATGGGTCACGTCGTCGCCACCCACGGTGAGGGTAGCGGTGGTGGAGGCAGTCACCGGGCGCGGCACGCCAGCCAGGGTGGCCACCGGCGGCCGGGTGGAAGGCGGCACCAGGCCGTTGATGACGGATTGCACCGTCGAGCGGCGCGTTGCCATGTAGTTCTTGATCGTGTTGGCCGTGCCGGCGAGCTGCGGATAATTCGCCATGATCGTATCCACGGCGGAATCGAACTGGGTGGCGGAAAAGGGACCGTCAATCAGATCCTGGAGAGTCCGATAGTAGATCGGCTCCACCTCGGGGTGATGCATGAAGAAGGACAGGGCGCGGGCGATGCCTTCCGTATCGCCTGAAGCGCAACAGAAGGTGGCGCTGAAAATGTTCGGGTCGCCGGGGTTTTTGGCGCCACCCAACCCCAGGACAGTGTCCAAATCGTGATAAACGAAGATGAAGCGAGGATCGACCGAACCCCGATACAGGTAATAGTCGTCGTTATTTCCCGTGTTGATCCCGGATTCGTTGTTCCCGAACATGTTCATGACGGCGAGGTGCACCAGCCATTGTTCTACATCGATCACTGAACGGGCCCTCGCCATCGTGAACGTTGCCGTCTGGTTTTCACCCATCACTTCCAACATCCCCATCAAGTCAGTCCAATCATCCTCATTGACGTTGCTATCCTTGAAGTAGGTGTTGACGTAGGAGCTCTTGAGGGTCCCGCGATAATCAAAATTGGGCGGCCGAATGTCCCGGACGACGGCATAGATATTTCCACCCCCGTTGTCCGGAAAACTTCGATTGGACCAATCATTGTCGATGTCTTCATTGGCCGCATACAGGCTGTTGGCAGGCGTGCCGCCCGGACCGGCCCCGTTGTTCACTCGCAGTTGGGCGAAATGGGAGTTGTTGCCAGCGGCGCCTGCCTTTTGAGCCAGGGCGGCCCCGACAACCTGGGCGGGAACCGTCCGGGCGTTGAGATTGAGGGCAGTGACACCTTTCCAGGGCGTCGCGTTGGGAACGTTCACTCGATAATTGTGGGGCTGGCCGGAACGACTGCCGTGCCCTCGATTACGAACGCCCGCCAGGTAGCGACATTGGATGCCCGTGCCATCGACGCTGAGAAACGTCGCATTGACTTGGGCGTCACTGTTGGGACTGCTGTTAAAGATCGTTTGGAGCAAATTCATCTCGGACGGAGTCATCACCAATTTGTAGAGCGGCTCCACCAGCGGATACGTGGTGTCATCGACCTGGAATACCGGATTGACCACCTGGCCCAGATTCGCGCCGCCCAGATCCGCGGCATCAAAACCCGGTCCGGGCCACGTTCGCACGTTTCCCTGGCCATCGGCTGCCTGAAGATAATACTCGATCAACGTGCTGTCGGGCATCGATGGCAGCACAACACCGTAAACGCCATCACCCGGCGCTCCGTCTCCATGCGTCCCATCGTCGAACATGGCCGTGGCCAGAAAGGGCGGCGGCGCTCCGTTGTTCGTTCGATAGTTCAGCATCACCGTCAGGCCGGACATCGTTTCGTTTTGAATCCTCGCCGAGATACTGACCGTGTCGGTCGATTTCGGAACCAACGGAAGGTGGGTCGCGCCCAGGATGAGCGGGGGAATGTTTGCCGTGCGCACGGAATTCTGCAGGCCAGGCGTGCCCTCACTGCCGATGGTAGGAGCCCAATTCTGGCCGGTATCCCCGTTCATCAAAGGATTTCGTTTCTCGATCGAGGGACCCTGGCCATCCGCCGCGCTGGTCCAGATCCAGCCGCGCTGGCCTGACAAACTCGGACTGCGCTGCCGGATAGCCCAATCTCCATCATCCGCGTAACTGACCCGGTCGACAACCACCCCGGCCGCGTTGGCCAACTCCACGGTCTCACCGCCGTCGGCCAGCGTGCCAATCCAGTTGCCGAAAACATTCTGGACCCAGGGATACTTCTCATCCAAAGCGGTGGGATTGGCGGCGATGAGGGCATAGCCTCCGGCGGGAATGGAAGCGCCGGCGGGAAATGTGAAAGTGACACCTTTCGTCAACGACCAGCCCGCCAGGCTGACGTTGGTCGACGCGTTATTGAAGAGTTCGATGTATTCGCACTGCACTGGCTCCGGTCCGGACACCGGCTGAAGCGGGTGAAACATGATCTCGTTGATGACGACGGATTGGGCCGACAGCGAGACCGCCCAGGACGCCAAGAAGGCGAGATATAAACCCGCCCGAGTGAACAACTTCATAAGGTGATTGCCGCGAATTACGCACAAAAGGTGCTCTATTGCAAACGGTTCGATTGGGATTTAGGGCGAAAGGTGAGCCCGATAAAGACGCTGCCCGTTGCCGGCGGCTGCGGACTCCGGATCGCTCACGGGCATGGTTTCGTTGACTTGGAAGACGCGTTGCCAAAAGGCCCAATCGACCCCATTCGATGAGGTTTCGAGAACATAATTACGGTTCGTATAGGCCGTCAGGTCGAAGGTGAATTTGCCGCCGGTAAATCCGGGGGGGCCGCCCAGGACGGGTGGAGGCGGAACAAAAGTGAAACAGCCCAGATCGGCCTGGCTGCCGTCCGCATCCATCGGCGATGCGGGGTCTCCC
>Ga0070689_100002285_pt1 | contig 12471 bp, 8 predicted proteins | sample KBSS23HmetaG_FD_64669 | JGI IMG/M metagenome (GOLD analysis project Ga0070689, IMG submission 64669) | Switchgrass rhizosphere microbial communities from Kellogg Biological Station, Michigan, USA - KBS S2-3H metaG | ecosystem: Host-associated > Plants > Roots > Rhizosphere ...
CAGCCGATCTCGCGCACGAACTGCGAACGCCGATCGCCAACATGCTGGGCGAAGCACAGGTTGCCCTGACGCGAGATCGCACCGCTGCCGACTATCGCGAGACCATCGAATCGACCGTCGCCGAATGCGAACGGCTTTCCAGGATCGTGGATAATCTGCTTTTTGTCGCACGCGTGGACGCGGCGCGCGAACCGATCACACGGAAGCGATTCGATGCACGTGCAGCAGTCGAAAAAATCGCGGCGTTTTATCAAACGGTCGCAGACGATCATCATGTGACGATCACGTGCAGCGGCAACGGACAGATCCATGCCGACCCGGACTTGTTTGAACGAGCTCTGGCCAATCTGCTTGATAACGCCTTGCGTTTCACCTTGGAGAACAGTTCAATTGAAATTACACTTTCCGATCAGAATACCGATTTCGACGTCGCAGTGAGTGATAACGGCTGCGGAATCTCTGCTGAACATTTGCCGCGCGTGTTCGACAGATTTTACCGCGCGGAACCATCGCGCGGTTCTGATGGAGCGGGCCTCGGTTTAGCGCTGGTTAAATCGATCCTCGAACTCCACGGAGGATCAGTCACGATTCAGAGCGAGGTCGGTCGCGGGACGACAGTCAAACTGAGATTCCCATTTCAATAGAAACACATTGTTTCTACGCGGTGCCTCGTGGCCTAACGGCTCAGATGACAAAAATGTCATGGTAAAGGCGCTTGATCGGCCTTCCTGTCCCGAAATCGGTTCCTTTACGGAAGGACAACAAAATGAAAATCCCCACTTCAGTTGTAGTTCTATTTGCAGTAGCTCTCGCGTTCGCTCCGCCGTTGTCACAACGGTCAAACGCCGACGGTCCCAAATATGCCGCAAGGCTGCTTTCACCGACGTTAGGGCAGGTTCTATACCCAGGGCAGCAGGTCAGGGTAGAATGGAAGACCGTCCTGCCCAACATCGATTTATCGTGGTGTGAACTGGAGCTGTATCTCTCGATCGATGGCGGCGCAACGTTTCCGTTTCGCATTACTCCACAGCTCGATCCGAGGGCTGCATTCTTTTATTGGACAGTGCCTAATATGCCAACACCTGCAGCAGTTCTCGATATTCGGTTCGGGTGTGAAGGCAGTTACCCGGAAAGCTACAGCCCCCAAACAGCATCACCCTTTGTAATTTCAAACGCTCCCGGGGGACTTTACTGATTCTCGCCGCAGCACCACGGCTTCAGTACAAGAAGCGTGTGGGAATTTTTATCCGCTGAGGTTTCAGCTCCAGCCATCATCGAGAGCAACCTCGGTCGCGGCACAAAAGTCAAATTGGTCCCGCTTTCGCGGAAATAAAAGTCAACGCAGCCCCCCTCTCATCCGTCGCGGGACAGATGACAAAAAAGTAATTGTAAATCGCTTGACGGATCTCGCTTGTGCTCGCAACTCTTCTTAATCAATCGGAGGAAAAATAAAATGAATACTCGAGTATTGCTCGCGACCATCTTTGCGGTGGCGCTTTGCGCCGCTCCACAACTCGTTAGTACTGCCAGCGCGGCAGGAACATATTCTGCCACGCTGATTTCGCCGAGGGTTGGGCAGGTTCTATACCCTGGGCAACACATCAGGGTTGAATGGAGATCAACACTTCCCAACATAAACTTGGGGGCATGCGAGATGGAAGTGTGGCTGTCGGTGGACGGCGGCAGCACATTCACTATGTGGATTAGCCCCTGGCTGGATCCGACAGCCCGATCTTTCGATTGGATTGTCCCGAACACGCTCACAAACGCCGCCGTAATGGACATTCGGTTCGGGTGTGAACCTGGATACCCCGAAAGCTATGCTCCACAGCCCGCATCGACTTTTGTGATTGCAAAGCCGGCTCCGGCATTGTTGCACTAAAGTTCGAGTTTTACGCCTGACGCTCGCAGGGAGACACTGCGAATCTCGCAGAGTACTTCTGCGGTGAACTTCGTTCGCCGAACCAGAGCTACGCTTGGAGCAAAAGCGCCAACGGTTTTACTGCCTGTTGGTCGCCCTGAAAATTTGTCTTGCTATTCATTACGATTTTGTAATCATGGGCGCGCTTTATGAGAAAGACCTTCTTCTTTTCTGGAGTTGGGCGGACGTTGATGCTGCCGCTTGGCTGCGCAGCCCTGCTGTTTTTCACCGCAAATCACTCCGCTCTGGCGCAAGCAACAACACAGCCAACCGTTGTGGTCACAGGCACACCGCCACCCGCTATAGGCGCGTACGAAGAAGTGCCGAGCGCGTACGGAGCGCCACCCGAGTTTTCGCGCAGCCGTTTCTCTAACGCAGTAAATGCATACGTGTTGCCGCCGTGGGCATTCTTCTTCGGCGAACTTTTTGAGGGCCAGGGCTTCCGCCACGGACCTCCAGATTATCTTTTTACTCAAGAAATCGAAATGGGTTTGCCCTGGCGTTTTAACGTAGCGGCGGAAGCGCAGTTCGAACGGTTCAATGGCGGCGGCGGCGCGAGGTCAGTGAGTCTGGAAGCTCGATGGGCTCTTGCTGATTGGAACAAAATTCCGCTCAATCCAACACTCTTCGCAGAATACAAATTCGGCGTCGGCACCATTCGACACGAAGAAGTTCCGCCTCCTATGGGTGAAGGAGGAGGAGAAGAGGAGGAGGAAGAGGGCGGCCCGCCCAAGGTTCCCGACGCCTACGAATTTCGTTTGCTTCTGGCCCAGGATTTCGGCGAACACATCGAGTGGGCTATGAACTGGTTCTTCGAAAAAGAGAATACCGGTGATCGCGGACGGGAATGGGGTTTTTCGCAGGCGGCGATGACTCCGATTCTCCTGCCTAACGAGCGTCTGAAGATCGGCGTGGAAATGCTATATAAAAATCTGACCGTTAAAGACACTCGCGGCGATCCGCTAAACCTTTTCGTCATCGGCCCAACTCTCGCATGGAAACCTTCAGCGCATACTCGTCTCGATATTTCACCGTTGTTCGGCTGCACGGACGACTCGCCAGTGGCTGATGTATTTGTTGCCTTCTCCTGGCTGTTCGGTGGCGAGGGCGCCGAAGCAGCCGAAGCACCGGTGTCCACGCGCTTCCGTTACTTGACCGACGTCGCCTACTCCCGTTCTGGCAAGGATTCGGGAAAAGAGATGAAGCAGGTCGCGTACGTCCCGCCCTGCCCCCAATGGTACGGCGATCGCGAATGGAATGTGAATCTTTGGGGCACCTATGCATTCACCAACACCGAGTTCGCTCCTAATCCTTCATTAATCGACATCGTACAAAGCACCAGCGAAGGCGGTCCCGTGCTTGGGACTTACGACCGCTACATCGGCGGCGATCACGCCTGGGGCGGCGGCGGCGACGTTAAATATTTCTTCTGCCGCTATGCTGGTGTCGGTGTTGAAGGATTTGCCCTGGACGCTCACAAACCTGGCTTCAATATCTTCGAGGACCAGTCGGTCCCGATTCTTTTAAAGCAAAGAATCAATCACAATCATACCGTCGGCGCAGTCCTCGGCACACTTACGCTGCGGTATCCGATTCCGTGCACGCGTTTAGCGCCTTACGCCTGGGGCGGTGTGGGTGCGATTTTCGGCGGCGGGGAAAGGGACCAGCTTCATACGCAGGGACCGCCAGACGCCTTCCTCGTTAATGCGCAGACCGACCATTTCGGCAGCGAAACCAAAGTGCTCACCCAATTTGGAGCCGGTCTCGAAATCCGATTCGCAAGGCACATCGGTTGGACTAACGACCTGAGTTTCGGAATAATCGACGGACCGAGAAATAATTTCGGAATGGTCCGCAGCGGCCTCAATTTCGCCTTTTAAACATCTTGAGGGTTAGCGCCCTCAGGTCTGAAAACCCCGAACGCCTTCGGGGTTGCTGAAGTGGAGACTGCCGCAGCCTGGTGGAGCGGGCTGCGGCACACTTCTTTTTTGAGGTATTGCGCGCGCTCATGCCAAGGCTGCATTCGCAAAGCTCGCCGGGGAAACCGCCAGTATGACTCTTGACCCGTTCCAGCCAGATCGATAGCTTGGCTGCGGAAAGGAGCTTGTTGCGGTGAAAACCGAAGTATCAATCGAATACTGCGTCGTTTGAAACTACACACCGAAGGCCGTCAGTTTGGCGACCAAAATTCTCGAACTCGGCGAGCGCATCAAGTTGCTTACGCTGATTCCCTCGAGCGGCGGCGCCTTCGAAATTCGCGCCAATGGCAAACTGCTCCATTCCAAACTCGAGTCCGGTGAATGGCCGGATTTCGACCAGATCGTCAAGGCGATCAAGAAAGCAAAATAGCGCCTCCATTTCGGTCGCTGAATCGCGGTTGTTAAGACTTTTCAACGCCCGACGCTCGACGCTCAACGCTCAAAGCTCAATTCAGAAGGTTGGGCGTTGGGTGTTGGACGTTGGACGTTGGGCGTTTTCTCTTTCCGGGAGAGTGAAGGGTGCCTGGTGGCCCTCGCGGTCTTCAAAACCGTCGTCGCTACGCAAGTGGCGAGGTAGGTTCGATTCCTATCCTCTCCGCATATTTTTTCTCGTCATCCTGAGCGGAGCGAAGCGGAGTCGAAGGATCCCGTTGTGGTACTCGAAGTTAATTTCATCGGGATTCCTCGACTTCGCTCGGAATGACAAACTAATCGAAGGAGGTGAACCGCATGTCACGTGAGCAGATCCGGAAGCTAACGTCGCTTTCATCCTGCGCAGGGTGAGCGTCAAAGTTGAGCCAACAGGCCCTGCGACAAGTTTTGCCGCAGCTTCCCATTTCGTTAAACAGGAACGTCCTCGTCAGTTCGAAAACTTTCGACGACGCGGGTGTGTATCGTTTGGATCGCCACCGGGCGCTCGTGCAGACGGTTGATTTTTTCACACCGATTGTCGACGACCCGTTTTCGTACGGCCAGATTGCAGCCGCCAACGCGCTCTCCGACATCTACGCCATGGGTGGACGTCCCTTGACGGCACTAAACATCATCGGTTTTCCTGGTGATCTCGTTAGGCCAAGAACAGTTTTGTCAATCTTGCGTGGTGGCCTTGCCAAGGCAGCCGAGGTCGGATGCGTGATCATAGGCGGGCATTCCATTCGCAATCCAGAACCGATCTACGGACTTGCGGTTACAGGGCTTGTTGACGTCCGACGCGTCACTACCAATGCAAATGCGCGTCCCGGTGACGCGCTCGTTCTGACCAAGCCGCTGGGCACCGGGATCGCGACGACCGCGATCAAACGCGGAATGGCTTCGCGCGCTCTGCAAAAAAACGTGATCGCCCTTATGTCACAGATCAACACGGTCGGCGCCGATTTGGCAGAGTCAAAGCTCGTGCGCGCCGCCACCGATATCACCGGCTACGGGCTGATAGGGCATCTGATCTCGTTATGCCGGGCGAGTGGTGTCTCCGCGGATATCGATCCCGCTGCTGTGCCGATCATCAGCTACGAAATTCACGAACTCGTCAATCTGGGCTGCGTTCCGCAAGGAACCCGGGACAATCTCAGTGGAGCCACGGTTCTCGTCGATTGGGCGCGAACGGATGAGACGTGCCAGGTTCTGTTAACCGACGCACAGACCAGTGGCGGTTTACTGCTGTGCGTCGCCGAAGCGAATCTGGAAAAGGCACTCAGGGTCCTCCGAAAAGCCGGCACCCCTTCCGCCGCGGTGATTGGACTCATCGTACCGCGACGGCGTCGCCGCCCATTGATATGCATGACCAAATGAGGCGCGACAAGCGAAGCCAAATTCCAGCGGTGTCGAAGATCCTGGACGCTCTTGGTCATTCTGATTTGCCACGGCCTTTCGTCGTCGAGATTGTCCGCCGCAAACTGTCACGGATTCGTGCGAACGGCGCGGTCCCGGAATTCGAGGCGATTGTGGCCCATGTCCGTCGCTCGCTCGATGATCTTCGCGCCAGCAGAGTTCAATCAGTCATCAACGGGACTGGAATAGTCATTCACACAAATTTCGGACGCGCTCCGCTTCCGCGTGAGGCCGTCGACGCACTGAATGAAATCGGGGCAGGGTATTCGAATCTCGAATACGATCTTGCAAAAGGCGAACGCGGCGGCCGCGGCATTTATATCGAGAATGCTCTCACCTTACTTTGTGAGTCCGAAGCGGCAACCGTGGTGAACAATTGCGCAGCGGCACTGGTCCTGATCGTTCAGCACTTCACACGAAAAGTTGGTACGGCGCGACCGCCCTCCTCCGCCAAGGCTACGGGGCGCAAGCCGGGACCGCCGGAAGTCGTCATTTCACGGGGCGAACTGGTGCAAATCGGTGGCGGATTTCGCATCAGTGAAATTGTCGCCGCGGCGACCGGCGCGAAATTGCGCGAAGTCGGCGCAACCAACAAGACCACACTCGAAGACTACGCGCAGGCCATTGGAGCAAAGACCGCGATGATTCTGAAAGTGCACCGCAGCAATTTTTTCATGAGCGGCTTCGTCGAATCGCCTTCCTCGAATGAGATCAGCGCGCTGGCGAGAAAGAATCGGATTCCGTTTGTGGAAGATCTCGGTAGTGGGGCCATGATTGCGACCGAATCATTGGGAATTGCGGAGCATGAGCCAACCCCTGGCGACGTACTAAAATCGGGCGCTGACCTTGTTTGCTTCAGCGGCGATAAACTTTTCGGCGGTCCACAGGCGGGAATCATTGCTGGGAAAAAACGATTCGTGACCGCGGTGAAACGCGAACCGCTGTTTCGCGCTCTGCGCTGCGACAAGCTCTGCCTTGTCGCCTTGCAAGCGACCGTGGATCTTCACCTGAATCAAAGAATCGGCGAGATCCCAACTCTGACGCTTTTACAAACTTCAGAGGACGCATTGCGCGCCCGTGCCGCAGCGATTGCTTCGAATTTGGCGGATTTGCCAATGAAGATTGCAATCGGCCGCGGCAGAGCGAAGACAGGCGGGGGTACGTTGCCGAAGTCGAATGTGCCATCCGTGACGATCGACTTCGTTCCCAGAGATTCGTCACTGGTCGAATTCGCAGCGAGCCTTCGCGCGTCGAATCCGCCTGTGATCGGCTATATCGCAGATAACCGATTCAAACTCGATCTGAGCACAATTTTTCCTCAACAGGACGATCTGGTGATTAACGCAATCCGCGTCGCATGTTCGTGTCATTCTGAGCGGAGTGAAGCGAAACGGAACGAAGTCGAAGAATCCCGGTGAAACAGTTCCAAGATAACACCGTGGGATTTGATTCGCTCACTTCCCGTTCGCTCAGCCTGCGGCCTCCCCGTCCATGTCGCGGCTTCCCCAGCCGCTCCATTCTCGACTCCGCGGCGCTTCGCTCGGGGTGACGGCCATACCAAATGACACCGAAGCATTTCATCATCGCCACAGCAGGCCATGTCGATCATGGCAAGAGCGCGCTGGTCAAAGCATTAACCGGCACCGATCCCGATCGTTTGCCGGAGGAAAAGAAAAGGCAGATCACAATCGATCTTGGCTTTGCCGCATTGAATGTAACCGCGCCAAACGGCGACCAAATTCACGCCGGCATCGTCGATGTCCCCGGCCACGAAGATTTTGTGCGCAACATGATCGCCGGAGTTGGCTCAATCGATCTGGCACTGTTCGTCGTTGCCGCAGATGACGGCTGGATGCCGCAAAGCGAGGAGCACTTGCAAATCCTCACTTACCTCGGTGTGCAACGCGCTGTGATTGCGCTTACCAAGAGCGACCTGGGCGGGATCGATATCGTCACTAATCAAATTCGCGAACAACTTACTGGCACACCTTTTGCGGATTCGCCGATTGTTCCCACTTCCGTCAGGAGCGGAACGGGCATTGAGAAGCTGGTAAACACCCTGGCTACTCAACTCGCGAAAACGCAGCCTCAACTCGACGTCTGCAAGCCACGCCTGTTTATCGATCGGGTATTCACGCTACGTGGGATAGGCACAGTTGTGACCGGAACACTAACCGGCGGATCCTTGCGCCGCGGCCAGCAAATTGTTGTTTACCCGAGCAATCTCGAAACACGTATTCGTTCGATTCAGAGCCACGGCCACGAACGGGATGTCGCGCAGCCGGGAATGCGCACCGCCATCAATCTACCGGACCTGCGCCTCGATCAGGTCAAGCGCGGCGACGTGGTCACGCTTCCGGGTCATGGCATGCCAACTTCGATTCTGATTGTTCGTGTGGTAAGACCGTCGCGCCTTAGCTGCAATAAGACCGTTGCCCATCCCCTGAAAAACGGATTGTCGACATATGTTCACCACGGTACGGCGCGCGTCGCAGCAAGGATTAGATTCCGTGAAAATGGATCGCTCGAGGTGGGCAAAGAAAAAAGTGCTCATTTAACGCTTGCCTCACCTATCTTCGCGTTCATCGGGGATCGCTTTGTCGTTCGCGATTCCTCGGAGCGACACACCATCGCCGGCGGAATTGTGCTCGATCCAGACGGCAATAAGGAATCACTTGCAGCCATCCTCGCATTAGACAGCATCGATTCCTTGGTGCGCGCGACCCTCGCGCGACAGGGATTCGCGCGTCGAGAAAATCTTTTGAGCAAGTCACGATTCAGTGCCGATGAAATTTCTGAAGTCCTGACAAATTTGGAGCAAAGCGGCGAGATTGTCCTCTCCCAGCACATTGCGGCCCATTGTGAATTTTGGCGAAAACTTGGCGCACAGGCGATTGGCTTGATCGATGCGGCGCACAAACAGACTCCCGAGCGCGCCGGTATCGATCTGAGTGAGCTACGGTCAGCGCTGCGCATTCAAGATGCGGAGGTGCTTGAATCGCTTGTGGCAGATCTGTGCAAGGGCGATTTCGTCCGCAAAGGATCCGTTGTCGCGTGGACTTCCCATCGTCCAACGCTGCCGGCTCACCTTCAACCGGTGGAGAAACGGATCCGCGAAACGCTCACTGGACAGCCGTTCGATCCACCCTCGCGCAAGGCAATCGAGTCGGACCCGCGGGCTCGGCAAGTCGTGCGTTTTTTAATCGAGAACGGTGACGTGACCGAACTGGCTCTCGATGTGGTGTTATTGCGTGAGAGCTTTGAGCGCATGAAGTCGCAGGTGGCCGAATTCATTTCCAAAAACGGACCTGCAACTGTGAGCGAACTGCGTCAAGCACTTGGGAGTTCGCGCCGTATCATGGTACCGTTGCTCGAACGACTGGACCGGGATGGTATTACGCGACGCGTTGGGGACAAAAGGACGCTGGGCAAAATCCGTAGCCTGTGAAACGATCTTCGCCGGTTCTGCTCGTTGTCCCATCCCTGCAGGAAGCATGGGAAGACGTGATCGCTCCATGGTTCGATCAGATTTTACCCGGAGCGTGGCAATCCGAGTTGCCTTCGCTGGTGGTAGTCCCAACGCGGGGACAGGCTGACGATATTAAGGCGCGTTTAATCGCAAATGGCGGGTCACACCTGGGTTTGCAGTTTGTAACGCCCTCCAGTTTGCGTGCGGTGCTCGAGCGGCATGATGCGACTCCAACTGCTCAGCCTGAACTTCTGCGTTTGCTTCTCGCGATCGCGGCCACTGAAATCGAAGAGCGACCCGACGAATCTGAAGCGCTTGCTGCCAAGGCTGTTGCTCGCGCCCCGGCGCTACTACTGCGGGCATTGGATCGTCTCGAAACTGCCGGTTGGAAATTCAAAGAACTCGGGCTGCCATCGTTTGCGCCAGTGGTTCAGAATTTTTTCACCCTGTTAAAAAAATGCGATTTTGCACTTCGCGGCGAGAGCGACCGAAGTCGATTGCAACAGCACACCCATGGCAGGCACGAATTTTCCCATGTGCTTATCAGCGGATTCGACGGAGCCCATTGGGCAGAATGGTTTGTCCTGCGCACCGCGGTCGAACTGGCAAAAAACGCCACCATCCTGCTCGAAGAACCTCGCGGAAACTTTTCCGATATCGATCTTTGCTGGATTGGCTCCTGGGAAGAAGTGTGTGGCGAAGCGCAACGCGCGTCGAAAGCGACAGCGAGTATCACGCATGGCGATTCGCTGTTCAGCGAAATGGAAATGCGCGGAGGCGCGGAAACAACAAAGCGTTTCGATTTTCTCATCGGCACAAACTTTTCTGAACAAGCCGAAGCGATCACACGACAATGCATTCATTATTTGGCAGATGAGAAATGCACCAGGCTTGGTGTGATTTTTCCGGGCAGCGGGGCTTTGCCTCGGCTGGTCGCGAGCTCGCTGGAGCGGCTCGAAATTCCGCATAACGACGGACTCGGCCACTTTGTGCCCGGCATTTTCGAGTCGGCAGAGTGGCAGGCCTGGATCGAATTGCAACGCGCGCCACGACTCAATTCTTTTCTACGTTTTCTAAATGCGTTACCCAACCCGACGGTCCTGTCGCCCAAAGTCAGCCGGCAAGTTGTCGAAAAGATTCTGCGCGAAAGTTACAGGGAGTTATTGCTGGACGACCTCGAACTGCTGCGCGAATTCTGTGCGGCCTCTGTGGACGACAAATCTCAAGCAACGGCCGAAGTTCTGCGTGCGTTGCCTTTTCTTCCTGCGCAGGCAACTTTCGCGCAGTTTCTCGAACAAACTCATATCGCGCTTGCGCATCTTGGGTGGAAGCAACACGCGCTCGAACTTGCCACCGCGGTCGATAATTGGTCGCAGCGTCTCGATATAAAATTTTCACGTGCACTTTTTTTGCGCTGGCTGGAAGAAACTGCCGCGACGTCAGATGCCGAGCGCTCAGCCACAGGCGATCATCCATATGCGCGTGTGCAATTGCTCACAGTGGCGCGCGCGCAAAATCAGGAATGGTCGCACCTAATTCTTGCTGGATGGAACGAAGGAGCGTGGCCGCCGCCGGCAGGTGCGGAGTTCGCACGCGCCGAAGAAATTCACGCTTTCAATCACAATGTGCAACGGCTCAACCAGCGCGCAGCGCGCCAGGGAAGCCAGGGCGAGGGCCACACGAGTGTGAGCGAAAATCATTCGCTTTATCTCGGCCCCAGTGAGCAGCGCGCGATCGCGTTGCGCCAATTCGATGCGCTACTCGAATCGGCTAGTGAAGGCGTGACCCTTACGGCCAGTCTGGTGCATGAGGATGCGCCAGAACGCTTCTGGAATCCGAGCGAATGTTTCACCGAGCTTTATCTCAAAACGAGGGGTGGGACGCTCACCCAAACGACGTTAAGAAATCTTCAGCGCGCCACTGCGCTTTTGTCGAAGCCAACTGGTGCGGCGACGGATGTCCAGCAAACCCTGATCGCATTCAACGCGCGCCGCGACTCTTCCAAATCTGCCGGCGAATATGATTTCGCATTGCGACCGAACGCGGCGTATCGACCCGTGCCGACGCTGAGTGTGACCGATATCGAACGAATGGTTTCGTCGCCGGCAATTATTTGGATAAAACGGTACCTCGGCGTGGAAGCACCAGAGGACGCCGCCAATCCTTGGACGGCGACAACCGGTAAATGGGTGCATCACTGGCTCGCCAATATCGTGCACACGCGGGCCGGAAAGATTTTCTCTACGTTTCCGAGCCTGACGAAGATTGACGAGGGTATTTGCGTTACCGCGGATGAGCAGTGTGCAGCAGTTCAGCGCCTGTGCGGCTTGTTAGGCAAAGTCGTCCCCGATTGGTGGACCTCAGGTTGGTTGAACGCGCGTTATCTCGCGCGGCACCTCGGCGCAAAAATCGGCGCGGCAAAAGGGTGGGATTGGATGGCAACCGAGCGGGCTGTCGGTCGTGAAGGCGCAGTGAACATTGCCGATGGTGTCGAATTTAAGCTGCACGGCCAGATCGATCTGGTGCTTGCCAAAGATGACGCGCCCAGTTTCGTGGGAGAAAAGGTCTGGATCGTCGATTACAAAACCGGGTCAACAAAGGAACTGAAGACGTCTGATCTGCACGACAGCCTGGTCAAAGGCACAACCCTGCAGCTCGGCCTTTACGCACTAGCCATGCGCGAACTCGGTGCCGCCGAAGTGAGCGTGAGCATTATTTCACTGGCGGTCAAAAACGTCGCGCCCCAATTGTCGCTTGTCGACCTTGCACCACACACGGACATCTTTGCCGATCTAGCGCAAATGCAGCGCACCGGGATTTTCGGGATGAAAGGCGAAATCCGCCCGGCCTTCGGTTACAGCGCGCCTTACCCGCTCGCGACGCTGCCGATCGACAACGACATTTTGGAAGATAAATGGGCGCTGACGCATCCCGCGCTCGTCCTTGAGAAAGAAGAGTGGGAAACATGGTGAAACCGCACGACGAATTTGCACGTGCTCGGTTTGCCAGCGAGTTGGACAACAATTTTTCTGTAGTTGCATCGGCCGGTTCCGGCAAAACCACTGCGATCACCGAACGCATTTTGTCGATCGCCCGTTCGCCGAACGCGGTCAAAATTTTGCCGCGTCTGGTTGTCGTAACCTTCACCAATCGTGCAGCCGACGAAATGCAACAGCGCGCCCGGCACGCTCTGCTCGAGGAAAACTTGCCACACGAAGTGCAGACAGCATTCAACCGCGCCTTCTTCGGCACAATCCATTCGTTTTGCATGAAAC
>Ga0070689_100002289_pt1 | contig 12459 bp, 8 predicted proteins | sample KBSS23HmetaG_FD_64669 | JGI IMG/M metagenome (GOLD analysis project Ga0070689, IMG submission 64669) | Switchgrass rhizosphere microbial communities from Kellogg Biological Station, Michigan, USA - KBS S2-3H metaG | ecosystem: Host-associated > Plants > Roots > Rhizosphere ...
GCCCTCCGTGGCCGCCCCACGGTCCCACCTTCTGGGGCGGCCACGGAGGGCCGCCCCTACAGTTATGACCAAAGCATTCACCTCATTTTTGCTGCTATTGCTGGTTGCTTTTCCCGCGTTAGCCCAAACGGGCACCTGGGGGCGCCAACCCGCGGGGACAATGGCGTGGCTGCACGGAGTTTTCTTCCTCGATCAAAACCGTGGCTGGGCCGTCGGCAGTAAAGGCACGCTCTTACAAACACTCGACGGCGGCAACACCTGGAAACCGCACGGCTCTTCCACCGACGACGTCGTGCGCGATATCTTCTTCATCGACGAAAAGAACGGCTGGATGGTTTGCGAGGTCAATGCTTACCAGCTCAAGAACGTTGAAGATCCGCGCGCTTACCTGATGAAGACCACTGACGGCGGTGAGAATTGGAAACGAATCGAGATCAAGGGATTCGACGTCGACGCGATTCTCGTTCGCGCCGTGTTCAATCGTAACGGACGCGGTTGGACGTTTGGTGAAGCCGGGTCGATTTACGGTACGAACGATGCGGGCGAGACGTGGGTCAAGCTGCACTCGCCGACACGTCGATTATTGCTTGGTGGGATTTTCGTAGACGACTATCGCGGTTGGATAGTAGGAGCCGGCGCCACGATCATACAAACGTCGGACGGCGGCGATACCTGGTATCAATCAACGCTGCCGCAGGTTGAAAAATCAATTCGCTTCACCGCGACTTCATTTGTTGACAATCGCACGGGATGGGCGGTCGGCAGCGGCGGCAGCGTCTATCAGACCGTGAACGGCGGTCGCACCTGGCAGCGACAGGACTCGACAGTCACTGTCGATCTTTTCGACGTTAAGTTTGTCGATGGGCTGGAAGGCTGGGCGGTGGGCGCCGAAGGAACAATCATTCACACCGTTGACGGCGGGGAGCATTGGACCACTCAGCCTAGTGGCACGCAACACCCGCTGGAACGCGTCTTCTTCAGTAATCGAAACCGTGGCTGGGCCGTCGGCTTTGGAGGCACGGTGGTCGCGTATCTACGCGACGATGTTCGACAACGAAGGGTTAACTAATGCGAAAGATAATCTCCCTATTGATCCTCGTCTCAGGCCTGATGTTATTCCCGGCGTTCTGTATCGCTCAGGATATCGACAACACTCCCGATCCCGTTGTCACTCTGCGCAATCAGATCGAAGCCGCTCCGAACGCCGCGGAATGTAACCGCCTGCGATTGAAGCTCTCGGATTTGCTACACAGCACCGGTCACAAAACCGAGGCCCTTGCGGAACTGAACGCGATCGCAAAATCAGATTCATTCGATCCGATCGGCTTCTACAATCTCGGCAACGCGTTTGCCCGCCTCGGCGACTCGGAAGCCGCGATGACCGCCTACAAGACCGCCATCGAGCAGCGCAAAGGCAATTACTCCCGTGCTTACAACAATCTCGGCGTCCTGCTGTTGCGCGCGGGCAGGTGGGACGAGGCTCACGATGCGTTGCTGTCGGCTTTGAAGCTGGAGAATTTTCGTTACGCGGAAGCGAGCTACAACCTCGGCAGGGTTTACGCCGCTCGCGGACAGAACGATCTGGCAGCGCGCGAGTGGCGCCGGGCTTTGATCGTCGATCCGCGACATGATGCGGCGAAGCTAGCGCTGGCGCGTGGCAGTGTTGAGGGAACGATCGTTGTCGCATCGCCTGCGAAACCTGTTCGTAAATCCGAAGAGAACGCTGTTGAAAGAAGAGCGCCCGCCGCCGCGGGTCCAACGTTAGCGCTCGATCGCGTCAGTTTTGATTTTCTCCAGCGCGCTCGTAATGCGTCGGAACGCGGGAAGATGTTGGAAGCGGTTGAGAACTTCCGCCGCGTGTTGAGCCGGAATAATGGTTACTTTCCTCCCGCGAACCTCGAGCTGAGTTACGCCCTGCTCAGTCTCAAGCAATACGACCAAGCGATAGCCAATCTGATCGATGTCTCGAGACGCGACGGTGCTCGCTATCCCATCAGCTACTACCACCTGGCGCGTTTGTATGAATTGAAAGGTGAGCTAAAGCTCGCTGAAGCCTCTCTTACACAGGCTGTTAATACTAACCTGCCGGCTAACGGGCAATTTCTTCTTGACCTGAGTCGTGTGCGCGAGAAGCTGGGCGACTTCAAAGGCTCACTCGAAGCGATGGAACGCTACCTCAAGGTCATTCAGGAACAGGGTGAGAAACCCGTCTGGTCCGACGAGCGCCTCGCCGAACTTCGCACTAAAGCCTCAAAACAATAACTAGCCACAGATGAACGCAGATCTGTGTAAATCGATTTACACGGATCGGCGTTCATCTGTGGCTAATCCACTTTGGGGCGCATGTGTGGGAAGAGGATCACGTCGCGGATTGATTGCTTATTGGCCAGGAACATCGTGAGGCGATCGACGCCGATGCCGATACCGGCCGCCGGTGGCATGCCGTACGAAAGCGCGCGGACGTAGTCTTCATCCATCAACATCGCCTCTTCATCGCCACGCTCGCGCTGCTTCATCTGATCGCGGAAGCGCTCATATTGCTCCGCCGGATCGTTCAACTCAGAAAAGCCGTTTGCGAGCTCCATGCCCGCTACGTACAACTCGAAACGCTCAGCCACCAGCGGGTTCGACGGCGAGGCTTTCGAGAGCGGCGAGATCGGCTTCGGAAAGTTGGTGATGAACGTCGGCTGAATCAATCCCGGTTCGACGTGCTCTTCGAATAGCTCCAGCACCTTGTCATCCGCGATCTGATCTTCAGCGACGATTCCCGACAGGCTTTCCTTCATGCCGACACGTCGAAACGGCTCGCCGAAGTTGAGACTGTGTTCACCAAACTGCGCGTGCGTGTGGCCCAACACGGTGAACACCACCGCCTGCAACATCTGCTCGCAGAAATCCATCATCTGGTTCACGTCCGCATACGCCCAGTAAAACTCGAGCATCGTGAACTCGGGATTGTGACGTGTCGAGATGCCTTCGTTGCGGAAGTTGCGATTAAGCTCGAAAACCTTCTCGAAGCCGCCGACCAGCAACCGCTTCAGGTACAACTCCGGAGCGATGCGCGCGTAGAGATCGATGTCGAGCGCGTTGTGATGGGTCCGGAACGGACGCGCGGCGGCGCCGGTTGCGAGCGGCGTCAACATCGGCGTCTCGACTTCGATGTAACCGTGATCCTCGAGAATGCGACGCAACTCTTTCACTGCCGCGGCGCGTCGTTCAAACACTTCGCGCGGTGTGAGCGCGTCGTCCTTCTCGTGTTTCAGACTGCCCGCGATCAGATCCACGTAACGCTGGCGTTGCCGGATCTCGGGATCGTGAATGCCGTGCATCTTGTCAGGCAGCGGCAATAGGGCCTTCGAGAGAAACTGCATCTTCTGCACGTGAACCGAGAGCTCGCCGGTCTTGGTCACAAACAGGTAACCTTCGACGCCGATGAAGTCGCCGTGGTCCAGCAGTTGAAACATGGCCCAACCATCGACGTCACCGCCCTGCGCGTCATTGCGAACGCCGGTAATGTCAGCCTTGCGAATGTAGATCTGCAGGCGCGAAATACCATCCGAAAGGTGTACGAACGCGGCCTTGCCCATCACGCGCGGAGGCGACGCGATGCGTCCGGCGATGCGCACGGTGGTCTTGTTTAGCTCCTCGTTGGCCTGCTCGAGATCTTCGGGCGAGGGTTTGCCCTCCGAGCTCAGCTTCGGCTCGAAGTCGCGAAACTTCTCGACGATCGCAGTGATCGTGTCTTCTTTTCCCGGTTCGACAACCTCGCTGCGCTCGAATTTGTTTGGATAGACGTTGCCGACAAGCTCGCGCAGCGCCTCGAGATGTTCTCGCCGCGCGGTGGTTTGATCGTTCACTTCGATAAACGGAATAGACATAAAAGGGGCGATTATACAGACATCACGTAAATCCTGTAATCTTGTCGGCAGTGATAGGGAAAATTTTTGACCCGGAGAAGATGCTCGGGGAGCGCGAAGGTCTGCGCGCCGCCGGCAGGCGACTCGTTTTTACGAACGGGGTATTCGACCTTTTGCACGTCGGGCACGTGCGCTATTTGGCGCAGGCGCGAGCGCTCGGCGACGCGCTGCTCGTGGCTATAAACAGCGATCGAACAGTGCGCGAGCTGAAGGGGGCAGATAGGCCGGTCTTCAATGAAGGCGAGCGAGCCGAGATACTCGCCGCGCTGCGTTGTGTCGACTACGTGACGATCTTCGACGACATTTCCCCGCGCGGTTTGATCACTAAGCTATTACCGGACGTGCTCGTAAAGGGTGGCGATTACGAGCTCGATCAGATACATGGGCGCGAGGAAGTCGAGGCCGCGGGCGGCAAAGTAATTTCGCTGCCCTTTGTTAAGGGAGCCTCGACCACAACGTTGATTCAAAGAATGAGCCACGGATTTACACGGAAGAACACGGATTGATTAACGAGACACGAGAATATCAAAAGCTACTTGCTGAGGTGCGGGCTGGCACACGTGTGATTTCAATTAGTGGGTTAGTGGCGGGCGCTTCGCGCGCGCTCGCGGTAGCTGCGCTCCAGCGCGATTCCGGGAAAACGTTTGCCGTCGTGTCGCAATCGACGCGAGATCTGGAGCCCTGGGAGCGAGACCTGCACTTCTGGTATTGCGCGCTGTCGGGTAGTGAAACTGCCGGAAACGAAATCCTCGTCCTGCCGGCCTCCGAGACTGATCCGTACGCAGGCGTGGCTCCGCACCCGCAGACACTCGAAAGACGCGCGCTCGCACTGTGGCAGTTACAGCAACGCTCGCCGAGGTTCGTTCTGTTAACCGCCCGCGCTCTCGCCCGAAAGACAGTCAGTCCCGCTGCCATTGCCAAAGCCGGAGCGGTGATAAGACGCGACGAAGATCATTCGCCGGAAGCACTCGTCGACAGGCTGATGTCCACGGGTTACGTGCGCGAAGATCCGGTCGGCGCTGTAGGTGAGTTCTCGATGCGCGGCGGCATCCTCGACGTTTGGCCGCCGGGAAAAGAAGCGCCGGTACGACTCGAGTTTTTCGGCGATACAGTCGACTCGCTGCGCGAATTCGATCCGGAGAACCAACTCTCGACTCGCCAACTGCAAGTGGTCCACGTGCCGCCGATGCACGAGCTTGCCGTCACTCCGGTTGACTTTCAACTCTGGAGCGAAGCGGCGCGTGAGCGCTGGAGCGACCAACGTTTCGCGCGCTCGTTGCGCGATCGCACGGCTTTCGCCGACGAAGGCGAGGCGTTTGCGGGTTGGGAATGGCTGATGCCGATCGCGATGACCACCACGTCGAATGTCTTCGAACATCTCGGCGACGTGGTATTCGTTGTCGACGAACCGGCTGTTATTGAATCGTATCTGAGTGAGTTCTACGAGCGTTTATCGGAACGCTATCGTGAGATCGACCAGGCCGACGACATTGCTCTCACACCTGAAGAGCTCTTTCTCACCGCCGAAGAGCTGCGCCAATTTATCTCGCCGCGACAGCGCATCGAGTTGCGCACGCTGGGTCGCGTTGCTGCAGAAACAGATCTAAACCTCGCGTTGGAAGCCGAGGCGCCAAAAGTGCAACTGGGCCGTGCACGCGGCACGCGGCAGCCCGTCTTTCTATTTCCAGCGGTTGAGAGCGCGGTGGAAGTCGACTGGAAGTCACAATCAACGCTGCGCTATCACGGGCGCATTTCCGACCTCGCTTCGGAAGTAAGACGTTCCGTCGAAGAACTTAAGACGACGCTGTTCGTGATGCCGAGTCTTGGCGTTGCCGAGCGGATTGTCGAGATACTCAGCGAGTACGACATTGAAACTCGCCTGACGTTAACCAGCGAAGCGTCCGAGGCCGCGACTACCCGCCGCGTCGTCGTAACTGTCGGCCGTCTCAGCGGCGGCTTTGAACTGCCGCAGTCGCACCTGATCGTACACGTCGAAACAGACATCTTCGACGAAGCCACGGAAGCCGTTGAACGACAACCCGCCGGCGCAGAACGTACACAGCGCGGTGAAAAGCGCAGGCGCAAATCGAAAGCGGCTGCTTTCCTTTCCGACTTCCGCGATCTCAAGCCGGGCGATTACGTGGTCCACATCGACCACGGCGTCGCGCGCTTCGGCGGTTTGCAGACACTCGACATTGGACCACGCACCGGCGAGTTCATGCTGCTCTACTACGCCGACGAAGCGAAGCTCTACGTTCCTGTCGAGCGTCTCGACCTCGTGCAGCGCTACTCGAGTGCTGAAGGTCATCAACCACAACTCGATCGACTCGGCGGTCTCGGCTGGCAAAAAACCAAGGCCAAAGCCCGGCGCGCGATGCGCGACATGGCCGACGAACTATTGCGACTCTACGCGGAACGCAAACTCGTCGGCGGCTACGCCTTCGCAGCCGACACGCCCTGGCAGCAGGAGTTTGAAGACGGCTTCCCGTTTGTTCTAACTCCGGACCAGGAAACTGCGATTGAAGACGTGAAGAAAGATATGGAAGAGCCCGTGCCGATGGACCGTTTGCTGTGCGGCGACGTTGGTTACGGAAAAACGGAAGTCGCAATGCGCGCAGCGTTCAAGTCAGTGATGGAAGGCAAGCAGGCGGCGATACTCACGCCGACAACCGTACTCGCGTATCAACACTACGACACGTTTCGTTCGCGCTTCGCTCCGTTCCCGGTAAAGGTTGAGCTGTTGTCGCGCTTTCGTTCGAGCAAGGAACAGAAGGAAGTCGTGAAGAAAGTAGAGACAGGTGAAATCGACGTCGTCATCGGCACGCATCGCATCCTGTCGAAGGACGTTACTTTCAAAGACCTCGGCCTGGTTGTTGTCGACGAAGAACAACGTTTCGGAGTCGCACACAAAGAGCGGCTCAAACACTTGAAGAAGAAAGTGGACGTGTTAACACTTTCGGCGACGCCCATTCCACGCACACTCAACATGTCACTCAGCGGCATGCGCGACATGTCGCTCATCGAAACACCACCACGCGATCGGCTCGCGATTCAAACTCAGGTGGTGCAGTTCTCGGAGAGCGTGATCAAGTCGGCGATTGAGCTCGAGCTATCGCGCGGCGGCCAGGTGTTCTTCATCCACAATCGCGTTGAGACGATCGACACGATTGCGGCTCTCGTCAAGCGACTCGTGCCGCAGGCACGGCTGGCGGTGGGCCACGGCCAGATGAACGAGAAAGAGATGGAGCGGGTGATGCTCGATTTCATCGACTTCAAATATGACGTTCTGGTTGCGACCACCATCATCGAGAACGGCATAGACATCCCCCGCGCAAACACCATCATCATAAATCGCGCCGATCACTACGGTCTTTCTCAGCTTTATCAATTACGCGGGCGTGTGGGGCGTTCGAGCCGCAGGGCTTACGCTTACCTCCTGATACCGAGCGAACAGGAGCTTTCGCCGATTGCCCGCAGACGTTTAGCAGCCATTCGCGAGTTTTCGGATCTGGGAGCCGGTTTTCGTATTGCGGCCCTCGACCTCGAACTGCGCGGCGCGGGGAATCTTCTCGGCGGCCAGCAGTCAGGTCATATGGAAGCGCTTGGCTTCGATCTCTACACGCAGATGCTCGAGCGCACGGTGGCTGAGCTTCGTGGCGAAGAGATTGAAGACGAGACCAGCGTCACGTTGAACCTCGGCGTGGATGTCGCGATTCCCGAGGAGTACATTTCCGACATGGGACAGCGGCTGCGAACGTACAAGCGAGTGTCATCAGCCCGGGATGAAGCCACGCTCTCGAGCATCCGCACGGAGACGGAAGATCGCTACGGGCGCATTCCCGCGCCGGTGGAGCGGCTGTTTGCCTATGCTCGTTTGCGTAAGTTATCGGAAGATCTGGGGCTGGTTTCGATTGATAAAACGCCGGATGGAGTGGCGGTTAAATTTAGTGAAAAGGCGCGAATTTCGCTCGAAAAGCTTGGGGAATACGTGGCGAGTCACCCGGGGACGGTCTTCACGCCAAACGGTGTTTTGCGGCTTGTTTTAACGGAAGATCAGCAGGACGAGGTGCTCGACGTAGCCCGTGACGTGTTGCTCCGGCTTCGTGCGAGCGATTAGAATCTCGGGCCGCAGATGAACGCGGATACGCGGACGCAGATAAACGCGGATAGGAGTACTTTTTGTGAATTTTAAATCCTTAACTTTAGCAGTCTTTTTAGCGGTTGTGATTCTGGTGCCGTCAGTAGTCTTTGCCCAGGAAGGCGAGATGACGGTCGTCGACGAAGTGATCGCGCAGGTCAACGACGAAGTGATCACGCTCTCGAGTTTGAAGCGCGAGACGAAAGAACGTGTCGAAGCGCTGAAGCAGAACGGCATGACCGAACAGCAGGCGCAAGCAGAGGTGGTGAAGCGCCAGGCCGAGCTGATTGCCACGCTGATCAACGAAAAACTGCTGTTGCAAAAAGGCAAGGAGCTCGAGCTCGCCAACGAAATCGAAGCGGAAGTGAACCGCCGCATGTTGAGTATAGCTGAAGGCCAGGGCATCACTACGATTGAAAAGCTTTATGAAGCGATGCGACAGAGCGGGCTAAATCCCGAAGACGTGCGCCGCACCATGCGCACTGAGATGACGAAGCAGGCGGTGTTGCAACAGGAAGTCGACCGCCGCGTCTATCTCGGGTTCACGCCCGACGAAGTAAAGAAGTACTTCGACGCCCACCCCGATCAGTTTCGCAAGCCCGAGACCATCAAGCTTTCCGAGATCTTTTTGTCCACAACCGGCAAAGATGAGGCAGCGGTCAAAGCAAGAGTGACGGAACTGGTCGCGCAGCTTCGAGCGGGCGCTGATTTCGGTGCGGTTGCCGCCGCGAATTCCGAGCGGGAGAAGAATGGCCAGCGCACGGCTCCCCAGGACAAAGGTTACGTGGGTGAGTTTGACGTTCCGAGTCTGCGTGAGGACCTGGTGGGTGCGTTGAAGGACGTCAAAGCCGGTGGCATAGCTGAGCCGATCAAGCTGAGCGACGGTTACCAGATCATTCGCGTCGATGCGCGCACGCCCGGTGGAACTACGCCGGCGTTCAACGACAATCGTGTTCGTGAAGCGATGCTGCTGGAGCGCCAGTCAAAGGAGCGCGACACGTATCTACAGAACCTGCGCAACGAAGCCTTTATAAAAGTCACCGATGCTTACAGCGCGAGCGTCGCGCCGCTCTTGAAAATCCAGTCGCCAGTCGCAGCCAAGAGCCAGGACAAGGAAGACAAGAAGAAGTCCAAGAAGCCCTAAGTATTTTTAGCCACTGATTACACGGATGACACTGTTAATCTCATTTCTGATCGGTGTCATCTGTGTTCATCCGTGGCAGAGTCCTCCCATCGAAAAGCCCCGCATAGTCGTTTACAAAAGCGCCAGAAAACTCGAGTTGTATTCCGACAAGACGCTGGTGCGCACGTATCGCGTCGGGCTCGGCTTTAGTCCCGTTCCGGACAAACAGCGTGAGGGTGATGGCGCGACGCCGGAAGGCGACTTTTACATCTTCGTCAAGAATAACAAGAGCGCTTACTATCTCTCGCTCGGCGTCAGTTATCCCAACACTGAAGACGCAGCGCGCGGCTTGCGTGACGGGTTGATCACGAAGGCGCAACATGACGCGATTGTCGAGGCGAATCGCAAAAAGACGGCGCCGCCGCAGTACACCAAGCTCGGTGGCCTGATCTACATTCACGGTCACGGCGCCAAAAGCGATTGGACATGGGGCTGCGTCGCATTGGAGAATGAGGACATTAAGGAGTTGTACGACGCCGTTTCAGTTGGAACTCCGGTTACGATAAAACCATGACGACTGACATCAAGCCATTCAAGATTCGTGATGTCGAGATCAATCCGCCCCTGGTGCTTTCGCCGATGGCGGGTGTGACTGACGTCTCGTTTCGACGCCTGTTGAAGAGGCGTGGCGGTGTTGGTCTGTCTGTTTCGGAGTTCATTTCGGTCGAGGGTCTCACGCGAAACAATCCGAAGTCGAAACGGCAGATGCGGTTTTACGCGGATGAGCGGCCGTTTGCGGTGCAGATCTTTGGCGGACAGCCGGAGCGCATGTGCATGGCGGCGGAGATGGCGCAGGAGGTGGGCGCCGACATTCTCGACGTGAATTGCGGATGTCCCGCGCCGAAGGTCGTGAAGCACGGCGGCGGATCCGGACTGCTCAAGGACCACAGCCGGCTCGAAGAGATTCTCAAAGGGATCAAGAAGACGATCACGATACCGTTGACGGTGAAGATTCGTGCGGGCTTTTACGATCACACGATCAATGCGGTCGACACGGCGAAGCTGGCCGAAGATTGCGGAGTGGAGCACATCGCGCTGCACGGTCGCACGAAGGAACAAGGTTATCGTGGCCTGGCCAATTGGGATCTCGTGCGGCAGGTGAAGGAAGCTGTGCGCGTGCCGGTGTCGGGCAGTGGTGACGTTACGACGATCGAGGGTGCGTTTGCGAAGTTTCGTGAAACTGGTTGCGACGGAGTTTTGATTGGGCGCGGCGCGATGGCAAATCCGTGGATCTTTCGTCAGATCGAAGACGCGATGCACGGGCGCCCGATCTTCGAGCCGACTTTAGCCGACAAGCGCGCGATCCTGCACGAATACTTCGACATGTTACGCGAAGATATGCCCGAGACGCCGGCGATCAATCGTATGAAGCAGCTCGCGGGACAGTTCACACGCGGCTTACAGGGCGGCGCGCTCTTTCGCACATCGATCTATCATTCTCACACGGTGGAAGAAGTGCTCGATCGGATCGAGGAATATTTCGAAGCGATCGAATCCGGCCGACCCTACTATGGTGAAGCCGGAGCACCAATCGAACCACAGATAAACACGGAAATTACAGATTGCAATTTCTTCACGTCTTAATCCGTGCTTTTTCTGCGTTTATCCGCGGCCGGTTTTTTACCACTTCCATTATCGAGATTCACCGCAACCGGATAGCCCTTCTGCGCTACGCCTTTTAGATCGATCACGACTTCCTTCTTCAAATCGGGTTTCAACGCATCGAGAGCTTGCTGTCGCTGTTGCTCGGAGAGATCTTCGAGCTTCATGCCATGGGCTTCCAACACTCGCCGCAAGTTCTCTTCAGTGTTCGTATCCTGCGCGTAGACGTCTTTGTAGATGTGGAGCTTTCCGTCGTCCTCCAACACGATCGTCTCGTAGCGTAGTTCTACCGGAACAGTTTGATTGAGTTTGACTGTCTGCGTCCGCTCTTTGTCCTCCAGGTACGTGGTGATCGACTTGTCTGAGACCTCGGTTGTGTTCGAGGCTTTCGCAAGCAGAGCGGCGAAGTCTTTGATTTGCGGATTAGTCAGACCAACACAGCCGTGCGACGCAAACTTTCCAATCTTCGCGGGCGACTTGCCGCCGTGAATCAGTGAAGGCAAGCCGATCGGAATCTTGATTGGACCAAGCGGGTTATCCTTATCGCCCGCGGGGATTGTCTCACCGGGCGTAGCGTTCTTCATCTTTGCAACCCACGGTGAATCCGGCGGCGTCCAGGTCGGGTTGAAGATGATTGTTTGCGCCTTGCGCAATCCCTGCGGCAAAGGAAACTCCGGATAACCAATTCCAATCTTGTACGTCTTCACCAGCGAGCCATCCTGAAAAAGGTCCATGCGGAATGCGGGAATGTTGACGACTACGCGCGTGTCAGACGGCACCGCATTGGGACCGGGCAACATCTGCGCCTTGTCATCTGAAGCTTCCGCGGGGTCGCCCTTGGTCCAGTACTCGTTTGCGAGTGTCGCGAACTCTCGCGCTTTCTGTTCACCGAGAATTTTACGCAGTTCCTGTTCGGCGCGTTCACGCGGATTGCCATTAGTACCGTCGACCTCTTCGGCGTTGGTTTCGCGGAGCCGTGCGACCTGCTCACTCGAGACGCGCTTGAGCGATTCGATCTGTTCATCGGAGAGCTTAAGATTTTGTTTTGCTCGGGCCACAAACTTCTCGTCAGTCAACAACGCATCGAGCAGCGGCAAAGTGATCTCGGCCGGCGCAGTGCTGGTGTTTGCAGGTGACGTTGACGGTGATGCAGTTGGAGATGGGCTGGCCGAGGACACAGTCGTGTTCGAATTATTCGGTACAGGCGTGCAGCTCGGTAGCAAACATACGACGAAAGCGAGAATTAGAAGTTGACGCATGATGGGCATTGGAGCAATGGGCGTTCCAGCGAGCAGACAGTGTTTACGCGGGTTTTCTGAACGATTTGCGAACGATCAAGGTGTTGTTCGCGCTCGGTTCTGTAGCAGCGGATACGGATTGATGTTAGTGCCTTCCCAGTAGCGTTTGGGGTCTGAAACGGCTGCGATCGAGAAGTGCAGGTGGTAGTTACCAGCGCCGGCATTTCCGGTGTCGCCGACGTATGCGATGACCTGGCCCTGTTTCACGAGATCGCCTTCGGCCAGACCATCGGCGTAGCGAGAGAGATGAGCGTAGTAAAAGATCAGATCCTGGTTTGCGTTGAGTTGATAGATCGTTGTGCCACCTTTCTCGCTTTGAAA
>Ga0070689_100002304_pt1 | contig 12420 bp, 10 predicted proteins | sample KBSS23HmetaG_FD_64669 | JGI IMG/M metagenome (GOLD analysis project Ga0070689, IMG submission 64669) | Switchgrass rhizosphere microbial communities from Kellogg Biological Station, Michigan, USA - KBS S2-3H metaG | ecosystem: Host-associated > Plants > Roots > Rhizosphere ...
CCATCACAATAAATGGACCGCGTCGCAGGCCAGGAAGTTTCGCCAGGACGTGGATGACTACCGCGCGAACATCGTATCGCTCAAGGAAGTCCTGAACGGGAACGCTCCGCGGGTATCCAGATGGTCGGAGTGGCTCTGCATTCATCCGCGGCTCTCCCGTTTTCTGACTCGTGCGCAATTGAAACTCTGGAGCTGGTGGGCCGGGCAAAGGCGTCTCCAGCGTGCGGACATGAACGAGGTTCAGCTATCGAGGTAAACTCATTTATGTGCGGCATTGCAGGATTCTTTGAGTCTTCGCGCAATCGCAGCGTGGACGAATGCGAGGCGATCGCCCGGCGCATGGTTCCCGCCCTGGCGCATCGCGGTCCCGACGACGAAGGAACGTGGACGGATGCCGAAGCCGGCGTGACCCTGGGACATCGTCGTCTGGCGATCCTGGACCTCAGCGCCGAGGGGCATCAGCCCATGCACTCCGTCGATGGGCGTTATGTGCTGACGTTCAATGGCGAGATTTACAATTTCCAACAGTTGCGGCGGGAGTTGGAGAATATCGGTCACGGTTTCCGCGGCCATTCAGACACCGAGGTAATGCTCGCTGCTTTTTGCCAATGGGGCTTTCTGCCAGCGGTGAAGCGATTCGTCGGCATGTTTGCGTTCGCGTTGTGGGATCGCGCAGAAGGCCGGTTGCATCTGGCTCGGGATCGAGCCGGCGAAAAGCCACTGTATTATGGATGGGCCGGCGAGGCGTTTGTCTTCGGTTCGGAATTGAAGGCGCTCCGCCTTCATCCTCGTTGGAGAGGCCGAGTTGATCGCCGGGCTCTGGCTCTTTTGGTGCGCCACGGATACGTCCCGGCCCCACATTGCATCTATGAAGACATTTACAAATTGCCGCCCGGCTGTGCGCTGACATTGACCCTGGAACAAAACCGCGACCGGAAAACAGCGGCCCCCGTACCCTACTGGTCGGCTCCCTCGATCGCTGAAGCCGGAGCGGCTCATCCCTTTGCCGGCAACGAACAAGAGGCCACGGACCGGTTGCTTGCCCTGTTGCAGCAGTCGGTGGCGGAGCAGATGGTCGCAGATGTGCCCATAGGCGCCTTCCTTTCGGGGGGAATCGATTCGTCTTTGGTGGTTGCGATCATGCAGTCGCAAAGCCGTCGGCCGATTAAGAGCTTCAGTATCGGATTCGAACAGGAGGACTTTAACGAAGCTCACTTCGCCAGAGCAGTCGCCCGCCATCTTGGCACCGACCATACTGAATTGTACATCCAGTCCAGGGAAGCGCGGGAAGTCATTCCCGAGTTACCGTGCATCTATGATGAACCGTTTGCGGATGTTTCCCAGATCCCGACCGCGATCCTGTGTCGATTGGCGAGGGCGCATGTAAAGGTCAGTTTATCCGGGGACGGAGGCGATGAATTGTTCGGGGGATACAATCGTTACCAGAAAGCGGAGCGTCTGTGGAAGGTGATTAACCGGATTCCTCCGCCCGTTCGCAAGCTGGCCCGTCACTTGAAGTCCGTCGCCGGAACCGGATTGAACATGCCGGTTACCTCGGGGCCGGTCCGGCACATGTTGAACCGCCTCTGGAACCTCTCGGACGTTTTGTCCGTTTCAACTGACCGTTCGCTCTACCAAATGCTGATGAGTCCGAACCGGGATTCCCGCGCGTGGCTGAGGAAGACGAGGGAATCAGAGTTTCAACACGACTCGCTGCCAACTTGGGGGCGGCTGCCGGAACTGTCTCGGCGGATGATGTGTCTCGATCTCGTTTCCTACCTGCCGGACGACATTCTGGTGAAAGTGGACCGGGCCGCCATGGCGGTCGGCTTGGAAACGCGCATCCCGCTGCTGGACCATCGAATCATTGAATTCGCCTGGAGCCTTCCGTCCTCGTTCAAACAAAAACGGAATCGGGGCAAATGGCTATTGCGACAAATCCTCTACCAGTACGTTCCTCCCGCGCTGGTTGACCGTCCCAAACGCGGTTTTGGCGCCCCGATTGCCGAATGGCTGCGCGGCCCGTTGCGCGATTGGGCAGAGGACTTGTTGGGAGCGACGCGTCTGCGGCAGGAGGGATTTCTTGAACCCAGGGTCATACGAGAGAAATGGCAGGAACACCTTTCCAGCAAGCGCGATTGGTCAGCCGGCCTGTGGTACGTGTTGATGTTTCAAGCCTGGCTGGACCAACAGAAGGTGGTGCCAGGTCAAGCGGAGGCGGCCCCTTCGATGGCAGCAAGAAACATGACTGAAGCGGAAGTATGTCAACCCTGACCACACTCTACAGCCCGCCGGTCGAGGATTGTCCGAAGCCGGACACGAGGCACACGAGCGAACCGCGGCGGCCCGATTTCGAGTCGCACGCGGCCGATGCTTTGCAGCCAAACGTCCTCGTGCGTTGGGCGTTCTATCTGTCCGTGCTCGGCATTCCCTTTACGCGACTCTATTTGCCCGGCACGGGTGAAAGAATCGGCGTCACTAGAATGATCCAGGCACTCATCCTTGGCGCCATCCTCTCGCAGCCACGAGTCTGCATCCGGCTGATGCCCGTCGCGCTCTTCTGGTTCCTGGCCTATTGCGGCTGGCGACTTCTTTCCGGCTTATGGTTCACCCCTGAATTGTCCAGCTCTTGGTGGCCCAACACCCTCGACTGGCTTCAATTTTCGCTCCCCTGGGTTTGGCTGATGTTCAATGTGCTGCAATTTCCAACAATCAGCCGCCGGGGTATGTGGGCGTTGGCCTGGGGCTGTTTCCTTTGTGCTTCGCTCCAGATCGCGGGCATTGGCGTGGTCGATGTGGATAATGGAATCGAAGCGCGTTCCAGTATCTTTGGTGAAAACGCGAATGTCGTCGGGGCAACTTACGCCGTCGCGTTGATTACTCTGATCGGACTCGGGATGCTGAAAGGCGTCGCACTTCACCAGCGCCTTCTGCTTCTCCCGCTGATCGCGGTCATTGGAGGGGGCATGGCGAAGACGGGTTCTCGCACAGCCGTTTTGATCCTGCTCACGGGAATCGCCGTGCTGCTCTGCCAAGGCCGGGCATTCGGTTGGACAAAGCGTATTGTTATCGTGGTGCTGATTGGCGCTGTTCTCGCGGGGGTCATCTCGCGGATCCCGACCGTGATGCAACGTTTTGAAAAGGTAGCCTCATTCAAAACCCAGCAGCAGGAACCGCGCGCTCGAATGGCTCCCGTGCTGTGGGAAATGTTCCTCCGAAGCCCGCTCTATGGATCAGGACCAGACGACTACCAACTTGAATTAACCCGGCGCACAATGCCCTATCTGCTCAAGGATCAACGGCTGATTGCCGCTCACAACCTGGCTTTGTTGCTGTTGGTCGAGACTGGGATCATTGGTTTTCTGCTCTTTGCGTCCGGCCTCAAGGCGGGTTTGGTCTCAGCTTGGAAAGCCCGCCTGAAGCCGTGCAGTTCCCTGCCGCTGGCTCTCATTCTGCCGCTGGCCATCGCGGGGCTCACCGTGAGTAATCCCAGTCACGACCTGGTGTTTTGGTTTGCCATGGCGTATGCGCTGGCTGGAACGGCCTAAACTCTATGGCGAGAGACAATCCGTTCCTTCGACGAATCTACCAATCATGAATACTCAGTCGCGACAGTTGCGCCTGGCCATGGTCGCTTCCAGCTTGCGACGGGGCGGAGCCGAAAAGCAGACCGTTTACATTGCCCGGGCGTTGCATAACGCCGGAGTCGATCTGCGTTTTTTTTACCTCGGCTGTGGCGGACACTACGAGACTGTCTTGCGAGAAATTGGAGTGCCCCTGCGGCAGATTTACTATCCAAACCAGCCTTGGAAGATCCTCGCCGAGTTAATAAAAGCCTTGCGCCAGTTGCGGCCCGGGATGGTGCTGGTGAACCAGTTTGGCGACCTTCATTACGGGGCCGCGGCAGGCCGGTGCTGCAACGCGCTCATCCTGGGAGGCGTGAGAAGCGATGGTTGGTACGAGCTCCGCATCCATGGCTGTTTGACCCGGCTCATGCTGCGTCTGGCCCACGGTTTTGTCGCGAATTCCCATCGCGCCAGGCGAACCCTGGCGTTCCAAGGAGTCGAGCCGCAAAAGATGGAAGTCCTGCCAAACGTGATTGATCTGCGAGAATTTGATGCCCGGAGCGCGCTGCGGTTCTCTGATTCCCTGCCGGCGGGCCGCATCCTCGTAGCGGCTGTCGGCGGCCTGCATTCGTGCAAGCGTTTCGATCGGTTCCTGGAGGCGCTGGCGCTGGCCCGGCACAGCGAGCCGGCGCTGGCTGGCGTCATTGCGGGAGCTGATTTTGGAGCCCGAGCGGCCTTAGAGGAGCGGGCAAAGGCACTGGGCATGACGCCCTCCGATCTCATTTTCCTGGGTGAATGCGATCGTGTTCCCGCCTTGCTCGCCCGGATTGCGATGCTGGTCCTCTCTTCGGATTACGAAGGTTTTCCGAATGTCATTCTTGAGGCGATGGCGGCTCGACTTCCTGTCATCACCACTCCGGCGGGCGATGCCAGCCTGGTTGTGCAGCATGGCAAGACCGGCTATGTCGTCGAATGTGATGATACCGAAGGGATGGCCGCATTCATGATTCGGCTGGCGCGATCCCCTTCGATGCGAATGAACTTAGGGGAAGCAGGCCGCAGGCGCGTTGAGCAGGAATATAACTACGAATCGCTATCGGAGCGCCTCGTCGCCATATTTCGCCGTTTTGCCGACCGACAGCGGAATGCCTCCTTGCTCCAAATGCTGGAGCGCGGCGTTGCCATCGGGAAAACCACCGAACTCTCCGGCGCATTGCTCGTCGATACGCCAGCAACGTGATCCCTTCTCACTGGGCTGGTCCTGAACCTGAAATCAGCAAATCCTGTGCGCAATTTATCAAACCTGAAGGTGTGCTTCCTGGCTGGAACGCTGACTCCCGGAGGGGCGGAACGCCAACTGTTCTATATTCTGCAGGCACTTGGCCAGGCGGGGGCATCTCTCCGGTTGCTGTCAGTGGATCGAGGCGAATTCTGGGAGGAGAAGATAAAAGCCCTGGAAGTTCCCGTAACTTGGGTGGGCGATCAGTCCTCGCGCTTGAGGCGGCTGTTGCGCATCTGGAAAGAAGTGCGGAAGGACCCGCCCGATATTCTGCAGAGCCAGCATTTTTTCACGAACGCCTATGTCGGCCTGACTGCGCGGCTTTTGCAGTTGAGCGGGATCGGCGCCATGCGCAGCAACGGACGCTCGGAAATGAGTGGGAGTGGACCGTTCGGTGGGCGGCTCAACTTGCACTGCCCGCGAATGATTGCGGCAAATTCACAGATAGCCATGCGTTACGCCATTGCTCGTGGTGTCTCGCCGTCGCATCTCTATTTCCTGCCGAACGTCGTGGATACGGCGTGGTTCAAGCCTTCGGATCGCTTGCCCGAGGAACCGTTCACGCTGGTCGCAGTGGGACGTCTGGTGAGAGAGAAGCGGCTCGACCGTTTCCTTTGGATCCTGCACCGCTTGCGGAACGATTTCGGTTTGAATGTAAAAGGATGGATCATCGGGTCGGGACGTCAAAACGAGGACGTTCCAGCCGAATTAGAGAGTCGGGCGAGGACGCTCGGATTGTTGCCGGACATCGTTCAGTTCCGGGGCAGTGTCTCGGATATGCGCCCCGTCTACCACCAGGCCGCAGTCTGCGTCCTCACTTCGGATTTCGAAGGCACACCCAACGTGTTACTGGAAGCGATGGCCTCCGGTTTGCCGGTGGTGGCCACACAGGTGGGAGGAGTGTCGGAAATTGTCCGGCACGGGCGGACAGGTTTTCTGGCCGAGCCTGACGATCTGGATGGCCTCGTCGCGGCGCTGGTTAGGCTTGTGAAGAATTCCGAGCTTAGAATGGAAATGGGACGGCGCGCTCGGGTCTTTGTTGAAGAACACCACTCACTGCCGCGTCTTCCGGCGTATTTAGGCGGCCTCTATGAACTGGCGCTGCTACGAGCGGGCCCTGCGTCGGCTCCGGTTGCTCAATCTGAGGGCCAGGCATGAAGATAGCGTTAATGACATCGCAAGAGGCTTGGGCCGGCTTTTTCATCCAAAGGTGGTTGAGCCGGTTGAGGGTTGAAGGGATCGAGATTGGGTGTGTCGTGGTTGACGAGAACTTGACAAGGCGATCAAATCTCATTGACCACATACTGTCGGTCGCCAAACAGCAAGCGAAGGTGGCGAGGTCTTCACTGCCAGGCGCGCTCGTGAGGCTGGTTGTCTTTCGATTATGGTCGAACTTCGGCCGTCGGGATAAGGCCGTCGCGGTGGCCGATCTTCCTGATGCCATTCCAAGTTTTCGAGTCCCGTCGCTCAATTGCGCGAAAGCGGTGGACGCAGTGCATGCCTGTGGTTGCGACGCAAGCTGTCTTCTGGGCGCCAGGATTCTGACAAAGAGTACCATTCAGGAACTTGGCCACATCATACTGAACGGTCATGCCTCCGATCCCAGATTCGTGAGAGGCCGGCCTCCGGTATTTTGGGAGGTGCTGAACGGGGACGGGCATATTTGCCTGACGGTACATCGGGCGGTTCAAAAGCTGGATGCGGGTCCGATTTATGGACAACGGGTGCAAGAGATCAGGTATTGCGGCGGGATCGGGGCCACCATTCATGCGACCATGGAACAGGCGCGGGTCACGATGACGGATCTCTTTGCCGAGGTATTGATTGGGATGCGCGCTTGCACCATTACGCCGATTGATTTCAATCCAGGTCCTGTGCGTACGCTTCCTCGGATTTCACAATTGATACGCGCTGAGATTCTTTGCCGAAGACGAAGCAGGCGAATCCGGGCTGGTTCCCGAAGTGCCGGGCAATTCCTGATCGGCCCAAGCCAGCCCCGGTGAGCGGAATGCTGGTCGCGGGGAATCCCGTCAATCCGACCCCCATCCTCCAGCCCTATCCTTGGGCATCACTTCTGATGCTTGAATTAGCTACATCCTTTTCCTTGGCGATTGCCAGGCAGGCGAAGCGCGGCGGTGTGATCATTAACGAGCACACCCTCACCGCAGAGCAGACGCGCCGGCATGTCGAGGTGCTGGGACGGTGGTTTGATTTTATCCACCTTGACGAACTGCCGCGACGATTGGCACGGCAGGGCAGGCGACCGTTTTGCCTTTTGACGTTTGATGACGGTAAGCGCAGCAATGTCACCGAGACCGCGCCGGAATTGGAACGCCTCGGTGTGCCGGCGGTCTTTTACCTCACGACTGAATTTCTGACGAACGGGAGACCGCTTTGGTTTGATCGCCGCAAGGCGGTCGTGCGCGCGCTCGGTCATTGTCCGGCCGGACTGGAATCGGAAACGCTGAAACAACTTCCCTTCGCTGTGCTGAACGAGCGGCTGGATCGAGCCTGCGCTCAATTTGGGGTCAACCCGGAACGGGAACTGGAGGACGTTCGGCCAATGTCCTGGGAAGACGCGCGCAGCCTGAGTCGACGCGGATTCGGTATCGGCGCCCACGGCCTCACCCATGCGATCCTGACTCGCGAGTCCCGCGAGGACGCTTGCGCGGAGATTGAACTGAGCCTGTCCAAGGTGAGTTCTGAATTGGCCGCGCGCTGTTACACTTTTGCGTTTCCCAATGGCAATTATAGCGCGGAGTTGGCGCAGCACGCGTTGCGCTGTGGTGCGAGGACCGCCATGACCACCGAGCCAATGTGGACCGACCAACAATCTGCGCTGTGGCGGCTCCCGCGCATTCAGCTCTTCGGAGAATTTGATCGAACTCGAATTGAACTGAAAATTGCGGTCGCGGCGCTGCGTGGACTCCTACCCAATCCCGATGGAACGGGAAGAGCCTACCGGTCAATACCTCAGGGGAGTGGGATCCTTCGAGGCAGCGGAATCAACTCTCCAGAGCACATGGTCAGCTTCAATTCTCCGCCATAGCCTTCTTTTTATGCGCATACTAGTAACTGGTTCGGCCGGCTTTATCGGTTTCCACCTGACGAAGCGCCTTCTGGACGAAGGCGACGAAGTCTTCAGCGTGGACAACTTGAACAACTACTACGACCCGACACTGAAGGAGGATCGGTTGGCGCAGCTTCTACAGCGGCCAGGATTCCATTTCCGGAAACTGGACCTGGCGGAGCGGGAGCCCACGGCTGAACTTTTCCGAGGCATCCGGCCTCAACGAGTCATTCACCTCGCGGCCCAGGCAGGCGTGCGCTACTCGCTGACGAACCCTGACGCCTACGTTGACAGCAACCTCGTGGCGTTCATGAATATTCTCGAAGGTTGCCGTCATCATGGCGTTGAACATCTCACCTACGCCTCTTCCAGTTCGGTCTATGGCGCGAACGCACACATGCCCTTTTCAGTGCATGACAATGTGGACCACCCGCTCAGCATTTATGCCGCTACCAAGAAAGCCAATGAACTGATGGCACACTCCTACAGCCACCTCCACGGTCTGCCCACCACCGGCCTCCGGTTTTTCACCGTCTATGGTCCTTGGGGCCGACCCGACATGGCTCTGTTTCTTTTTACCAAGGCGATTCTCAACGGCCAGCCGATCGAGGTTTTCAACGAAGGGAGGATGAAAAGGGATTTCACTTACGTTGATGATATCGTCGAGGGCATCGTCCGGGTGTCCGACCGTGTCGCTACGCCCAATCCTCATTGGAACGGAGACAAGCCGGACCCGGGCACCAGCACCGGCCCCTACCGGCTCTACAATATCGGCAACCACAACCCGGTCGAGTTGCTGCACTTGATCGAGGTGATTGAGGATTGTCTCGGCCGGAAGGCGAACAAGTGCCTTCTGCCGATGCAGCCCGGCGATGTACCTGCCACATTTGCGGACGTGAACGACCTCACCCGGGACGTCGGATTCCAGCCATCCACATCCATCGAAGAGGGTGTTCGCCGGTTCGTTGACTGGTATCTGGACTATTACAAAATCAGCAGCCCACAACCGCGGCCCGGACGACATGTCACTGCGCCGGCTGAAGCGGCGCTTTCAGTCCGATGAACAGAATTCGATTATGACCACGACCGTTCCCAATCCTCGGGTTTCCATCGTGCTGCCCTGCCGGAATGAGCAGGGCTATATCCAGGCTTGCCTGCAATCCGCGCTCGATCAGGAGCCGCCGGAAGGCGACTTTGAAATCCTCGTCGCCGATGGCATGTCCACCGATGGCACGCGCGAATACCTGGAGCAGATGGCCAGGCAGCATCCGCAAATCCGCGTGCTCGACAACTCCGGACGCATTGTATCCACCGGACTGAACGCCGCCATTCGGGCCGCGCGCGGCGAGATCATCGTGCGGATGGATGCCCACACCATCTATGCGCCGGACTATGTGCGGCAATGTCTGGCGGTCATGAACGAAACCGGGGCCGACAATGTCGGCGGGCCGATGCAAACCACGGCCGCGACCTTCATGGAGCGGGCGATTCGCGCCGTGTTTCATTCCGCTGTCGCGGTGGGTGGGGCACGCTCGCACCAGACCGACTTTGAAGGCTATGTGGACACAGTGATTTACGGCTGCTGGAAGAAGAGCCTGTTCGAGCGCATCGGCTATTTCGACGAGGAACTCGTCCGCAACCAGGATGACGAGCACAATCTCCGCCTCAGCCGTGCCGGTGGCAAAATCTATCAGTCCCCGCGCATTCGCAGTCGGTACCATGTGCGTGGCTCGTTGAAGACGCTGTTCCGCCAGTACATGCAATACGGCTACTGGAAGACTCTGGTGATTCGGAAACACCAGTCGCCCGCTTCATTCCGGCATCTCGTGCCGGGAGTTTTGTTGGCTGCGTCTGCTTGCTAACGGTCTTGGGATTGTTCTGGTTTCCGGCAATTTGGGGAGTGCTTGGCCTCGTGACTCTCTATGCCGCTGCCGCGCTGGCCATATCGCTGGTCACGGCTGCCCGCACCCAATGGACTTTGCTCCCGGTCCTGCCCGTGGTCGTTTGGTGTTTTCATTTTGGTTATGGTTACGGGTTTCTCCGCGGCGTGCTCGATTTGGTGCTTCTCCATAACGCGCCCGACACGAAGTTCGTTCAATTAACGAGAAAGCACCATGCGAAGCCGTTAAGCGCTGCAGACGAAACCAATCAACGCAGTCACGGACACCCTCTCCCGCCCTAAGTTTAACTTCCGGCGCAAGGAGAGGGAGAGGGCAGGGGTGAGGGACAATTCTTTTCGGAAATAACTTTTGGAAATCGGTCTATGCAAGTCCAGTCGGAAGTAGATCGCCTGAAGTTGGTTTACCGGGAATATGGTGAACGCGGCCTGGGGAAAACGAAATGGTCGCTCACCAACCGGGGCAATCAAGCCATCCGGCAGGAACGGGAGCGAAAGCTTGCACAGTTGCTGCGACGCTCGGGATTTCTTCCGCTGGCTCCGCGGCGAATTCTGGATGTGGGCTGCGGCACGGGCGAAACGCTCGCTGGCTTCGAAGCTTGGGGCGCCAGACCGGAAAACCTTTTCGGCGTAGACTTGCTGGCCGATCGCATCCGGCGCGCCAAAGAGACTTTCCCGGCGCTGAACTTTCAAGAAGCCAACGCCGAGGCTCTGCCGTCTGAGAATGGCTTTTTCGATCTGGTTGCAGTGTTTACCGTGTTCACCTCAATTCTTGATCCGCAGATGACGCGCAATCTCAGCCGGGAGATCAATCGCGTCCTTCGCCCTGGTGGGGCGGTCGTCTGGTATGACTTCCGTATGAACAATCCGTTCAATCCGCATGTGCGTGGAATCTCACGCAAGGGCATCCGTCAATTGTTTCCGGAATTTGACGCGCGCTTGGTTTCGATCACGGTGATGCCGCCCTTGGCGCGACGATGCAGTTCGCTCACAGATCTGCTCTACCCCTGCCTGGCGACGTTGCCGTTCTTGCGCAGTCATTACCTGGGCCTGCTGGTGAAACCTTGAGAAAAAGAGCTGAGTGGCCGAAAAGATTTATGCACCAAATCCCGTTCTACAAACCGAGCATCGGCGAACCGGAAATCAACGAAGTGGTGGACTGCCTGCGATCCGGCTGGCTGACCACCGGACCGAAGACCAAACAGTTCGAGGCGGAATTTGCCAGCTACATCCGGCAAACGCACGCCGTCGCGCTCAATTCCTGCACTGCTGCGCTGCATCTCGCCCTTGAGGCCATTGGACTGAAGGCCGGCCAGACGGTTGTGGTGCCGACGATGACGTTTGCCGCCACGGCCGAAGTGGTTCGTTATTTTAATGCCACGCCCTTGTTCGTGGATTGCAGGGAGGCGGACCTGAACCTCGATGTCGCGGATGCTGCCGAACGAATCGACGCGGCCCGCGGGCAAGGCGAAGACGTTGCGGCAATCATCCCCGTGCATTATGGCGGACAGATTGGTGATGTGGCCGGCGTCGTCGCGCTGGCTCGGCGTCATGATTTGAAAATTATCGAGGACGCTGCGCACTGTTGCCCCGCCTATTACCGCGATGATGCAGCATCGCCCTGGAAGAGTGTCGGAACCGAAGCCGAGGTCAGTTGCTTTTCCTTTTATGCCAACAAAACCATCACCACGGGAGAGGGGGGCATGGCTTGCACGGAATCCCAGGAAATTGCCGATCGGATGCGAATCATGTCGCTGCACGGCATCTCGCGCGACGCGTGGAAGCGCTACACCGCCGAAGGCTCGTGGTATTACGAAATCGTGGCGCCGGGTTTCAAATACAACCTCACCGACATCGCAGCTGCCATTGGGTTGCATCAAGTTCGCAAGGCCGACCAGTTGCACAAAAAACGTGCGCAGTGGGCGCGGGTTTACTCGGAACTCCTGAGTGACGTGGATGAACTTATTCTGCCGCAGGAAATGCCAGATCGCATTCATTCCTGGCATCTCTACAGCGTGAGAGTGCAGGTGGATCGCCTGAGCGTGGACCGTGCGGAAGTGATTTCTGAAATGAAAAGAGCTGGTATCGGCACGAGTGTGCATTGGACGCCGCTGCACATGCATCCCTATTACCGGGAAACGTTCGGCTGCCAACCATCGGATTATTTCTGCGCCGCGGGCATCTATCCGGAACTCGTGAGCCTGCCTCTATATCCGGACCTGACCGAGGAGGACGTGGTGTATGTCGGCCGCACGCTGAAGGAAATCATCGCTCGCTCGCGCGTGACGATTTCAAGCGCGAGTCCCCGGTGTTGCAACCGCGACTCAAACACAGAACAACCTGTGGGTCACCGTTGATCCCGCAATCGAAAAGCCGTCTGTGAATTGGAGACACAAAGCCGCGATTCAGAAACTGATTGGAAGGCTGCCGCCGACTCTGGGCAATCCCATTTATTACGAACTGCAATGCCGGTTTGGCGGCCTGCGTCAACCGAATCCGGTCAGCCGGTTAAAGGCGGGCATCGAAGTGGTCCGCCGCATTCACCAGTTCGAACGTTCCGTGGAATCCGCTGCGATTCTCGAAATTGGCACCGGCCATCAACTGGCTC
>Ga0070689_100002316_pt1 | contig 12403 bp, 13 predicted proteins | sample KBSS23HmetaG_FD_64669 | JGI IMG/M metagenome (GOLD analysis project Ga0070689, IMG submission 64669) | Switchgrass rhizosphere microbial communities from Kellogg Biological Station, Michigan, USA - KBS S2-3H metaG | ecosystem: Host-associated > Plants > Roots > Rhizosphere ...
TGACCTCATCACTGGAGCGCGCGATCTCGCTTCCGAGCGCAGCGAACGGACAGATAGGGACCGCCGCATCGCGGTGAGTGCGTGACAGATAACTTTCCACCGCGGCACGGAGGCCGCCCTTTTCAATGCTTCGCCGAATGATCGCGCGCGTCTTCGCACCGGCCGCAGCAACGCCCTCGGCAACGAGGTGCTCCTTGTCGCGAAAATGACGGTAGAAGCCTCCTTGGGTCAAGCCCGCCGCCGCCATCATGTTGGCAAGGCTCGACTCCGCAATACCGGATCGGCGCAAATGATCTGCGGCAGCAGCGACGATCGCCTCGCGTGTCTCAGCAGCTTCCGCCTTCGACTTCCGCATCGATATGCCCTCTTGTGCTCAATCTGGTCTTGACATTTAGATCGTACACGACATCTAATAAAGATGTCACTCGTAATCTAAATACCCCGACCGGAGGCAGTCACATGGACCAACAACGTTTTCTCATCACTGGAGCTACCGGCGCGACCGGCGGGGCTACGGCAGCGCTGCTGCTCGACAAAGGCAGGGAAGTTCGCGCGTTCGTGCATCGAGAGGACGAGAGATCCGCTGCATTGCGCAGGCGTGGAGCCGAAGTCATCGTGGGAGACCTCCTCGACTTCGACAGAGTGCGAGACGCACTGCGAGGCGTCAGCGGGGCTTATTTCGTATATCCAATCAGGCCGGGATTGGTTCAGGCCACGGCGCAGTTTGCGCAAAGCGCCACTGAGGCGGGCGTCGGGGCGATCGTAAACATGTCGCAGATATCGGCTCGGTGCAACGCCAATAGTCTTTCAGCGCGTGAGCACTGGCTCGCCGAACGAGTCTTCGACTGGTCCGGCCTCAACGTCTCTCATATTCGCCCCACCTATTTCGCCGAATGGTTGCTGTACTTGGCTCCGATGATCCGGCAGGGCGTGATGTACACGCCCTTCACGACCGGGAAGCACGCGCCGATCGCCGCGGAGGACCAGGGGCGGGTCATTGCTGGAATCCTCGAAGAACCGGCTGCGCATCGTGGCAAGACCTATTCGTTATACGGTCCTGTCGAACTGACTCACGAGGAGATTGCGAAGGCAGTCGGCAAAGTGCTGGGGCGAAAGGTCGCCTACCAGTCGATGCCGATCGAGAAGTGGGCAGAGATAGTGGCTGCCGCCTCTGTTGGAAGGCCGCCGCGCAATGACGCTGGTTCGCTCTATCCCGAGGCTGATCGCATCACGGGTAGACCGGGCAGCGAGTTCCTGGTGCAGCATCTGCGCGAGGTCGCCATCGACCATACCAACGGCGTGTTCGCCGGCACCAATGACTTCGTCGCAACGATTGGGGGCCGACCTCCACTGACGGTCGAGGCGTTTGTGGACAAGCATCGTGACGCATTCCTTTGAAGGCCTGTGCGCCTCCCTTCTCCCACAACATCTCGCGGTGAGCCGCAGCATCTCAAAGCCGAGTCGCACTCCGTTGCCGGCAGCCCGCACGGAAAGACCGCGAGATCCAGCGCCCTGGCGCTCGAGGGTCGCTGGCACACACGTTGCAACTACCCCTTCGCACCTTGATCCCTTTTACCGCCACGAGGACTCCATGAAACTGCCCTTGCTTCTGATCCCCGCGATCTTTGTCACAACTGCGGCACTTGCCGATGCGCAGACCCAGGCGGCTGCGTTGCTCAGTCACCCGCTCACGCCCGTTACTGCGACGCTGCAGCGCTCATCGTCAGTGTCCGAGACGGCAGTCGACGCACACGCGAGCGCTGAAGCGCTGCTAAGCGGGCATCGCATCGCACGTCAAGCGACGACGTCGGCTGCGGTCCGTGAACCTGCGCACGGCCAGATGTCTGCCGACGCTCATTCGCGGGCCGAAGCTCTGCTGAGTGGTACTCGCACCGCCCCCGGCGGCTGAACTGCGTGTCTGCAAGGTCTGCGACGTCGTGGTGCCCTACGAGACTACGTTGACGACGATCTTGCCGCCTGCGCTATTGGCCTCCATCAGCCGGTGCGCGGCGGCGATCTCGTCGAAGGCAAATACCCGTGCCGGCTTCGCCTGGTAAATTCCTGCGGCGGCCTTGCGTACGAATTCCGCGAAGGGAATTGCGCTGAGATGGATGCTACGAAGCTCGATCTGTGATCAAGTAGTCGGCGAGAAAATCGCAACCCACGGCGAGCTTTCTCCGATCGCCTTTCTCTCCTCCGCCCCTCGTAGACGCATCACTCTGTTCCTTGCGAGCCTCCTGAGAGTTTCGGCCCCTGCTTCTGAACCATCGTAGAAAGTACCGACCCACTTATCGATTGGAACGATGCCACCGCCATAATTCACATTGAAATATCGATGGTGGAGATAGTGCATGTAGTGAAGGGTGCTGAAGGTCCTCCTTCCGATGGACGGCAATGCGATACGGATATGGGACGCAATGAGCGGCCGCGAACTCCTGAGCTACAAGGCGCCGGGATGGGCGGTGGACCAGGTGACCTTGCCGGCGACGGCACGACGATCTTTGCAGCGAGCCGGGACGGAGCTGTGCGACGCTTTCGCTGCGACGTCTGCCTGCCTCTCGAAGCGCTCGAGTCGCTCATCTCATCACGCGTGACGCGTGAGCTGACGCCGGGCGAGCGCGCCCAATACATTCCGTAAGGCCTCTGCGATCTCCCACTGCTCGACCGCTCAAGCGCAAAAGTCAATGCCACTCTAGTGGTATCGGTGCGGGTATTCCGCCGCGGCTGGCAGCCGCTGCGTCTACTTGTATGACAAATGTGCATGCCCGAAGTAGCACTTACCACATCGATTGCTTCGGAGTGGAATGCTACAACTGATACTCCAAAGAGCACGGACGTGAATCTGGTGTCCGCAGCCAAGCAGCAGGAGTGACACGGCGTATGTCGAGCCACGAGCCGACATCCAGAACGCCATCAGCGTTGCTCGAGCGCTTTGCGCACTATTCGTCGAGCAGTGACTTTCGCCGCCTGAGCCACGACCGACTGATGGAGGAATCGCAGCTGCGCATCAGCAATGCCGTGCTGTCCGGCGAGCCTGAGGAGGAACGCCTGGCAGCCCGCATTCTCGAAAACGCGCGTGTCTACCACCATTGGGAGAACGAGCACGCGACGCTGATGCGTCGGATTGCTGCCGAGCGCCTGCCCGGTGTGCAGAAAGCTCAGCTCCTCACGATTTCGCTCTCGCTGATCCATCGCAAGGCACTGTTCGAGTACCTACGTGACGACCGGGTTCGCGGTATCCGGCGCCAGGCGATCATGGCTCACTTCTTTACGCATCGAGACTACGCGAGCGCGGTGGTGGCCGAGCATGGACGGTACGTGCAGAGCGCGGCGAGTTATTTGTGCTCGAGTCACGTCGGCTCACATCTAATGATCGACACGCTTTTCGAGAGCCCGCTTGCCGAATATGAAGATCTCTATGCGAGCTACTTTCGCAGCTACTGCGACCTCGCAGTCGCCGGGGACCGCAACCCAGTCATGAAGTCGATGCTGCCCGTGCTCCTCGACCTCAAGGCGCAAATCGGCGAGTGGCGTCAAGCGCTCGTTGCGTTGACTCGCTCGCAATCGGGCACTTGGCGCCGGCCGGCACTGTAGTGCCGAAGGGAAGCTTCGGGGACCCGACGGTCTGATTCTGCGCCGGAATTCCCGACAGATGTTGACTGAGCAATAAGTGGGGTTATCGCCGGGGGTACTCGCCAGACGACACTAGCCCGCGCGTAGCGCCTCGAGCTGCTGCGTAGCTGTGTCCGCGGTCTGCAATCGCTCGTTCAGCGATCGCAATCGCTGCGGCACTTCGGCAAGTCCGATCGTCAGGGAATCTGGCGTGGCGATGCGCTACCTGAAGCGGAGTACGAAGTAGCGGTCTGGAGTCCGCGTCTGCCGGGGAAAATGCAGGCGCTGCGCACGCGCGTCAATCTTCTCGATGCGCCGCTCTCGGTCGAGCTGCGCATGAACGAGCCATTGCGGGCGGCGATATCGCAAGCGCGAGATCCGCGCGACCGCTATTGAGTCACGACGCGTATCTCTCTCGGCGCCATTGGTCTCCTCATAGCGGTCACTGCAACCAGTGCCGCGGACCTGTCGCCGGTCGATGCACAGGGCTTCGTCGAGCTGCGAGGCGTCGCCGTGGATTCATCGCTGCCGTCATTCGTCCACGGCGGGTTGGGTTTGTTGCAGTTCGACGATGAGCACGACGGCATGGAATCGGAGCGCTTCGTCCTCGACCTGAGCGGCCCACTGACCGAGACGCTGCGCGCCCTGTTCTCGGCAATCGCAACCACGGGCGAGGATGAACAGAATCCTATCGATGTGACAGAGGCGTTCCTCGAATGGCGCCCGTATCCGCAGTCGCATTGGCGCTGGCGTGCCAAGCTGGGCACGTTCTATCCGCCGATATCACTCGAGAATCGGGGCGTCGGCTGGCAGAGCCTGTACAGCCTGAGCCCGTCGGCCATCAACACCTGGGTCGGCGAAGAGGCGCGATCGGTCGGCGCCGAGCTATCGGCAACCAGCGTCGGCGCCACGCTCGGACGGGACCTCGATATCGGCGGCGTCGTGGGTGTGTACGGCTGGAACGACCCTATCGGCGTGCTGATTTTCGAGCGGGGTTGGTCGCTCAATGATCGCGTCGTGCCACTGTTCGGCGGCACGCGTCGGCCGTTCAGGATGAGCGACCACGATCGCTACATCGAACCTACTCACGAGATCGATGACCGGCTCGGCTACTACGCCGGCGTGGAAGCGAAGTGGCAGGGCCGGCATCAGCTGCGGCTACTGCACTACGACAATCGCGGCGATCCCGCGCAGCAAGGCTACGCCGACGACGCGTGGCGAACGCGCTTCGATTCCATCGGTGTTTCCGTTTCGCTTGCCGGCCTCACGCTGATTGCGCAAGCGATGCAAGGTGACACGGCAGTCGGTCCGAGCACGGACGGTCGCGGCATGCTCATCGCCGACTATCGAGCGTGGTTTCTGCTGGGTAGCTATTCGCTCGACAAGCATCGCGTGACGATTCGTCACGATCGCATGCACATCGAATCGACGCGAGGCGCCGAGTTCTTCGACAGCAACCAGCGCGCACAGGCGTGGACGGCCGCTTACCTCTACGAGCACGACAGTCACTGGCTCGCTGCTGCAGAATGGTTACGGATCAGTGGCTCGCTGCACCAGCGCGAGCTCCTCGGGCTGCCAGCAGAGGCAACCGAGCAGCAGCTGCAGATGGTCTTGCGGTACTCGTTGTAGTTCTAGGCTTGATCCGCAGTTCTCAACCGGCGAGCTTGCTCTGGATCGCCTGCGCCTGTTTCAAATGGTCTCGCAGAGTAGGCAGGGACCTCTTAGCGTAGCTGCGCAAGTCGAGATCGAGTTTCTCGTCGTCCGCGGCGGTCTCGAACAGTGCGACATCAGCCTTGTGGTCTTCGATCATCTGCTCCATGTAGTCGCGGTCGAACTCCTTGCCAGCCTCCTGCTGCTGAAACTTCTCGATCGTGGCCTTGTGCATGGAGGTCCGTGACGACGGTACTTGCACGCCCTTGCCCTTGCTGGCGGTGACAAGCTCTTCGTTGGCCTTCGTGTGGTCTGCGACTATCTGCTTGGCAAAGGCCTTGACCTGGCCGTTGGTGGCCTTCTTGACGCCGAGCTCGCCCATTTCCACTTCCGCCAGGCCGCTGGTGCCCGCCTGCTCCACGAACTCTTTCGCGGCAGCACTCGACTGCGCGCCGGTGGCCGACTGTGCACTCGTGGCGGTGTCCTGCGCCATCGATGTGCCGCCGGTCGCGCATAAAAGTGCGGCGACCAGGACTAGTGATTTGCTCATGATGCCCTCTTGCTTCGACAACAATGTCGTCCCACACGATCCGGGACTCAATAACTGAACGCGCGGCCTACACGAGCTTGTTCCGTGCCAGCTGAGTTCGTTGGCGTACAGAAGCATCTAGACACTGCGAGCATCCTGCAGCAGTGAAGAATAACGGCAAGAAGCGGCAATCCAGCAAAGCGGCAGAACTGGGCATGTTGCCGAACTCTCCATCGGCATTTGCGCGCATCGACGCTCTCGCCGTCTCCTCGCTCTCGAACGAGTCGCTCGCGCGTTACTACGCCTACAAGCAAACGCTGCTCGATCTCGAGCAGGATCATGAATCCGTCATCGCGACGCTCTCTATATATGTCTGGGACCTGTTCGAGGGCCGTTCCGCCCGCGAGCTGCACTAGCCTGTGTACGCCAGCGCACTGTGACCCTCGCGACAGCCGCGCATGATCGCTGCAATCCCCGCGGCGTGCACCGCTTCACCTAACACACCGCGAGAATCGAAATGAACAAGTACCGACATCCCATCAAGACGACACTGGCGTTGACGCTCGGCGTAAGCGGGCTCGCCCTGCTCAGCGCGTGCAGCGCAGTGTCCGAGCTCACGAAAGAGCGAGTAGCTCAAAGCGAAACCTCGGTCCAGCAGGCGCAACAAACGGCCGGCAAGTCCGAACATGGCGCGGTGGAACTGCAGCAGGCCCGCGAGAAGCTCGCCGCTGCGAAGAGCGCACTGGCCAATGGTCAGGAGCAGCAGGCTGAGCGTTCGGCTGCGCAGGCGCACCTCTACGCCGAGCTTGCAGTCGCCAAGTCGCAGAGCGCTGATGCGCGGAAGGCCGCGGATGAAGTGCTCGCGAGCTTGAACACGCTGCGTCAGGAGACTGAACGCAGCACGCCGGCACCGCAGTGAGCTTGTATGAAATCGTCCGATATGAATGAGGTCAAGGGTATGAAGTCGAGCAATCGAGTTATCGTGAGTATGGCCGTCGCTGCAGTTTTGGGCGCGTGCAGCGCTGCCCCGCCACACAACGAGTCGCTGGAAGCGGCGCGGACCATGATCCCGCAAGTGGAGCAATCCGCGCGTGCCGGCGTGGCGGCCGCGGACATCGCCAACGCACGTCACTCACTGGACGCAGCGAACCGCCTCGCCGCCGCCAAGGCCAAGACACCGGACGTCGAGTTCGAAGCCCAGAACGCCGTACTCAGCGCCCAGATCGCCAACGAGAAGATCCTCACCGCACAAGCGACCGATGAAGTAGCCGCCGGTACGGCCCAGCGGCAGGCCGTGTTGCTCCAGGCGCGCGAACGCCAAGTGCAGCAGAGCGCTCTCGACGTAGAGAAAAGCGCTCGCGAGGCAGGTGCCTCGCAGCAGCGTGCGGATTCGCTCGAAGCGCAGCTCGCCGACCTCAAGGTGAAGAAGACGGAACGAGGCCTGGTGCTGACGCTCGGTGACGTACTGTTCGACACGAATCAGTCGACGCTGAAGGCCGGCGCTTATGGGACGCTCGATCGCCTCGCCGCGGCGTTACGCGAGAACTCAGGACGCAAGGTGACCATCGAAGGTCATACGGACAACGTGGGTTCGGACGAAGCAAATCTAGGTTTGTCTGAGCGCCGCGCGCAGTCCGTGCAGATGGCCCTGACACAACGCGGTGTGGCGCGTGATCAGATCACCGCGATCGGCAAAGGCGAGAACTTCCCCGTCGCCAGCAACGATGATGCGAACGGTCGTCAATCGAACCGTCGGGTCGAGCTGATCTTTACCGAGGACCAGCCGCGCGTCGCCGCCGGCCAGCCCTGAGTGTTCGGAAGAGTGACAGCGGGCCACCTGCTGCTGCTGGTCGCCCTCGAGATCCAGCCCATCGGCACGCTGCGGGCTCAGGCACCCGACCCCAGCGGACACCAGCACCTGACCGAGGTGGCCTGCGTTGATGTGCCGCCGGGTGCGAAGCGACCGGAGTTCGGCTGCTTCAACGTCGGAACGGTCACCGGACTGCATTTCAGTCAAGCCTCCGTCTACTGGCATCTGCACGTATTCCCAGACAGGAAGTCTGCGGAGGCGGCCAGGAGTGCAACCGGAATCGCCGTGGAGGAAGACGGGCGAGTATGGCTCTCGGAATTCGGAGCGCGAAACGCCATGCCGCGAGGCGGTGAATCCATCGCCGTCGTCGGGCCTCTGCAGCTTCCCCCAGCACAGAGCTACGCTGCGGTTCTCTCGTACGCCGTCATGCGGCCCGGAGACAGTTCCAGAGTGCATACGCACCCGGGACCGGAGGGCTGGTACGTGCTCGCGGGAGAGCAGTGCCTGGAGACTCCGGCGGGCGCTAGCAGGGCTCGGGCTGGAGAAACCATGACGGCCCCAGCGAATACACCGATGGAATTGAATGTCGGAGGGAAGGCGCTCCGGCGTGCCTTCGCCTTGGTCATCCATGATTCGACCCAGCAGAGAGGCGCCCCTTCTGACTGGAAACCGTCCGGAGCGTGCAATCAGTAGCGACGCGACGATCGTCACTCTCACTGCGATCGCAGCGTTCGCCGGTAGATCAGGCTGCCGCGCAGGTAGCAGGCGCACGAAGCCTTCTTCAAGCCCGGCGCGTCGAGGACCGTGATCGCTCCGCGGCGATAGTCGATCAGACCCCGTGCCTGCAATGAGCGCGCGGCGTGAGTCACGCCCGCCCGCCGAACTCCGAGCATGTACGCAAGGAACTCGTGCGTGAGGTGAAAGCGATCGTTGCCCACGCGCTCACGAGTCATCAGCAGCCAGCGCGCCAGCCGTCTCTCGACGCGATGGTAGCGAGTGCAAGCCGCCGTCAGCGCGAGTTGCTCCATCAACACGTGCACGTATCGATTCATCACTTCTCGCAGGTCATTATCCTGCTTGCAGTGCCGCCGGAAGGCCGCCGCACTCATACGCAGCGCCGACCCGGTGCCCTGGACGACGGCACGCAGCGGCGAGACATTCACCCCCAGAGGGATGGAAGTTCCCAGCATGCCCTCGTTGCCGATGATCCCGACCTCGAGTCGCGCGCCGTCGGCGAGCACGCTCACCAGCGAGATGACACTGTCGGTCGGGAAGTACACGTCTTCCAGGGGCTTGCCCTCGACACACACAACAGCCGCGAACTTCAGCTCTACCGTCTCGCAGCTGGAAAGGAATCTGCTCTGGCTGCGCCGCGGGAGTGCCGCAATCAATCGGTTGGCGCTGGCTGCAAAGGCGGGCTTCGAACGGAGTGTTTTCGATTTCACATCCACCAGCTTGCGCGCCGCGACAGCCACGCGCTGTGCGGCAGCGTACGTCCGCGGCTCGTCGATGCGCTCTGCGTGTGTTCGGCACCGTACAGAGCGTCTGCTTTACTCGGTGGAACCTACACGGCCCGACTTGTCGGCGTAGCCAACACAACTCGAACGCCGGGAGCTCAACCGTGAATACAGCAACGCGCTTAAGCGCAAGAGATCGAGCGCGCGGTCTCAGCACCAAGGCCACGGCCCTGCACAGACGCCAAGGTGTGCGGGACCTGGGTTTGGAGTCTGCGGCGTGGCGCGACCTGTCACGAACGCTTGCCGCCGATCCGTCCGAGGCCCTGTCGTGTGCGCTGGACGCCGCCCGCAACCTTTGTCAGGCGGGCACTGCAGGCCTGAGCCTGTTCAAGCCAGATGGAGCGAATCTTCCCGTGGTGCGCTGGGAACTGGTTCGCGGCGATCTCGCGCAATACCAGGGGCTCGACACGCCAGTCAGCTGCAGCCCGTGCGGTCTGTGTCTGGATGCGGGCACGACGATCCTAGTGTCGCGACCGGTGCGGGCATTCGCCTGGCTCGAAGACACCCGGCCCTCAATCCTCGAGGAGCTGATCGCACCGCTCCAGGACTGCAGTGGACGCATGGCCGGCACGCTTTGGATCGCTCATCACGACGCTCGTTCTCGCTGCTCTGCCGATGACGCGCACATCCTGGAGCAGCTCGCACACCAGATCGTACTGGCATTGCGGCTGCGGGAAGACGCCAAGGATCGCGCGCATGCTTTGAGCGTCTTCCAGTCGCTGCAATTGGCACAGCAAGCCCTCCTCTCCCACGACCTGGCCCATGAGCGGACCCAACGCGAACAGGCCGAAGCCGCAGAGCACGAAACGCAGCGCGCCCTGATATTCAAGGAGGCGATGATGGACGAGGTGAATCATCGTGCGAAGAACACACTGCAGGGGGCGTCGAGTCTGCTGTCGTTGCAGGCCCGCACCGCTGGCTCGGCGGAAGTGAGGGACGCGTTGCTCGACACGTGCAACCGTTTGCAACTACTCGCGCACGTCCACGCACTGATCTCCACTGCATCTGACCAAGGCCAGACCGTTCTCATGCCCCAGCTGCTGCAGACTCTGTGCGATGCACTTAGAAGCTTCTTCGGCAACACTCATCACGGCGTGAGCCTGGAACTCGCAGCAGATCCGATATCGCTGCCGGTTGACGATGCGCTCGCCATCGCGTTGCTCTCGAACGAGACAGTCACCAACGCATACAAGCATGCATTTGCGGACCCGCCTGCAGGAGAGATCATCGTCCGGCTGCACCGCCCGTCCGAGCACGTATTGGTCCTGCGAATTACGGATTCAGGCGTGGGCGCAGACCTCGCTCGTGTCAAAGGCGGCATGGGCCTGACACTGATGCACGCTCTTGCGGTGCAGCTGCGTGGCACGCTCGAGCTCGAAGGCCGTGCCGGCAGCGCCGGTACGCGAGTTACGCTGACGATGGATCGTCAGTCCGCCGCGCAGCGTGCTCCGTGAGTGTGAAATCCCTCGTCGCACCGCCAATCGTTGCCTGAATAGTCGAGATGAGCGTTGGCGGGGAGCTGTACGGCGGCGCACATTGCAGCGTCCTTGCGGAAGCCTCGTTCGCACTCCCAGTCATTTCCTGAACGCGACAGGAATCCCTGTGCCGGCACGGCGACCGGCATGCATGCGGTGCCGGCCAGGCGGAATCCGCGGTCGCATTCCCAGCCAGCTCCGTATGAGGAGGCGGTCGCATGCGCGTGCACGGGAACCTGGATGGGCACGCACCCACCCTTGCCTTCGCGGTAATCGCGATCGCATCGCCAACCCTTGTCATACACCTGGTCGTCCAGGTAGGCGTTCGACGGCACGTTGATGGCGACGCACCGGTCGTTGAGATTGAGATAACCCCGATCACATCGCCAACTGCTACCGGAAGCATCCAGATAGCCGTTTGCCGGCACGACTATGGAGACGCAAGTGTCCCCGACACGCCGATAGCCGCTCACGCAATCCCAACCGCTTCCGTAGCGATTCTCCCGCGCATGGTCAGGCACCTCGCTCGGTGCGGCCGCGACGGGCAGCGAAGCGCAGACCGCAAGCCCTAACAGTAGCGGCGCGAGTCTCGACACTCTTTGTGCATTCGTGCGCTTCGACACTTGGGTCACTCCTGCATGACTGTGATTCGATGCTACTTCCGACAGGTTGTTGGCGTCCGTACGCTCACGAACATTGCGGTTGTGTGCGCCAGCGTACAGATGCCGGCGATACTGTTGAAGAAGATGCATGAGACCATCGACCAGAGCTGTGAGGAGCGCCCGTGATTACTACACCGACCGCCAATGGCGTCTTCAAGCAATGCGTAGCGCCAGACCAGGACGCTGCGGAAGCCGATGAGCTCTGCCTGATGGCGGAGCTGTCGATCATTCGAGGTGGACACTGGTATTACTACGACGGATATCGCTACGAGCGTCTGTCTGATGCCGTCGCATACGCACAGCTCGTCCAGGGGCGCACGCGTCGATCCAACTCGCCCGCAGCGTCGTAGGAATGGCCAAGACTGCTTGGAAGGACGCCGTCGCGCGTTACCAGCACGCGTCCACAAAGCGTGCGGTTTGGCAGCTGACCCACACGTTCGGTCCATACCTGCTCCTGTGGTACGCAATGTACCGCGTGCTCGAGATCTCGCTGTGGCTCACCGTCCCTCTGGCGATTGTGTCCGCCGCATTCCTGGTGCGCATCTTCATCATCTTTCATGACTGCACGCATGGATCCTACTTTCGCTCCCGGCGCGCGAACGACGTGGTCGGCTTCATCGCCGGCGTCTTGACGTTCACGCCGTACCAGCACTGGCGCTGGGAGCACGCGATGCATCACAGCAGCGCCGGCGATCTCGACCGGCGCGGCACCGGCGATATCTGGACAATGACTGTCGAGGAGTATTTGAGAGCCTCGCCCAGGCGACGGCTGGTCTATCGGCTGACGCGCAATCCGCTCGTGCTGTTCGTGCTCGCCCCGCTGTTCGTGTTCGTGGTCAAGCAGCGCTTTGCCTCACCCAAGGCTGACAAGCGACATCGCCGCTCCGTGTGGCAGCTCAACTGGGTGCTGCTCGCTACTGCGGTGCTGCTCAGCTGGACCTTCGGCATCCTTCCCTATCTGCTGATTCAATCGATCGCCATGGCGGTCGCCGGCACCATAGGACTGTGGCTGTTCTACGTGCAGCATCAGTTCGAAGGTGTTTACTGGGAACGCGGCGACAACTGGGACTACACGCGGGCCGCCCTGCAGGGCAGCTCGTACTACAAGATGCCGAAAGTGCTGCAATGGCTGTCGGGCAACATCGGCT
>Ga0070689_100002317_pt1 | contig 12399 bp, 9 predicted proteins | sample KBSS23HmetaG_FD_64669 | JGI IMG/M metagenome (GOLD analysis project Ga0070689, IMG submission 64669) | Switchgrass rhizosphere microbial communities from Kellogg Biological Station, Michigan, USA - KBS S2-3H metaG | ecosystem: Host-associated > Plants > Roots > Rhizosphere ...
AGCACGGGCCTGCCGCCCGAGGCGCTCACCATGCGGCCCAACGCGAACCAGCTCTCCTGCGGCAGCGCGCCCTGCGAGATGGCGACGAAGCATCCGAAGCGCGCCTCGGAGGCGAGCAGGTCGTAGCAGCCGGGATCGAGGCGCTGCTCCGTCGCGTTGTAGCCGATGGAGAGCAAGTGGCGCGTGCGGTCGTAGAGGAAACCGCACTCCAGCTGCGAGAGCTCTTCGCAATCGCGCGCGAGCCGCTCGATCTCGGCGATGCGAACGGCGCCCGGGGGACCCATCTCGCGCAGGGTCGGCACCGGGCCCTCGCCCGCCATGTGGATCAATGCGCGCATCTCCGTTTGCAGGAGGGCGCAATGGCGCGCCAGCGCTTCGACCCAGAACGCGGCATCGCTCCCGGGTGTGGCGGCCACTGCCGCGGCGACGCGATCCGCGCCCGCCGCGATGCGCTCGAGCCACTGCTTCGCCGCGCCGAGCGTCGCCGGGCGTGAATCGAACGCCGTTTCGAGGTCGGCGGCCAGGTTGCGCAGCGCCGCGGGCGCGGTGGACTCGAGCGATGCCTCGAGCGCGCGCAGCGTGTCGGCGAGGCCCTCGAACCAGCGCGCCTCGAACACCTTCGTGTCGGCCAGCGCCATCAGGCCGGGACCGAGCGTCATCAGGTGGCCGGCGAGGTTGCCGCTGTCCACGGAGGAGACGTAGCGCGGCTCCAGGGGCGCGAGCGTGAGCGTGTCGTACCAGTTGTAGAAGTGTCCCTCGTGGCGCTGCATCGACTTCATGCTGGCGAGCGCCTTGCCGGTGCGTGCGATGAGCTCGCCCGCCGGGATGAAGCCGAAGTCGCAGGCGGCGAGGTTGGCGAGGAGCGCCAGGCCCATGTTCGTGGGCGACGTGCGGTGCGCGAGCGTCGGCGCGGGATGCTCCTGGAAGTTGTCGGGCGGCAGCCAGTGATCCGCGGGGCCCACGCAGGTCTCGAAGAATGCCCAGGTGCGCCGCGCGAGCACGCGCAGGAACGTCGCCTGCTCGCCGGTGAGGCGCGGCTCGCGGATGGGGATCGGGCGGCCCAGCCAGGCGGCGATCCACGGCGAGAGCAGCCAGAGCACGAGGATCGGCGCGGCGGCGGCGAGCGCCGCGGGGGCCTTGGCAGCGAGCACGGCGGCGGTGGCGAGCGCGATCACCGGCGCGATCCACATCGAGCGGGCCGAGCTCGCCTGGGCCACCGCCGAGGCTTGCCATTCGAGGAGATGGCGCCGCGAGACGGCCATGCGCCACGCGGTGCGCGCGATGGCATCGAGGCTCACGACGGCCTCGTAGGGAAGGAACGCGACCGTCGTGCCGGCGCGCGCCGCGTGGCGCCCGGCGCTCGCCGCGACACCGGCCAGGTGCGCGCGCATCGGCATCTCGCGCGGCTTGCGCGCGAGCTCGAGCGCCAGCGCACAGAAGGACGGCAGGACGAGGATCGCGACCACGGCGAGCGTCCATGCCCACGCGGGCGTGAGCATGGCCCACGCGGCGATGAGCACCAGCGTGAGCGCGGCCGCCACGAGGCTGCGGCGCAGGTTGTCGAACACCTTCCAGAGGGAGAGGGCCGACAGGGGATTGGCCACGCGCTTGCCCGAGGGACCGGGCACGAGCGGCAGGAGCCATCCCGCGAGCTGCCAGTCGCCGCGGATCCAGCGATGGCGGCGCGCCATGTCGGCGCCATAGGTCGCCGGGTAGTCCTCCTGCAGCTGCACGTCGCTCAGGAGTCCCGAGCGCGCATAGCAGCCCTCGAGCAGGTCGTGGCTGAGGATCGTGTTGTCGGGAAAATGGCCCTCGAGCGCCCGCTCGAAAGCGTCCACGTCGTAGATGCCCTTGCCGATGAACGAGCCCTCGCACGCGACGTCCTGGTACACGTCGGAGACCGCGCGCGTGTACGGATCGATGCCGGGCTCGCCGCGATTCAGGCGCGCATACCACGAGCGGCTCGCGCCCGGAAGGCTCACGCCCACGCGCGGCTGCAGGATGCCGTAACCCGCGGTCACGCGCTCGCCGAAGCGGGCGCCCATCGGGGTATCGAAACGCGCGCGGTTCAACGGATGCGACATGACGCCGGCCAGCTGGCGCGCGCAATCGCGCGGCAACTGCGTGTCGGTATCCAGCGTGATCACGTACTTCACGGCGGCCAGCGCGCCGGCGCCGCCCACGATCATCGCGAAGCGATCCGCGGTGTCGCCCCGCAGGAACGCGTTCAGGTCGGCGAGCTTGCCGCGCTTTCGCTCGCGCCCCATCCACGCGCGCTCGCCGGCATTCCAGCGGCGCGGGCGGTGGAACAGGAAGAAGGCATCGCCGCCGGCGCGCGGGTAGCGGGCGTTCAGCGTGCGGATCGCGTCTTCCGCCACCGCGAGGAGCGGCGCATCGGTGGCGAGCGACTCCACGGCCGCGTCCTCGAAGTCGGTGAGCAGGCAGAAGTGCAGGTTGTCGTCGCGGTTGCCGAGGAAGCGGACCTCGAGCGCCTCGACCAACGCCGCGACGCCTTGCGGATCGCCCAGCATCGTCGGCACGGCGACCAGCGTGCGCGAGCCGGGCGGAATCCCGCGCGAGAAATCCATGCGCGGCAGCAGGCGCGGCGTGGCGAGCAATGCGGCGAGCCAATCGGCCAGGCCCACCGCGAGCTGGCTCGCGGCCAGCGGCAGCAGCACGGCGAGCGCCACCAGCACCCAGGCCGGGACACCGTCGCCAAGCGCCTGGTCCCAGGCGCCGCAGGCGAGCGCCGCGGTGGCGATGGCGATGGCGCCCACGTAGAAGAGCATCGGCCGCGCGCGCGCCTGGCCGCGCACCATTCCCGCGAGGCCGGGACGCACGCGCGCGGCGCGCTCGAGCTGGGCGCGGCCCTGGTCCACGAGGTAGAAGCCCACGTGCGCGCGCCGGTCGTCGTCGCCGTCGCGCCCCGCGACGCCCGACGTGCCGTCGTGCGCCATGCGCACCGCGATGCGCGCGACATCGCTCTCGGCAAGCTTGCCGCGGCGCGCGATCTCCTCCACCACGTGGCGATAGCGGTCGCGCGTGGCGAAATCCATGAGGCCGTAGAGGCCGCCCGGATCCTCGCGCAGCTTGCGGTCGACCACGCTCATCGACTCGAAGAAATCGCGCCAGTCCATCGCCGCGAGGAATCGCAGGCCGCCGATGGTATTGCCGATGGAGACCTGGACGCGCGCCTGCTCCTGCGCTTCGGACTGCACCATCTGCTCGATGGAGAAGCCGGACTCGGACAGGCGCTGCTCGATCCACGTGAGCGGCAGCGCGAGCGCCGCGCTGTGGCCCTGCAGGCGCCGCGCGAGCTCGGCCACGAACGGGCTCGCCATCGGGGGATTGGAGCGCGCCATGTCCGCGATGACGAGGATGAGGTTGCGCGGATCGCGCGCGGCAACCTCCAGCATCTGGTCGGCCCACGCGGAGGCGCGGTCGCGATCGGCCGTGGTGCTGGAAATCGTCACGCCCACGCGCCTCAGGTTCTCGATGAGGGCGAGGCGCAGCATGATCGGGATCGCCCAGAGCTCGCCCATCTGCAGCGGCGCGGCGACCTGGTAGGCCGCGACGAAGCGCGACAGGGCCTCCACGTCCACGCGCCCGTCGCCGTGCGAGATCACTTCGGAGGCGAGGTCGTAGACGCGCGGCAGGCGCGCGGAAGCGCCGCGCGCGAGGCGCGGCAGCGCCCGGCTATATCCCTTCGGCAGGTGGCGCTTGGCGGTGCGGATCTGCTCCGCGATCAGGTAATGGTTGTCCAGCAGCCACTCGGCGCCGGGCGTGATGCGGCTCTTCGCGGCCACGGCGGCGGTGAGCTCGCCGCACACGCGCGCCAGGACCGACTCGTTGTCGGCCAGGCGGGCGAGAAGGCGGTCGCGGGAGCGGCCCGGAGGCGCGAGCCTGTGGGCGGCGGCGAGCGTGCGCCCGTGCTGCTCCATCTGGTCGGCGCTGAAGAGCTCCGACCGCAGCGGGGGCTCCGCCCCCGCCGGCTCGCGTGTCCAGCCCGGCCCGAAGCGAGCTTCGAGCACGAGCTAGTGGGTTACTGGCGGCGCGGGTTGTTCGGCGCGTGGTCGGCCTTGTCCGGCGTGCCGTCGCCATCGCTGTCACGCGACCAGCCACCACGCTGCATCGTCCACTGGTTGTTGCCGTGCATCACCCAGCGGTCCTTCTCGTAGCGATAGCCCTTGCGCTCCTTCACATAGTGGCCTTCGGTCCACACGTGCTTGTGGTTCTGCCAGTGCCACGCACCCGGCACCCAGGCGTAGCCCTCGCGTGCGTCGTAATGTTCCACGCGGGGGTTCGGCGGATCGACACGGATGTACGTTTCGGCGAAGACGGGCAGGGCGAATGTGGCGAAGCTCGCGGCCACGAGGCCGGCGAGAACATGGTTGCGCTTGATCATGTGATCTCCTTGAGAACCAAGGAGTCTAGGGGCGCGTCCTTGCGGCGTCGGTGCGGTGGCGAACAGTCAGTCCGGCTGGATTCCGGCCGCCCTGACCGCCCTGCCCCACGATTCGAGCTGGACCTTCGTGAACGCGCCCAGCTCGGCGGACGTCGACCCCTTGCCGGGGAAGCCCTGCACCGCCAGCTGGTCCTTGACGAGCTGCATCTTCAGCGCCTCGTTCACGGCCCACGAGAGCTTCTGCGTGATCGCGTCGGGCAGGCCCGCGGGGCCGAACACCGCCGCCCATCCGCGCATCGTGAGGTTCGCGAATCCCGCTTCGGCGACGGTGGGCACGTCGGGCAGCGCATCGTTGCGCTCGTCCAGCACCGCGACGATGGCGCGCACGCGCTTCTCCTTCACGTGCGGCACGATGAAACCGGTGGTGAAGATGAACTGCACGCGGTTGGTGAGGAGGTCCGGCATCGCCGGCGCCTCGCCCTTGTATGGCACGTGCGTCATGTCGAGCTTCTCGTTCGCGACCAGCAGGCCGGTCGCGACGATGCCCATGGCGTTGCCGGAGGCGTAGTTGACCTGGCCGGGATGGGCGCGCGCGTAATTCACCAGCTCGCGCAGCGTGCGCGCGGGAAATTCGTTGTTGACCACGAGGAAGTACGGAAACATCCCGATCATGGAGATCGGCGTGAAGTCGCGCACGGCGTCGTACGGCACGCCCTTGTGCAACGCCGGCGCGCCCGACATGCCGGTGTTGCTGCCGAACAGGATGGTGTAGCCGTCCGGCGGCGCCTTCGCGACGTAGTTGGTGCCGATCACGGCATCGCCGCCCGGCTTGCTCTCGACGATCACCTGCTGCTTGAGCGCGACGGACATGCCGCTCGCCACGGCGCGCGCGAGCGCGTCGGCGCCGCCGCCCGCGGCGAACGGGACGATGAAGTGGATCGGCTTGTCGGGGTATTCGGCCCCGGCCGGCCATGCAAACAGCACGGCGAACGACACCATGAGAGCGCGGAACATCTGAACTCCTCCAGCTTTATTGTTTGACGTCGGGTGCGGCCATGCCCTCGATCGCCACGTTGAGGACCGCCGGCAACCCGGAATCGACGCCACGGCGCGCGGCGGCCAGCAACTGGCCGGGATCCGTCACGCGCTCTCCGTAGCCGCCGAAGCCCTTCGAGACATCATCGTAACGCGACGGCAGCAGGTCGGTGCCGATCGCACGTTCCGCGCCGTACGCGCGCAGCTGGATCTGGTGCTCCGCGTTCCAGCGCGCATCGTTGCCCACCACGGCGATGAATGGCAGTGCGTAGCGCACGGCCGTGTCGATCTCGGCCGCATGGAAGCCGAAGGTCCCATCGCCCATGGCGGCGATCACCGGCGCGTGCGGCTTCGCGAGCCGCGCGGCGACCGCGAACGGAAGGCCCGGGCCGATCGCGCCCGCCACGCCGTTGATCACGCGATGCGGCGCGCGCAGGCAGGCCTGCGCCCACTGGCCGAACTCGCCGCCGTCGCAGACGAACACCGAATCGGGATGCGCATCGAGGAGCGCCTGCAACGGGCGCAACGCCTGCACGGGATGAAGCCTTCCCGGAAGCGTCGATACCGCCTTTTCCCATTCGGCCGGACGGAAGTCGATCGCCGAGCGGACTTCGTCGTACCACGACGACTTCGCCGAGCTGGAGCGCAGCGCGTGGTCGCTCAGCACCTGCAGCGCCTCGAAGAGCGGGACCGTCGCCGAATGCGCGAGGCGTCCGCCCACCGCGTGGCGCGTGCGGGCGATCTCCTCGTCGTCGGCGTCGAGCTGGATGAACACGCAGTCGGCGGCGAGCGCCGGGGCGCGGCCGAACTTCAGCGTGAAATCGAGGCGCTTTCCAAGGAGGAGGATGCAGTCGGCGCGCGCCAGCATCTGCGCGAATGCGCCGAGCGACGGATCCGCCACGCCGCGCGGGCTCTCCATGCAGACCGCGGGCACGCCCATCGCCACCTCGAGCACGCGAAGCCGTTCGCGCCCGCGCTTGGTGCCGGCGGCGGGGCCGCAGAGGATCAACGGACGGTGCGCCTTCTTCAATCGCTCCATGATCGGCGCCGGGTCGAGCTCCGCCGCCGGCAGCCGGTCGACCTGGCGCAGGTCGTTCTCGGGGCGCGCGCGTCCCGATTCGTCGGTGGTGAGCCCTTCGAGCACGTCGGTGGGAAGGCTCACGTGCACCGGCCCGGGACGCCCGCCCTTCGCGATGGAGATCGCCTTCTCCACGTCGAGCGCGACTTCCGCCGCGGCGCGGCACGTCCACGACGACTTGCACAGCGGCGCGGCGATGTCGGCCTGGCGCATTTCCTGGAATGCGCCGCGCCCCATCTCGTCGTGCGGCGCGTGGCCCGAGAGCAGCACCACCGGCGATTCCGCCATCGCCGCGGTGTAGAGCGCGCCCACCGCGTTCGCGTGGCCCGGCCCGCCGGTCACCAGCGCCGCGCCCGCCTCGCCCGTGAGGCGCGCCCACGCGTCGGCCATGTGCACGGCGGCTGCCTCGTGGCGCACGTGGATGAGCTCGATGCCCGCGTCGATCGCGGCGTCGAACACCGGCATCACGTGGTTACCCGACAGCGCGAAGATGCGGCGTACTTTCGCGGCGGAGAGCGACGCAACCAGCGCGTCGGCGCCGCGAGATTTGGATGGCATGATTCATTTTATGGCATTCACCCTCCGCACCGCTTCGGCCGCCGACCATGAGGCCGCGGACGCCGTGGCGCGGCGCGCTTTCGCCGAGTACCAGCGCGCCTATCCGGACTGGATTCCCGTGCTGCGCGAGGGCAAGCCCATGTCCCGGATCGCCGAGGAAGGCGAGCTGCTGGTCGCCGAAGACGACGGGCGCATCGTGGGCTGCGTCGGATACATTCCGCCGGGACGCTCGCGCAACGCCGTGTTCGAGAAGGATTGGGCGGCGCTGCGCTTCATGGCGGTGGATCCGCGCTCGCGCGGCCAGGGCATTTCGCGCTCGCTCGCGGAAGAATGCGCGCGGCGCGCGAAGCGCGACGGCGCCACCCATCTCGCGCTCTTCACGAGCCCCGCCATGGCCATCGCCATTGCGATGTACAAACGCATGGGCTTTCGCTTCGTGCGGCGCATCGATCCCGTGTACGGTATGGAAGCGGAGCTGTACCTGTTGTCAACGCAGGAGGCCCTCGCCGCGTTGCGCGGGGGATAGCAACGCGCACGGAGGTCCGTCATGAAAAAACTGCTCGCCGCCCTCGCCATCGTCGCCGCAACCGCGTTCCCCGCCGCGGCGCAGGAGTACTACGACATCGACGTGGACCTGCCCGAGTATCCGCAGATGCAGCCGGTGCCGGACTCGCCCGTCTACTACGCGCCCGGCGTGGATTCCAACTATTTCTTCTACGACGGCCTCTACTGGGATTACTACGGCGACCGCTGGTACGCGAGCCCCTGGTACAACGGCCCGTGGAGCTGGGTGGACCCGGTCTACGTGCCGACTTACGTTCTCTGGGTTCCGATCTCGTACTACCACAAGCCCCATCACCACTGGTCGAGCTGGCGCCGCGACCGGCCGCCGCGCTGGGGCGACCATTGGGGACGCGACTGGCAGGCGCGGCACAACGACATCTATCGCGGCCGCTCCGGCGGCACGGCGCGCGCGCCGCTGCCGGACTACCAGCGCGGCTACAACCGCGCCAACTACCCGCGCCAGGCGACGCAGCAGAACACGCTGCACTCGCAGCACTATGCGTACCGGCCGCAGGAAAACGTCGGCCAGCGGTACTACGACCAGCGCGGCATCCGGGCCGCGCAGCAGCAACAGCAGGCGCCGCAGCGCACGGAAGCGCCCGCCAATCCGCTGGCGCGTCCCGAGCCCACCACCAGTTCGAGTCCGGTGTCGCGAGGAGAGCCGCGCGGCGCGGAGGTGCGGCGCGACCGGCGCTAGTCGCGGGCGGTGTAACCTCCCCTTGTCGAACCCGAGGGGAGAACGAGCCATGAAACGCGCATTCATCGCCGCATCGCTGCTGGCACTCGCCGGCTGCGCCGTCGTATCCGCCTCACCCGAGCCCGCCCATGCGAAGCAAGCCAAGCTCGCCTTCGACGTGACCAACGGCAATCCGCACGTGGTGAACCTCACGCTCGCCACCATCGACATGACGAGGAAGCAGCTCGTCGAGCAGGGCATCACGCCGCACATCGTGGTCACGTTCCGCGGCGACGCATCCTATTTCACGCAGGATTCGCTGGCCCCGGTGAAGGAGACCGACCGCGCGGAAGCGCTGCTCGTGAAGGCGAAGATCCGCGAGATGCGCAAGGCCGGCCACGTGGAGAGCTTCGAGCAGTGCAACATCCCGCTCGCCTCGCGCAAGCTCAACCCCAAGGACCTGATGTCCGAGGTGAAGCTGGTGCCGAACGGCTGGATCGCGCTCGCCAGCTACCAGCAGCAGGGCTACGCCTACATCGTGCCGTAGGTCAGAGCAGCTCGTTGATCGAGTACGCGGCGTAATCCTTGATCTTGTGCAGGAGGCTGCGCCGCGCCCATTTCTCCACGTCGATCTCGGTGGCGCGCGGCACGTACTTCTCGAAGATCGCGTCGAGCTTCGCCGCCGTGTCCGCGTCCAGGATCCCCACGGTGACCTCGTCGTTGGTCTCGAACGAGCGGTCATCGAAGTTGCACGAGCCCACCACGCTGTAGATGCCGTCGACCGTCATCACTTTCTGATGCAGGAGCGTGTGCGGGTACTCGAATAGCTTCACGCCCGCGCGCATCAGCTTCTCGAAGTTGCGGTGCCCGGCGTGCTGCACCATCGGGTTGTCGGAGCCGCTGGTGGAAGGCATCAGCACGCGGATGTCGACGCCGCGCTTCACCGCCTCCCCCATCGCGTCGATCGCATCCGGCTCGGGAATGAAATAGGGGTTCTGGATCCAGATGCGCTTCTTCGCGAGGCAGATCGCCGAGTGGTGGAGGATCTTCACCGCCGGCGCCGAGTTCTCCGGCTTCGCGTAGATCAGGTGCATCTCGAGGTCGCCCGCGGGCTTCAACGGCGGGAACACGTCGGGCCCCGCGAAGAGCTCGCCCGTGGAGCCCGCCCAATTCTCGCTGAAGGCGCCCTGGACGCTGTGGACGATGGGGCCGCGCACGCGCACGCTCACGTCGCCGTAATGCTTGTGGTCCTCCGCATCGCCCTGCCACTCGTCCACGACGCAATGGCCGCCCACGAACGCTTCCTTGCCGTCGATGACGAGCATCTTGCGGTGGGTGCGGTCGTTCAGCACGCCGATGTTGCGGATCGTCTTCCTGTGGAAGAAGTGCACGTCCACGCCCGCCTTTTCCATGGTCGCGACTTCCGACTTGCCGATGCCGGCCGAGCCGTTGGCGTCGAGCATGATGCGCACCTTGACGCCCTCCTTCGCCCGCTCCGCGAATGCCTTCGCCATGCGCCTGCCGAGCTTGCCTTCCTTCCAGAGGAACGTCTCGTAGTGGATCGACTTCTTCGCCATGCCGATGCGCTCGATCAGCACGTCCCAGAATTTCCCGTTCTCGAGGATCTCGACCGAGTTGCCGCCCACGGCGGTGCCCAGCGTGATGCCGGCCAGCGACGGCATCAGGCTCTCGATGCCGACGTCGCATTCGATCTTGAAGTCCGGGTCCTTGTGGGTGCGCACCGACCAGAGCACGAGGCCGAGCACCACCACCAGGACGAAGAGAACCGCGACGGCCGTGCCGCCCACTGCCCAGGAAAGGTCCATTGAAAGTTTGCGCGAAGGCTCACGCCATGAGCTTGACGGTACTTAGTCTGGCGCCATGGAACATCGTTCATACCAGCAGACCCTCGGGCTCGATGGCCTGCGCATCGTTTGCGGCAGCCATGCGGGCGTGGATCGTGCCGCCCTGGATGCCGCGCTCGCGCGCGGGCTGCAGGCGCTCGAAAGCCCTCGCAGCGTCCGCGATTCCCAGGCCACGCTCATCCTCACGGTGGGCGCGCTGGATCGCGGCGCGAGGCTCGCGGCGGAAATCGCGGAGCGCATCGGCCGGCCCTTCATCGTGATCCCGCTGGAAGCGGCGGATGCGCTGGAAAGGGCGCGCGCGTGGCTGGCCGAGGTCCGCCCGCAGGTACTCAACATCGCGGGGTCGCGGGAGTCGTTCCATCCCGGAATCTACGGGCGCGCGTTCGCTTTCCTGAGCCGCGTTCTCAGGCCGTACGCGCCGTAGCGCGGGCTACTTCTTGAAGAGCGTGGGAAAGCGTTCCGCGAGATCGACCGTCTCGCAGCTGCACAGGTCAGGCGAGCACACCTGCGCCTCGAGCGTCTCCGGCGCGCCGGGCCTGGCGGCCCGCATGCCTTTCCAGGAGCGCACCGGCTGCAGGCCCGCGCCCTCGGCGTCGCGCTTGCAGTTCATCAGCGTGACCGTGCCCTCGGAGCGGGCGCCGTAGAGCGAGCCGCGCCGTTCCTGGCGGGGTCCCACCATGATGAGGTTGTCCCAGCCGGTGATCTTCTTGAACTCCTCGAGATCGTCGGGGTAGAGGCGCCGCGCGCACGAGAACGCATTCTGCTTGCGGCCCTCGTTGTAGAGCGCCACGCAAAGCGCGAGGGTGGCCGCCGTGCGCTCGGGCTGGTGCGATTGGCCGGCGGCGGAGAGGCCGTCGCCGTCGAAATTCAGCACGGCGTCCTCCAGCGCGGTGGCGACCACGGCGGGAGGCTGGTTGGATTGCGCGAGCATCCAGCTGCGGTAGTAGGCGGCCGCGCCGCTGCCCGGCATGGCGCGCTCCCACTCGCCCACGATGCGGCGCAGCTCCTTCGTGTCCTTGCGATGCAGCTCGGCCAGGCGCCGGAAGCTTTCGTTGGTTTCCAGCGTCGTGGAATACGCGACGCGCTCCTTCCATCCCGGGTGCGTCGCGAACCAGCCCTTCTGCTCGGCGCCCTGCAGCTTTTCCATGCGCTCGAAGAAGCGCCGCGCGCCGGAAGGGTCGAAGCCCGCCACCTGCGTGAGCGCGAAGCCCTGGTCGTCGGCCTCGCGCTCGGCCGCGCGGGAGAAATCCGTGACGCGGTCCTTGAAGAGATCCTTCGCCGCGTCGATCGCGTCGTTCACCGCGACGCCGCCGCGCACGAGGCCGCCGGCCTGGCGCTTGGCCGTCTCCAGCGTGCGCATCGCCTGCTCGCGCTTGCGCGCCACGTGCCGGTGCAGCAGGTGGCCGAACTCGTGGCCGAAGACGGCGGCAAGCTCGTCCGCGTCGCCGCGCGCGAGGTCGATGAGGGCCGTGGTGATGAGGATGGTGCGTTTGCCGCCCGAGTCGATGACGATCGCGTTGGGCTCGGGGATGCGGCAGATGTGCAGCGGGATGTCGATCTTCGCCGCCGTCGCCACACCCTTGTACGCCCGGTAGGTCGCTTCGGCGTACGGCACCGGCAGGCCGAGCGCCACGGCCTCGGCGGCGGGCGCCTCCGGCTTGATCTCGCGGCAGAAGGAATGGGCCGTGGTCGCCGCGAGGGCGGCGGCCGATGCCATGATGGCGATGAATCCACGAACACGCATCGCGCGATCTTACCTGCCGGGAAACCCTGGAAAGCCGCCTTATGACAATTGCAACGGCCCTGCGCGCCGCCGCGCTGCTCGCCGCGGCGCTCGCCGCCAACGCCGCCGAACGGCCGGAGAATTTCGTGCAATGGCGCGAGGGCCTCGCCTCCTCCGCGCAGCCGAAGGCGGAGTGGCTTGCGACCGCGGGCGAGGAGAAATACGAGGTCCTGGTGAACTTGGCACCGCCCCAGTCGCACGGCTCGCTCATGAACGAGGGCGGCATCGTGGGCTCGAAGGGCGTGAAGTACGTGAACATCCCGGTGGATTTCGGCCGCCCCACGGCCGAGGATTTCCGCTTCTTCAGCGAGGTGATGAAGGCCGGCGCCGGACGCAGCGTCTTCGTCCATTGCCAGGCCAACTTCCGCGCCTCGTCGTTCGTGTTCCTCTACCGCGTCATCCACGAAGGCGCGCCGGCCCAGGAGGCGTGGGCGA
>Ga0070689_100002320_pt1 | contig 12390 bp, 10 predicted proteins | sample KBSS23HmetaG_FD_64669 | JGI IMG/M metagenome (GOLD analysis project Ga0070689, IMG submission 64669) | Switchgrass rhizosphere microbial communities from Kellogg Biological Station, Michigan, USA - KBS S2-3H metaG | ecosystem: Host-associated > Plants > Roots > Rhizosphere ...
GCGAGCAGCTCGGCGGTGGCTTCGTTCTCTCTCGCGGCCTTGGTGGTGAGTTCCCGGCGAAGAACCTCGTTGCTCAGGTGCGTCAGCGAGAAGCGGTTCACGGCGTCACCTTCGACGGGGGCGGGTGGTCGAGGGCCGACGCAGGGATTCTACGGCGCGCGAATTCGGCTTCCGCTGCTGCCCGCACGCGGCGTGAACGCGTCGCGGGACTCATTTCCGATGACGCGCGCCCCGTCACCTCGTGCACGCCCGCGCACGGAATTCTCGCGCACGTTCGCGGCGAGCACCTCACTCTGGAGCACCTCGCGCTGGAAACGCGTCAATTCAAATCGACGTCAAGCCGGCGCAGAGCGGTGCTGCGGACCGCGCCATTACTTCCTCCTCGGCCCCTGTGCCGTCGCGTCCTTCATCTCGTCCGGCACACGAACAAGTCGTCGTCGCTCGTGTCCGCGCCCTCGATCACCGCAAGAACGCCTGTCGTTTCGGTTCGGTTCGGCGAGGCGCCGGCGCGACAGGTGTACTGCGCAGCCACAGGGCGGCGCCGTCGGGGCGATTCCCCCAACGGTCGAAGTGCTTGCGCCGTCACGCCCGAACGGCCTCCCGAGCCTCGGGAATACCCGCGGGCCCTTGGCGTACTTCCTGCGTGACCGCTCCGGTGCCCCCTTCCGGCGAGTCCTAGACAGGAGACCACCATGCAGACCCATGCGACGCCTCAGATGAAGTCGGCCGGTGCGTCCGCGCGCCGGAAGCTCCACCCGTTCGGCCGCATCGCGGCCGCGATGTCCATGCTCACGCTGCTCGCCGCCGCCCCCGCGATGGCTTGGGACCAGCACGACTGGGACGACCCGAGCCTCCGCTTCCACGACGACTGGGTCGATGGCCGGTTGGTCGATGTGCAGATCCGCGTCGACGGCGAGTCGGCGCCGCTCTACTACGCGCCGGGACGGTTCGACCGTCACTACGTGCAGGCGTTCGCCGGCCGGAACTACTCCGTCGTGCTCAAGAACAACACCGGCCGCCGCGTCGCGGTGCTGGTGGCGGTGGACGGCCTCAACGTCGTGAACGGCGAGATGTCGAACCTGCGTTCGACCGAGCCCATGTACGTGCTCGCGCCGTGGGAGAAGACGACGATCCGCGGCTGGCGCTCGTCGCTCGACGAGGTGCGCAAGTTCGTGTTCGTGGACGAGCGCCGGAGCTACGCGCAGCGCACCGGCCAGGCGAACAGCGACATGGGCTGGATCCGCGTGCTGGCGTTCCGCGAGCAGATGACGTGGTGGGAGACCGGCCGCGACCAGTGGGGCAAGGTCAAGCGCGAATCCGGCGATGACTCCAGGACCCGTGAGCTGTCGCCGAAGGAGGCCGCGCCGGCGCCGGCTCCGCAGGCGAGCGGCAAGGCCGTGGCTCCGGAGGCTCAGGACAACATGGCGCGCGGTGACGAGCAGGGCTTCCCCGGCACGGGCTGGGGCGACGCCCGCGAGGACCACGTGCGGCGCGTGCAGTTCACGCCCGAGCCGGTGGCGCTCGACCGCATCATCTTCCGCTACGAATACGCCTCGGGCCTCGCGGCCCTGGGCATCGACCCGAGCCGCTTCGGCTGGCACGACCGCCTCGCCAGCCGGGACGGCGAGCCGGGCTTCGCCAGGGCCCCGCGCCGCTAAGGCACCACCCCGAGCAGCAGCCCGCCCGAGCCGCGGCCCCACGCCGCGGCTCGGACGTCTTCCGGCGGCAAACCAAGTCGTCACACGGACCCGGCTCGGGCGACGGCGGGGGTGTAGCCCTCCCCCGTGCCCTCTCGATAGCGAGCCCGACATCATGTCTTGCACGACCGCGGAGCTTCTGATTCGGTCCGACTCGATGCGCCCAGACGAGGAGAGGTCCGCCGCCGCCACCCAGGAGACGCTCATCCACTGGGGCGAGGCGTCCGCGTTCGTGCGGCGGAGGCTCCAGTACGAGCTGCCGTCCTCGAGCCATGGGCTGATCGACGACCTGGTGCAGGAGTGCCTGGTACGCATGCTGCGCTACGTCCGCCGCGAGCGCGTGCACAACCTGGAGGCGCTCCTCACCGAGATGGCGCGCCGCACCGCGATCGACGCGCTGCGACGGCGCACGCGCTGGAGCGCGCTCGTCACCAGCGACGACGAGAAGGTGGCCCTCGTGGCCGATCCCAACGCGCGCACCGATGAACCTGGAGACCCGTTGGAGCGTCTGCAGTTCGTGGTACTCGAATACTTCACGCTGCGCGAGGCGCGCTGCCGCGAACTGGCGGCGGCGTTCTTCGCCGGCGACGACTGGAAGGCCGTGGCGCTCGCCGAGCGCCGCAGCCACGATGTGATCCGCAAGCAATGGTCGCGCTGCCTCGGAATCCTGAGGGAGGCGGCCAAGGACGAGAAGGGCCCGCTGCTCGACTGGGCGCGAGAGGAATGAAGGAGAGGGCATGACCGAAGATCTGCATCAGTGGGTGCGGCACCGGCTCGCGGCTTGGCGCGCGAGCGTGCTCGACGACGCCGAGACGGCGCGCGTCGCCGAGCATCTCGCCGCGTGCGCGGAGTGCCGCGCGGCCGCGGACGCCTATGCCGAGCCGACACCCGGCGCCGCGGGCATGCACGTGCCCGCATCGCTCATCGCCGCGTGGCCGCGGGCGCAGCAGGCGCTGCGCGGGCTCGAGCGCACGCTCGTCCGCCGTCACCTCGAGCGCTGTGCCGAGTGCCGGCAGGATCTCCACGCGCTCGGCTTCGAGCCGCGCCTCGAGTTCGTCGCGGCGTGGGAGTCGGAGGCGTCGCTCGAGCCGGTTTCGGCGCCGCGCGTCGCCCCGGCGTCCGCGCCGGCTCCGAGTGGCGCGCGCATCGTGCGCATCGAGACGGCGTCGTCGCGTGCCAGCATGCGCGATCGCGCGCTGATCGCCTGGGCGTCGGTGGCGAGTGCGGCGGCGGTGTTGCTGCTGGTCGCCAACCTCGGCGGCCGCGTCACCGAGGGCGGCTCCAAACCGTTGTTCGTACCCGGTGCTCCGGTGTGGACGCGCGACATGCTCGCGCAGGGACCGTTCTCGGGATTGTCACTCCGCATCGAGCCGCCGGTGCGCTCGCTCTCCGGACCGGCGAAGGGCGCCGGCGAGGGGAAGTTGAACGTGATCCCGGTCGTGGGACCGCTCAGCTCGCTCGCGCTCGGGTTCAAGCCGCTCAACGTTCCCGACACGTCGCTCGTCACCGTGTCGCTGCTCGACGTGCGCGGCGACACGCTCTACGCGGTGAGCTATCGACAGTGGGAGTTCCGGCCCAAGCGCTTCCTCGTCATCGATCGCGCGCAGGCGCCGTTCACTCCGGGCGAGTACGCGCTCGTGCTTGGAAGTCAGATCGCGAAGGCGGGAGCCGAGATCGAGAAGACCGCCAGGTACCGGTTCGAGCTGCGCTCGAACGAGCAGGCCAGGATCGAATGAGCCGTCGCTGCCCAGTTCAAGTGTCACTTGAACTGGGCGGAGCGGCTCGCCCGAGCGCTCCGGTTGCGCTTCAAGTTTCACTTTAGGCGCGGTGCCGACGCCGACAACGCTCGCCAGCGTGCCTTGGCGCGCCCCTCAAGTATCACTTGAACCCGGTGCCCGGTGGCGGAGCGGCCACTCCCCCGCGCTCCGCGAGGCTTACGAGAACATGCTCCTCGCGACGAAGAGCAGGTTCGCCGGGCGCTCGGCGAGGCGGCGCATGTACCACGGGAACCAGTGCGCGCCGTAGCTGATGAGCACGCGCACGTTGCGACCGGACTTCACGAGCTTGAGCTGCTCGTTGCGCTGGATGCCGAACAGCAGCGCGTACTCGTAGTCCTTGGCGCCGACGTTCATGCGCTTCGACAGGAGCTCGAGTTCGCCGATCAGGTTCCGGTCGTGCGTCCCCAGCGTCGCCCAGGCGCCGTTCGCGCGCGGGCCCGGCTTCCACAGCTGCTCCGCCATCCAGTGGAAGTTGTCGTCCACGTCGCGCTTGTCGGGGAACGCCTTCTCCGGCGGCTCCGCATACGCACCCTTCACGATGCGGATCGCGGGACCCATGGGCAGCAGCGACTCGAGGTCGGCGCGCGTGCGCCGCAGATACGCCTGCAGGCACACGCCCACGTTCGCGTGCGTCTCACGCAGCTTGCGATAGAGCTGCAGCGTGCCCTCGGTGTAGGCACTCCCCTCCATGTCGATCCACAGCCGGCTGCCGTGTACGCGCGCCGCCTCGGCCAGTGTGCGCGTGTGGCGCGTGCACAGGTCGCGGTCGATGTCGTAGCCCAGCTGCGTCGGCTTCACCGAGACCTCGCCGCGGATGCCGGCGGCGCGGATACGCTGGAGCGTGGTCTGGTAGTGCGCGAGCACCGCGTCGGCCTCGGAGCGGTCGCTCAGGTTCTCGCCCAGGTGCGTGAGCGTGACCGCGATGCCGGCCTTGTTCTGCTCGGCGGCGGCGGCGAGCGCCTCCTCCAGCGTCTCGCCCGGCATGAACCGGCGCACCGCCACCTTCACGAACCGCCGCTTCGTGGCCTGGCGCTGGAGCCACGCATTCCGGGAACCGGCAAGGAGAAGGCTGCGCATGGGGTTCATGTCTTCCTTCCACGAGGGCGACACGGCGGCGACAACACGCGAGATTAGCAGAGCGCCGCACCCGCCGCAGCGGGGCGGGCGGCCGTTCGGCTAGGTGCGACCGCTCACTTGACCCACCGGCGCATCCCGTAATGCTCGTGCCCGCTCTTCGTGTAGCGGCGCGCGATCTCGAAGCCGGAAGCGAGGTAGAGCTTGACGGCGGCCGCGTTCGACGCGAGCACATTGAGCTCGTAGGCGGAGATCCCCGCGGCGCGGAAGTCCGCGTGGACGGCGTCGATCAGCGCTGCGCCCACACCGCGGCCGCGCGCGCGCGGGTCCACGGCGAGGTAGACGAGCTCGGGCACCGCGGCCACGGTCGCGGTGCCGGAGGTGAGCTTGGCGAGCACCGCGCGCGCCAGGCCGATCGGGTTCGCGCCGAACACGAAGCGCGCGATGTCGCCCGGGCCGGCGAGCAGCGCACGCGGGAACAGCGCCGAGATGTCCGGCGTCGACATGACGAAGCCCGCCAGGCCGCCGTCCTCGCCGGACGCCAGCCAGACGCGCGCCACGCCGCGCGCGATCGCGTTCGCGTAGAACCGGCGCACGGTGGCGGGCCCGAGGGGCGTGAAGTCGCTCACGTCGCCGGGGAGCGTCTGCGCATGCAGTGCCGCGATGGCCGCGGCGTCGGCGGGGATCGCGGGGCGGATGGTGACGAGCGGACGGTCGGGGGGCGCGGGCATTCCATGTCCCACTCTACCCCAGGAATCTGCTAGACCTCCCCACCATGCCCGCCGCCGATGGCCGCCGGAGCGCGCAGCGCGCGTGGTGCCTCTACGACTGGGCGAACTCGGTGTTCGCCACCAGCGTCGTGTCCGCGATCCTGCCGGTGTACTTCGCGCGCACCGCCGCGCACAGCATGCCCGCGCACCACGCCACCGCGATCTGGGGCTACGCGAGCGCCGCAGCGCTCGCGGTGACCGCGGTGCTCTCCCCCATCGTCGGCGCGCTCGCCGACCAGTCCCGGCGCCGGAAACCGCTGCTCATGGGCTGCGTGCTGCTCGGCTGCGCGGGGACGATGGCGCTGGCGCTCACGCCACCCGGGAACTGGAACGGGCTCCTCGCCTCGTTCGCGGTGTCGTTCGTGATGTTCGCGATCGGGAACGTGCTCTACGACTCACTGCTCCCCGCCGTGGCCGAGGCCGAGGAGATGCACGACGTCTCCGCGCGCGGGTTCGCGTGGGGCTACATTGGCGGCGGCGTGCTGCTCGCCGTGCACCTGGCGATGATCACCCTGCCGCACCGCTTCGGCCTCCCGGATGCGGCCACGGCCACGCGCGTGGCGTTCGCGAGCGTGGCGGTGTGGTGGTTCGGCTTCTCGCTGCCGCTGTTCCGGCGCGTGCCCGAGCCCGATGCCGAGCGCTCGGGTGTGCCGGCGCGCGCGCTGCCCGCGGCGGTGTTCGGCCAGCTCGGCCGCACGCTCTCGGGGCTCGGCGCCCAGCCCGACCTGCTGCGCTTCCTGATCGCGTTCTGGCTCTACTCGGACGGCATCGGCACCATCATCAAGATGGCGACGATCTACGGCGTCGAGGTGGGATTGAAGGACGCGGACCTGATGGGAGCACTGCTCATGGTGCAGATCGTGGCCGCGCCCGCCTCGATCGCGTTCGGCCGGCTGGCAAAGCCGCTCGGTGCGCGCGGCGCCGTGCTGCTGGGGATCGCCGGCTACACGGGGATCAGCGTGTTCGCGTTCTTCCTCCAGCGCCCGTGGCAGTTCTGGGCGCTCGCGTTGCTCGTGGCGCTGTTCCAGGGCGGCACGCAGGCGCTGTCGCGCTCGATGTTCGCTTCGCTGGTGCCGCGCGGGCGCAGCGGCGAGCTGTTCGGCTTCTACTCGGTGAGCGAGAAGCTCGCCGGCGTCGTCGGCCCGGTGCTGTTCGCCGCGGTGACGCAGTTCACGCACGGCGGACGGCTCGCCACGCTCACGCTGCTGCCGCTCTTCCTCGGCGGCGCCTGGCTGCTCTCCACCGTGGACCTCGAGCGCGGCCGGCGGGCGGCCACGGGCGCCTGAAGCTCACTTCTTCGCGCGCGGGCGCGCGGCGCGCGGCGCTTTCGGCGCGGGCTTCGCCTTCGCCGCGGGCCTCGCGTTCGCCGCGGGCTTCACCTTCGCCGCGGGCTTCGCCTTCGCCGCGGCAGTCGGCTTCGGGGCGCCGGTGGGTTTCGCGGGCTGGTTCGAGGCGTGCGTCTCCACCTCGCGCCACTCCGCGTCCGAGAGCTTCACCTCCAGCGCCTTCAGGTTCTGCTCGAGCTGCGCCGCGATGGTGACGCCGAGGATGGCGCTCGACACGGCCGGATTCCTCAACACCCACGCCAGCGCCACTGCCGCGGGCTCGAGCCCACGCGGCGCGCACCATTTCCCGAGCCGCTCCGCGGCCGCGACGTTCTCCGGCGTCAGCGCCTTCTGCGACTCGAGGAAGTGCGCGAACGAGCCGGTGGCGCGGCTGCCCTCGGGACGCGCGCCGGCGGCGTACTTGTTCGTGAGCACGCCCTGCGCGAGCGGCGAGTAGACGATCATGCCGATGCCGTTCCTCCGGCAGTACGCCGCGTGGCCGTCCTCCACGTGGCGGTCGAGCAGGCTGTAGCGCGGCTGCGAGGAGATCATCCGCGTCCAGCGCTCGCGCGCCTGGATCGCCGCCACCTCGTCGGCGAGCGGCGGCTGCTCGTCGAAGTTCGAGAACCCGACGTAGCGCGTCTTCCCCATGCGCACCAGGTCCTCGAACGCGCGCAGCGACTCCTCGATGGGCGTGTCCGCGTCGGGCGCGTGGAACTGGTAGAGGTCGACGTAGTCGACGCCGAGCCGCTTGAGGCTCGCGTCCATGGCGTCGAAGATGTGCTTGCGCGAGAGCCCGCGGCCGAGCGGCCCCTCGCCCACCCGGCCCATGCACTTGGTGGCGACCACGATCTCGCCCCGCGGCAGGTCGCGGATCGCAGCCCCCAGTGCACGCTCGGCGCCGCCCTTCGCGTAGACGTCGGCGGTGTCGAACAGGTTGATGCCCAGGTCGAACGCCTTCCGCACGATCGGCGCGGCATCGGCCTCGCCGACGCTGCCCCCGAACGTCGTCCACGAGCCGAGCGAGAGCTCCGACACCTTGAGGCCGCTGTTGCCGAGACTGCGATAGTTCATGTTCGACCCTGCGTGGGAGAGACGATGGTGGGGGTGGAAGCCGGGCAGCGTAGCGCCGGGTCAGGACCGCGCCAAATCCACATGGCGCGCGCGCTCGAGTATTGGCGCGCGCGAACGCCGCCGTTAGAATCTTCGCCGCCACGAACGGGGCACCCAGCTCAGGTGGGTCCGCCGCCGTGCTCGCCGGTCCTTGAGCTTCCCGGAGACCCTGCCCTCGATGATCCCCGCACCGCCGTCCCGCCGGCGGGCCCGACCCCTCGCGCTCGTGCTCGGCGCGCTGCTCGCGCTCGTGCTGCTGGTTCCCGCCGCCCGTGCCGCGGAGCCGGATTACTCGGGCTGGAGCGACTTCCTCCACAAGTACCTGATGGTACTGCGCGAGAAAGGGAAGCCCTGGGACTCGCGGTTCGACTACGAGCAGCTCTACGTCGACGAGGGCATCTGGACCAAGCACCGCTCGGACGCGCTCTCCGCGCTGCACACGCAGCTCCTGTCTGTGGATCCCACCGACATGACGCCGGCCGAGCGCACCGCGTGGGCCATCAACGCCTACAACTTCCTCGTCATCGAACGCATGACGCTCTACCTGCTGGTGCCGGGCAGGAAGTTCATGCGCTTCGACTCGCCGAAGGAGGTGAACCGGGACGACGGCTCGTTCTTCGCGGCGATCGTCGCGAACGTGCAGGGCACGAACTACTCCCTCACCGGTTTCGAGCGCCGCTTCGTCTACGGCGACACCACTGCGGATGCCGCCGACAACGGCCTGCTGCCGCGCAGCAAGCCCGGGGACCCGCGGCTCGCGTTCGCGGTGTGCAAGGCTTCGAAATGCACCGGGCCGCTCCAGCCCAAGGTCTATCGCGCGGATTCCCTGGAGAAGCAGCTCGACCACGCCACGCGCACGGCGCTGGCGCTCCCCGCCTACGTGAAGGCGGACGCCAAGACCGGCGAGCTGGCGGCGACGAACCGCTTCTTCGAAGAGCGCTGCGATTACGGCGGGAACGAGCTTCCCGGCGTGCTGCCGTTCCTCAAGAAGTACGGCACGCTGGCGACCCGGCAGCTGATCACCACGCGCAAGCTGACGCGCGTGTCGCGCTTCTTCGAGCCCGACTGGAAGCTGAACCAGTACGACCGCCCGAAGCCCAAGGTGCCGGGCGCGGAAGAGGCGACGACGCCCAAGTCGAACTGACGCGGCTCGCGACCCGGCGGCCACCGGACGCCCGATGCTGCTATCTTCCGCCCGCGATGCGCACAGGGCGGTGCACACCATGGCGGCAATGAGCGGACCCGAACGCGACCTGCTCGTACTGGGCGGCGGCGTCACCGGGCTCGGTGTCGCACGGCTTGCCGCGCGCTCCGGCTGGAGCGTGACCGTGGTCGAGCGCGACGATCTCGCCACCGGCGCGAGCAGTGCCACGAGCCACATGCTGCACGGGGGCTTGCGCTACCTCGAGCACGGACGCTTCCGGCTCGTGCGCGAAGCGCTCGCCGAGCGTATGGCGGTCTCGCGCCTGGCACCAGCGCTCGCGCGACCGGTGCGCTTCCTGGTGCCGCTCCGAAAGGGCGACCGCGTGGGACCGTTCCAGCTCCGCGCCGGGCTCGCGCTCTACGACCTCCTGGCCGGGCGCTCGGGCCTCTCGCCGCACGTGCTCGCGGCGTCGCGCCAGGCGCTGGCGATGGAGCCCGGGCTCTCACCCGATGGCCTGCGCGCCGCGGGCGTCTATTCGGATGTGGTAATGGACGACACGCGCATCGCCATCGCGGTGGCGCGCGACGCGGCCGCGCACGGCGCCGAGATCCTTCCCCGCACCGAGCTGGTCGCGGCGCGCCCCGAGCCCAGCACCGGCCGGCAGGTGGTGGAGGTGCGCGCGCGCGTGGCGGGCGGCGTGCGCTCGCTGAAACCCCTGCTCATCGTCAACGCCACCGGCGCCTGGGGCGATCGCACGCGCGCCTCGCTGCTCGGGATGCTGCAGCCGGGACGCAACGACCCGCCACGTCTGCTCCGCCCCTCGCGCGGCACGCACCTCGTCTACCCCTCGCTCACCCAGGGCCACGGCCTGGTGATGCTGGCCGGCGACGGCCGCGTCACGTTCGTCATCCCGTTCGCGGGTCGCTCACTCGTCGGCACCACCGAGGTCGAGACCGATTCGCCGCCCGCCGAGGGCCAGCGCCGTCCGACGCCGGACGAGATCCGTTACCTCGCGCGCGAGGTGGCGCGCGTGGTGCCGGCGGCGGCGCGCGCGCACCCGATCGCCGTCTACGCCGGCATCCGGCCGCTGCTCGCGGCGGAGGAGCGGGTGGGCGAAGCCTCGCGCGAGCACCACATCGTCGACGACGGACCGCTGCTGACGATCGCGGGCGGCAAGTACACCACGTTCCGCGTCATGGCCCGCGACGTGTTCGTGACCGCGGCACGGAAGCTCAAGCGCGCCACCCCGCCGGCCGAGGACGGCGCCACGGCTCTGCCGGCCCCGCTCGCCGACGGCGTTCGTGACGAGGACCTCGCGTACCACGCGATCGAGCACGAGTGGGCGATCTCGCTCGAGGACATCATCCGCCGCCGCAGCACGCGCTGGCTCGCCGACGACCGCGGGCTCGCGGCTGCGCGCCGCATGGCGCCGGTGCTGGCCCGAAGCCTGGGCTGGGATGCCATTCGTGAGAAAGAGGAGATCGACCGCTTCGAGTCCAGCGTGCGCGACGAGCTGGTGATGCTCGACCGCGCGCTCGCGGCGCACTAGGCACAGGAGGCCGCCCATGCCCGGCACCGAACCGCTCGTCCTCGCACTCGACCAGGGCACGACCGGCTCCACCGCGCTCCTGCTCGACCGGCGCGGGCGCGTCCGCGGACGCGGCTACGAAGAGCTGCCGCAGCATTTCCCCAAGCCCGGCTGGGTGGAGCACGACGCGAATGAGATCTGGGCGAGCACCCTGTCCGCCACGACTCGGGCGCTCGCTGCTGCCCGTGCACATGCGAAGGACATCGCCGCGATCGGCGTCACGAACCAGCGCGAGACCACGCTGCTCTGGGACCGGCGCACGGGCGAGCCGCTCGGACACGCGATCGTCTGGCAGGACCGGCGCACGGCGCCGCGCTGCGACGAGCTGCGCCGCCGCGGTCGCGAGGCCGCGATCCGCCGCGCCACCGGGCTCGTCTGCGATCCCTACTTCTCCGCCACCAAGCTCGAGTGGCTGCTCGCGCACCGGGCCGGCGTGCGCGCGAAGCTCGCCGCAAAGCGTCTCGCCTTCGGCACCGTGGACAGCTGGCTCATCTGGAAGCTGACCGGCGGCGAGGTGCATGCGACCGATCCCACGAACGCTTCGCGCACGATGCTCTACGGGCTCCGCTCGCGCCGCTGGGAGCCGGCGCTGCTGCGCACGTTCGGCGTTCCCGCTTCCGTGCTGCCCGAGGTGCGCCGCTCCGCCGGCGACTTCGGGGTCACGAGGGGCGTGAAGGGGCTTCCTGACGGCGTCAAGATCTCGGGTGTCGCAGGCGACCAGCAAGCGGCGCTGTTCGGCCAGGGCTGCGTCGCGCCCGGGCAGAGCAAGAACACGTACGGCACCGGCTGCTTCCTGCTGCTCCACACCGGCGCGAAGCCGGTCGCCTCGCGCTCTGGATTGCTCACGACCGTGGCCTGCGACGCCACCGGCGGACCCGCCTACGCGCTCGAGGGCAGCGTGTTCGTGGGCGGCGCCGCGGTGCAATGGCTGCGCGACGGGCTCGGGTTGATCGCGAAGGCCGCCGAGACCGAAGCGATCGCGCGCTCGGTCGAGGACTCGGGCGGCGTGGTGCTGGTGCCGGCGTTCGCCGGGCTCGGCGCTCCCTACTGGCGCGCCGACGTGCGCGGCGCGCTGCTCGGCCTGACGCGCGGCTCGACACGCGCGCACGTGGTGCGCGCCACGCTCGAGTCGTTGGCGTTCCAGAGCCGCGACCTGGTCGAGGCGATGGCGCGGGACGCGCACGCTCGCGTACGTGCGCTCCAGGTCGACGGTGGCGCGGTGGCGAACGACTGGCTGATGCAGTACCAGGCCGACCTCCTCGGCGTGCCGGTGCGCCGTCCGCGCGTGATCGAGACCACGGCGCTGGGCGCGGGGCTGCTCGCCGGACTCGGCGCCGGCGTCTGGCACTCGCCGCGCGAGCTGGCCGCGGCACGCGCGCTCGATCGCGAGTTCGTCCCGAAGCGCGACGCCAAGTGGCGCGCGGCCGAATGGGCGCGCTGGCGGGGCGCGGTGGAACTGCTGCTCGGCAAGGGCGGGCGGTGACGCCGCGCCCGATCGGCTAGCCCTTCGCCGCCAGTTCCGCGAAGCGCGTTCGCCACTCGGGAGCGAACGCGGCCACAGCCGCCGCGTCGCGCAGGCCGTCGCGATCGTGCGGCGTGACGTAGCGCAACCGCAGCATGCGGTCGACGGTCCAGCCGGGGTGTGGACGCTCGGCCAGCCTCACGGGGTCGCCCGCCTTCACCTCGCCTGGTGAGAGCACGCGCAGGTACCAGCCGGTGTGCCGGCGCTCGACCACCTTCTTGAGCAGCCACTCGGCGTCCCAGCGTCGCGAGATGTCGGCGCACGGTCCGCGCGGCGACGAGACCTGCAATCGCGTGCCGCCCACCTCGAGCACGTCGCCGATGCACACCTGCGTCTCGTCGGTGTCGCTCACGGTGAGGTTCTCGCCGAAGCCGCCGGG
>Ga0070689_100002321_pt1 | contig 12390 bp, 11 predicted proteins | sample KBSS23HmetaG_FD_64669 | JGI IMG/M metagenome (GOLD analysis project Ga0070689, IMG submission 64669) | Switchgrass rhizosphere microbial communities from Kellogg Biological Station, Michigan, USA - KBS S2-3H metaG | ecosystem: Host-associated > Plants > Roots > Rhizosphere ...
AAAAGTAGGACTCGTTTCAGTTCCGTTTGTTTGTTTATTCTTTTATACACTGTTTGGTGACCCGTATGGTGGATGGGCATTTGGCTCACGCTATATGATTGCGATAATGCCGGAACTCTGCATATTGGCAGGAGTTGGATTACAAAAGATATATGAGATGGACCTATTTAAATCAACAGCTTTGCGTATCTTCTATTCCTGTGTCTTTCTCTATAGTGCAGCCATTTCATTATTAGCACCTCTTACAACCAATATTATTCCTCCTTATGTTGAAGCACGATATCTTAATTTAGATTCTACGTATGTATTGAATTGGAAAATGCTTGAGAATAACAATCTTAATTCATTTTTCTATAATCATGTTCTTAATAAAAGTATTTCGGGGTTTGGGTATTATTTTTTCGTTCTATCAATTGTTGTCATGATTGGTATGTTTTTGATCTGGTACCCTAAAAAACAAATATGAATTTCTCAATATCTTTCAAAAAAATAAAATCTATCCAAGAGTTTTTTGAGAAAAATACAATATATATTCTCATAGGGATTCTTTCAATTATTTCAACAGCATATTTTTTGATCTATCTCTACAATGGATACGGGCTTTCGTATAATGATGCAAGGAGCCATTTGGATATTGGGAGAAGGGTAGTAGAGGGGTTAAAGCCAGGGCTCGCTCAAATTGGATCTGTGTGGCTTCCACTGCCACATCTTCTGATGATTCCAACAATATGGAATGACACGATGTGGCATACCGGACTTTCTGGTTCTTTGCAGTCAATGATTTCTTTCGTTGCGACCGGAATTTTTATTTATCTCTATTTGAAAAAACTTGGCAGTGGCTGGTTGGGGGCAGTGGTTGGAACGTTTGTTTTTGCAGCAAATGTAAATATTTTATATCTTCAATCAATTGCAATGACTGAACTTTTGCTTTTGGCTATGACTACCATAGCTTGTTACTATCTTCTTTTATGGACGGAGAATGAAAAAATTGTTGACATTATAAAAGCCGCAGGATTTGTAATGCTTGCATCACTTATTCGATACGATGGTTGGTTTTTGTTTTTATGGGCAGGGTTATTACTTATGATAACTACCTTCAAAAAAACACGGGGGATCTTGACCACAAATTTCAAAACAAGATATAAGATAACTGAGGGAACGGTTATCCTGTATGCAACACTTGCCGGAGTAGGAATTGCTCTGTGGTTTTTATGGAATCTTTTGATTTTTAAAGATCCATTTTACTTTGCGTTTGGCCCGTTTTCTGCACACGCCCAACAAGAACAACTTTTAACAGCAGGCAATCTCGCAACGAAAGGACATCTCCTCCTTTCAATTCAAACCTTTTTGGTTGCAATGTTTTACAATTCGTATGTAGCGATTGTTCTTATCGGAATTCTTGGAGCGATTCTTTTATGGTCTGATAAAAAAATAAAGAGTACTACACGAATTATCTCACTGGCACTTTTGGCACCGCTTCTTTTTAATATCATTGCTTTGTATTTTGGACATTCAGTTCTCTTTATCCAAGGAATTAATGGCAATACATGGTTTAATGTTCGGTATGGCATCATGCTTGCACCTTCGATCGCTATTTTTTGCGGGTATGCAGTACATAAATTGAGAGATTTACGATGGGTAATCATTGGTATTTTAGTAATGACTGCATTTTTTGCTTTTGTAAATCGCGATGCAGTAACTATTGATGATGCAACGGTTGGAAGTTCACAAAAAAATGTGAGTGAAGTCTCAGGCTGGCTTTTTCGAAATACAAAAGATACTCCAGGATTTGTTCTTATTTCTGCAGCAAGTCACGATGCAATTTTATTTTCTTCCAATCTTCCCATGAAGAAGTTCATTCACGAGGGTACAGGGGAGTATTGGAAGGCAGCAACAATGTCTCCTGACCGATGGGCACGCTGGATAGTATTACGAACTGATGATGTAAACGATTTAACATTTAAAGAACTTTCTGATAAAGCACCACATTGGAGGGAATATTACAATTTAGTAAGACATTACCCCTTTGCAGATATTTATGAACTAAAACCAGAGTATGTTTCTGAACTTCATCTCAAGGCAGATCTCAAGCAAGTAAAGTAAATTATCTTCTTTTTTACGCAATTCTCATGGCTTTCTTACCAAATAAACTCTAGTATGGATAGGGATGAATGGAGGTGATAATTATGAATAAAGTATATGGAGGAATTTTAAGTTTCGTATTGGTTGGTCTTGCATTCACAACAGTTTCTGCAGCGCCAAATAATGCGAACAAAGCAGAAAATAATCCTCATGTTGTTGCGTATTATCCATTGGGACTTCATGCTATTCCATTCGATCCTATTTTATATGTAGTAGGAACCGACCTTGTTACAGAGCGAGGGAATAGTGGACAAATTGAAGCATGGTATACCGCCGCGGATGGTCATGGATACCATAGCGTCTGGAATATTGCTAAGAAAGATTCTTGCAACGGGGATAAAGTATTTATTCCGAATGCATATCCATCATGGGGCGACTACTTAGTTCCAGGAGTAGATTATTGTGTGGATGTAAATGCATTCTGATCACAATTTCTGGGTACATGAGGCATGAACGTATAAATTTCTTCATGCCTCATGTATAATCAATGGTTACTCCTTCTTATGAAATATTTATTGGTCCTTTTTTTTATTCTTGCTCTTATTGTTGGGTACTTTAGTTCCAGACCTAAAACTTCAATTGAACAATCGGATATGAAAGCATCCTCATATGTATGGGATGTCACCTCAATTGATACAATGAAATATTCACGCGATGTTGCACGACAAGAGGCAAATGACGCTTCATTTGATCAAACAATTGAAAAACAAGTTGAGGGTATTGCAAAAACAGGGGCAACACATGTAGCAATAGGAACTCCTTACAATGATGAGTTTGTTCCTTTTATGAAACGCTGGATTGATGCAATTCGAAAAGAAAATATGCATGTCTGGTTTCGCGGAAATGCCTCCGGCTGGGAAGGGTGGTTTGAATATCCAAAAATCGGTCGGGCTGAACACACAAAACAAGTGGTTCAATTCATTAAAAAACATCAAGAACTTTTTGCCAGTGGCGATATTTTTTCATCGTGTCCTGAATGCGAGAATGGTGGACCGGGAGATCCACGAAATACCAAGGATAAGGAGAATTATCGCGCGTTTCTCATAAATGAATATCATGAAGTACAGTCTACGTTTAATCTGTTGGGAATTGATGTCGCCGCCAATTATTTTTCAATGAATGGGGATGTTGCCAAACTCATCATGGATAAACCGACTACCAAGAGCCTTGATGGTCTTGTCGTAATTGACCATTACGTAAAAACTCCAGATAAATTAGTTACCGATATTGATGCTTTAGCAAAACAAAGTGGCGGGAAGATTGTTCTTGGTGAATGGGGAGCTCCGATACCTGATATTCATGGCAAGATGAATGAACAAGACCAATCAAAATGGATACATGAAGCACTTTCCAAACTGTATAAAGATACGAATGTTGTGGGTCTCAATTATTGGACAGGGTATGGAAGTTCGACTGCAATTTGGAATGATGATGGAACAGAAAGAAAAGCAGTTTCTGATATCTCACTGTATTTCAAACCAATTTCCAAATCAGGGGTACTTGTTGATGAACTCAATGACCCAATTTCCGATGTTTCAATAACGAGTGAACGGGTTACTGTGAAGTCGTCACAGAACGGAACATTTATTGTTCCTCCAGTACCTGACCATAGCATCATGATGTTTCAGAAAGATGGATATGGAACAATATCTATGCTTATTTCTGATATTCCGAATCGGATCGTTTTGATACGTTCAAAAGAAGATATGCTCTTTAAAATTCGAAAGACGTTACAAACCTTTGTCCCGTGAGGAATGACAATGAAAAGGCTTACTTATTCGTAAGTTCTATAAGCCCATCGGTATTAATGGTATATGCTTCGGACGGAGCCGCTTGTTTAGCCGATGCTATAGCAGTATTTTCTTTTGAATTGAGTGCTATCATTATTGCAGGTTGTGAATACGTACTCATAACACTTAAAAAGTAAACTCCAATAAGAATCAAAAATAGATTTATCTTTTGATTGCTCAAAATACTTTTCCCCGTTCTTTGGATCGAAAGCATAAACGGAATAATACATACAATAAGCATGAAGAATGCTCCTTCTAAATTGAAGAGCAGGTAGCCTTGCGTATTTCCTGTTTTTATTTCGGCGAGATAGAAAACATTTGCCAAAAGAGAAAGTCCTCCTAAGATAAGATAGGGAAGAAGTGCTCTTGAATTAAGAATATATTCACTATCTGATCCTTTTTGTGTAATCATGTATGGCTTTTTAACATTCAAAAGTGCTTGAATATTTGCATTAAAGACCATAGCCCATCGTGCCATATGGAGGATTATTCCACGCCAACTTAACATAACGCCTTGTGGTTTATGCCATCTGCGACTCCAAAACCATGCTATGAATGCAACGACACTAATGAAAGCTGAACGTATCATAAATTCCCAGAATGAAACGATTGCAATATGTTGATTACTCAAAAGTGCAACGATAGGTGAAAGAAAGAGAACAATCATAGACATCGACCATAATGGATACCATGTCTCACAGAAAAGCATCTGTAACGCCAATTGTGGTTTTAATTTCCAAATCATTTTTGGTGTATGGAACATCAAAACCTGCATGAGTGAATATGCCCAAGCGAATTGCTGAGCAAGATATGTTTCAAAGGTTTCAGGTCCATCACCAGTTGCAATAATTTCTGGAAGGAAGACCCCTGTGTATCCTTTGGCAGCTAAATACAATGTATCCAAATGATCTTCAGCACGGGTTGGTTGGAATCCACCAATTTCTTGGATTGCGCTCATTTTATATGTTGCATGACTTCCAATGATGAAAGGAGTACTTGTTGCACCATAGAATCCCATTTGCAGTGGTCCTTGAAGAATAAACTCCTGTTCCACTGATCCTCGTGCAGTCCAGTTATCCAAATTCCCATAGACACTTGGTGCTTGTACCCACGCTACATTTGGATCTGAGAAATATCCCAAGACAGAATCTAAATAGTTCTTAACAGGGATATGATCAATATCTAATTGTGTAAAATGAGAATACTCACTTCCATAGGCATCAATCCATGCATTTACATTTCCTGCTTTTGTTTTCGCCTTAAAAGGAGGAATCGGCTGATTCCAGTATGCGACCTTTTCTTCGCCCCATGTATCAACATCATGACGACAGAAATACCGAACATTATACTTTTCAGCTAATGTTTTAATTTCAGGAGAATGTACTTTATCAACTAAAATCCAGCTATCATGAGGATATTTCACTTCATCAAGTGCCTTCAGTTCTCGTTCGACAATATCAATACTTTCAGATCCAGGGACAGTCAAAGTAATCATAGCTACTTTCGTAATACCTTTTTTGGCGTAACGTGCAGCAATTTTCTTTGGCTTTTTCATTTTGCCAAGATAATAAAGAAACATTGAAGGGAGAAATGTTCCATCATAGAAGAATGCAAAAGAAACAGGCCAGAAGAGCCATGGATTTCCACGATGAATTGGTGCAGTCCACCATGACCAGAAAGCGATGTTAACCAAAAGCCAAAGTGATACAATGGCTGTATAGGCCAATTTGTCGCGGTTAGAAAAGACAGTAGTCTTTATTGAACCTGTCATAATGGATATATTATAGGGTATTTATATCCAAAAAGCAAGTTCGGTGCGTAATATTATAAGTCTTTGAGGGAGTCGTTGTTATCTATTCAATTAGTGAAGAATTATATGAAGCGGTTGAAGCAAGTCGCTTCTTTTTTACTTTATAATTTTTTTCAAATTTTCCAAAGACTCCCAATTATGAATTGAGAGGGGAAGAGCAGTAAGTCCTTGATTTTTAAAAAGAGCAATAACTTCATCTTTTTTCTTCTCATCAACCAAGTCTACTTTTGTAATAAGAATAATTTCTTTTTTATTAAGAAGCCGTTTTTTATATTTCCCCAACTCTTCACGAACTGTCTCGTAATCATTCCATGGATCGGGGCTTGTCACATCAACACAATGCAAAAGTACTTTTACTTTTTCAATATGTTTCAAAAATGAAATACCTAATCCTCGACCTGATGAGGCGCCTTCGATAAGCCCAGGAATATCTGCGATTACTTTTCCTTTCAGAACTCCTAGGTTAGGGGAGAGGGTTGTGAATGCATAGTTTGCAGTTTTTGCATTGGCGTTAGTTATTTCATTGAGTAAGGAACTTTTGCCAGCATTGGGAAGTCCAATCAAACCATAATGAGCAATTAATGCAAGTTCTACAATAAAATTGTATTCTTCTCCAGGAAGCCCTGGTTGTGATTGACGAGGAGTAGTATTTCTGGGTCCTCTGAATTCCCAATTGCCGCGACCACCTTTGCCGCCCTTACAAATGAGTTCTTTTTGCCCAACTTTTAAGAATTCAAATATCTTTTTACCCGTTTTTTTATCTATAAATCTTGTACCAACGGGAACGAGAAGTTCCAAATCTTCGCCACCATGACCTGTCATTTTATTTTGTCCTCCGGGTTTGCCATTGCCTGCAAAGAAGAAATCCTGTTGGCTAAATTGATTCAGAAGTGTCATATCCGATTCAGCTCGGACATATACATCGCCACCACGTCCACCATTTCCACCATCTGGACCCGATTTTGTCATCTTCCCAAAAGAAACCAACCCAGCACCACCATGGCCACCTTGCACTTTTATTTCAGCACGATCTATTAACATATGGATGTATTATAACAGAAGAACCTAAATTATTGCTTGTGATCAAATTATGATCATGTTATGATCACAAGCGTATGGCAGAACGAGCAACTGAGACAATCAAATTTGTAGGAATTTCTGGCCCAACTGGTGCAGGGAAAGATTACTTAGTAGGAAACGCGACTGAACGATTGGGATTGAATATTGTAAGAATGCATACTACAAGACCGAGAAGACCTGAGGGAAGTGAAAATAAAATACCGGTGAGCGAGGAAGTCTTCATGGCTTACCCAGCAGATGAATTAATAGGGAAGCATGAAGATGCAGGAATTTGGTATGCATATAAATTAGAGGATTTACAAAATGCTGGCGCAACTATTGTTGAACTGAACCCGATGAAACAAGCAGAGGTACCGGATCAACTAAGGGCACATGGTATGGAAATGGTTGCTTGGATTGGGTTACACGGTGAAGATGAATACTTGATGCATAATATCGGGAATAGACAAGAAATGTCTCCAGAGGAACTTGCTACACGACTTAGACTCTCACATGAATTTATTAATCGATTGAAAGAACTAAGTGATGAAGGGATAGTAACTCTTTACAAAGTGGGATGGGACAATAGGTCTACTATGGCTGATGAATTTACTGATATGATCGATACTCTTCTTAATAAATAAGCTTCTTATATTTTAATGCCATTTGCATGGCCATGAGGCCATGAGGTGAAAAACGGTATTTTTTTAGAAGAGCTAACATACTTTCAGCAGTAAAATCTATAGCAAACATCCGTTGTCTTTCCCAAGCATCCTCAGCATTTGTATCAATACGTTTCAATATTTCCTGTGCAGTTTGAGGAACCTCAGCAAGTAGACAAAATTCCGGTTGCAAATATTTGCGGCTAATACCTATTCCTAAGATGGTAATATTTCCACTATCAATAGCAATCTGATTATTCCCAGTCTGAAGTTCTTCTTTGACCCCACGCATGAATGTTATTACAGGATTTAACCTATTGCGTGAATCAATATCCGTGTGCTGTGAACCTTCTGCGATAGTAACATGCACACTTCCCGGCTCGACAGCAACTTTGTTTGAGCGTTGTGTAAATAGTGCCTTATTATCTTTTGTGAGTACAAGTGTTGAAGTCCCTACAGTCTTTGCATAAGAAGAACGATTAAAACCAATAATAGTAGACATCTCGTCAATATCTCCGTATGTCTTCCGTATCGTTTTTCCATTGAGTACTTTATCGAGAGCATAATGTGTGCCAAGCGTTGCATAATAATCTGATATTCCAAATATAAAATGAGGAATCTTGTTTTTTGGAATTTCGATTCGGGTAAGAGATAGATTGGGAGCATTAAAACATCGCATACCATTTTTAATTTTTTCTTTTGCTATATCTTCACCAAGTTTGAGGAGAGACGAAGGAATAGACACTTCGCTTTTTAATTCCGTTGTAAAGTTAGAATTTTTTTCGAATTCGTATAATGTCTTAACAACTTCATGCGACTCGTTCATCTCCTCATAGATTTTTTCTGAAAGTAACTGGATATCCATAAAAAAAGGCGATAGAGATGTCCTATTCGCCATCAAGAAATATAAAGAATATGAAGAAAGATGTCAACTACCTACTGCTATTTCCGTTTTTATGATGGTATACTCAAGCCGTTTACATAAGTGCCCCCACTTTATGAAAGCAAAGAACTACAAAATAGCATTTGTTTTAGGAACAAGACCAGAGATTATCAAGATGGCTCCTGTTATTAAATTGTGCATTCTTCATAAATTATCTTTTTTTGTAATACATACCGGTCAGCATTACTCTTTCGAAATGGATCAACTTATATTTTCAGATTTGGAGCTGCCGAATCCGAAATACAACTTAGAAGTTGGGTCGGGCAGTCATGGTGCCCAAACAGGAAAGATGCTCGAAAAAATAGAAGAAATCATTTTAAAAGAAAAACCTGATATTCTTTTAGTTCAAGGAGATACGAATTCAGTCTTAGGTGGTGCTCTTGCATCAGTAAAACATCATATAAAAGTAGGTCACATTGAGGCAGGGTTGAGAAGTTACGATCGAGATATGCCAGAAGAAATAAATCGTATAGTGGTTGACCATATATCCGACTATTTGTATGTGCCAACTGAAGAAACAAAACGAAATCTGGAAAAAGAGGGCATTGATTCAAAAAAAATTATAATAACTGGGAACACTATTGTTGATTCAGTATTACAAAATGTTCAAATTGCTCAGCACAAATCTGACATTCTCAAAAAATTAAATCTTCTTCATCAAAAATATTTTCTTTTGACATTACACAGAGCAGAAAATACTGATTCAAAAAAGCGACTTACAGAAATAATGAAAGGATTAAATCTGGTTATAAAAAAATATAATATACCAATGATTTGGCCGATACATCCGAGAACAAAATCAAAACTTATAGAATATGGTATGTTAGAAAAACTGCAAGATATGACAATGCTCTCAATGATTGATCCAACTGGATTTTTAGATACCCTTATTTTAGAATCAAATGCCGTATTAATACTTACTGATTCAGGGGGGATACAAGAAGAAGCATGTATCTTGAAAGTCCCTTGTGTCACTTTGAGAGATAACACAGAACGACCCGAAAGTGTTGCAGTGGGTGCAAATTTTATTGCTGGTGCGAATGCTTTAACTATTTATAATGCAGTATCTGAAATGATCGTAAAGACACGTGATTGGGAAAATCCGTTTGGAGATGGTACAAGTTCCGCTAAAATACTTGATACACTAAAGAATTTGAATTAAAGCATTTCTTATCGCTTCTTCCAAACTAAGAGTTCTTGTAAGAATACCATTACTGCATACACTCCAAGTATCGCTCGCTTTCATGTTACGTTCCTTTTCAATAGTTTTAACAACTTTCGCGTACGATAAATCATTTTGTTTCATTGTCGCTAAAATTGATTTTGGTACGGAAAGGCCGCTCGAATATCCCAGATACTTCTTTTCGTTTTTCGTGACGATACATGCCCATGTTTCCTCGTAGAGTATCCCGTACCTGCGAACAAGTCCTCCTTCAATTCCGATGTAATAATCTGAGGTATATGTATCCTTGCAATACATAGCACGATTATACGCACCTTTCATAATTTGTTTCCCGTAGGGAGTTTCGGGAACGCCAGATTCTGTCGCAACCGCATTTATTTCGAATGGGCCCTTAATATATTGGGAGAGAACAGACTTCACACAGTCGTTCTTTAGTTTTGACATGGAACCAACAATGATCTTCATATCAGAAGAATAACTCATTCCTTATGGAATATCCAAGATAGTTATTTATTAACAAACTAGCAATATTATGCTAGTCCCATAATATGATATAATCGCGATGTTTGTATGTATATGAGGACCAAAAAACCTACCGTTACTATTGGAATTACAGCCTATAACGAAGAACAGTCATTCCCTTCGTTTTTACATACGCTTTTGAGACAAGATCATACTGAATACATCTTAAGAGAAATTATTGTTATGTCAGATGGAAGTAATGACAAGACGGTATCAAACGCTCGGAGTATAAAAGACAAAAGAATAAAAATAAACGCTTCTTCTAAACGAATGGGAAAGCCGGCGAGACTCAATCAACTTTTCCAGATGTCAAATTCAGATATATTAGTCCTTCTGGATGCAGATTTGAAAATCAAGGATAACAACATGCTTGATACTTTGATTGCTCCAATGAGAAAAAATAACAAAATTCTCGGAGTATCTGGAGCTGCCCTTCCAGTTGAGCCACAAACAATTGTACAAAAGATAGTTCATACAGGAATTCAACTTTGGAGCAGTACTGTTCACTCAACCAAAAATACAAACGTATATCTTTGTACCGGTGCAGTACGAGCATTTCGCAAAAAGTTGTATAAGGAAATTGTTTTCCCGGCAATTTCTGCTGATGATATTTATCCGTATTTATACTGTATGTCTAAAAGATACGATTTTCGTATTATCCCAAATGCAAAAGTATATTATGGTTTGCCATCAACATATAAAGACTACTTTAATCAGATGAAGCGATACCTAAAATCAAAAAGTCTTCAGAGTACTTGCTTTGAAGAAAAGCTGATGAAGAGAGCGTTTGTTATAACTTGGAAGGATCGCTTCCGTGTTTTAATGAGAGAAGTAATTAAAAATCCATTGTGGGTAACACTTTATGTATTGTTTCTTATTCCACCACATTTTGTTACGTTTATTGAGAAGGGGAGAAATGATCGGGTACAATGGAAAATGATTCGAACTTCAAAGGCTATTCAATCATGATAAAGAAACTTTATACACAGATTATGGGAAGGACGTTGTATAAAAACTCCCTCTATCTCATGATAAATTCTGCAGTTCTTGCTTTTTCAGGATTTCTTTTTTGGCTTCTCGTTGCACGAATATATAGTCCACAAGAAATTGGCATCGCAACAACGTTGTTTTCTGCAATTCTTATGATTTCTGGCATAAGTACGCTTGGTCTTAATGCCGGACTCTTAAGGTATATTCCCACAGCAAAGTCATTTCAGAAGAGATTCAATTCATCCATTATCCTCACGATACTTGCGGCGAGTATCCTCGCGAGTATCTATATCATCATTCTGCCAATGATTTCCCAGGACCTTGTTTTTATAAGAACTAATATCTTTATCATTCTTGCATTCATTTCCTTTACAATCATCTCGGGAATAAGTGAACTTCTTGAAAGTGTTTTTCTTGCACTCAAAAAAACTTCTCACATCTTACAAAAAAATATAACCTTCAGTTTGCTTAAATTATTTCTTCCTTTCTTTTTAATTTCATTCGGGGCTTTTGGAATTGTCACAACAATTTTTGTAAGTTTGGCAATTGCTGTTCTTTTAGGTTTTGCAATTCTTTACAAGAAAACATCGTATCGTTTTCAATTACAATTTTCCAAAAACGATATCAATGACATGACAACGTATTCGTTTGGATCATTTGTCTCTGCACAAGTGAGTAACATACCCATGTACATTCTGCCAATTCTTATTACTGCCAAACTTTCTGTTGTACAAACTGCCTATTATTTTATTGCTGCATCAATTGCGAGTTTTCTCTTTTTTATCCCAAAAGTAGTTACTCAAAATTTATTAGTTGAGGGAGCACATGATGAAAAAAATCTCAGGTCACATATTTTCCATTCTGCAGTAATCATCTTTTCTCTTTTTGTTCCCTTAGGAATTGGCGTCATCTTTTTTGGTCAGAATATTCTTACACTCTTTGGTAAAAGCTATACGCAAGAAGGGTTTACTCTTTTACAATTACTCACTATCGCAGCATTCTTCGGTTGTATTAATACTATGTATGCAACACTTTTTGCTATAAAGAAAAATGTGAGATTATTAATTCTTACGAATGTAATTTATAGTGGAGTACTTTTGACCTATGTCCTGTTCTCACTTTCAAAAGGCATCATAAGCATAGGATATGCGTCAATCGCAGCTCAACTAGTTGTATTGGTTGTCAATTTCATCTTAGTCAAATTTAGAAAAATATAATCTTATGAACCCTCTTGTTTCCATTATTATGCCAGTGTACAACGGAGAAAAATATTTACGTGAGGCCATTGA
>Ga0070689_100002324_pt1 | contig 12384 bp, 7 predicted proteins | sample KBSS23HmetaG_FD_64669 | JGI IMG/M metagenome (GOLD analysis project Ga0070689, IMG submission 64669) | Switchgrass rhizosphere microbial communities from Kellogg Biological Station, Michigan, USA - KBS S2-3H metaG | ecosystem: Host-associated > Plants > Roots > Rhizosphere ...
AAAACCGGAGCGGCGGCCGTGGGCGTGGGCATCCTCGGCTGGTTTCTCGCAGCTTCGCGCTACCAACGCCCGGCGCATGGACAGTTTGAAAAGTCGGAACTGCAAAAAGTTGAAGAACTCTTTGAAAAAGACGACGCGAACGGGGCTTTGGCCTCCCTCGCCCGAATTGTTAGGTCGAATCCCAACGACCGTCCCGCCGCGGAACGGTTGATGGCGGCCCTGACATGGCGAAATTTCATGGTCCCGTCCGTTGAGCCCATCGCAGTGGAAAGCCGCCCTCGCTTCATTTCATTCAGCCCGGACGGCGAGGAAGTCGCATTGGCATTGTCCAATGGCACCTTGCAGTTCAGGGACGCCGCCACCGGCGAACGGACGTGGGAAGAACAGGCAAGCGAAGACGGTGTGACCGCGATGGCTTGGAGCCCGGATCGGATTCACCTGATCATCACTGGCCAGCGGAGCGGTCGAATCTATGACGCGTTATCGCGCCAGTCCGTCGTCGAGGGCTTGGCTCACGACAGCCGGATCGTTTCCGTTCAATTCAGTCCCCAATTCAGTCGCGGGCAACCCTGGATCCTAACCGGAGCTTCCAGTGGAACCGCGCAAGTTTGGGATGCGCACGACGCACGGCCCGTCGAGAAAACCTTCGCTCATGACGGCCCAATCCGACAGGCCATGTTCAGTCCGGACGGCCGCCATGTGGCAACCGCAGGTTTGGGCGACGGCGCGATCCGGATCTGGGACTTTGCCACGATGCAGCCGACTTCACCCCTGCTCCGCCACGGGCGAGCCATCAATGCCATGGCCTTCAGCCGGTACGGCCACCGCCTGGTCACAGCGTCGGATGACGGGACCGCGCAAATTTGGCGAATGCCTGAAGGCTCGCTCCACACTCGTGTGATCCATCAGGGCCCGGTGAGCGACGTCGCCTTCAGTCCCGACGGAAGCAAGCTTGCCACAGCATCCGAAAATGGAATGGCCATCCTCTGGGACCTGGAAACTGGAAAACCCATTGGCAAATCGATGCGTCATCGCGCCGCGGTTCGTAAAGTCCAGTTCAGTCCGGATGGGTTAAAATTCGTGACCTTGTCTGAAGACTGCTCTGTTCGCGTGTGGGACGCCACGACTGCGGAGCCCTTGAGTGAAACGATACGTCATCCGCGGGCGGTGGTGGAGAATTTAGCGTTCTCACCAACGGGAGAACGGATGGCAACGGCTGGGCAGTCAGCAACAGACGGCAGTTTGTGGCTGTGGAAAACCACTCCGCGCGGCGCCCTGAGCCGGCCGTTCAAGATATCGGGGAACAAACGCAGCGCCCATCTGGTCCGCCAAACCGGCCAATTGTGCATTGCCGACGGCCAGTCCCTGCGTCTCTGGGCCAACATCGATTCGGCAGAGGAACCGGCGATAATCGATTTGAGTGTGCCCGTGGACTTTTTCAAACTGGCGCCTGACGGAACTCTCTGCGTGGCGGTCTCGGCCAATAACGCCTGGGTTTGGGATCTATCGAGCCGACAGCCGATCATGGGGCCGCTTTGGCATGCGACGGAAATCCTAGGCGCCGAGTTCAGCCCGGACCACAGTCATTTGGCGGTGGCTACCGCTGGGGGTCACCTGATGCTGTGGCAAGTCGAAGGGGCGACCGACCAGCCCAGATTTCACCAATTCCTTCCGCTGCCGGCCGCGGCTCAACCTACTGGCGATGACGGGACCGTTGCCGTTAATTTCAGTCCGGACGGCCGACTGGTTCTGGCGGCCTGTCGCAATGGCAAGGCTCGAATTTTTGACGCCCGCACGGCCGAGCTTTTGGTGGATCTTCCGCACAAACATTCGGTGCTGAGCGCGGAGTTCTCTCCGGATGGCCGGCGGATCATCACCGCCTCCTATGATCGATATGCGCAGGTTTGGAACACGGCGACCGGCCAACCCGTTGGGCAACCCTTGCATCACGACAACGACGTGCTGACTGGCCGTTTCAGTCCCGATGGTCGCAGAGTCATAACCACTTCTCGGGATTGGACGGCCCGGGTCTGGGATGCGCAAACGGGCCGGCCTGTCTCCGAACCGTTGCGGCATTCCGGACCGGTTCTGACTGCCTGCTTTGGTCCGGATGGCGTCCGGGTGGCAACCGGTTCGGCGGATGAAACGGCGCGCATCTGGGATGCGGAAATCGGCCAGCCATTGGCCGATCCGTTTCGTTACAGTGGGCCGGTGCAACATGTGGAGTTTACGCCCGACGGCTCCAGGCTGCTGGTGGTGCCAGCGACGGGCGACGTGCAGTTGATTGACGTGCTCCAGGTTCGATTACCCGCTCCGTCCTGGCTGCCAGCTCTGGCGGAAGCGGTGGCCCGCCAGCATTTGAACGAGCGGCAGATGACCGAGCCGGTGCCGGCCGAACAATTCTTTCGCCTCAAGGAGGAACTCAATTCCCTGCCTGATTCACCGCTCAGTGTGCACTGGGCCAAATGGTTCATGGCGGATCCAGCCCAACGGACCATTTCCCCGAATTCAACCATTGGACTACGCGCTTATCGGGACGGCTTGTTGCGCGCGGGCACCAAAGCGGCCTTGCGCCGGGCCATTCGGCTGGATCCCACGGACGCATTGGCCCATGCCCGGCTGGCGCAATTGTTGATCAGCCCCGAGCAGACTGCACCCCCACCACGTGACATCTCGGAGGCCCGATGGCACGAGCGCTACGCGAGAAAACTTCAGCCCGAAAGCAGGGATATCTCCCGCCTTTGCGACATTGTCGAATCCAGAATCAGCGCGCTGAACTTGCCGACTGCATCTCCGCCCGAAAGTCGATAACGGCGTCCGCTCTTGGTTGCGCAATTGACATTCAACCCGGAATGCGGGTAAAAGAGAGCGTCCCAATCAGCTATTATTCAGAAGTATTATGAACAAATTCGTATCTCTCTCCCTTTCTCTCGTTTTATTCGCTGCTTCCTCTCAGGCGGCGAACATCGTCTTTGTCAGCTTTCATTCAGGGGATGAAACACCGTCGACTGCTGCCATGACCGCCGGCTTCACTCGGGCACCCGACGCGGGCTACACGGATCTCCTGAGGAACGCGGGCCACAACGTTAGGCGAGTGGTCAGCAGCGATGCGCCGAACGTCGCGGACCTCAATACGGCGGATCTCGTCATCATCAGCCGTTCGGTTCCGAGCGGCCATTATGAACTCGATGCCGAAACAGCCGCGTGGCACAGCATCACGGCGCCCACGATGATTTTGGGCGGCTACATCCTCCGCAACATTCGGCTGGGCTACACCACGGGGGGAACCATTCCGGACATCGCGGGCACAACGAAGCTGCAGGTCCGTGTTCCGGGACACCCGATCTTTGCCGGCATTCCCCTGGATGCCAATAACCGGATGACGAACGACTACGCACAGATCGTGACGTTCACGAACAGGGCGCAACGCGGTATTTCGGTGAACACCGATCGCATCGCCACCGGAGGAATCATCCTCGCCAGCATCGGGAGGCTCGGCGATCCGGCCTTCGGCGGGATGGTGATAGCCGAATGGCTCAAGGGCGACTCCATGGCCACTTCTCCGGTCGACACGCTGGGGGGACATCGATTGGTCCTACTCACGGGCAGTCGCGAGCACGACGGTCTCACCAGTGAAGGGGCAGGAATTTATGACCTCGTCGGCGACGGCCCGCAGATTTTTCTCAACGCCGTGAATTACATGACCGCGCCGCGCATTTCGGTGCTGACGGTGGACACCGTGAACAACACCTCCCCCGCCACCGGCGAAACCTCGCTCCTGCAAGCGTTGACCAGCGTCCAGGCGGGCGACAGCATTCGGTTTAAGATCCCCGGGGCCGGACCTCACGTCATTACCACACCCTTGGGAGGCTATCCCCTGATCGCCGCGAATGGCATTAATATTGATGGTTACACCCAGCCGGGCGCGTTGCCGAATACCAATCCCGTCCTAAGCAATAACAACGCGCAGATTAAAATCGTGCTCGATTCGACCGGAGCCGATACGGCCCCAAATCCGGTGAATCCTTCGTTGCCCCTCCGCCGATCGACCCGCCTCGACTTCCCCAATGACGTGGGCAACACAGGATACGGCACGAGCGAAAACTGTATCCTGGGCGCGTATCAAGCGGACGACGTTTCGATTCGAGGCCTGAGCTTCCTGGGCCGCCGCACGCCGGGCAGTGACGAGGATCCAAGCATTTATGCGGTGGCTTTGATTCGCGAAGCAAAGAACGCCCGGATTCAAGGTTGCTTGTTCGGAATGGCGCCAGGCGCCGCCAGCACGCTGGCCTCGGTGCAGCCGCCCGCTTCAGCAGTGGCCGCGTTCCGCTGGCGAATCGGCGGTGACATTTACAGTGCCGGTGCAACCATTGGAACCGACGGCGACGGAACGCAAGATCGCTCGGAATTCAATGTCATCCTGGGAGGACGAATCGCGATGGCCATGGAACTCCCCAATCTTCGAATCTCCGGCAACTTCATTAACGTGTTTCCGGATGGAAATACCTTCCTCGACCTGGATGCCAACTACCAGCTCTGGCGTGACGCCTTTACGGCCGGTGGAAGTGATCCGGACGACGTAACCATTGAGAATTTTGAAAATGGCCGCGTGGCCGACAACACGCAGGTGGGCACCGACGGCAACGGCGTGAGTGATGCGGAGGAGCGAAACATCTTCAATCACGTGGTCTACGAGCACGCCGGGGAAGTTTATTCAGCCGGCACCAATATTACCGTCGCGGGAAATTACTATGGCATAGGCGTAAACGGAACCAACAAAGCCGCCCTTTCCACCAACGTGCAGGCGGACTTCATCGAACTTCCTGGCACTTCCAGCATCCGCATCGGGACGGATGGTGATGGCGTCAGCGATGCCCTCGAAGCAAACCTCATCTATAACTTCACGGGCGACACCTATTGCGGTGCAGGAAGCAGCGTTCCCATCACGACGCGCGGGAATATTCTGGTAAACAACCAGTTTGCCGGAGTCCCGTTTGCCGACGGTCAGAACGGCCGCGCTTACGCTTCCTACTACGCGCCCTATGTAAACGATCCCAGCGTGAATCTGCCGCCGATCATCAAGAAGTTTACGAATAACATCATCAGCGGCGTCTTCGCGGCGCCGAGTGCGACTTATCCCAATGCGTTGATCGATGTTTACCTGCCCGATCCAGTGGCGCTCGAGAACCAAATCTATTGGCCAAAGCTCATCAATCACCCAACCAAACTGGTGGCCTCGTTTGCGGACAATGGTCCGGGAGATCTCAATCCGGCGGTGGGCGAATTCACCTATAATCTGACGGCGCTGGCTCCCACCCCGAGCACGCTCGTAACGGTCGCGGTGACCTACTCCCAGAACGCGACGTCCGCCGAAGCCGGCCTGGCGGCCACCAGTCCGATGTCCAATCCGATCTCGCAGCGGGCCACTATCCGGATGGAACTCCGGGAGACGACCGTGGATTTGTGGTGGTTGGCAGCGGAGGGAGAGTGGTATCTGCAGCTCAATGACGTCATCGATCTTCCGGACAACTGGTTTGAGTTCTTTGGCGAAACGTATCACGAGGGACGAAACGTGATCTCCGTTCCGTTCGAGATCGCCAGCCCGGCGCAGTTCTATCGCCTGCGGATGGACTAAGTGAGCGTTAGCGGCTTTGCCAAGGGCGGACTTCACAGTCCGCCCTTTTTTTGTACCCGCGGCTCGACGAGCCGCAGCAGGTTCGAACTTCAGCCCGCTCTCGTCTTGCTCGATCGCGCCGGCTCCCGCAGCTGCTGAGGGTCACAGACCAGCGCCCCATTCTGTGGGCGGACCGCGGCTCTATGAGCCGCAGCGTGTCCGAACTTCAGGCCGCTTTTGGCCAACGCGATCGCGCCCGGTCTGTTGCCCCCCCTGCGGGTCACAGACCCGCGCCCCGTTCGACGGGGCGGCCACGTTCCTTCAACGTTCTAATAATGAGTCTTTTGGGGGCAGCCAAAGAATTCTGCAAATAGTTGTTAGAAAGAGGCTCGGGGGGCGCAATTAGAGAATGATGCCTCGCTGCTCGAAGAAACATTGAAGGGGGTTAGCAGCGCTTCAAGCTCTAAAGACGCCAAGGAGAGCCGGGCCGGAGAAAAACTCCGGCCCGGCAGGCTATTTTCCGCCTCTCAGCTTCCGAGCAGGGCGGTCAATAGCGGACTCGCGTCCCGAAAGTCTGGGATGACGACATCCGCGCCCACCCCGAGCAGCCGTTGACGTTTCCATTCATCGATCTTCCCGGAACCGTTGTTGGCCTCATCGCTGGCCACCGCCACGGCCAACCCGCCGACTTCCTTTGTGTTCTGGATTTCAACGTATCCATCTCCAAACGACAGCAGCCGGTGGCCCTCGATCCGATTCTCGTGGAGGATCCGATCGATGATCATCTTCTTGGAAAAATTCTTGTAGTCATCCAGGGCTCCGTAGATGTGGCGGCCGAAGTATTCCCGCAAGCCCAAAAGCTCCACTTCTTCTTTGACGAAGACCTCGTCCGTGCCGCTGGCCAGATATAGATGAAGTCCACGTTGGCTCAGGCGATCGAGGAGAGCGCGCGTGCCAAACACCAGCAGGTCATCGCTTCGCAAGCGCCCGGAACGCAGGCCGTCTTTGCGTCCGGCAATCCGGGCGTCCAGCCGCCGCAGATATTCATGCTTGTACGAAAGGGGATCTTTTGGAGTTCCGCCCCGTTCCTTAACGCGCTGGGCGAGTTGGATCATCTGATAGATCGTCTGCTTGCCATTGAGCCGCATGATATCGTCGAGACACAACTGGCGCCGCTGCGCCTCGGTTTCGCCCGAGATGGGAGGGAGCACTTCGACAAACATCGGCACCATGACATCCGGCCAACCTTCGCGAACGAGCGAGAGCGTTCCATCGAAGTCGAACAGAACATGGGTAATTTCGGGGCGCGCGCGGAAGCCTGGCGAGAACTCGACATGGCCGCCAAACGGGATTTCTAAATGCATCGACATCGCCGGTGAGCTAATCCCGCCCGGCCCTGGATTGCAACGGTCGAAAAGTCTTGGCAAGGGCCATCGACTTCGCACCATTAAGCCAAATGAACACCAAGCACTCGGGGACCAACCGGCGGGAGTTTTTGCAAGGGCTTGCCGTGGCCGCAACGGGAATGGCCGCCACGCTGCCGGTCTGGTCGCAAGGCGTCCCGGTGACCCGTCGCGGTATCAAACTAGGGCTGGATAACTTTTCCGTGCGGGACATGAGGTGGAAGGCGCCGCAATTGATTGAGTATGCCGCCCGCCTGAAAACCGATTCGCTCTTCATTTCAGACCTCAATGCGTTCGAGAGCCTCGAAGAACCGGCGCTCCGTGAGGTCCAGAAAAAGGCGGCCGACGCCGGCCTGCAGATCCATCTCGGAACGTGGAGTATTTGCCCCACCTCCAAAGCTTTTAAAAAGGACTGGGGCACTGCCGAAGAGCACCTGGCCCTCGGTATTCGCTCCGCCCGCGCCCTCGGCTCGCCCGTCCTTCGGGTAGTTCTCGGCAATGGTGAGGACAGGAAGTCCGATGGAGGCATCGACGCGCGCATCGAAGACACGGTGAAGGTGTGCCGGGCCCTGCGCACCCAAGCGATCGATGCCGGCGTAAAGATCGCCGTGGAGAATCATGCCGGCGATATGCAGGCCCGGGAATTGGTCACGCTCATTGAAGCGGCCGGGCGGGACTATGTGGGCGCCAACATGGATTCCGGCAATGCCACGTGGACCATGGAAGACCCTTTGGTCAGTCTGGAGATTCTTGGGCCCTATGTTGCCACCACCAGTCTCCGCGACTCCGCCCTCTGGGAATCCGCCCGCGGCGTCACGGTCCAGTGGACGGCCATGGGGGACGGAAGCGTGGATTGGAAAACCTATTTCGACCGCTTTGCGAAACTTTGTCCTGGCGTACCTGTGCACATTGAAACCATCTCCGGCTTCAATCGGGAACTGGCCTACCTTCGGCCGGATTTCTGGAATCCGTGGCCGAAAATGAAAGCGTCGGACTTTGCCGCCTTCATCGCGCTGGCGAAACGCGGCAAATCCAGGGACGAATGGAGCGCTCCAGCCGGCGTGCCAAAATCAAAAGCACAGCAGGATTATCAGCGCGGGGAAATCGAGAAGAGCCTGACTTACTGCAAAGAGGTGTTGGGTCTGGGTCTGCGAACTGCTTAATCTAGCGATAGAGCAGGTTCGTTTTGGCCTTCAGATTCTCGACCCGGGACGGCGTGTTGCTGGTGGCGACCTCTTCGGAAGGGCTCGCGAAGGAGCGGCAGATGTCGTTGCCGACAACGGCACTGAGCAAGAGGAGCACGTAAACATAAACCTGACGACGGTGGCGGGGGATGCGATTCCAGCTCAGCTTCAACTTCAGTTTACGATGCTTCGTTTCCATGGTTAACAGGTAAACCGAGTCCGATGTCCCAACAATTGGGCACCCCCCGTGTCAGCGGTGCATCACGTGTACAGGGTGCCCTCTAGGGGAAGTCCGGGGACGGCACCGGGGGAGGTCCAATACCCGAGACCCGATGGCCAACTCACAACACATTAATAACCAAAGCTCTAACACGACATACCTAGGCCCCGATGAAGCGTGAACACCGAATGAACCACGGAGCGAAAAGCCGCCAAATGAAGCGAGTTGACCGGGAATTGGCCCGGATCGCAGTATCCGCCGGCATGACGCAGTGAAAACGTACCCGGACCGTCCACCTTTGACGACGATACGGCGGAATAAATCCGCAACTATGCCCATGTGCCTATCAGAAAGGGGGTGACGTTCGAATCGTGAGCCGCGAGCAAATCCTCAAGCTGACTTCTCTGTCTTCGTGCGCGGGTTGAGCGTCGAAGCTGAGCCAGAAGGCCCTGTCGCAAGTTTTGCGACGGATTCCATTCCGAAAAGACCCGAACCTCCTCGTTGGCGCCGCCACCGCGGACGACGCCGGTGTCTACCGCATCGATCGCGATCGCGCCCTGGTCCTCACCGTCGATTTCTTCACCCCGATCGTGGATGACCCGTTTTGTTACGGTCAAATCGCCGCGGCCAATGCATTGTCCGACGTCTACGCCATGGGCGGCCGCCCGTTGACGGCCCTCAATTTGATGGGAATTCCGACGGACAGCGTGCCGCCCCGGGTTATCCGCGCCATCCTGCGTGGCGGAGCGCGAAAGGCGATGGAAGCCCGATGCACCATTGTCGGAGGGCACACGATTCGAAACCCCGAACCGGTTTACGGGATGGCGGTCACGGGAATTGTCTCCCCCCGCCATATGATGACGAACGCCGGCGCTCGTCCCGGGGACCTGTTGATTTTGACAAAACCATTGGGAACCGGCATTGCCACCACCGGGATTAAACGCGGACTGGCCTCCGCCAAACTGGCCGGCCGCGCGATCTCCATCATGAGCCGTCTAAATGACGTCGGCGCCGTCATCGCCGAACGAGGACTGGCGCATGCCGCCACGGACATCACGGGGTTCGGTCTGCTCGGACACCTCGGCTCCATGTGCCGGGCCAGCGGCGTGGCAGCGCAGCTATTCGCCACACAAATCCCGCTTCTTTCGCCGGAGGTAGCCACTTTGATCGAGAACGACTGCGTCCCCGGCGGGACACGGGAAAATCTCAAGACGGCCCAGCCTCTTGTTCGATGGCACCGTGTCGCGCCTGCGATGCAAATCCTGCTGGCCGACGCGCAGACCAGCGGCGGACTTTTGCTTTCCGTATCGCGGCGCAATTTGAAAGCGGTGCTGGCGTTGTTGCGACGACACCGCACATTCGCCGCCGCTGTCATCGGCGAGATTGCCAAGGCGAGCCGCCCGCGCATTGATGTCCACCCATGAGACGTTCCTCTCTTCGCTCCATCCCGTCGGTCGAAAGCATTCTTCAGGCGATAAATCCCGGACAGCTGCCCCGCGTCATGGTCGTTCGCATTGTTCGCGAAGAACTGGCGCGGCTGCGGCGCGAGAAGAAGATCCCCGCGCCCGACGCAATTCTCCGTCTGATTGAACAACAGGTCGCGGCCTGCCAGCGGGGACGCCTTCAGCCCATCATCAACGGAACCGGCGTGATCATTCATACGAACCTCGGCCGTTCCCTGCTGGCCGCAAAAGCCATCGAACGCGTGGTGGAGGTCTCGTCGCGTTATTGCAATCTCGAGTTTGACCTGGACCGAAATGCGCGTGGGACTCGCTCCGCGTATCTGGAAAAAAGCCTGGCCGCGCTCTGCCAGGCGCAAAGCGCGACCGTCGCCAACAACTGCGCGGCGGCCCTCGTGCTAATTCTCCGGCACTTCATCAAGCCGGGGCGAAGCGAGGTGATCGTTTCCCGCGGGGAGCTCGTGCAAATTGGCGGGGGCTTTCGCATCCCGGAAATCCTGGAAACCGCCGGAGCCCATCTTCGTGAAGTCGGGACGACCAATCGCACCACCGTGGAGGATTATCGCCGGGCCATTGGCGCGCAAACCGCGCTCATCCTGAAAGTCCATCGCAGCAATTTTTTCATGGAAGGATTCGTGGCCACGCCTGCGACGGAAGACTTAGGCGCCATCGCGCGGCGCAAACGGCTGCCGCTCGTTGAAGATCTGGGCAGCGGAAACGTGGGCGACGGCTCGACCGGTCGCCCGGACTCCTCCGAGCCGACGCCCGCGGAGGTTTTGCGATGCGGCGTGGACCTGGTTTGTTTCAGCGGCGACAAGCTTCTGGGGGGTCCCCAGGCCGGAATCATCGCCGGAAAATCAAAGCTGATCGCCGGACTGAAGAATGACCCGTTCTTCCGGACGGTGCGCTGTGACAAACTTGTTTTGGGAGCGCTGGAAGCCACCGTGGATCTGCATCTGAAAGGGGGCGAAGCCGCCACGACCATCCCCACTCTTGCCCTGGCCCGCGTTCCCCTGGCCGAATTGGATCAGCGCGGCGGGCAATTGCAAAAGAAGCTCGCGGAGGTGGCGATCGAATTGAGAATCCGGCCCAGCCAGGCACAATGGGGCGGCGGGAGCCTTCCCGGTTCCACCATCGACTCCATGGCGCTCGAAATTCGGCCCCGCGACCAATCGATAGGCGCCTTGGCCGCGAAGCTGCGTTTCGGAAACCCAGCCGTGCTCGGCTGCATCGCGGGCGGCTGGTTGAGACTTGATCTTCGCACCATCCTGCCCGGCCAAGACGTCGAGCTGGCGGAGGCCATTCGGCGGGCCGCCCTCGCGCCGTGATGCAACGGCGTGCTGCCACCGAAAGGAGCGGCCTGCCGCGCCGAAGGCGGGCGAAGGCGGGCCGGACGTTTGGGACGGTGTCATGAAGCATTTGCTCTCACTGGCCACGGAGACGCTGTTGAACGCGTATCGTCATGGGATATTCCCGATGGCCGTGGATGAAGCGGGAACGATTGGATGGTTCTCGCCTGATCCGCGGGCGATCATTCCCCTCGACGAGGGGTTTCATATCCCGCACAGCCTGAAGCGAACGCTGAAAAGGAACCTGTTCGAGATCACGGTGAACAAGGCGTTCCCGGCGGTTATCCGGGCGTGCGCCACCACTCATGGGGAATCCTGGATTTCGAAGGAAATCATTCGCGCCTACACCGCCCTCCATAAAATCGGCCGCGCTCATAGTGTGGAGGCGTGGAGCGAAGGGAAACTGGCGGGCGGCCTCTACGGAGTGCATCTGGGCGGGGCGTTTTTTGGGGAGAGCATGTTTCATCATGTAACCGACGCTTCGAAGGTCGCCCTGGTGGCGTTGGTGGAGAGACTGCGCGCCCGTGGCTTCACGCTGCTGGACACGCAATGGACCACCCCGCATTTGATTCGCTTTGGAGCCTGCGAAATTTCAAAAGCACGTTACCTCAAGCTGCTGAAACACTCGGTCGAGCGCGATTGCCGGTTTGAGGATCCGGGCGGGTGAATCAAAACCGCCATCCTATTCGGCGAGGAGTTTCTCGGCCTTGCCCCCCGCGTCCTCCCTTGCGCCGAGATGCCGGAGATTCCCTTTCTTGTCCACCAGCCACATCACGGGGATCCCGGAGATTTCAAATTGCTCGGCAAACTTGTTGCCCTCGCCGCTGTCGTCGAAAAACTGCGGCCAGGCCAGGCCTTCCTTTTCCACGAGCGCCTGCAACGCTTCCTTCTGCATATCGAGGCTGATGCCCACCACTTCGAATCCTTTCGAATGCAGACGTTCGTAAGCCTCCTTGATCTTGGGGAGCTCCTGCAGACACGGCTGGCACCACGTAGCCCAAAAGTCGACGAGGATCACTTTGCCCCGCATGCTCTGCAAATCGACCTTTCTCCCGTCGATCGCCGTGAATTGGATGTCGAGCGGCTTGCCCACTCGATCCAACTTTCGCGCCAGCGCCTCCGCGGCGGACTTCAAGTCAGCATCCGGGGAATTC
>Ga0070689_100002327_pt1 | contig 12381 bp, 6 predicted proteins | sample KBSS23HmetaG_FD_64669 | JGI IMG/M metagenome (GOLD analysis project Ga0070689, IMG submission 64669) | Switchgrass rhizosphere microbial communities from Kellogg Biological Station, Michigan, USA - KBS S2-3H metaG | ecosystem: Host-associated > Plants > Roots > Rhizosphere ...
GGATCCAGAACTGGTAGAGCGTGCTGAACGAGTAGATCGTCGCGAAGACGATGGTGGGGACCCCGAGGAGCGCGAGAGGGAGATGGAACGGGAGGATCGTCCAGCTCGTGACGATCGCCTGACGGAGCGCGACCGCGAGGTTGTAGTCCTCGCTCTGGTGGTGCACGACGTGCGCCGCCCAGAGGAAGTTCACCTCGTGGCTCCATCGGTGCCACCAGTAGTAGACGAAGTCGACGGCGACGAACGCGAAGAGCCACGCGCCCCACGCGGGGAGCGTGACGACGCGGTGCTCGTAGACCGCGGTGTAGATCGCGAGCTGCCCGGCCCCCCAGAAGAGGAGGACGATCTGCGATCCGATTCCGCACGATAGATCCGTCACCGCGTCGTTCAGCCGATAGACGCGCGCGCGCTTCGCCCGCGCGACCAGGAGCTCGACGCCGATGAGCGCGAAGAAGAACGGGACCGCGAGCGCGATGTAGTTGGGACCGTCCATCGCCTCCGAAATCTAGCAGTCGAACGACTCCCCGCGCCGCTCCCAGTCGCCTCAGTCGGCGTGCCCGCCCGCGAGCGCGTCCCACGCCGCCTCGCGCCGCGCGGCGCGTGCTTTGGACGCCACGCCGAGGAGCGGGCGGTCGCGCCGGAAGAGCGACCGCGTGGGCTCGGGGACCTGATCCCAGACCGCGTCGAGCGCACCGCCGATCCCGCGCGACTCGGCGATGACGCCGGCGAGCGCAACGTGGACCGACGGAGCCTTGGGATCGAGCGCGGCGAGCCCGCGGACGGCGACGATGGCGGAAAGGATCCGCTCGATCAGCGCGCGGTCCAGGCGAGCCCGCACCGCGACCGCGCCGAGGAATCCGAAGAGCGCGGCGTGGACATGGATGTCCTCCACCGTCCGAAACGGCTTGAGATAGTCGGCATATCCGTCGCCCGAAAGGACGCGTGAAGCGTCGACGCGGACCCCTTCCAGACGCACCAACGCGTGGGGGATCTCGGGGACGAACCCCATCGCCGCGAGCGGTTCGAGCGTGACGCCCGGCGCGCCGGCCGGGACGCGCGCCACCGCGAGGCGCGGCCTCGCCTCGGTCAGCGAGTCGGCCCAGGCGCACACGACGAGGAGCTCCGCCCCCTCCGGACCGAGCGTCGTCCAGTTCTTCTTACCTTGTATAATGCAATTAGTTCCGTCACGCGCGATCGTCGTCCGGATCGCGCGCGGGTGCGCGCCGCCCTCTTCGGTGGCGGCGAGCGCGGCCACGGCGCCGCGCGGGAGCTCCGGGACGAGCGCGTGGAGCGCCGCCCTGTACCCGCCGGCGAACGCGAACCCGAGCCTGTCGACCATCGTCCCGGCGACGATCGCCGTGTCGACCGGCGTCATCGACGCCGACGCCGCGTCGAGGTCGCGGAAGAACGACGCGGGATCGGCATATGCCACCGCGGGCGGAGGAGACAGGACCGCGTCGAGGAGCGCGGTGGCGGAGCGGGGCGGGGCGGATGCGGCGGGGGGCGCGGTCATCTCGCAAGAGTACGCCGCGCGGCGCGCGCGGGGCGAGCAGGTCCTGGAGATCCGCGCGTTCCGAGGGCACTGTGGCGGCATGACGATCGACATCGCCGCCTTTCAGAGGCTCTCGCCGACGACGCTCGCGGACGTCCTCACGCGCGACCGCGTGATGGACATCGGGATCCGGCCGCTATGGGCGGAGATGCCGCGCGTCGCCGGTCCGGCATACCCGGTACGCTGCGCGCCCGGCGACAACCTGATGCTCCACGCGGCGATCTACCGCGCCCCGCCGGGCGCGATCATCGTCGTGCAGGCGGGCGACGCGGACTACGCCGTCGCGGGCGGCAACGTCTGCGCGGTCGCGCAGCGGCGCGGGATCGCCGGGTTCGTCGTCGACGGCGTCATCCGCGATCTCGCCGAGGTCCGCGAGAATCGCTTTCCGGTCTTCGCGCGCGGCGTCATCCCCATCCCCGGCTCGAAGGGCGCGCTCGGCGTCCTCGACGGCCCCGTGACGTGCGGCGGTGTCGACGTCCGTCCGGGCGACGTCGTCGTGGCGGACGAGGAGGGGATCGTCGTCGTCCCGGCCGCGCGCGCGCCGGCGGTGCGGGAGGCCGCAGAGGCGCGCGCCGCGAAGGACGCGGCGCAGACGCTCGACGCGTGGGAGGCCGCGCACCGCGCGAAGATCGACGAGATCCTCCGCGAAAAAGGTTGGGGCAGCTGATGGCAGGCGCGCCTACGCCGCCTCGCGCTCCACGAAGAATGCTCAACGGAGGTCGTCGACGCACACGAGGATGCTCTCGACGACCGCGGCCCCGAGTCGCTTCGCCCGCTCCGGGGTCCACCCGCGCTCCGGGTCGGGGTTGTTCGCGGCGTCCTTGAACGGCATCTCGAGGGTGAACGAGAGGCAGTCGAACGTCTCGCCCACGTAGTTGCCCGCGGTCCGGAGGTCTCCACCGCCCGGCTCGTCGCGGTCGTAGCCGTACTCGTCCTGGAAGTCCTCGTCGAACGCGACGAGGCTCTGCTCGAAGAGGTTCTCGAGGTCGCGCAGCCGCTCGGAGTACCCCGGGTTCCCCTCGCACCCGGCGAGGAAGCAGTACGGGTTCCGCTCGTCGGCGTGGACGTCGAGGAAGAGATCGACCCCCGTCTCCTCCATCGCGCTCCGGACGGCGAGCACCTCCGGGCTCTCCTCTTCGTGGGGCTCGAGCCACGCCCGATTCAGGTTCGTACCGGCGGCGTTCGTGCGCAGGTTGCCGCGCGCCGCGCCGTCCGGATTCATGTTGGGGACGATGTAGAAGACCGCCCTCTCGAGGAGCTCACCGGCGACCGGATCGTCCTCGTCGAGGAGGCGCTCGAGGAGCCCTTCGGCGAACCATTGTCCCTGCGTCTCGCCGGGGTGCTGCCGGGCGGTGACCCACACGACGCGCTTCCCTTCGCCGCCGTCGCCGACCACCGCGACGCTCACCTCGCGCCCCTCCACCGTCGCGCCGAGGACCTCCACCCGGCCGCGGCCGGCGGCGCCGACTCGATCCAGGAGCGCGGCGTGCCGCTCGAGCGAGTACGGGGCGAAATATGCGTAATACACGCTATCCGCTCCGCCGACGTGCTCGATCCGGAGGACGTCGCCGTCGAGCTCGGTGGGCGCGCGGAACCACGTCCGCCCGTCGCGCGACGCGCACGCGCGGTATCCCTCCCACGCGTCGGGGTACGTGCAGTCGCCCGCGTTCACGATCTCGAAGACCGCGCCGTCCTCGGCCTCGCTCGCGGCGAACGAGAACCACTGCCGGAAATCGGCGTTCGAATCTCTCCGGATTTCGAGCTTCGCGCGCGCATCGGATATCGAGACGACATCGATATTGGCGCCGTCGAAGTCCGCGATGATTTGCATTCGCGTCGTGTAGACGCGGCGCCGCGTCCCGTAAAGGAGCGCGCGGCGCGCACAGGCCGGAGCGACGGAAGTCACCGGCCGGTCCTGGCCGCTCAATCCAGCCGTAAGGCCGGTGGCGCGGCGGGGCGCGCTCGTCTGAACGCACGCCCAGCATCCGGCGGGTCCCGGCCTCGATCGCAGCGTCGGGGCCGGGCGTCCCGTGCGGCGCCGCGGCGATTTGCGGGCGATCGCGCGCACGGCGGAGGAGAACGGCTCCCTAACCGATGGTGCGCAAATTGCTCGTCTCGCCGCGCCCGGTCCTGACCCGGCCCCAGGAGCGCGCGCGGCGGCGCGCGCGCCCGCCCCCCTTCTACGAGACCAACGAGCACAATGATTCAGAAGCTGGTCGCCTCCGCGCTGCGGATGCCCTTCGTCATTCTCGTCTGCGCCCTCGGCATCATCATCGGCGGATTGCAATCGTATCGGGTGCTCGACATCGAGGCTTATCCGAACCCGGTGCCTCCGATGGTCGAGATCATCACGCAGCCCGAGGGGTGGAGCGCCGAAGAGGTCGAGCGATACGTCACGATCCCGCTCGAGATCGGCCTCTCCGGGATGCAGGGGCTCGACCACATCCGGTCGCAGTCGCTCTTCGGTCTCTCCGACGTGAAGTGCTACTTCAAGTGGGGGAACGAATACAAAGACGTCCGCCAAGAGGTCATCAATCGAATCCAGTTCACGCAGCTCCCACCGGGGATGCAGCCGACCTTGTCGCCGTGGAACGCCATCGGCGAGCTCTATCGGTACAACCTGGTCGGCAAGGGGTACACGGTCCGCGAGCTGAAGACGGCCGAGGACTGGGTCATGGAGAAGCAGTTCAAGCAGGTCGACGGCGTGATCGACGTCGTCTCGTTCGGCGGCGAGACGAAGCAGTACCACGTCGAGGTCGACCCGTTCCGCCTGCGCGGCGCCGGCGTGACGCTCGACCAGCTCACCGGCGCGATCCAGAGCGCGAACCAGAACGTGGGCGGGCAGCGCCTCTCGATCGGCGAGCAATCGTTCAACGTGCGCGGGATCGGCCTCCTCCGCTCGCTCCACGACATCGACGACATCGTCATCGACGAGAAGCACGGCGTCCCGGTGCGCCTCCGCGACGTCGCTCGCACCACCGAAGGGTTCGCGCCGCGCCTCGGGATCGTCGGCCACGACGACGACCCCGACACCGTCCAGGGGACGGTCCTCATGCGCTTCGGCGGCGAGACGCCGAAGACGCTGGAGGGGATCCACGAGCGCGTCGAGCACATTCAGAAGAACCGGCTCCTCCCGCCGGGGATGGAGATCGTCCCGTATTACGACCGCGGGAAGCTCGTCGAGCTCACGACGCACACCGTCCGCGAGAACGTCCTCGTGGGGATCCTGCTCGTGTCGATCGTCCTCCTCATCTTCCTCGGGCACACGCGCGCCGCGCTCATCACCGCGCTCAACATCCCGCTCGCGCTCCTCATCGCGTTCGCCGGGATGGTGATCTCGAAGACCCCGGCGAACCTGATCTCGCTCGGCGCCGTCGACTTCGGGATCGTCGTCGACTCCACCGTCATCATGATGGAGAACATCTTCCGCCACCTCGGGTCGCACGGGAAAGGGACGATCTTCGATCGCATCCAGGCCGGCGCGCGCGAGGTCGGCGGGCCGATGACGTTCTCGACGATCATCATCGGGATCGCGTTCCTCCCGCTCTTCACGATGACCGGCGTCTCGGGCGTCATCTTCTCGCCGATGGCGACCACGTACGCGTTCGCGATCGGCGGCGCGATCCTCCTCGCGCTCACGCTCACCCCGGTGCTCGCGAGCAAGTTCATGCCGGCGCAGGCGGAGGAGAAAGAGAACTTCGTGATGCGGCTGACGCACCGCGCGTACAGCCCGCTCTTTCGCGTCGCCCTCACGCGCCCGCGCGCGACGCTCGCCGTCGGCATCCTCCCGGTGATCGCGGCGGGGCTCATGTTCAGCCACCTCGGCGGCGAGTTCATGCCGAAGCTCGAGGAGGGGAACTTCTGGATCCGCGCGACGCTCCCGACGTCGATCGCGCTCGAGCAGTCGGCGAAGTACGTCGGGCGGATGCGCGCCATCCTCCGCGGCTGCCCCGAGGACCCGAGCGTGCCGTGCACCGACGCGAACCGGAAGCACCCGGAGGTCGCGACCGTCGTGTCGCAGCTCGGCCGCCCCGACGACGGGACCGACCTCTCCGGGTTCCAGAACATCGAGCTCTTCGCGCCGCTCAAGCCGTTCGACGAGTGGCCGAAAGGGGTCACGAAGGCGTCGCTCACCGACGAGCTCTCGAAGGAGATGACCGACGCGTTCCCGGGCGTCGTCTTCAACTTCTCGCAGATGATCAGCGACAACGTCGAAGAGGCGATCTCCGGCGTGAAAGGGGAGAACTCGATCAAGGTGTTCGGCCCCGACGTGAAGCTGAACGACGAGAACGCGACCGAGATCGTCGACGCGATGACGAAGGTCCGCGGCGTGAAGGACCTCGGCCTCTTCCCGTCGATGGGCCAGCCGAACGTGAAGATCATCCCCGACCGGCAGGCGTGCGCGCGCTACGGGCTCAACACCGGACAGGTCGACGCGGTCATCCAGGCGGCGGTCGGCGGCGAGGCGCTCACGCAGGTGTACGAGGGCGAGAAGCACTTCGACCTCACCGTCCGCTGGCTCGAGCCGTACCGGAACTCCGTCGAGGCGATCCGTGAGATCACCGTCTCGACGCCGGCCGGCGGGCAGGTGCCGCTCGGGCAGATCGCGCAGGTGAAGCTCGAGGAGGGGCCGAGCGTGATTTACCGCGAGGACGGGCAGCGCTTCTCGCCGGTGAAGTTCTCGGTGCGCGGGCGCGACCTCGTCGGCACCGTCGACGAGGCGCAGAAGACGATCGCGGAGAAAGTACATCTTCCGTACGACTCGCACCTCGAATGGGACGGAGAGGCGAACGAGCTCGCCGAGGCGAAGGCGCGCCTCATGCTGATCGTGCCGCTCACGTTCCTCTTGATCGGCTTCCTCGTGTACAGCGCGGTGAAGTCGGGCGCCGACACGGCGATCGTCTTCTTCAACATCCCGGTGGCCGCGGCCGGCGGGATCCTCGGGCTCGCGATCACCGGCGTGCACTTCTCGGTGTCGGCGGCGATGGGGTTCATCTCGATCTTCGGCATCGCGATCCAGGACGCGCTCCTCGTCGTCACGTACTTCCAGCGCCTCCGGAACATCGAGGGGCTCACGATCCCCGAGGCCGCGCGCGAGGCGGCGGAGAAGCGCCTCCGCCCGTGCCTCATGACCACGCTCGTGGCGATGATCGGCCTCTTCCCCGCGGCGACGTCGAGCGGGATCGGCTCCGAGACGCAGAAGCCGCTCGCGATCGTCGTCATCGGCGGTTCGATCATGCTCGCCGTCCTGACGCGCGCGGTGCAGCCGCCGCTCCTCGTCCTGATGCACACGTGGCTCGAGAGGCGCCGCGCGCGCCGCTCGCCGATCAGCAGCCCCGAGGCTTCGGCCGAAGCGTGAACGCAACACTTCTTCGGCCGCGGACCAACACTTCTTAACGAGCAAACGCGCGGCGGCGTGCGTCTATAGCAGCGGAGGTTCACGACCATGCGACGCACCGTTCGTATCGCCATCCTCACGTACGCGCTCCCCATCGCCGCCGCCATCGCCCTCGGCGCCGCAGCCTGCGGCGGCACCGTCGGGACGAGCCACACCGCCGACGAGGCCACCACCAAGCAGGCGCTGACGACGCCGTCGCACGGCCCGGTGCGATTGATCGGCGAGGCGCTCGGCGACGTCCCGCTCCGCGCCGAGCAACGGACCGAGATCGAGAAGCTCGCGAGCGACGCCGAGACGCGGCACGCGACGATCGCCGCCGCGCACAAGGACGTCGTCCTCGCGCTCGCCGCGCAGGTCGAGGCGGGCCGGATCGATCGCGCCGCGCTGCAGCCGAAGATCGACGCGTCGGTGAAGGCGTGGGAGGGGGTGCGCCCGGCCGACCGCGCCGCGATCGAGCGCCTCCACACGATCCTCGACGCCGACCAGCGCTCCGAGCTCGTCGACGCGATCGAGAGCCGCATCCACGCCAAGATGGAAGCGCACCCGTGGCGCGAGCGGATGGAGGAGTGGTCGCGCGATCTCAAGCTCACGGACGATCAGAAGTCGCGGATCGGGCAGGCGCTCCACGCGCAGTTCGCCGGCGGCGGCCGGCTGCACGAGATGCACGAAGGGGCGAAGAAGGGAAAGCACGCGCTCGAGGCGTTCAAGCAAGATCGCTTCGTGATCGACGAGGTGATGCCGCCGGCCGACATCGCGGCGCACGCCGCCGGCGCGACGAATCACATCCTCGGCGTGGCGGACGCGGTGCTCCCGATCTTGACCGCCGAGCAGCGCACGATCGCCGCGCAGAAGCTCCGCACCCGCGCCGCCGCCGGCGACGACCTGATGCAATAACGCGCACACCTCCCCGGCGCTTGCGGCGCACACCGGACGACCCGGACGCGCAAGAGCGTTATGGTGGCGCCGTGACCGGACGCCGCCCGCATCGCCGTTCCCTCTTGTTGCTCCCCGGCCTGGCCGCGCTCCTCGGGATCGCGGGTTGTCGGCCGGGCGCGACGGGATCGGCCGGCCCCGCCGACGGCACACCGCGAGCGGCGGCGCCCCCGGCCGCGCCGCCGCCGGCCGATCCGACGCGCGAGCTCACGCAGATCCCGCAAGAGCAGCCGCCGCAGGTCCCAGATGCGTGGGATCCCACGGGTCGTCGCGCGGGGCTCTCGTCGCCGTGCCGCGTATGGGAGACGGACGGGTGGCGCTACCGCGGCGTGGTCGACGACACCGCGTGCGCGGAGTGGAGGGCCGCGGCGATGCGATCGCGCGACGGCAAGCGCAAGGCGACGATCGCCGGCGCCGACGTGATCGTGGCGCCGCTCGACGGCGGCGCGACCGCGACGCTCCATGAGGAGTGCGCGCCGGCGGCGTGCGGCGACGTCGTCGCGGTGGCGTGGAGCCCATCGGGCGACGAGCTCGCCACCGTGCGCGCGGGCGCGCGGAGCGAGATCCTCGTCTGGAACGTGAAGGGTACGGCGATCACGGCGCGCCTCCCGTTCCGCAAGCTCGCGACGCCGCTCAAGCGGGGGCAGCTCGCGTGGAACGACGAAGGGCTCGTGATCGCCGTCGTCGGCGGCGATTACGACGCCACGGCGTTCGCGTGGGACGCGGCGGCGCGCGCGTCGTCGGCGCCGCCGCGGGACCTCGACACGGGGCGCGGCGGATCGATCACGGTGGACCCCTTCGGGCGCTTCCTCGCGCACGTGACCACGTCGGGGAAGCCGCGGAAGCCGTCGCCGACGCCCAACGGCGGCGACGGCGCGCGCGTCGAGGTCACGGGCGGAACGATCAAGCCGCTGTCGGCGAAGCCGCCGGCGACCGAGCTCGTCTGGACGCCCGGAGGCGCGGCGCGATCGTCCGGCCCGATCGTCGCGGCGTGGCAGCGCGACGGCTCGCAGGCGATGTGGCCCGAGGAGGTGCGCGGCGGCGACGCCGACGTCACCTTCCTGCGCGTGGCCGACGGATCGCTCGTCACGGCGCGCGGCCCTTCGCCGAGCGCGGCGGTGATCAGCGCCGATGGCGCGCGGGCGGCGACGGTCCGCGATCGCCTCCTCAGCGTGTGGAGCGTCACGGAGCACAAGATCGACTTCGACGAGCAGCTCCCGGACGGCCGCGTATCGCGCGCCGCGTTCAGCGCCGACGGGAAGCACGTGAGCGTCGCGTACGACGATCACCTCGAGGTCCGCGGCGTCGAGCGGCGCGGCGTCGAGCTCTTCTGGGCCGGCGTCTCGTCGTCCGCGTGGAGCCCGCACGACGCGGTCCTCGCCGCGACGGTCGCGTCGGGGCGCGTGCAGGTGCGCGACGTCGCGAGCCGGTCGATGCTCTTCGAGACCAACGAGAGCGCCGTCGTCGTCGATGGCTCGTTCAGCCCCGACGGCGCGTGGCTCGCCACCGCGTCGACCGGCAAGGTCTCGCTGTGGAAGACCGACACGTGGAAGGTCGAGCAGGAGCTCCCGAGCGACGGCGCGAGCGACATCGTCTGGTCGCCGGGCGGCGACGCGCTCCTCATCGTCGCGGGAAACAAGCTCGCGGTGTGGGAGGTCGGGCGCGGCGGGCCGCGCGCGACGCTCACGCTCCCCGGGCGACCGCTCCGCGTCATCTGGCCGGGCAGCAAGGACGCGGCGGAGGTCGTCGTCGCGCTCGGCACCGGCGACGTCGCCACGTACGACGTCGAGAGCGGGAAAGTCGTCCGCACGCTCGCCAAATCCGGAGCGAACCCGGCGGCGGTCGCGACGATCAGCCCGGACGGCCGCTTCCTGATCAGCGGGCCACGCACGCTTCGCCGCGTCCGCGACGGCGCCGAGCTCACGTTCGGTCGCGGCGCCGTGATCGCGAGCACGGGCGTGTTCGACGGGGACCCGGCCATCCTCGCGACGCACGTATACCGGCTCGGGATCGACCGGCTCGAAGGCCCTTTGATCCCGGCGGCCGATCTGGCCGACCAGCTGAGGCACTCGGGCCTCCTCCGCGACTTCCTCGACGGAAAGCCGATCGACGCGCCGCGCATCAAGCCGCCCGCCGCCGCAGCCCCCACGCGCTGAAAACGAGAATCCAGCGCTTCCACACGATCGTTTGATAGGATTTCGCCGTGCTCGCGCCGCGCACGAGGCCGGGCGGGCACCGCGGGTGGGCGTCTCACTCTGCGCAGCCGGGGTGACGAGGTGGCGAAGAAGGACGAGCAGACCGCGGAGGAGGCGTTCAACGCGCTCCTCAAGAAGATCGCGCACGCGCCGCCGATCCCGATCGACGAGCCGAGCGATCCGCAGCTCATTGGACAGACGATCGACCACTTCCGGATCGAGTCGCACATCGGCAGCGGCGGGATGGGCGCCGTGTATCTCGCGACCGACGAGCGTCTCCATCGGAAGGTCGCGGTCAAGGTCCTGCCGCGCGACGCGGTGAGCCCGGCGCGGCGCGCGCTCCTCCTCCGCGAGGCGCGGAGCGCCGCCGCGGTTTCGCACCTCAACGTGGCGGCGGTCTACGAGGTCGGCGAGCACGCCGGCCGGCCGTTCATCGCGATGGAGTACGTCAACGGCCCGTCGCTCCGCTCCGTCCTCGCCCACGGCCCCTTGCCGGCGCGCGAAGCGTACGCGTACGCGCTGCAGATCGCGCGAGGCCTCTCGCGCGCGCACCGGACCGGGATCGTCCATCGCGACCTGAAGCCCGACAACGTGATGCTCGACCGGGAACGGACGATCAAGATCCTCGATTTCGGCCTCGCGCGGTCGCTCGCCGACGCGCAGGCGATCGAGCGCGGGAGCGACGGCGCGCTGCGTGCGGCGGACGAAGCGAGCGAAGCTCGGCGGAGGCTGGCCGCGTCCGGCGACGCGGCCGCCTCGCTGGCGTCGCGATCGTCGGCGTCCGGCAACACGCACACGATCGGCGGGACGCCGGCCTACATGGCGCCGGAGCAGGCGAACGGACGCGAGGCCGACGCGCGCGCCGACGTCTTCTCGTTCGGCGCCACCGCGTTCGAGATGCTCACCGGCCGCGCCGGGAAGCCGAACGAGAAGCTCCCGCGAACGACCGCGCGCGCGTTCGCACGCGTCGTCGAGCGATGCTTGCACGCCGATCCGGCGCGGCGCTTCGCGGACGGCGACGAGCTCGAGCGGGCGCTCCGCGGCGCCGCGCCACGCCGCGTCGACGGGTGGACCGTCCCCGCGATCGCCGCCGCCGCCGCGCTCGTGGCGGTCGTCGGGCTCTCGACGTATCTCGGGCGCCCCGGGTCCGAGCCTACCCCGCCGGTCAAGCAGCTCACGTTCAACTCCGCCGAGGCGCCGGTCGCCGCCGCCGCGCTCTCACCGGACGGCGCGCGCCTCGCGTACGTCGAGGCGCGCGGCGTGTTCGTGCAGGAGATCGCGACCCGGAGCACCCGGCGCATCGAGACGACGCCGCGGGTCGACGCGCTCGTGCCGAGCGTCTCGTGGCTCGCCGACGGCAGGCGCGTGCTCCTCAGCGGCACGGGCGAAGGCGGCCGCAGGGACCTCTTCACCGTCGACGTCGCGAGCGGCGCGGCCACGCCGATGCAGCTCGGCGACTGGACGTCGTTCGCGACGGTCGCGCCGGACGGGAAGCGCGTGGCGGTGGTCGAGCACAAGGGGGTGTGGGAAGGCTCGGTCGAGATCGTCGACCTCGACGGCAAGGGACGGCGGACGATCTACGACGCACACGACGAAGAGCTGATCACGCCGCCGCGGTGGTCGCCCGACGGCCAGCGCGTGGCGTTCGTCCGTGGCGTGAGGACGAAGGACTATCTCGTGTATGCGCTCGACATCGCCGACGTGACCACGGCGGCGCGGCGGACGATCGTCGAGGACGATCGGCTCGTCGCCGCGACCGAAGAGTCGTCGTTCGGATGGTCGCCGGACGACCGGATGCTCATCGCGCTCGCGCCGACCATGGCGGCGCCGGAGCGCGGCGGGCTCTTCGCCATCGACGGCGTGGACTTCGGCGAAGGGACGCCGCGGATCGATTTCACGGCGCGCCACCCGCTCGAGGGCTTCGCTGGGCTCCGGATCAACGACATCGCGTTCGACGGGTCGGGGCGGCGGATGGCGTTCGTCCGCTCCGAGAGCCAGTCCGACGTCTTCGCCGGCACGCTGTCCGCAGACGGGCACCACCTCGACAACGTCGAGCGCCTCACGCTCTCCGACGGGAACGAGCGGCCGTCGAGCTGGTCGCAGGACTCGCGCGACATCCTGATCGTGTCCGACGTCGGTCACAGGCACGCCGTCTCGGCGCTCTCCCTCGACGCTCGGTACGCCGTCCCGCTCGCCGGCGCCGACGGCCCGGGCACCTGGCCGGTGCTCGGGCCGAACGGCCGCGGCGTCCTGTATTGGCGACTTCCGGCCGACGACGTCCGGAACGCTCCGCTCGATTTGAT
>Ga0070689_100002335_pt1 | contig 12357 bp, 9 predicted proteins | sample KBSS23HmetaG_FD_64669 | JGI IMG/M metagenome (GOLD analysis project Ga0070689, IMG submission 64669) | Switchgrass rhizosphere microbial communities from Kellogg Biological Station, Michigan, USA - KBS S2-3H metaG | ecosystem: Host-associated > Plants > Roots > Rhizosphere ...
CAGTACCTGAACAACGTGCCGACGACATTCGGCTGGAGTGGGAGCGAGGAGCTGCACGTTCCCGGGGCCGACTACCTCGCGGGGTTCACGGCCTGGTCCTCGGGATCCACCGGTATCGCCTTCGCGCGCCTGTCCTGGAACGGCGACAACTTCACGCTCGGCGCTCCCAGCGTCACCTCCGTGGACGAGTACCGATCGCCCCTGCGCGGCGTGAGCCTGGCGCTCGCCGATTGGGGGCCGCACGCTCGCGCTGCGACGTTCCTGGTCGACGCGCCGGCGGAACTGCGGGCGCGGCTGGAGGTGTTCGACGCGCAGGGCCGCCGCATCGCCACGCCGTTCGCGGGCTCGCTCCCGCGCGGCCGCTCGACCGTGACCTGGACGCTGACGACGCCCGCCGGCGGGCCGGTGGCGAGCGGCGTCTACTTCGCGCGCCTGTCGTTCGCCGGCGGCGAGCGCAGCGTTCAGCTCGCGATCGCGCGCTGACCCGCACCGCCCTCGCTACAGCTCCTTCTTGAAGAACTTGAGCAGCTCCGCCCACGACTTGTGGTCGGCGTCGGCGTTGTAGGCGAGGCCGGGCACGCCGGCGCTGTCGGCTCTGGGATTGGTGAAGCTGTGCTTCGCGCCGGGGTAGGTGATGATGCGGTAGTTGGCGCCGGCGGCCTTCATCTCCTTGTCGAACGCGGCCACGGCCTCCGCTGGAACCATCGGGTCCGCCCCGCCCGCCTGGATCAGCAGCTTCGCCTTCACCTTGCCGGGCTCCGCCGGGTGCTGGGTCGCGAGCGCACCGTGGAACGTGGCCACCGCCTTCAGGTCCTCGCCCGAGCGCGCCATCCCCAGCACCACGGCGCCGCCGAAGCAGTAGCCGATGGCGCCGATTCGCGCGGGATCCACGTGCGGGTCGGCCTTGAGCAGGGCGAGCGCGGCGTCGAATCGCGACGGGATCGCTGCCGCGTCCTGCATCGCCTCGGCGACGAAAGCCTGCGCGGAATCCGGGTGCGTCGTCACCTTCCCCTTGCCGAACATGTCCAGCGCGAACGCCACGTAGCCGGCGCTGGCGAGCTTGTTCGCGGCGTTTCTCGCGTGCTGGTTGTGGCCCCACCACTCGTGGACGACGATCACACCGGGGCGCTTGCCTTTCACCGCATCGTCCCAGGCCATGTAACCCTGGAGCGGGACGCCGTTCGCTTCGTATTCGACCACTTTCGACTTCACGGCGGCGGAAGCACTCGCGGCCAGCGTGGCGGTGAACAGGGCGGCGAGCGGGAGCAGGAAACGCGTTCGCATGGGGGCCCTCGACGGTTCGGGATCGGTGGGCGAGGATGGCGGCCGCTCCGCTCAGCCTAGCAGACCGCGCCGGTCGCTCGCGCCCACGTGGAGCGTGTGGGGACACCGAACGGAGGGCCGACCGCTCATGTCGCTGCTGGGGATCGCCGTGCTCGTGCTCGGCTTCATCCTGCGCGCGAACCCCCTGCTCATCGTGCTCGCGGCGGCGCTCGTCACCGGCATGGCGGCGGCGTGGTCGCCGGGTGCCGACGCCGGCACGCTCGCCCACGCGGCCGTCGCCACGCTGGCGTCGTTCGGCAGGGCGTTCAACGCCAACCGCTACGTGAGCGTGGTCTGGCTCGTCCTCGCGGCGATCGGCATGCTCGAGCACCTCGGGCTCCAGGAGCGCGCGCGGACCTGGATCGCGAGCGTGCGCGCGGCGACCGTGGGGCGTCTGCTCGCGGTCTACTTCGTGCTGCGCCAGCTCACCGCCGCGCTCGGGCTCACCTCGCTCGGGGGGCAGGCGCAGATGGTGCGCCCGCTCATCGCGCCCATGGCCGAGGGCGCGGCCGAGGCACGCTCCGGGCCGCTGCCCGATCGGGTCCGCTTCATGATCCGAGCGCACTGCGCGGCGGCGGACAACATCGCGCTCTTCTTCGGCGAGGACATCTTCATCGCCATCGCCTCGATCCTGCTCATCAAGGGCTTCCTCGAGCAGAGTGGCATCATCGTTCAGCCGCTCGAGCTCTCGCGCTGGGCCATCCCCACCGCGCTCGCCGCGCTCGCGATCCACGGCGTGCGCCTGGCGCTGCTCGAGCGGCGGTTGCGGCGCATGCTGAGCCCGCGCGGGGAGCGAATGTGATCGGGCTGCCGCACGCGTACGCGATCGGGGGTGTGTTCTTCGCCGCGAGCGCGTGGTTCTCGGCCCGCGACCGCAGCAACCCGCATCGACTGCGGGCGGGAGCGTTCTGGGCGCTGCTGGCGCTCAGCTTCCTTGCCGGCGACCGGCTGGGCGATCTCGGGAATGGGGTGCTCGTCGTGGGCCTGGTCGTGCTCGCCGCACTCGGAACGGGACGCAGCTCGCAGGGCACGTCGACGGCGGAAGAGCGCAGAGCCGGCGCCGCGCGGCACGGCGACCGGCTGTTCATCGTGGCGCTGGTGATCCCCGCGACCGCCCTCGCCGGGACCGTGCTCGCGAAACAGACGAAATGGGGAGCGAAGCTCATCGATCCCGCACAGGCGACGCTCGTCTCCCTCGTCCTCGGCGTACTCGTGGCGATCGTGGTGGCGCAGCTCTGGCTCCGGCCCGACGCTCGAAGCCGAGCGGCGGCACTGGGCGCGCCGCTGCGCGAGGGCCGCCGGCTGCTGGACGCGGTCGGCTGGGCCGCGATCCTGCCGCAGATGCTGGCCTCGCTCGGAGTCGTGTTCCTCGCTTCGGGGGTGGGCACGCAGGTCGGGCGCCTGTTCTCGGAGCACCTGGCGCTGGACTCGCGCTTCGCCGCCGTCGCCGCCTACTGCGTGGGCATGGCGTTCTTCACCATGCTCATGGGCAACGCTTTCGCGGCGTTCCCGGTCATGACTGCGGCGGTCGGCCTGCCGGTGGTGGTGCACCATTTCGGCGGCAGTGCGGCGGTCGTGAGCGCGATCGGCATGCTGTCGGGCTTCTGCGGCACGCTCATGACGCCCATGGCCGCGAACTTCAACGTCGTGCCCGCGAACCTGCTGGAGCTGCCCGATCGCGACGCGCCCTTCAACGCCGTGATTCGCACCCAGGTCCCGACCGCGCTGCCGCTGCTCGCGGCCAACATCCTGCTCATGTGGTGGCTGGCCTTCCGCTGACACAGCCGATTACCATGCCGAGATCACGGGAGGGAGACCGATGAGAACGATCCGCGTCACGGCGCTGGGACTTGTCCTCACTTGCGTGCTCGCGGGCTGCGCGCGACGAGGGCTCTCGCCCCGCACCGGCATGGTCGACGTGCCGGGAGGGAAGGTCTGGTACCAGGTCGTCGGCTCGGGCACGAAGACGCCATTGCTGCTGCTGCACGGGGGCCCGGGGGTTCCCAGCTACTACCTCAAGCCGCTCGCCGCGCTCGCCGACGAGCGACCCGTCATCTTCTACGACCAGCTGGGATGTGGGCGCTCGCCGGCTCCCGCTGACACATCGCTGTGGAAGATCGACCGGTTCGTGCAGGAGCTCGCTGCCGTCCGCAAGGCCTTGGGCCTGGAGCGAGTGCACCTCTACGGCACCTCGTGGGGGACGATCCTCGCTCTCGAGTACATGAAGACGGATCCCAGCGGTGTCGAGAGCATCGTCATGGCGAGCCCGGCGCTCGACCTCCACCAGTGGATGCGCGATGCCGACAGCCTTCGGCACACGCTGCCCGACTCGATACTCAAGGTGATCGAGACCGAGGAGAAGAACCACACCACCGACTCTCCCGCATATCAGGATGCGATGATGGCGTACTACGGTCTCTACATCGCGCGGCGCCAGCCGTGGTCGGCCGACCTCGATTCCGCGTTCGCGCAGATGGGACAGTCGGTCTATACGACGATGGACGGCCCGAGCGAGTTCGAGGCCACCGGAACGCTTCGCGACTACGACGGCCGCGATTTCCTCGGAAAGCTCACGGTGCCGGTGCTCTACACGTGTGGCGAGTACGACGAAGCGCTCCCGCGCACGGTGGCGTCGTTCGCGGCGGCGACGCCGGGCGGTGAGATGCAGATCTTCCCCGGCGCGGCGCACTGTACGGCCGAGGATGATTCCGCGAGCTACGTTCCCGCGATCCGCGCGTTCCTGCGGCGGGTGGAGGCGAAGTCACCGGGCCGTTGATCGGGGGCACTCATCAGGACATTTCGAGAACATCCCTGAGGATGGGCATGTCCTAGCATCCCCATCGATGCTTCCGCTCGCATCGATCGTCATCGCGTTGATGCTCACGAGCGCCGGCCGCGCCGAGGCTGGCGGAGACTCGCTCGCGGTGTCGCCCGCCACGATCGCCCGACGGCCCGCCCCAGCGCCCTGGCCTTCGATCGTCCAGGTCGGCGCACCGTCCATCAACAGCGCCTCGCCGGACCTCGTGGATCACGCAGGGTTCCCCGCGCTCGGGGGTGTCGCCTGGGACGAGCGCCTGGAGAAGGGACCCGATGACCGCGCGATCACGGTCAACGTCACGCCGCTCTTGCTCGCGCGCGTCGTCCGCGGCGATGCGGCGTACGGCAGCGAGACGTGGAACGAACTGCTGCAGCGCGTCGCGGCGCGGATCACGATCGGCGGGCCGCCGCAGAAGATCGCGCGCCGGAATCCCGGTCGCGCGGGCCGGCCCTCGAACCACGTCACCAGCGAGCTGAAGCTGGTGCTGCTCGGGGACGGCTCCGAGCGTCCGTCGGCCGCCCGACCCACGCTGGCGCTGGCGCTGGCGGCGGACAACCTCGCGACCGGCTACGGGCTCGATCGCTATGGCGCCACGCTCATCGCCGAGCGCGGCGGGCCGTTGCGGTGGACGGCGAACGCGGGCTACGACATCGTCGAGCGCTACCACGCGCCCGTGCGCATGGAGGAGACCAAGCTCGCGACGGGCCTGGCGTGGCGGCTGTTCGGGATCACGGGGCGCCCGGTGGAGCTGGCGGTCTCCGGTGGCTGCCTGTTGCGCACGCGGAACAGCGCCGATTGGCAGGACGGCGCGCAGGTGAATGTGCCGATCACGAGCGCGCTCCGGCTCTCGGCCGCGATGCGCCGCTCGGAGCGTCCCGAGCTTCCGGGGCAGGACCAGATGCGCGAGGTCGTGAGTCTCGCCTACGCGCTGGACGGTGTGCCGCGCTGACGCGGCGCGTGTCATGGCCGCGCCACGACTCGGATCGGGTTGCCGGCGTAGCTCCCACGGCTCGCTGCAGCGTCCCGGTAGGCGCGGCGTGTGTTGCCACCACGAACCGCGTCGGGCGTTTCCCCCATGAGAGCGCCGTCTCGCGTCGGTGATATTTCACTATGTGAAAGCGCCGATTCCCGTGCTATTCCTCCTCCACGGGCCGCATGACCTCATGCACTGAGACCGACGCACCCCACGGCGCCGGCGCTCGCATCCTTCTTCCGGAGGTTGGTGCGATGGCCCGTCGTCTCGTGGCGCGCGTGCGCCCGGCTCTGTGGCTCGCGCTGTCGGCGGTCCTGGTGGGCGCGCCCAGCCGCGCCGCGACGCCCGAAGACACCACGGTGGTCCGTCCGTTCGCGCGCGCGGAGACGCGTCCGGTCCCGCATCCGCGGGACGCTGCGGACACGCCCGACATCTGGGTGCATCCGACCGATCCCGCGAAGAGCCTCGTCGTGGGCACGGACAAGCGCGGCGCCCTCCTGGTCTACGACCTCACCGGGGAACAGCGACAGATCGTGTCCGATGGCTCGCGCCCGAACGACGTCGGCGTGCTCTACGGGTTCAAGTTCCGCGGTGGCCTCGTGGACATCGCGGTCGCGGCATGTCGCGCGCCGATCGGGATGGGCGTCAAGGTGTGGATGTTCGATCCTGCGAGCGACACGCTCACGGACATCACCGAGGGGAACTTCATCCCCGTGTTCGACGGCGGCTTCCCGTACGGCTCGTGCGTGTATCGGAGCCCGCGCGACGGCCGGTGCTATTTCTTCGTCACCAACAAGGAGGGGATGGTCGAGCAGTACCTGATGAAGGAGGCCCCTGACGGCAAGGTCACGGGCGAGCGCGTGCGCGGTTTCACCCTGAGCTCCATGTCGGAGGGCTGCGTCGCCGACTGTGAGCTCGGCGACTACTACATCTCCGAGGAGCGTGTCGGCATCTGGAAGTTCGCCGCGGAGCCGGACGCCGACACCACGGGCACGCTCATCGCCCGGGTCGGCGAGCACGGGCTCACCGCCGATGTCGAGGGCCTGGCGCTCTACCACGCGAACGGTGGGCGCGGCTACCTCATCGCCTCGAGCCAGGGGAGCAGCACGTTCAACGTCTACGAGCGCGGTGGATCGAACGCCTACGTGATCACGATCGATCCCCAGGCCGGCACCATCGGCGACGTCGAGCACACCGACGGCATCGGGGTCACGAGTTGTCCGACCTCGGCGGACTTCACCCAGGGGTTGTTCGTGGCCCAGGACGGCGAGAACGCGCCCGAGCACCAGAACTTCAAGTACTACCGCTGGGAGGACATCGCCGGCTCGCGCCTCGTGGTGGACACGCACTGGTCACCGCGCGGGGTGGAAGCCTCGCCGCCGGTCGCGGTGCAGGATCCCGCCCGCCACCGCGATGGCAGCTTCGAGCCCCTGCTCGAGACCGAGAGCGCCCATCTTGCGCCGCCCGGAGCGCTGACATTCAGCGTGGGGCTGGAGCGGGAGGTGGCGTTGCGCCGGACCGAGGCCAACGTGCCGTTCGCGCTCGAATACGCGGCGACCCGCAGGGTGGCGCTGGTGCTGGAGCCGGTCGTCTACTCGCAGCTCCGCGTGGGCGAGCATGTGCTCCAGTCCGGTGTCGGCGACGTGGAGCTGGGCGCGATCGTGGCACCGCTGCCGCGAGCCATCGGGCACACGTCGGTCGCCATCGCCACCGAGGTGAAGGTTCCCATCGCGAGGGATCAGGCGCTCGGATCCGGCCGCGCCGACTACACCATGGCGCTGGTGCTGAGCCGGAGGGACGCGAAGCTGGATTCCCACCTCAACCTCGGGTACACGATCGTGGGTGCGCCGTCCGGGTTCGAGACCAGGAACGTGCTCAGCTTCGCGTTCGCGGCCGTACGCTCGTTCTCGAGGTTCGATCTCGTTGCCGAGGTGAACGCGCACAGCCCGGCGCTGGTGGGCGGCGCGGACCCCGACGCCGCGAAGGGGCCGCTGCCCGACCTCGCCGGCGAGGAGCTGTCGGGAACCGTCGGCTGGCGCTACCGGATCGGCGGCCGCGGCGCGATCTCGATGGGCTTCAGCTACGACAACGACCACGCCTTCTCCGTACTCCCGGGATTCACGCTCCGGCTGCGCTGACCTACGGCAAGTTCGGGATGCGCACGATGCTGCCCTTGGCCTGCGGATCCTTCGGGTCCTTGACCACGGTGACGTAGAGCTCCTTGCCGCCGGGGCCGAAGGCGACGTTCGTGGTGCCGTCGCCCGCCGCGATCGGGAACACGTGCAGGAGCTTCCCTTCGGCCGAGATCTTCAGGATCTTGCCGCCGAACCATTGCGCGACGTAGAGGTCGCCCTTGGTATCGAGCTTCATGCTGTCGGGCCCGAGCCACCACGACGTGTTCTTGTTGGGGACCAGCAGGTTCAGGAGCGCGAAGTTCGCGCGGTGGCTGAGCGAGCCGTCCGCCTCGATCGAGAACTTGAGGATGCAGTTGCCCACGGTCTCGCTCACGTAGAGCGTCTTCTGGTCGGGCGAGACGCCGATGCCGTTGGCGTAGTTGAGGTCGTTCGCCACCTCGACCCATTTCCGGCTGCCGGGGGCCTTGTAGACGATCCTGCCCGCGACGGCGGTCGGGATGTCCTGGTAGGGGCCGAACACCGTGGCATAGGCGCCACCGCTCGCCGTGACCACGATGTCGTTGATCCCGCCGGCGAAGGGACGGCCCTGGTCGTCGGCGTCCCAGCGCTGGAGCTGCTTGCCCGACATGTCCAGCTCGAGGATCGCGCCGTGCTCGTCGGTGCATGCGAGCAGGAACGTCTTCTGCTTCGTCAGCGCCAGGCCATTGTGGCTGCATCCCGGCTGCGAGTTCAGAACGGTGATCGTCCTGCCATCCCAGCGCGAGAGCGAGCCGGTGGTCCAGGCCACGTAGTAGAGGTTGCCGTTGATGAACAACGGTCCCTCGGGCCCGAGCACGTCGCGCACCACCGTGACTTCCTGCGCCCGCGCGGCGGCGACGGTGAGCGCGAGCGCGAGGGCGGATCCGAGGAGTCGGGCGATTCTCATGGGAGTCCTTTCGTGAGGTGAGGGAACGCGTCTGGGGCGCTCAGTGCGCTGCCTGCGTGGTTTCGAGCATCTGCCGCAATCGCGGATCCTGCGTCCAGGCCGCGGCCGCGGAGCCCAGCAGGTCCTCGGCAAGCCGAGGCCTTCCGCTCCGGATCAGGAGCTCGCCGAGCCGGAGGTGGGCGTCGGGTCCGCGGCCGAAGTCCACGATGTCGCCCGCCGGCGAGTTGGCGCACAGGTCGAAGTCCGAGTAGGCGGCCGACCAGCGGCGCACGAATGCCACCGAGTCGAGCCCCGGGACCAGGGCGCGCAGCGCACGACCGTGGTCGAGGACGCGGACCATGAGCATCTGCTCGAGTGCGAGCGTGGTGTCGCTGAAGACCTGGCCGGTCCGCTGATCGAGCTGGTTCGACGACTCCGGCGGCATGTAGAGGACGATCCGGCTCGGCGTGCCCGTGCGCCGGAGCCCTTCGGCGGCGCGGCGGACCATCTCGCTCTTTCGGAGCTGCCGATCGAACGGCAGGTCGATGCTCTCGACCCGCCGCTCCACGCGCGCGCCGAGGAGACGGTCGCTGGCCACCGCGTACGTGACCAGCAGCGCGGCGGCGATGGCCCAGGCCGCGAGCGGCGCGGGCGCGCGACCGCTCGCGGGCCGACTGCCCGGGCGCGTGGCTTCCGCGCCGCGCGCCGGTCGTACCGCGCTCACCAGCGACTCGAGCCCGGAGCCGAGGGCGAGAGCCAGGCCCGCGAGCGGTGAGTAGAGGTAGGTGGCGTACGTGTGGTGGACGAGCGGCAGGACCGGCGCGATCGCGAGTGCCGCCCAGGCGAGCCCGATCGCGGGCAGCCGCGTGCGGCGGCGCGTGAGCCAAGCGAGCGCCAGCATCAGGAGCAGCAGCGGAAGCCCCACGCGCCAAGCGGTGAGCGAGATCCCGCCGGGATCGTCGAAGAACGGATCGCGCATGTCGAGCGCCCACGACAGGTACGTCATCAGGTTGTGGAACAGGCCCGAGCCGAACGCCATCGCGTAGGCCTCGCCGCCGAATGCGCGGTTCCGCACGTTGCCGATGACGAGTGCCAGGGCGGCCAGCAGACCTGCGAGCAGGAGCGGTGCGGCCGTGCGCAGCCGATCGCGCCACGACTCGGGCAGCGTCCACGGTGCATCGCGCGGCAGGAGCAACACGAGCGGAAGCAGGAGCACGGCCTCCTTGCAAAGGAGCGCCGCCGCGAACAGCAGGATGCCCGCGACCCTGTTCGCGACCGTGCGCCGCTCACACGCCAGGAACGCGCCCATCGTGAGTGCGAGCGCCAGCAGCTCGCCGATGCCCACGGCCTGCTGCAGCACGCTGAACGCCGGGCGCGCCGAGCCGAAGAGCCCCGCGGCGAGCGTCGCCGCCGGCCGGCCGGCGCCCCAACGGCGTGCGAGCGCGTAGAGGAGCACGACGTTCGCCATGTGCACGACCGCGTTCAACAGGTGATAGGGGAACGGGTCCGTGCCGAACGCGCCGAGTGCCGCGGCGAAGTACGCCTTGCCGGAGAGCAACCGCCACAGGCCGAAGTCGGGCGAGGGCAGGATGCCGCGCGTCCACTCCAGCGAGATCAGGTCGTCCGGATGGAAGTAGACGGCGAGCGAGCGCCGCTGCGTCCACAGCGCCAGCAGTGCGCACGCAACCGCCAACCCCGCGTCCATGACGACGTGAGTTCGCGGAGCGGGAGCATGCGACGCGCGGGCGGCCCTGGCCATGTGGCGGAAGCTTACCGAAGAAACGTCCGCTCCCCGAGACGGGTGGGGGTCAGTACTCGCGAACGCCGCGAGAAGCTCCGGTCACCAAGCGCTCCCCCGGGTGGAGGCCGCTCGCCGATGTGGCTAGAGTCCACCGGCTCCGCTCCGCGACTCATCCGACCTCCCGCACAGGGGTTCCATGTCGCGCACGTCTCCTCCCGCCCGAAGTGCCCGGCCGCCACGCCAGCCCGAACGTTCCCGCCGCTCGTGGATGTTCGAGCTGGGCGCCTCCCTCGCCATGATCCTGGGCATCGCCGGCGCCGTGCGCATGGCCTGGGTGTGTGACGACGCATTCATCTCGTTTCGCTACGCCGAGAACCTGGTGCGCGGGCTGGGCCTGGTCTACAACGCGGGCGAGCGGGTCGAGGGCTACTCGAACTTCCTGTGGACGCTCGGCACCGCGCTCGGGATGCGGCTCGGCGTGGATCCGGAGCAGTGGACGGTGGTGTGGGGCGTGATCTTCTACGCGGCCACGATCGCCGTGTTGTGCGAGCTCCGCCGCCGGAACGCGGTGGGGCAGGGGTTGGCAGCGGTGGGGCTGCCGCTCGCCGGGCTCCTCGCGGCCGTGCATGGCGACTGGAACGTGTACGCGACCAGCGGGCTCGAGACCTCGTGCTTCACGTTCCTCGTCACCCTCGCCTATGCGCTCGCGGTGACCACGACGGCGCCGGCGTGGATGGCGGGGCTCGCGCTCGCGCTCGCCGCCCTCACCCGACCCGACGGCATCGTGTTCGCGCCCATCTTCGCGGTCTACATGGCGTTGGCGAGGCCACGCCGCGTGAGGTCTGCGATCGAGCTCGTGGCGGCGTTCCTCGCGCTCTGGCTGCCGTACGTGGCGTGGAAGGTGCGCTACTACGGAGACTTCCTCCCCAACACCTACTACGCCAAGTCCGCCGGGCTCGCGTGGTGGAGCCAGGGGTGGATCTACGTTCGACTCTATTTCGAGAAGTACTGGGTGCTGCCGCTGGCGATCCCGTTCGCGGTCGCGGCGTGGTTCATTCCCCCGCGAAGGACGAAAGCCCCACCCGCAGGGCCTCCAGCTCGCCGGCCCGGGACGACGCCGGCGCCGGCGGCCGCAGCGAGGTCGATTGCCTGGCCCGAGGTCTTCGCCGCAGCACTCGCCATCGGTTTCACGCTCTACGTGATGCGCGTGGGCGGGGATTTCATGTATGCGCGCATGCTCATCCCCGCGACGCCGTTCTACATCCTCGTGCTCGAGTCCGCGTGCTCACGCATGCTCGCGGGAAGGCCGCGCGTCGAGCTGGCGGTGGCCGCGGGCCTCGTCGCCGCGGTCGCGTTCATGCCCTATCCGTTCACCGGCAGCGGCTGGCAGGCCGGGATCGTGAACGAGCGCGAGTTCTACGAGCCCGAGGACGTCGAGATCCGGCGGACCGAGGGCGAGACGCTGCAGCGCTTCTTCGCTGGGCTGCCCGTGAGCATCGCCATCGTCGGCTCGCAGGCGAAGACCGCGTACTACGCGAGGCCCGCGGTCGCGATCGAGGCGCAGACGGGGCTCACCGACCGCTGGATCGCGCACCAGCCGCTCGCGAAGCGCGGGCGCGTGGGACACGAGAAGCTGGCTCCGGTCTCCTACCTGCTGTCGCGGAAGGTGGACTTCGTGATCCACCATTTCCCCACCGTGACGCTCGATCTCATCCACACGGTCCCGGTGATCCCCATCGAATTCGGCCGCGTCACCGGCTACATGGTGCACTGGGACGCGCCGCTACTCGCCGCGTTGGCGAAGCGCGGCGCGCGTTTCACGGATTTCCCGAAAGCGCTCGATGCCCGCCAGGCGGCGTTCGAGCGGCTCCCCGCCGATTCCCTGACGATGGAGTATGCACGGCTCAAGGCGTTCTATTTCGACGGCGTTCAGGATTCCGTACGCGAGGCGCGATTCCGCTGACGGGACGCGACGGCCACCCCGCGAGGGGTGGCCGTCGCTCGCTGCGGTCACCGGTAGAGCTTCTTCACCTGGCCCCACGTGCTGCGCGCCGTCGGCGTGACCCCGAACGCGCTCACGTCGCCCACCTTGTCGCCGAGTCGGAACTCGTCAGACCCGAACTCCGATTGGTTCATGTTCACCATCGTTCCATACGTCACCCCGGGCACGTTCATCACCAGGTCAGGCAGCGCCAGCAGTACGTTGTTCACGTACAGGTCGACCTGCCAGGTCCCGCCGCTGGCGGTGAAGTGCGCCATGATGAAATCCGTCGACCCGGCGGCGGTGAAGAGCTTGGGGCAGGGGAAGAATGCTCCGCCGATGAAGATCCCGTATTGGCCGAGCCGCACGCCCATGCCCACCGCCGGCGGATCCCCGAACGCGGACCCGGCGGCCGAAAGGCCCATGTAGGTCTGGTCGTTCGGCCCCGAGTGGAAGAGCAGGAACGACGCCCAGAACTCCTT
>Ga0070689_100002336_pt1 | contig 12354 bp, 13 predicted proteins | sample KBSS23HmetaG_FD_64669 | JGI IMG/M metagenome (GOLD analysis project Ga0070689, IMG submission 64669) | Switchgrass rhizosphere microbial communities from Kellogg Biological Station, Michigan, USA - KBS S2-3H metaG | ecosystem: Host-associated > Plants > Roots > Rhizosphere ...
CCGCAGCGGAATGTAGGGCAGCGTCTCGGCTCGGACCCCGAGGTTGAGACCCTGGCCCTCCGCCACCAGACCGGCCGCCCGGGACAAATCTCCAGCCTGGATATGAGACGTCGCAAGGTAGTCGAGGGCAAACGGCAGCAGGATCAGCCTCCCGGTGCCGCGCGCCAGCTCGGTCTGACTACACGCCAGCTCGAACAACGCATCGTCGTCCCACAGGTCCATCGCGGCGAGGCTGTAGGCGACCCACGACCAGTCCAAGCGCCGCTCCTCGGAAAGACACACCCGCACTGCCGCCTTCAACATCGGAGCAGCCGCGGCGTACCCGTCAGTCAGCCGAGTCGCCAGGCCGAGCAACAGCAGTTGCCCGCCCGGCAATGGCTGGGGTCCGAGCGGCGCCGCGAGAGCCGCGCGGGCAACGTCTGCCGGGGAGGGGTCGGTCGCGAGGCGGCCAGCGTAAATCACGGCCACCAACGCCTCGAGATGCGTCTGCCGGGCAAGCTCGGTATCGAGTGACTCGAGCCGCTGGGCTGTGCTCAAGAGAAGTGGCGGTGCGTCGCTGCCACGCCGCGTGTCAAAGGCGATCTGGGCGCGCACGCCCTGCGTCCTGGCCTGCCCCAGCTCATCGAGCGGACCCGCATCGGCGGCCGCGAGCAGCGCCCCGGCGGCCGACAGGTCTCCCGCCTCGAGCTTCATCTGTGCGGCGGTGAGCGCCCGTGACGCCCGCTGGCCAGGGTCAGGCGTGAAGGTCACCGCTCGTTCGAGGAACGCGGCGGCGGCGGCGATGCCGCCGCGGCCTTGCGCGCGGCTTGCGGAATCGATCAGCTCGCCGGCCACTTCCTCGTCCGGGGCGATCGCAGAATGCGCGCGATGCCAGGCTCGACGATCGGGATCCGTCTCAGGATCGGTTGCGGCGGCAAGTGCGCCGTGAACCGCGCGTCGGTCCGTCAAGCTCGCCGCGCCATACACCGCCGATCTGACGAGCGGATGGCGAAACCGAACTTGCGCCCCGACGTCCAGCAACTGCTCCGCCGCCGCGGGCTCCGCCGCCTGCCTCTCGATGCCGAGCGTCGCCGCGGCGCGCCAGAGCAGCGTGGAATCCCCAACCGGGTCGGCCGCCGCCAGCAACACCAGTCGCTGCGTCGCCTCAGGCAGCGCGACCATACGTTGTCGGAAGTGGTCCTCGATCTGACTCGGAAGAGTTCCAGCGCCGGGCAGCTCGAAGCCGCCGGCCAGCGCTCCGGCACTCCTACCTCGCTGCAGCTCCAACAGCGCGAGCGGGTTGCCGCGCGTTTCGGCGACCAGCCGGTCGCGGACCCGATCATCGAGCCGGCCGGGGATGACAGTCGACAGGAGAGCGCGCGCCTCGTCGTCCTGAAGTCCTCCGAGCGACAGTTCCGGCAGACCGGCCAGCTCGCGTTCGTCGCTCGGCTCGCGAACGGCGAACACGATCGCGACTGACTCGGCTAGAAGCCGTCGGGCGATGAATCCGAGAACTTGGAATGTTGCGGCATCGAGCCACTGTGCGTCATCGACGAGACACAGCAGCGGCCGCTCCTCGGCGACCTCGGCGAACAAGGTCAGCGCAGCCATAGCGACCAAGAAGCGGTCGGGGGCCTCGCCGGATGAGAGGCCGAAGGACACCCGCAGGGCGGCCTGCTGAGGGTCAGGAAGCGCGTCGAGCCGGGCGAGCATCGGTGCGCACAGGCGATGCAGGCCCGCGAACGGCAGCTCCATCTCGGCCTCGACGCCCGCGATCTGGGCCACTCGGAAGCCGCCAGCCTGCCGAGCGGCGTACGAGAGGAGCGCCGTCTTCCCGATCCCGGCCTCGCCCCGTATGAGGAGGACCGCGCTCTGGCCCCCTCGAGCAGTCTCAAGCAGCCGGTCCAGCGCATCGCGCTCCCCGGACCGGCCCAGAAACGCCGGCGGGCGCTTGGCCACGAGGACGCCGGCGCGGTTGATCAGCGTGTCGATGTGACCGAAGCGCCCGATCGCCTCCCGGGTGACGCGCTCGGCGTTGTCCGCCGTTGCGATGTCACCCTGGACCCTGGCAATCATCGGGTCGTCGGAGGACCCGATCGTCGGCGACGTGCTCAGCGCGCCATGGCCCAACTTCCTCGAGGCCGGGACCAAGCTCGCGCCGATGCCCTGCGATGCGCTGGTGATGACCGCCACACGCGGCGTCTGGTCGCTCATGACGCCGGCGCGCTCGACAGAGCGGGGTCGTTGGGGTGCTCGGCCAGCGCGGTCACCGAGATCTCCATCCAAGGCCACAGCGGCAGGGACTCCAAGATCGCCCGCAGCTCGCTGTCATCGGCCGCTCGGTACAGGCCGATGGCACGAGAGAGTCCGTCGTGTCCCAACGGCTTCCAGACGCGCACGGCGTGACCCTGTGCCGCGAGCTCGGCGACGCGGGTTCCTTCGCCTCGCATGCGCTGCTCGAGCTCGGAGGCGGGCGTCCCCTCGGGCACCGTGACGGTGAAGTCGACGAGATAGTCCATGGCGATCGCTCCCTGTCCGCTCAGGCGGCCTGGACGAACTCGAGCTCGACGACCTCCTCGAATGAACTGCGAAGCGACGCGACCAGGTACCGGACCTGGAACGCGACTGCCGAGTGAATGGTGCACTGGCTGCAGGTGCCGGCCGGGCGGTCCAGGGGAGAAACGACGGACATGGTGACCTCCTTCGGTCAATTCCGAGTCTGGGAGGGCCGAGGAGGCCCTGGAGCATGGTCGCTCACGCACCCGTCGATCTCCACGACGTAACTCGTCACGCTCTTAGCCGTCGCCTCATACGTGAGCGACGACGAACTCGACCCGCTGGTGGGCCAGGGCATCGGACCAGTGCTAGTGACGGGCGCGACCGGTCGCGCAACGCGCAACCGTCACGACATGTCCTACATCACTGTCGGCCAGGAGAACTCCTCGCCCATCACCATTCACTGCGAGGACGTCGGCTCGGGACAGCCGGTCGTCCTGATCCACGGCTTCCCGCTCAGCGGCCGCTCGTGGGAGAAGCAGATCCCGGCGCTGCTCGAGGCGGGCTTCCGCGTCATCACGTACGACCGCCGCGGCTTCGGCCAGTCCAGCCAGCCGTCGGTCGGCTACGACTACGACACCTTCGCCGCGGACCTCCACAAGGTGCTCACGGAGCTCGACCTGCGTGACGCGGTGATCGCCGGTTTCTCCATGGGCGGCGGCGAGGTCGCGCGCTACCTCGGGACATACGGCTCCGAGCGCATCAGCAAGGCCGCGATCCTCTCCGGCATCCCCCCATACCTCCTCAAGACCCCCGAGACGCCGAACGGGATCGACCAGAGCGTCTTCGACGGCATCCAGGCGGCGATCGCGGCCGACCGGCTCGCCTTCCTGACCGCGTTCTTCAAGGACTTCTACAACCTCGACGAGTTTCTGGGGACGCGTATCAGCGAGGACGCCGCGCGTGACAGCTGGAATGTGGGCGCCGGCGCCTCACCGATCGGGACCTACGCATGCCCGCCGACCTGGCACACCGACTTCCGCGCAGACCTCGCGAAGATCGACGTGCCGACGCTGGTGACGCACGGCACCGCCGATCGGATCCTTCCGACGGAGGCCGCCGGCGAGCGTACGCACGAGCTCGTCGCGGACAGCCACTACGTCGTTATCGACGGCGCTCCGCACGGCTGCCTCTGGACCCACGCCGACGAGGTCAACCGGGCACTGCTCGAGTTCCTTGCCGCGGACCGTTCCGTCCTACCCGACTCCGGCCGGGTCGCCGTCTAACCCGAACCGACGTCCCGATCACCTACCAAGAACACGGAGCAGCAGATGTCTCGGACCAGATCTCTCAAGGCAACCTACGGCATCCTTCTGGTGGCGTTGACTTCGTTGGCGGTCGCCGCCTGCGGAGGCGATAACAACACAAAGGGCGACACCTCGAAGGCGCAGACACAGCCCGCCGGCAGCGGGTACGCGAGCTCAACCACGGCAGGCACGAAGCTGAGCATCGGGACGGGCGTGCACGTCACGAACACACCCACGAAGGCGTTCAGGGTGAAGCCCGTCGACACGACTCAGTCCGTCGCTTTGGGTCCTAAGGGGTACCCGGTCTACACATTCCAGGGTGAAACCACTCAGCACCTCATTTGCCAGAAAACGGCAAGCGCGAAGACCAACTGCTGGGCGTTCTGGCCGCCGGTGTCGGTGGGCTCGAACAATGGCGCCAGCAAGCAAAGTGGAATCGGCGGCAAGCTCGGCACGTTCAGTAACCGTGGCGTGCGCCAGCTCACCCTGAACGGTCAGCCGCTCTACTACTTCTCCCCCGACCTGGCATCCAAGAACCCGACGCAGGCGACCGGCGACCAGCTCAAGACGTTCGGGTCGATCTGGCACATCGTCGCCACTCGGTAGACAACCTCGGATGGATCACGTCGGCGTTCTCGCTTGATGGCGCGCACGGCGTGGGCTCGCAACCTGGCCGCGCCGCTCCGCGACGACCTCAACACCGAGACGGGCGGCGCGGTCGCGCTGCTCGCCGCGACCGTGGCCGCGCTCGTATGCGCGAACTTGCCGTGGTCTGACTCCTACGACTCGGCGTGGGGGACGAGCTCTCGATCCGATTGAGTGACGCGGCGATCGCGATGGACCTGCGCCAGTGGGTCAACGAGGGCCTGATGACATTCTTCTTTCTCGTCGTCGGGCTCGAGGCCAAGCGAGCTCGACGTCGGGCAGCTGCGCGAGCACCGCGCTGGCCGTCATGTCGGCGATCGCCATGGCGTGCGCGGTGGGCCTCTACCTGGCGTGCAACGCGGGTGGCGACGGCGCGCACGGGTGGGCCGCCGCGATGTCGACCGATACCGCGTTCGTGCTCGGGTGCTCGCGCTGGTCGCACCGAATGGCACGCGCAGGCGCGTGCGGCTCCTGACGATGGCGGTCGTCGACGACCTCGTCGCGCTCGTAGTGATCGCGACCCTCTACACCGACCATGTCTCGCTGGTGCCGCTCGGCGATCTCGCCCAACGAGCGGCTGCAGTACCGGCTGCACCCGTGCACGAGCTTCGTGATCGTGCCCTTGTTCGCGCTCGCGAACGTCGGGATCCACATCGACGGCCACCTCGTCGGCGAGGCGATCGCCTCGCCGATCACCCTCGGGATCGTCGCCGGCTACGTCGTGGGCAAGCCGCTGGCCACGGTGGTCGGCCCAGCGCTGGTGTCGCGGTCGGTGCCACGCGGGATCGGCCGCGGGCTGAGCTGGCCGGTGATCGCCGCCGGCGGCGTGGCCAACGGCCTCGGCTTCACCGTCTCGCTGCTGATCTCGAGCATCGCCTTCCGAGGGCAGGACCTCGAGGAGGCCAAGCGCGGCGTGCTCGCCGCCGCGCTCATCGCCACCGGCGGCGCCTGGGTGGCCGTCCGGATCACCGGGCTCTCCCAGCCGAGGTCCGCGCGCGCCAGATCAGCAGCACGGCCGACGACCTCGTCGATCTCTGCGACGACGTCGATCCGGCTCGCGACCACGTCCGCGGCGGCGCCGGCGCTGCCGTGACGCTGGTCGAGTACGGCGATTACGAGTGCCCGTACTGCGGGACGGGCCGAGGTCGTCATCCGCGAGCTGCTCGCCTCCTTCGGCGACGAGTTGCGCTACGTCTGGCGCCACCTTCCGCTCAACGACGTCCACGCGAATGCCCGGATGGCCGCCGAGGCGGCCGAGGCCGCCGCCGCCCAAGGCGCCTTCTGGCCCATGCACGACAAGCTGCTCGATCACCAGGACGCGCTCACCCCGCTGGGCCTGCGCCGCTACGCCGGCGAGCTCGCGCTCGACACCGATCGCTTCACCGCCGACCTCCACCGTCACCGCTACGCCGACCACATCGCCGAAGACGTCGCGAGCGCCGACGCCAGCGGCGTCGCCGGCACGCCGAGCTTCTTCATCAGCGGCAAGCGCTACGAGGGCGCCTACGACCTCGCCACCTTGACCGCCGCCGTCCGCGCGGCACGCACGCGCGCCGCCGCGGCGCGGCTGCGCGAGCCGGCCCGGCCGGGCCTGCGCGCCGCGTGAATGCCGGCCCTCGACGGCGCCCGCGCGGTGCTGGAAGCTTCGCGGACATGAGCGTCGAAGCCATCCTCCAGACCCACCCGCGGCCGCTCGTCGCCGACGCGGGCGTCCTCGCCCGGTGCGTCGACGAGTGCGGCGAGTGCGCCGGGCACTGCACGATCTGCGCCGACGCATCGCTCGCCGAGGACGACGTCCGCGACATGGAGCGCTGCCTGCGCCTCTGCCTCGACTGCGCCGACACGTGCGTGGCGACCGCGCGCATCCTCGCCCGCCAGACCAGCGCCGACCCGGCGATCCAGCACCGCCAACTCGAGGCCTGCCTGATCGCGTGCGGGAACTGCGCCGCGGAGTGCGAGCGCCACGCCCAGCAGCACGAGCACTGCCGTCTGTGTGCCGAGGAGTGCCGGCGCTGCGAGCGCGCGTGCCAAGACCTGCTCGCCGCGCTAGCCCCGGCCTAGGGTCGGCCGCGCCGGCCAGATCGTGCCGACCTCGGCTCGATCGCTCTTCGGACGCGACGTCGAGAGCCCGTGATTGAACGAAACGCGCGCCCTGGGCCGGCCGTACGTCTCGCCATGCTGAGCTTCGGGTTCCATCGTTGGCGGATGAAGTCGTCCGCTAGGTCGAGCGATCCACGCCCATCCCCCGACGCCGCCGAGACGTTGCCCAACTCCTCGGCGAGCGTGAACAGGCGCATGCGGAATCCGACGAGCACGTCATGCTCTGTCACCGGGGCGAGCTCACCGCAGCAGCAGCGAAAGCTCGTGCGTCGCACGCCGGCACGAGTGTCCGGGCTCTTAGAAACCGCACGACGCTTCCGGCGACAGAGACGGCGACGGCATCTCCGCCTTCGATTGGTTTGGCGACCTGGAGACTGAGCCGACGCGCAGACGGCCTCGCCCAGCTGGGCGAGGCCGTCCGACTTCAACGCGCGATCGACCTCGCAACCGCAGGTGTTGCGAGATGTTGGGGGTGAGCCCGCTCTAAACGGTGACGCCGCCCGAGTTCACACCTGACCGGCCGTCGGCCTCAAAGGCAGGAACCGGCCGGCGCAGGAAGTCGACGACCAGGTCTGTCGTCGCCTGCGGCTGCTCTTCCGTGATCCAGTGCCCGCAATCCGGGATGATCGCGTCCTCGACGTTATCGGCGACACACCGCACCACCGCGCCGATCATGGGGCCGAATGTCGCTTCGCCACCGAACGCCAAGACCGGCATCTGAAGCTTGCCCTGCGCAAGCAACGTCCTGTTGTCGGCCGCATCCTTGCTGAACGCGAGGAACTGGGCAAAGCCCGCTCGCATTGCGCCGGGTTGCGCATACAGCGCCGCATAATGCTGACGCTTCGCTTCATCAAACCGCGTCGGGTCCCGGGAGAGTTCGTTCCAGAAGCGGTCGAGATAGATGCGCTCGCGGCCGACGACCAGGCGCTCCATGTCCTGACCACCGAAGCCAAAGTGCCACATGGCCGGATCCTGTGTGATCTGATCCCAGGGTCCGACGCCGGGCAGCGGCGCATCGATCGCCACCCATCGGCTCACGCGCTCGGGGTGGGTGGCGGCAACTGCGAAGCCGACCATGATGCCGATGTCGTGCGTCACCAAATCCGCCGTACGCACATCCAGGGCGTCCAGGACGCCCACGACGTCGGCCGCCTGAGTCTTCTTGTCGTAGCCGACATCAGGCTTTGACGAGAGGCCCAAGCCACGCAGGTCGGGCGCGACGACCATGTGGTCTTCGATGAGCGCGCTCGCCAGATGACCCCACATGTCGCCCGTTGTGCCGAAGCCGTGCAGCATGACGACCGCTGGACCATGCCCGCCGACGCGTACGTGGATCTTGGCGCCGTTGGTTTCGATCTCACGCGACTTCATGCCGGCCGGGAAGGGATAGATGCCGTCCTGATGTCTGTTGTGGTTCACCGCTTTACCTCCGGATTGAAGGGAACATGGCTCCGACGGCAAGGACGGCCGGAGCGATGGAGCTGCGTTTGGGCGTAGAGATCTCTTCCGGTGCCGGGCATGGCCTGCGCCGCGCTGCGGCCCGCCGCCGGCAGATTTGGTATCCACGCTGGTCGTGTGTCAGCGTCGCCCTCGGGCTGCCCTGTCGCGCCTGTGGATTTCCCTGGCGGGTAACCCTGGCCCGCGGTCCGCGCAGTTCCGATCATCAAGCGCGCGGCGTTCGGCCGCGCCGGCGCAGGAGTCGCGCGCCGCAAGCGGCCGTGCTCGCCCGGCGCCAACCCGGCGGTTGTGGCCGGACCAGGTCGAGGAGCGTCCAGCGCGGCGCCGCGACGTCAATCGGGTCGTGGTCAGGAAGCTCTACGCCCGGCGACCGTCAAGGCGATCGCATCGCGACGGCTGCGCCCGCCCCTGTCGGGTTCGCGCTTGACGGCCCGCCGGCCGGCACGCTGCGTCCGATGGGACGGCATGGGTGAGACGAGCGACGTCGTCAGCGCGATCATGTACCTGGAGACGACGCCGTTCGTCACAGGCCGCGTAGATGCACGTCGACGGCGGACAGAGCGCCGGCCACTAGGCAGCGGCCGACGCGCGGATCGCGTCGCGGTGTGGATCTTGAGCGGGGACCCACGCGTGGGTGGGCGGCGGAACGTGCAGTGCCGCGGGTCGCGTGAGCGTCGTTGCGTTGTCGCGGAGTGCAAGGATCGCCGGGCGGTCGTCGTCGGCACGACTGACGAGCGACCAGCACCACAGCGGCGTGGGATCGACGACGGGACGGGTCCGCAGTCCCGCCGGAAGCTGGTCGGGATGTCGCTTGGGCGACATGAGGAGGGGTTTCTTGAGCCTTCGCGCGTGGTCGTGGAAGGCCGGTCCGGTGATGCCGCCGTCGTCGATGTGAATGAGCTTTGCGCCGACCTGCTCGGCGAATTCGGAAGCGAACAGGTTCCACGCGTCCCACGACGTCAGGTCGCCATCGACCAGCACCCGCAGCGCGGCCGCCCTCACGGTCTCCTGGCCCCCTCTGGCGGGTGTCACCGCCATGAGCGGCTCGGCCCAGAGCAGCCGGTGGTCGAGGCGCTCGTTCGGCCCAGATGCCCAGGCGATTGCAGCGTCCAGTCCGCCGTCGAGCACGCGCGCGATCTGGATGTGGCTGGGCATCACCCACTCGTCGATGCGCACGTCTGAGCGCACTGAGGAGATCAGCTCGTCCGGAAGCCAGCTGACGTAGCCCAGTCGCAGGGTCCCGGTCGTTCCCGCGAGGCGGCGCTGGGCGTTGGTCGCGAGCGTCAGCATCTGGCGGGCGTCCGGGAGCAGCGTCCTGCCGGCGGAGGTCAGCTCGACGTGGCGGCGGTCGCGCACGAACAACGCGACACCGAGGCTGGCCTCCAACGCCTTGATCTGCTGCGACAGCGATGGCGCGGCGATATGCAAGCGCTCGGCGGCACGGCCGAAGTGCAGCTCCTCGGCGACGGCGACGAAGTAGCGGAGCTGGCGAAGCTCCATCGCTTCGGACCATACGCCCCGTGTTAGCCGGCGTCTATCAGGGTGACCTCAAAGGTCGTTGAGGACCGCGCCGCCGAGGCGCACCATCGATGCCATGGACTCGCTTGCCACGACGCAAGCGGTCGCGCCCACGTCCCCGCAGACCGACGACATCAGGCCGCACAGCCGGGCGCTCGGACTCACCGCGATCTGCCTTGGCTTTCTCATGATCACGCTCGACGCCACGATCGTGAACGTCGCCCTTGGGCCGATCGGCTCCGACCTTGGCGGCGCGCTGTCGACGGCGCAGTGGATCGTCAACGGGTACGCGCTGGCGTTCGCCGCGCTGCTCCTGTCGGCCGGCGCGCTGGCCGACTGCATCGGCTCGCGCGCCGGCTTTCTCATCGGCCTGGCCATCTTCGGCCTCGGCAGTGCCGCCTGCGCGGGCGCGACCTCGCTGGCCACGCTGATCGCCGCCCGCATCGTTCAGGGCGCCGGCGCCGCGGGGCTGATGCCCTGCTCGCTGGCGCTGATCGCCCACATGTTCCCCGATGCCCACGATCGTCGCCGCGCGCTCGCCGTATGGGGCGGCGCATCGGGCATCGGGCTGGCCGCCGGCCCCGTGCTCGGCGGTGTGCTGACCGCCGCCGCCGGTTGGCGCGCGATCTTCCTGGTCAACGTGCCGAGCGCCGCCGCCGCTGCCGCGCTCCTGGTGCGCCACGTCAACGAGACCGGCCGTCAACGCCAGGCGCTCGACCTGCCCGGCCAGCTCCTGGCGATCGCCACCCTGGCAGCGCTGACCGGCGGCTTCATCACGGCCGGAAGCCAAGCGTGGGGCGCGCGTCTCACCGTTACGCTGCTGGCCGCCGGCACGGCCGGCGTCGCCGCGTTCGTCCTCGTCGAGCGCGCCGTCACCCACCCGATGGTCGACCCGGTCCTCTTTCGCGAGCGCGCCTTCGCGATCGCGGTGGCCATCGGCGCGGTCTTCAACTTCTGCCTCTACGGCGCGATCTTCTGCCTGGCGATCGACCTCCGCCGAGCCCATGGCCTCGACGCACTGGACGCCGGGCTGGCCCTGCTTCCTATGACCATCGTCACCGGGACGATGGCATTCATCAGCGGCCGGGTCATCCCCCGTGCCGGCGAATGGCGGGTCATTCTCGCCGGGCTCGCTGCCGGCGCCACCGGCGCGCTGCTCGTCGCCCTCAACAGCGGCCGCGGTCCGCTGGGCGCCCTGATCGCGTCGAGCGTGCCCCTCGGCTTCACCGCGCTGGCCATGCCGGCCATGACCGCCGTCGCGATGACTCACGCGCCGCGACACCGCATCGGCCTCGCCTCCGGGATATTCAACGCCTCCCGCCAGACCGGCGGAGCGCTCGGCATCGCCGTCCTGGGCACCCTGCTCGTCGCGGGCCAAGGCCCGGTCTCGCTGCACGTCGCCTTCGTCGCCACTGCCGGCTGCTACGTCGCCGGCATCGCGCTCGCCGTCGCGGGACACCGCCACACCCGTGCCATCACGGAAACAAGGAGCCGACCATGACCGCCCTTCCAGCCCCCAAACTCCGCCACGTCTATCGTCTCGACGCCGACCTTGACCCCCCCGTCGATCTCGGCGACACGCCGCAGGGTCACCGCCGCATCATCGCCCTCACCGGCGGACACGCAGAAGGCCCCGACTTCGATGCCGAGCTGCTGGCGACCGGTGGCGCCGACTGGCAGATCCTGCGCCCAGGCGGCAGCTCGGTCGCCGACGTCCGCTACACCCTCAGGACCGACCGCGGGGCGCTGCTCTACGTCCAGTCCCACGGTGTGCGCCATGGCGAGCCAGAGGTGCTCGCCCGCCTCGCCGCCGGCGAGGACGTCGACGCCTCCGAGTACACGTTCCGCACCACGGTCAGCATCGAGACCGCCGCCCCCGAACTGGCGTGGCTCAACGACGGCGTCTTCATCGCCGTCGGCGGACGCCGGCCCGGCGGCGTCTCCTACGACGTCTACCTGGTCGAGTAGCCGCGATCCAAGGACCACCATGGCGTTCGACATCACGGCTTGGAGCGACTACGGCGTTGCCGTCGTGGGCGGCGCCGCCGCCCTGACCGGCCGCTGTTCGTCGCGGCCTCGGTCGACAGCGCGTGGTTCTCGTCGTCCCCCGCGCACAGGGGCCGTGCTGGTCAGGCCCTTGTGCTGTTCGTCATCCCGTTGGTGACGGGCATCCTGCTGCTGATCCCGGGGCAGAGCACCACGTCCCTCGGCATCGAGATCGCCGCCTTCGGCCTCCTCGTCGGTCGCACGCTGCCGGCGCTCGGCGGCGGGGACCTGGAGGGCGAACCGCGCGCCCTCGTCTTCGTTGACCGCCTCTCTCCGCGCGGGCTCATCTTGCTCGCGCTGTTGGCCGGCGGCGTCTCGCTGATCGCCGGGCACTTCGGCGGTCTGTATTGGCTGGCCGGCGCGCACGTCTGCGCCCTGCTGGCCGGCCTCCTCAACGCTTGGATCTTCCTTCTTGTCGCCGGCTCCGACTCGCCTCGGTGAGCGCGCAGACGCCGCGCTGGACCGCCGTGCGAAACGCTGCCATGGATCGCGGTCGCTGGTTCCGGCACGTGTCGAAAAGGCCGGAAAAGGCCGACGGGCAGTTTCGATCGACAACGGCGCCCGCCTGGCTGGGTGACGACAAATCCCGGTTTGTGCAGGCGTTTTGGCGCTAGGCGCGGACGCGGACTTCACTCGAGGACACCACGACCATCTTGTGTACACGCGTCGCCACGACGCCGCTGTTCCACCCGCAACTAGAGAAATCCAGTCACCATGCGGGATTTAGGCGCCCCGGATGGCGAGACCCGGACTCGAACCGGGGACACCACGATTTTCAGTCGTGTGCTCTACCAACTGAGCTATC
>Ga0070689_100002337_pt1 | contig 12351 bp, 7 predicted proteins | sample KBSS23HmetaG_FD_64669 | JGI IMG/M metagenome (GOLD analysis project Ga0070689, IMG submission 64669) | Switchgrass rhizosphere microbial communities from Kellogg Biological Station, Michigan, USA - KBS S2-3H metaG | ecosystem: Host-associated > Plants > Roots > Rhizosphere ...
CAGCTCGCCGACCGACATGTGGCCGGGGACCTCGTCGAGGATCGCCCGGAAACGGCCGATGAGGTCAGGGAAGTCGGGCTGGTCGCGGTCATACAGGTGCTGCTGGCGCGCCCACAGCGTGGCGCCCTCGATCTCGGGGTTGGCGAGGAGCTCCGGGTGCTTGAGGAAGGCATTGAAAACGTCGAGTCGGAAGCCGTCGACGCCTCGCTTCAACCAGCCTCGGACCATGTCGAACTGGGCCGCCTCGACCGCCGGATTCCGCCAGTTGAGCTCGGGCTGCTCGACCAGGAAGGTGTGCAGGTAGAACTGCTCGCGAACGTCGTCCCACTGCCAGGCCGATCCACCGAACCAGGAGAGCCAGTTGTTCGGTGGGAGGGGCTTGCCGGCATCGTCGTAGCCCGCCGCGTCGCGCCACAGATACCAGTCGGCATACGCGTTGTCGCGTGAGGAGCGGCTCGCCTGGAACCACGGGTGCTGGTCGCTCGTGTGGTTCATGACGAGGTCGAGCACGACGCGCAACCCACGCTGGTGCGCTTCCGCGACGAGCTGGTCGAATGCCGCGTCGCCGCCGAACAGGGGATCGACGGCCGTGTGGTCGCTCACGTCGTACCCGACATCGCGGCCGGGCGACGGGTAGATCGGGGAGAGCCAGATCGCGTCGACGCCGAGGTCGCGCAGGTAGTCGAGCTTCGCGATGATCCCCGGCAGGTCGCCGAACCCGTCGCCGTCGCTGTCGGCGAAGCTGCGCGGGTAGATCTGGTACGTGATCCCGTGCTGCCACCACTCGTCGCCGAACCGCGCGCCGACCACGCCGGAGGGCTCGTCCCGGGTCACGATCTGGTTCGCCATCGGCGACAGCCTACGGCACCGGCGACCCTCGATATACTCCCGCCGATGACCTCCCAGCCACCCGCCGGCCGGCCGGCCGACCGCGTGCGCCTCGGGATCGCTGGGCTCGGCGCGGTCGCCCAGGCCGTCCATCTGCCGCTCCTCGAGCGGCTCCGCGACACCTACAGCATCGACGCGATCGCCGACCTCTCCCCGGCCCTGACCAGCGCGATCGGCGAGCGGTATCGCGTCGACGAGGACCGCCGATTCGCGACGGTCGAGGAGCTCGTCGCGGCGCCCGATCTCGACGCCGTCGCGATCCTCACGTCCGGCTCGCACGCCCCGGCCGTCGACGCTGCGCTGGATGCGGGGCTCCCGGTCTTCGCCGAGAAGCCGCTCGCCTTCACCCGCCACGAGATCGACGGCATCGACGCGCGCCTCGCGACGACGACCGGACCTCGACTCCACCTGGGCTACATGAAGCTCTACGACCCGGCGGTGATGCACGCACTCGAGGTCGCTTCGGAGCGGGGATTCGGCACGCCCCGGGCGATCGAGGTCACCGTCCTTCACCCGACCGGGGAGTCACAGCTGGACTTTGCGAATCTGCTTCCCGGGCCCTCCGACATCCCGCAGTCGGTCCGCGAACGGCTGACCGAGGCGACGCAGGTGCTGCAGCGAGAGGCCCTCGGTGGTGTGGCGGCGGAGGCGTTCGGACGCCTGTACACGGACATCCTGCTCGGCAGCGTCGTCCACGAGCTCGCGCTCGTCCGCGCCTTCGCCGGGGATCCCACGGGGATCGACGGATCGTGGATGTGGCCCGCTGGCGCGTGGCCGCCCTCGTTCGAGATGACCGGCGTGCTGCCAGCCGATGGCCGCGTCTCCATCCGCTGGCACTACCTGCCCGAATACGCCGCCTACCGCGAGCTGATCCGCGTGATCTACGAGCGGGTCACTATGGAGCTCGAGTTCCCCTCCCCATATCTGCTGCACCGCCCCACGACCCTGCGGATCACGTCACCCGACGGCGATGGACGGAACGACGAGGTATGGACCTCGATAGATGAGGCCTTCGAGACCGAGCTGATCGCCTTCCACGCGATGGTCATATCGGGGGCGACGCCCGCAGCCGGTGCCGCAGAGGGTCGCGCCGACATCGTGACGTGTCAGCGGACGATCGCGGCGCTGGCACACTCGCGCGGCGTCGAGATCGGGGGCGAAGCAGCGGCGTGACCGATCGCGCCGTCATCCATCTCGTCCCGCACACCCACTGGGACCGCGAGTGGTATGAGCCGTTCCAGGTGTTCCGCATGCGCCTCGTCGACCTCATCGACCAGCTGCTCGAGCGGATGGCCGCGGATCCCAGGCTCCGCTTCACGCTCGATGGTCAGACCGCCACGGTCGACGACTACCTCGAGATCCGCCCGGAGGCCGAGCCGCTGATCCGGCAGCTCATCGCCGAGGGCCGGCTCGCGATCGGACCGTGGATGATCCTGCTGGACGAATTCCTGGTCTCCGGCGAGACGATCGTCCGCAACCTCGAGATGGGCTGGGCGCGCGCCGAGGCGTTGGGCGGCTCGATGCGGGTCGGCTACCTACCCGACATGTTCGGGCACATCGCCCAGATGCCGCAGATCCTCCGACGAGCGGGGATCGATCGGGCCGTCGTCTGGCGTGGCGTGCCGGCATCGATCGACCGGCACCACTTCCTGTGGCGCTCGCCCGACGGATCGGTCGTCGATACCGAGTACCTCGTCGGTGGCTACGGCAACGGCGCTTACCTTTTCGACGTCCCCGATCGCCTCGGTGTGAAGCTCGGCGAGTACCGGCGGGACAACGCCGTCACCTACGGCGACCGTTCGCTGCTCGCCATGTACGGCACCGACCACGCCGTCCCATCACCGAGGCTCGCTGACCTCGTCGAGCTCGTCAACGCCAGCGGCGGTGACGTCGAGGTCCGGCTCGCGACATTGACCGAGTACCTCGACCGCGACCGAGCACTCCATCCGGGACCTGCCGGTGATGCGCCGACGTGGGAGGGTGAGCTCCGCTCCGGCGCCCGCGCGAACATCCTGATGAACGTCATCTCGGCGCGAGTCGACCTCAAGGCTGCAGCAGCCCGCGCCGAACGCCGACTCGAGCGTTACGCCGAACCCCTCGCAGCCCTGCACGGGAGCACCTGGCCGGCCCGCCTGCTGGAGCTCGCCTGGCGACGTCTCGTCGAGAACTCGGCGCACGACTCCATCTGTGGCTGCTCGCATGACGAGGTGGTCGCGCAGGTCATCGGCCGCTACGCGGAAGCCGAGCAGATCGCCTCTGGGCTGGTCGGGTCGGTCCTGCGCGGCGTGGCCGCCCGGCTCCCGGCCGGCGGCTGGGCCATCGTCAACCCATCCCCGTTCGAGCGGTCCGACGTGGTCGAGCTCGACGTCGCCGTACCGCCCGAGTGGCCGGCCGTCGCAGTCAGGGTCGGCGATGCGATCGTCCCGACACAGGAACTGGTCCGCGAGGGCGCCGCCCCGGCGCAGTATCAGGTCCGTGGCGCCGACCTGGAGGAGTTCTTCCACCGCAGGCGCCACGGCCGTGAGCTGCTCGGCCGGTTCATCAACGCAGCCGAGATCGATGAGACGTCGACCCCGCCCCAGGTCGTCGTCCACCTCGACCGCGTCGCCGACCCAGCGGAGCTCGATGTCGATGAGCTCATCGCGTCGATCGAGTTCGCGGGCGAGGCACGACCGGACGACCTCTGGGACGTGACGATCGTCGTCACCAGGCGGCGGCGGGTCCTCGCTCGTCTGCCGGCCCCTGCCCTCGGCTATGCCTGGGCGACGGAGATCGAGGCCGGCGACGTCGAGATTGCAGCCATCCCGAATCAGGTGGAGGCCACGGACACGACACTGCGGAACGGCCTCGTCGAGGTCACCGTGGCCCAGGATGGCACGTTCGGGCTCGTCGGCGGTGGCGCCGCGCTCGGGGGCGTCGGCCGGATCGTCGACGGAGGGGACGCCGGCGACAGCTACAACTACGGCCCGCCGGCGGCCGACCGCATCGTCGAGGTCCCAGAGTCCGTCGAGGTGCGGGCCGGGCAGCGTGGACCCCTTCGAGGCGACATCACGATCGTCCGGACCTTCGCATGGCCTCGCGGACTCACCGCGGATGCGACCGCGCGTATGTCCGAGGCCGTCCTCACCGCCGTCTCAACGACGCTCGAGCTTCGCGCCGATGAGCCGTTCGTTCGCGTCTCGGTCAGCTTCGACAACGACTCGATGGACCATCGGGTCCGGTTCCATGTCCCACTGCCGGCGCCCGTCACCGGCTCCTCGGCCGAAGGCCAATTCGCGGTGGTGGACCGCGGGCTCGAGCTCGAGGCAGGACACGGCGAGGTGCCGCTGCCCACATTTCCCGCCGTCGCCTTCGCAGGCGTCGATGGGTGCAGCGTCCTCCTCGATCAGGTGACCGAATACGAGGTCGTCGACGGTCGTGAGCTCGCCCTCACCCTGCTCAGGTCCTTCGGGCTGATCAGCCGGAATGCCAACCCGTATCGGGAGGACCCCGCCGGACCGGAGGTGCCCGTCCCGGCAGCGCAGTTGCTCGGCGCCAGGTCCTTCCGATTCGCGCTCGTACCCCACGCCGGGAGGTGGCGCGACGCCGGCACCCGCGCCGCAGCGGAGCGCTACCGGCACCCGTTCGCGGTGGTCCGCTCGACGGGACCCGGCGACGCACCGGCCACGCCCGTTTCCGGCCTCCAGCTCCAGGGTGATGGCGCTGTGCTGAGCGCGGTGCGCCGGCGACACGACTGGCTCGAGATCCGGGTCGTGAACGACGGGGCCACGGCGTGCCGCGCCACGCTCGACACCGAGCTCGTCGAGGCGCGCGAAGTCGACCTCCTCGGTCGCCCGGGGGACGCGCTGACGGTGACGGGGGGCCGCGTCACGCTCGACCTGGTGCCATGGGAGATCCGGACGGTCCAGGTCCGCTAAAGGCCCCACGATGGGGGCCCTCGACGAACAGCGGGCGCCGAGCCACTGTCATGCCTCTGCAACGTTGACACCGAAACGGGTGGGCTCTAGGCTCGCGGCACTTTCGACCGTGCCGCACCATGTCGGGTGGACGGCCGAAGGCTCCGGTCGCGACCCAGACACGGTCGGTGCCAATCGGATGTGAACCGAGGCACGGGCGGCAGGTCGAGGACCGGCGGAGGAGAGCGCGAGTGGACGGGCTCTATCGCCGTCGATCGCGTGAGCGAACGCCCGCTTCGGCGGGCATACGGTGTCCGTTTCTGAGGAGGAGTCGATGACAAGAACGCTCCGATTCCCCGCCATCCTGCTTTCGGCCGCGTTCATCGCGGCTGCGTGCAGCGGCGGTGGTGGAGGCAGTAGCAGTGCTCCGGCCGCGTCCGAGCCTGGTGCGAGTGCCAGCGGTGGCGCGAGCGGCGGGCCGGTCACGAGCGGCGCGGCTGGCGAGATCAACGTCCTGTCGCTGTGGGGCGGCAGTGAGGAAGAGGCCTTCAAGAAGGTCCTCGCCGACTTCACCGCGAAGACGGGCTGGGGCGTCAAGTACGAGGCCGACCGCCAGACGTACTCGACCACCCTGCAGTCGCGCATCACCGGCGGCAACCCGCCGGACATCGCGATCATCCCGGGCATCGGCTTCCTGCGCCGCTTCGCCAAGGATGGCTCGCTGAAGAAGATCTCCGACCTGGGTGTCGACGCCTCGACCCTGACCCAGGACTACCCCGAGGGCTTCCTGGCCGCGGGCACCGTCGACGGCGAGCTGTACGCCCTCCCGGCGAAGTACAACAACAAGGGCACGATGTGGTTCCGGCCCGACGTCTACAAGGCCGCCAGCGTCACCGCGCCGAAGACGTGGGACGAGTACAAGGCGATGCTCGAGACGACGAAGGACAAGCCGGGTGCCATGGCACTCGGTGCCAAGGATGACTGGAACCTGACCGACTGGTTCGAGAGCATCTATATCCGGCAGTCCGGCGTCGACGCCTACGACAAGCTGTTCAGCAAGGATGGCGACTGGTCGGACCCGAGCGTCCAGAAGACCGTCGACACCATGCTCGAGGTCATCAACGACAAGTACGTCGTCGGTGGCATCACGGCTGCCGTCGGCCGCGCCTGGACCGACGCGATCGCGCAGGTCTTCGGACCGACCCCGAAGGCGGGCACCTTCTACGAGGGTGGCTTCGTCGGCGGCATCGCGACGGGTCAGACGAACAAGGACCTCAAGATCGGCGAGACGATCGACTGGTATCCCTTCCCGACCCTCGGCAACACCGAGGACGTCACGACCTTCGGTGGTGACGTCGTCGGCGCGCTTACGGAGAGCGAGGGTGCCAAGGCCTTCGTCCAGTACCTGATCACCCCTGAGGCGAACAAGGTCTGGGCCAGCACGGGCGCGATCGTGTCGCCGCACAAGGGCGTCGGCACGGACGCGTACCCGAACGATCTCGTCGTCCGCGAAGCGCAGTCGCTCCAGAGCGCCGCGAAGATCCGGTACGACGGGTCGGACCTGCTGCCCGCGGGCATCCAGGGCGAGCAGATGGGCCAGGCCCTCCAGCGAGCGATCGCCGGGGAGAAGGTGGACTGGGCCGACTTCCAGACACGCGTCAAGGCCGCCTGGGACGCCGAGTGACCGAGAGGTCTCTCTAGCACGACCTGACACGGGCGGCCTTCGGGCCGCCCGTGTCCTGTATCCGGGAAGGAGGAGCAGATGGCTGTCGTAACGCCTGGTGGGGTCGACGCGGCCGGCGTGGCGACGACCGCGGCACCAGCCACATCACCCGCAACGCCCATCGCCGGACGTCGTTGGGACCGGGCCGTCATCCTGTTCCTCGGCCCGACCGCGCTCCTCATGCTCATCTTCCTGATCTACCCGACCCTCTACACGATCGCCCTGAGCTTCAATCGCGGCCGCCGCGGCGAGTTCACCGAATGGGTGGGCCTGCAGCACTACATCGGGCTGCTCAACGACAAGTCGTTCATCAACCTGAGCACGTTCCCGCCGTCTGGCGCGATCTGGAACAACGTGCTCTGGGCGATCTTCTATACGGGCTTCGTGATCTTCCTGGGGCTCGTGGTCGCGGTGCTCGCGTCACGGGTCCGGTACGAATCGATCATCAAGGCCGTGGTCTTCCTGCCGATGGCGATCGCCGCGACCGCGCTCGCGATCATCTGGAACTTCGTCTACGCGCCCGATCCCAACATCGGACTGCTGAACGCGATCCTCGACCCGTTCACGTCGGGGAGCATCTCGTGGCTGGGCAACCCCGCCCTCGTGAACGCCGCCCTCATCGCGGCCGGCATCTGGGGCTCCGTCGGCTTTGCGACGGTCATCCTATCGGCCGCCCTCAAGAGCATCCCGAGCGAGGTGCTGGAGGCGGCCCGAACGGACGGGGCGAACGAACGGCAGATCTTCTTCCGCATCATCCTGCCGATGGTCAGCCTGCCGATCTCGGTGCTGGCCGTCACGCTGCTGGTCAACGTCATCAAGCTGTTCGACCTGATCTACGTCCTGACGAACGGCGGTCCGGGCGTGTCGAGCCGAGTGATCGCCTTCACGATGTACAACGAGTCGATCCCCGGTGGCCAGTTCGGTCGCGGCGCGGCGATCACCGTGATCATGCTCCTGCTCCTGATCCCGATCATGGCCTTCAACATCCGCCGATTCCGCAGCTCGAGGGTCGTCTAGATGACTGCCGTCGCCGGTTCCCGCCCCACGGAGCGCGCGCTCACCACGAGCGAGCGCCTCGTGCGGTTCATGAACAAGACCCCGATCCACATCGCGCTGGGGATCATCGCGGTGATCTGGCTCGCGCCGACGGTCGGCCTCTTGGTGACGTCGTTCCGGCCGCGCTCGGACATCCAGGTGACGGGCTGGTGGGAGAGCTTCCTCCAGTTCCGCTACACGCTGGAGAACTACCAGCAGGTCCTCGCCTCGCAGGGGATGCTCGATGCGTTCTTCAACACGCTGTGGATCGCGGTGCCCTCGACGCTGATCCCGCTGGTCCTCGCGTCGATGGCGGCGTACGCCTTCTCGTGGCTGAACTTCCCGTTCCGGGATGCGCTGTTCCTGCTGGTCGTCGCATTGCTGATGATCCCCGTCCAGGTCGCGTTCATCCCGTTGCTGAAGCTGTTCGCCCCGACCGGGCTGCTCAACAGCTACGGCGCGATCTGGCTCGCCCACACGGCGTTCGCGCTGCCGTTCGGGATCTTCTTGCTGCGCAACTTCTTCATCACGCTGCCACGTGACCTGATCGAGGCGGCGCGGATCGATGGCGCGTCGACCGTCGGCATATTCCGGCAGATCGTCGTGCCACTGTCCGTGCCGGCGATCGCTGCCTACGGCATCTTCCAGTTCCTGTGGGTCTGGAACGACCTGCTCATGGCGCTGGTCTTCGTCCAGCGCGGTGATATGTGGCCGATGACGAAGGCGATCCAGAACCTGCTCAGCCAGTACGGCACGGAGTGGCATCTGCTGGCCGCCGGCGCGTTCATCCTGATGTTCGTGCCGTTGATCGTGTTCTTCAGCCTCCAGCGGTACTTCGTCCAGGGTCTACTGGCGGGTTCGGTCAAGTAGCGCAAGCGCCGTTGCGGGTCGCGACCTGGAACATCCGGGCCGCGATCGGCCCCGGCGAGCCGTTCCCGGCGGGCTGGTGGCGGCACGTCACCAACGAGCGCTTCGGACGCATCTGCGCGCTCATCCGTGGCCTCGACGCGGATGTCGTCGCACTGCAGGAGGTGGCGTTCTACGACGTCGATGGTGAGGTCCACGATCAGCCGCTCGACCTCGCGCGACTGACGGATCGCCACGTCCGTTATGGTGCCGTCCACGCCTACCCGTTGATCGAGCCGGAGTCCGGACGGGCCATCGGCACGGCGACGTGGGGGAACATCCTGCTCACCAAGGAGCCGATCCGAGACGGGTTCGCCATCGGGTTGCCGGTCGGCGCGGACGACGACCACGTCGAGCCGGAGGGAAGCGGCCTCCCACTGGCCGGGATCCCGTTCGCCGACGCTCCGTACGGGACGCGTGAGCCGCGCTGCGCCGTCGGAGGGACCGCCGCGCGGGATGGCTACGTCGAAGGGACCGTGATCTCGACCCATCTCGCGTATGCCGGCAGCGCCCAGCGCGCGCTCCAGGCGGAGGCACTCGTCGAGCTGGCTGGTGACGCCGGACGGTCCCTCGTCCTCCTGGGCGACCTGAATGCGGCGATCGACGCTTCGGAGCTGCGGCCGCTCGCCGCGGCCTTCACCGATGCCTTTGCCGCCGTCGGCATCGCTCCTGGCGACGCGCGACGGCAGTCCTGCGGGCCGCAGCCGATCGACCACATCTTCGTCCGCGGGTTCGCGGTCGACGACTGCCGCGTCGCCACCGAGGCTGGAGATGCCTCCGACCACCTTCCAGTGGTCGCGACCCTACGCGCCGAGGTCGGCTAGCCGGTCCTCGAGCCGCTCGACCTGGTCGACGAGCTCCGCCTCACGGGCGCGTGCCCCTTCAACGACGTTCGGGGGCGCCTTGCTGACGAACGCCTCGTTCGCGAGCCGTGCCTGCGCGCTCGCAAGCCAGCCGCGAGCTTCCTCGAGTTCGCGTTCGAGTCGAGCGCGCTCGGCGTCACGCGCCGCCGCATCGCCGGCGCCGTCACCGCGATGGGCGAGGGCCTCGAGCTCACCGGCGATCACCGTGAGCGTCCCGTCGGGGGACCCGCTCCCCTGCCCCAGCGCCTCGCGCGTCAAGCGGCGCTCGAGGGGGCGCGCCCTGGCCAGCCGCTCTACCGCTGGCCGCAGCGCTTCGAACGTCGGACCCATCGCCGACGGGACCGCGACTTCGGTCGGCAGCCAGGTCTTCGCCTCGACCCGCGACTCGGCACGGGCGTTCCGGAGCCCGCGGATGAGTTCGACGATCGACCCCACCTCCGCCTCGACCCGCTCGTCCCGTCCGGTCGGAGCCGGCCAGCGCGCGACGATCAACAGGCCCGGATCGCTAGCTCGGTGGGGGATCGCGCCCCACAGCTGTTCGGTCACGAACGGCATCACCGGGTGGAGCAGTCGCAGATAGGTGTCGAGCGCCTCGACGAGCGCCCACCACGTCCCCTCACGCGTCGCCGCCGGCAATGACTCGTCCGAGAGACGAACCTTTGCGAGCTCGACACCCCAGTCGCAGAACTCGTTCCAGATCGCGTCGTACAGCAGCCGCGTGACCTCACCGAACGCGAATTCGGCCATGGCCGCATCGACCGCTTCGGTCGTCGCGCTCGCGCGCGACAGGATCCAGCGCTCTGCCGGTCCGAGATGGGCGGCGACCGGCAGACGGCGTTCGGCGTCCTCAGCGATCGTCGATGGCCTGGCACCGACGACGAAGCGCGTCGCGTTCCAGAGCTTGTTCGCGAAGTTGCGCGCGTTCTCGAGCTTGGTCCGCCCGAAACGCTGGTCCTGGCCCGCGGCGGCCCCGTGGATCAGCGCGAAGCGCAGCGCGTCGGCACCGGTCTCGTCGATGACCGCGAGCGGGTCCACGACGTTCCCCTTGGTCTTCGACATCTTCTGGCCTTCGGGGTCGCGGATGAGCCCCGAGAGATAGACCGTGTGGAACGGCTCACGGTCGGTCAGGTGCAGCCCGAGCATCATCATCCGGGCGACCCAGAAGAAGATGATGTCGTAGCCGGTCTCCATCACCGACGTCGGGTAATAGGTCCGCAGATCCGGCGTGTCGTCGGGCCAGCCGAGGGTCGAGAACGGCCACAGGCCCGAGCTGAACCAAGTGTCGAAGATGTCGGGGTCCTGGGTCAGCTCGGCGGCGGGACGGCCGCACACCTCGCACGCGTCGGGACCGTGCTCCGCCGACGAAACCGTCACATGCCCGTCGGGGCAGTACCAGGCCGGGATGCGATGGCCCCACCACAGCTGACGGGACACGTTCCAATCGCGGATATCGGTCAGCCAGTGCTCCCAGGTCTTCTCGAAGCGCTCGGGCAGGATCCGGGTCCGGCCGGAGCGCGTGGCATCCAACGCCCTCTCGGCGAGTGGCTTGGTGCGGATGAACCACTGGGTCTTGAGTCGCGGCTCGAGGACGTCGTTGCTGCGCTGGCAGCGGCCGATGATCATCTCGTGCGGCTTCTGGTCGGCGAGGTCTCCGTGCGCCGCAAGCTCCGCCACGATCATCTCGCGAGCCTCGTAGCGGTCGAGGCCGTCGAATCGAGTCCCGGTGTTGGCGATCGTCGCGTCGTCGGCCAGGATCGTCGGCATCGGCAGGTCATGCCGCTTCCCGGTCGCATAGTCATCCTGATCGTGCGCGGGCGTGATCTTGACCGCGCCGGTCCCGAATGCGCGGTCGACCACGTCGTCGGCGAGGATCGGCACATCACGCTCGACGAACGGGATGCGTGCCCGGCGTCCGACGAGCGAGCGATAGCGCCCGTCGTCCGGGTGCACGGCGACAGCGACGTCCCCGAGGATCGTCTCCGGGCGGGTCGTCGCGACCGTGATCGTCTCGTCCGGGCTCGGCTGTCCCGACGCCTCATCGATGAGGTGGTAGCGGACCGACCATAGCGTCCCGGTCTCCGGCGTCGGGACCACCTCGAGGTCGCTCACGCTCGTGCGACAACCCGGGCACCAGTTGATGAGGGCCTCGGTCCGGTACGCGAGGCCGTCGCGGTACAGCCGCTCGAAGGCCGCCCGAACGGCCTTCGCCGAACCCTCGTCCATCGTGTACCGCAGCCGTGCCCAATCGGCGGACGCACCGACGCGGCGCTGCTGCCCGAGCATGACCGGGCGGGTCGAGTCGGAGAACGCGCGCATCCGCTCGAGATACCGGTCGCGTCCGAGCGACTGCCGGCTCTCGCCCTCCTTGGCGATGATCCCGTCGAGCACGAATTGCGCCGCGATGCTGGCATGGTCGAGGCCCGGTAGGAAGAGCGTCGGGTTCCCGCGCATCCGGGCATGCCGGATCAGGAGGTCCTCGACGGCCGTCCGCTGCGCGTGACCGAGATGCAGCGAGCCGGTGACGTTCGGCGGTGGCTGGATGATGGTGAAGGCGGGCAGGGCAGGGTCCGCCGTGGATCCGGCGCCGTCGGGCGCGAAGACGTCGGCCGCGAGCCACCGCTCGTAGATCGCGCCTTCGACATCGCGCGGGGTGTATGCCTTCGGCAGATCCGCCATCAGACCGTCGCTGCTCCCAAGAATCACGACGCCCGCCTGTCCAGCGGACGAGCGGGTCGTGGTACCACCTGCTGGTTCGGCGACCGGGGCCCTCGGCGCTCATCACGCCGGACGATGTCCGGTGCCCTCTCGACGCGATATCGGGCGTCTGCCGTCCGGCTCGTGAGTGACGTTCACGCCGATCGTGCCGCGCGGCTCGCACCTTCCCGCGCTCGCTCGGGGCCGTCCCGACGCTACTCCTCTCGGTCCTCGCCGTGAGGGCGGGAGTGTAGCACGGGCATCCCGGGGTCCCGACCCGAGGCGTCGGCGAACTAAAACGTTCGTCGGAGGTCGGTATCGGTCAGATGACCGATGCGGCGACCGG
>Ga0070689_100002338_pt1 | contig 12346 bp, 7 predicted proteins | sample KBSS23HmetaG_FD_64669 | JGI IMG/M metagenome (GOLD analysis project Ga0070689, IMG submission 64669) | Switchgrass rhizosphere microbial communities from Kellogg Biological Station, Michigan, USA - KBS S2-3H metaG | ecosystem: Host-associated > Plants > Roots > Rhizosphere ...
AGATTCCGGAAAAGACGTGGTTGGAGTTTGATAAACAGCAGGGCATCGAAAAATTGTGGCTCGTCTTTTCTGAAGCAGCAGTGCCGGAGCTGGAAGCGCTAAAACAGTTTGCCAACCGACAAACCAAAGGCCTGATAACGAACGTTTCACAAAACAAGAACGTTCAGAACTTCCTAACGAATCCCTCACTTCCAAAACCGGGCGCTGAGAAAGGTGAGTCGCTGACAACGGTAAAAACCGCAGGCAAGTTGTTGGTCTACGCCGTCAGGCTCGAACATCATTAGCCACAGATCAACACGGATTTTTAGACGGATAGATCTAGACGCACTTTAATTGGTGGTTTGCCAAAAGAGTTCTCGCGTTAACTGATAGGAAGGCTTCACGAAGCCGGAATTAAACCCCAGACACAATCACCGAGGATTGTGAAACCATTCCAACCTTGAAGGAGGATCAAAAATGTCAACCCCACCACCAGTCCCTGAATGGACCCTAAGCGCTAAACATACCCATGGAACCTTCGGACAGCTTCTCGTCGGTTGCCATATCATTCTAAACTCTACAAAGACTGCCTACCACTTCACCAAACGAGACACCGGCGAAGTATTGGCACATTCACCGGGAACTACACTTCCCACAGCTCCATTCACTTTCACCCCTCCCTTTAACTATAACGGACTCACCGGCGTCGTCATAGGTATGAAACTTCCGGTTGCGGCTGGTACAAACTGGGCGGGGAGTTGGTCTTGCATTGACTCGCCGAGGCCGGGTAATACTGGTCCTCAAACTGGTGACTTTACGGCTCAGGCAGGATCGGGACTTGGCGAAGAGGAGGCTGCAAGTTCCGCCAAAGCGTAGGGCGCTGCTGCGCTGCGCGCGGGCGCAGATCGAGATACTTCGCAGCAAACATTGAAGAGGCAGAAAGCAGGAGCAGGCTATTGAACCCTGCTCCTGCTTTCTGTTCCTGCTACCCACAGTCATTATGGTTGTGACGGATAGATCTGGACTCCGCTGTTTAATCGGCATATGATTCGCTCCATTCTTAGTCACCCTCTCTAAGTTGGATATCCCGCTTTTCACCTTAATGGTGGTTTGCCAAAAGAGTTCTCGCGTTAATTGATAGAAAGGCTTCACGGAAGCCAGATTAATACGAGCATTATCGCGAACTTAGCCCAGACCACAGTCCGCCAGGATTGTGAAACCATTAGCACCTTGAAGGAGGATCAAACATGCCAACACCAACACCACCTGAATGGACCCTAAACGCTAAACATACCCACGGAACCTTCGGACAGCTTCTCGTCGGTTGCCATATCATTGAAAACTCTACAAACACTGCGTATCAGTTCACCCAGCCCAACGTCAACAATGTTTTGGCAACGTCAACGGGAACTACGCTTCCCACAGCTGCATTCACTTTCCCTGCCTTTGACTATAACGGGCTCACCGGAGTCAGCATAAGCATGGATACCCCGGTTGCGGCTGGTACAAACTGGCGTGGGACTTGGTCTTGCACTGACTCGCCGCGGATGCATCCCCCACAGCCGACTGGTCCTCAAAGTGGTGACTTTACGGCTCAGGCAGGATCGGGACTTGGCGAAGATGAGGCTGCAAGTTCCGCCAAAGCGTAGGACCTAAACTGAATTACCGACCCGCTCAACGAAGGGTAACGCGTGAAGCCTGGACGATTATGCCCCCGAAGCTTCACGCGTTATCCATGAGCGGCGGTACTGAAAAACGTATGAGTCAGCGTTCGAACAATATTTCGCAGGGTATCTTCTCAGCGCTCTGGCTGAGCTTTTTTGTTTCGGTCGGCTTTGGCCAGGTCCTCACCTCTCCCGGTCAGGAAAAGACACAAACGCTGCCAACTTTTTCTGCGCAAGAACGCGAGCTCAAGGGAGGTGAGACCCATTCATATCGCCTCGCACTAACTTCCGGCCAGTTTTTATATGCATTGGTGGAACAGAAAGAGATCGATGTGAGCGTTGTTCTATTCGCACCCGGTGGCCAACAGATTGCCGAAACGGACAGTCCGAATGATCGATGGGGAACGGAACCGGTTTTACTCGTGGCCGACAAATCCGGCGATTATCGAATCGAAGTGCATTCGGGAAATAGCAAAGTTGCTCCGGGGCGTTATGCGATCAGTATCGTGCACTTGCGAGAAGCGACTGCGGACGACCAGACTCTGGCTCATGCCCAAAGACTTTTCGAGGAGGCTGAGAAGGTTGGTAACGAGGAAAATGCCGCTTCGAAACGTGCGTCTATCGATAAGTACCTGGAAGCCGCAAAACTCTTTGCGGCCCGCGGTGAAACCTACCGGCAAGCCCTGACGCTTCGGGCAATGATAGTGCGCTTCGCCCAACTCGGTGACTATCGCAATTTGCTCAAATATGCGAAAGAAGCGCTGTTACTCGCACAAAGCCTGAATGATTGCAGATTGGAGGGCTCACTCGAAACCTTTGTTGGTGGGGCCAGCGATTTTTTGGGTGAAGTAAAAGAGGCAGTGACCCATTATGAGCGCGCGGTCGTTCTGGCGCGAGCGAATGGTAATCAGGGGACTGAAGCGTCGGCACTAAACAATATCGGCAAAATCTTTAGCGATGCCTCCGATCAACAGAAGGCGCTCGAGTATTACCTGCAAGCTTTGCCGCTTTACAAGCCACTCGGTAACCAATTCGGAGAAGGGATCACGCTCAACAACATTGGTATGGCGTACAACAAGCTTGGAGAGCCACAGAAAGCGCTGGACTATCTACAGCAGGCTCTGCCAGGTTTGCGAGCGATAGGAGCTAAAGGCCCCGAGTCCTTAACGCTGAGTAATATTGGAAACGCCTACAGCCGCCTGGGCAATAATGAGAAAGCGCTCAGCTATTACAATCAGGCCAGAACAGTTCAACAGCAAACCGGTAATAAGACGCAGGAAGCAGAAACTCTCGACCTGCTCGGCGTGCTTTACTTACAGCAGAACCAACCGCAAAAGGCGCTCGAGTATCACGAGCACGCACTCCAGCTACAACGTGCAGCCGGCAATGTTCGACGAGAAGCAATCTCGCTAAGCAATCTGGGCTATGTCTACACCATGCTTGGCCGGCCGGCCGACGGGCTGAACTACTTCGATCAATCGCTTTCGATATTTCGCAGGATCGGCGATTTGAACAATGCCGCCAGTGCTTCAGAAGGTCGAGCTCGCGCGGAACAGCGACTCGGAAATCTGAGTGAATCGAGAAAGAGCATTGAAGAGTCGCTCATCCTAATCGAAACTGTTCGGGCACAGACAGGCAGCCAGCAACATCGCGCTTCTTATCTCGCCTCCCGAGAAAAAGCATACGAGTTTTATATCGATCTCCTGATGCAACAACACGCCACGGATCCCGGCAAGGGCCACGACGCAGAAGCACTCCAGATAAGCGAACGTGGGCGCGCACGCAGTATGACTGAAATGTTGAACGAAGCGCACGTCGACATTCTGCAAGGCGTCGACGCCGGCTTAGTTAAAAAGGAACGGGAGATCAGGCTCTCGTTGAATGCCAAAGCGCAACGCCAGATCCAACTCACCGCACAAAAAGGCAAACAAGAGGAAATTGACGCTCTCAATAAAGAGATTAGCGCGCTTGAAGACGACTACCAGCAAGTGCAAGCCGCGATTCGCAAGGTGAGTCCGGTTTACGCGGCACTGATGCAGCCCCAGCCACTGGGCTTGAAAGGGATTCAGGAACAGCTGGACGAGAACACCGTCCTGCTGGAGTACTCACTGGGCGATGAGCGTAGTTATCTTTGGGCAGTCACGCAGAATTCACTCAAGACGTATGAACTGCCGAAGCGCGATGAGATCGCGAAAGTTGCGCAGCAGGTCTACCAATCGATGGTTGCACGTAGTGTCATAAAGCCGTTGGAGACTCCGGCGGAACGACGAGCAAGGATCGCGGCGGCAGACGAGCAGTTTCAGAAAACCGCCGGTGAGCTGGCGCGGATGATTCTCACACCTGCGACCGCGGAGTTGGGAACAAAGCGGTTGGTGGTAATTGCGGACGGAGCGCTGCAGTATGTGCCGTTCGCCGCGTTGCCGATTGACGGACCGCGACCGCTCGTCGTCGATCATGAGATTGTGAGTCTTCCTTCAGCTTCAGCCTTGGCGATTCAGCGCCAGACTTTAGCCAATCGACAGCCGGCGCCCAAAGGCATTGCAGTGGTGGCTGATCCGGTGTTTTCGACCGCGGATGTGCGGTTTAAGAGCAGTGGTGGGGCAAAGGATGTCGCACACGCGGTTGCGAGCAGCGCGAACGACACACGCATTCTCGAACACTTGTCCGGTGGCCCGACGAACGGGCAGTTTGCAATTCGACGCTTACCATTCACCCGGCAGGAGGCTGAACAGATTCTCGCGGTTGCACCTGCGGGATCGAACTTCAAGGCAATTGACTTTCGTGCGAATCGAGCCCTCGCGACGAGCGGAGAGTTGAGCCAGTATCGTTATGTTCATTTTGCAACTCACGGTTATCTCGATACCACGCGCGCGGGTCTTTCCGCCATCGTGCTTTCGATGATCGACGAACAGGGCAAGCCGCAGGACGGCTTCCTGCGCGCGCATGATATTTACAATCTCAAGTTGCCGGCAGAGCTGGTGGTGCTGAGCGCGTGTGAAACCGGGTTAGGAAAAGAAGTGAGAGGTGAAGGTATCGAGGGTTTGACGCGCGGATTCATGTACGCCGGTGCGCGGCGCGTGGTGGTCAGTTTGTGGAATGTGAACGACAAAGCGACAGCTTCGTTGATGCAGCGTCTCTATTTGGGAATGTTGAGAGGCAAGAAGACGCCCGCGGCGGCCTTGCGCGCCGCGCAGATCGAGATGCTGCGTAGCAGGCAATGGCAGTCGCCTTATTACTGGGCGCCGTTCGTGATGCAGGGTGAGTGGAACTGAGCCGCAGATTTTCGCGGATTAATGCGGATCAGGGATGGTGGTTTTCTGAAGGAATTCTCGCGTTAATAGATGAGAACAGCGTGTGACAAGGAGTTTGTTATGAGAGTTATCGTCGGTTGTATGCTGCTGGTACTGATGGCGCTGATGGTTGTCGCGCAAAAGCCGGAGGACGCCACGCGCAAACTTTGGGACACCGCCTTCATCGGTTCCGCCACAAATAAGAAGAGCGCGCACCGGCGCCGGGGAGCCTATCGTGTCGCCACGCCGAATGTTCCGGTTGATAACGTCGTGCCTGATACGGTTGTCGGCGTGACTATCTGGCGCCTGCGTCCCGCGAATCGATCCGACTCGGGCGAGCGCTTGATTGTTCACGATGATGACGCGGTGAAGGAGTGGATGCCGGAGCGAATCTCGGCCAACACGAGATTGGTCCAGGGAGATCGACTGCGAATCAGTGTCGAAGCAGTGCGTACAGGTTATCTCTACGTGATCGATCGCGAGCAGTATGCGGACGGCACGCTCGGCGAGCCTTATCTGATTTTTCCGACCACGCGAACGTCAGCGGGCGACAACAAGGTCGCGGTTGGCCGGCTGCTCGAGATACCTGCTCAGGATGACAGTCCGCCGTTCTTTACGATGAAGAAGAGCCGGGCGGATCACGTTGCGGAAGTGTTGAGCGTGCTGGTTACGCCGGAGCCGCTCGAAGGAGTGCAGATCACTGACAAAGCCCAGAAGCTTACGGAAGCTCAGTTGGCGAGCTGGGAAAAGAACTGGGGCGGGAATGTAGGTCGTCTGGAGATGACCACACAGGGACAAACCTGGACTAAGGAAGAGAAGGATGCCAACACGAGGGCGTTAACAGCCAGCGCTCCCGCCCCCCAACTTCTCTTCTACCGCCCCAGCGTAAAGCCAACCGAACCGATGTTCGTAAAGCTTAGACTGAACTATCGGCGATGATCCGGCTTTATCCGTATCATCTGTGGTCATAAAAACGCCAGTTGGTAACAAAGTCGCGCGTTAATTTCTGATTCGTGATCGCCGCACGCAGCATCTCGATCGGGATCCGGTTCTCTTTTAAGAGCGCATCGTTGTAAGCACGGTTCGTCATCTTCCCGGAATCCACCAGCTCTTTGTGCATTGCGTATTGTTGGAGCCCACCAATCAGATACGCGATTTGGTAAAGCGGCCCGTAACTGCCGTCGAACGAACGTCGCACTTCGGCGGTCGCGTTGTCGCGCTCGTGCCCGACTTTGTTGACGAGCAGGTCGATGCACTCCTGCGGCGTCATCTTCTCGAGGTGAAAACTGAGTGAGAAGATGATGCGCGCACAGCGGTGCATGCGCCAGAAAAGCATCCCGATCTTGTTCTCAGGTGTCTTCGCAAAACCCAGGTCCCACAGCAACAGCTCCCAGTAAAGCGCATTTCCTTCCGACCAGAACGGCGTACCGAAGATCGCTCGATACGGCTTGTTGCGCGCGGCCATGAAGCCTTGCAGGTGATGGCCGGGAATGAGCTCGTGGTGCACCGTCGCGCGCGCGAAGTGGATGTTGTTCCCGCGCATGCTCATCATTTTTTGCTCGTGGGCCATGGTGTTGGTGGGGAATGAAACGAGAATGGTTTCGCCGCCGAGAAAGAACGGACTGACGAGTTGTCGTTCCGGCGTCATCATCTCCATGCGCCAGCTTTCTTTCGCCAGCTCGGGAACGGTCACGAGGTTGTTGTCTTCGACAAACTTGATAGCTTCGAGTGCGAGGTCGCGAATCATTTCCGGTTGCTTGCCGGGTTCGACGTAAAGGTTTTTGACGTGTTCGAGAGCCTTGTGCCAGTCGTCGCCGTAGCCGAGCTCGCGCGACGCCTTCTTCATCTCGTTTTCACACCACGCCATCTCCTTTTCGCCGATAGCGATGATCTCTTCGGGCGTGTAAGGGATCATTTCGGAGCGTAGCTCGCTCAGAAGTGCTTCACGCCCGATCGGATCGCCGACGATATCGCTCGCATCTCCCGGGCGAGCATTCGCACTGGCCGGGCGTTGCTGGCCCTGACCGCCCCGATTTGGACCCGCGGCCGTTTGACTACTGCCTTCAGAACGAATACCGACGATCTTTTCAGTAATGAACGTGGCGTAGTTGTTCATCGATTGATCGAGGGCTTTGTAAGGTTCCTCGTTCCACCACGTAAACATCGGATCGTAGCCGTTGTAGAACGTGTACCAGTTGCGCAGGGTACCGCGCAGGCTGTTGATGGCGAGGGCGGCTCGATTGGCGACAGTCTTCTTAATATCTGTACTGCGTTCCACAGCGCGGCGTCGTTCATCGACTTGTTTCCGCAGATCGTTCAGCGTTGCGGCGGTTTTTGCGGAATCGATGGTCGCCATGTTCCGGCGTGCTTCTTCCAGCTCGACGATTTGTGTGGCGAAGGGCACGAGCGGCTCGATCTCGCTGAGCTGGCGCGACTGTATATCGAGCTGGCGCAATTCGTACTCTAGATGGTTCTTGAAGAGCAAGTAATCGATCTTCCCGTCCTCGCTCATCGAGTCGAAGTTGAGACTCTGCAAGGACGCCAGCCATTCGCTATAAAACTTCCTGAACCGGTCGCGCCGCCTCTGCGAGACTGCGACCGGATACGAGCGCGTCAGGCTCCCTCGATCGACCGTGTAGCGCTCAATCGCGCTGCGCATCTCGCTAACTGGGGGCACCCTGGCCCCATTTTGCGCGGAAATCTGTACGAGCAGGCAGAGTAATAAGACGACAACAGTTACTGATCGCGCTGAACGCATTCTTTCTCTCCTGAGATCGGGGTTTGTAAATCCGTGTAATCCGCGGCTAATTCTGCGACGCCTTTCTCATGCGTTGCAACGTGGCGTGTAATAACGACAATCGCAATTTGGCGCGCATTGGTACTAACGTGACGGAAGCGAGGGCGTCCTTGACGACGAACTCGTCCATTTCGAGCAGCGGTGGTCCGATGTATCTCGTATAGTCAGTCGCGTCAAGCGGCCATTCATCCTTGACCTGATTGAGCGACGCGATAGCGTCTTTCAGAACTGCATTTGCGTCAGCAGGCTGATACTTGATTGTCGAACGCAGTAGACCAAAGTACCAGTTGTACTTCTCCGGAAGATTCGAGCGCCGCAATCCCTTTAATGCATCGTTGAGAATCTGAATGATCGGAGCTGTTTCGGAACCGGCCTGTTCCGGTAACCACTGAATAAACGCAGTTTTGGCGAGCGGCTGAAAATCTGAAGGCACCGCGTCCAACATACGATTCATTTCCCCAAAGCGACTGTTTTTATAATGCTCGATCGCACCGTCCGCGGCCCACTGCCAGCGGTACGAATCCCATGACTCACCTCGCACCTCTTCAGGCATGTCATCCAGGAGCTTTAGTGCGCGTTCGTAGTCCTTGTGTTCCATCGCCATGTTTGCGGCGCGATACTGGTAATCAGTGCGGACTTCGGTGTCCTTTGCATCGGCAGCGGCCTTCAGAAAAGACTCGACGGTATCGAGCGGCTGAGTACGCGTCGCCTCGTCAATGTGGCGTTGGGTCAGTTGGTCCAGTGAGGGGGATGACTGGCACTGGTTAATCGCAGCACGCACCACCGGCCATTGTTTCGGCAGGAGACGCTCAATTTCAGAAAAACACGACGAGATCCACGCCACAACTCCGCACTTATCCCCGGGCGGTTTGGAGTTCAGCAAATCTACGAGTACTTGCAATAGCTCCATTCGCAGCGAGTCGGGAGGTACGGGTACGTCGTCAGTGATTCCTCGCTGTGCTGGAAATGCAACGTACAGGAGTGAGTTTAATAACCTACTTTGAGGCTCTTGCCTTACGAGGGCTAACGCTTGAACGAACAAGCTGTCAGCCAGTTTCGGATCCCGTGCGCGTAACGGGAAAAGCAGCTCGCGGATGCTGTTGTTAGGCTGCCCGGTGCGGAACGCCAGCGCGCCTAATTCAGCCGCACGTTTTGGATCATCTTCAACTACAGCAACGGCGGCATCGATTAAAGCATTGGCAGCGCCGCTGCGTTCATCGTCCGTTGACTTACCGGAGGCCAGCACCGTTAGTAGTCGTTTGGAAAGTTTCTGGTCGAGGGGGGTGACAATCGTCAGGAGCACTCTTGCAGTCTCCATTCGTTCCTGACGTTCTGCTGGCGTTTCTTTGTTGGGGACCTGTTCAACTACTTCGATTGCACTTGTGACCCATGTTCTCGCTCGCTTCGGATCTTCGCGCCACCAGTGTTGACCAAGTTTCACCCAGAGCACGGCGCGCTGCATTGAATTAAGGTCGGCAGCGTCCTTGAGCAGGTCGTTTGTGATGTTCTGGGCGCGGATTTGCCAAAGTTCCCGACCTTCTTTCTGGGCGCTGGCCGAGGGGGCCGCTAAGCTCAGTGTTATCAGCAGCGCCAGAAGAACGAACCAGCAGCGATACAGTTCAGAGTTCACGCTTTAGCTTGCCTACTCAAAACAGCAGCCTAAAGGCTGAACTCTTAACCTCCAAGATTGCAAAGATTAGCATGATTGGTCTAGAATGACCGCTCGTTACTTGGGTAGTTTTCTAACTTTTGATAGGACGCTCCGGAAGACCTTCGTCATGAATCGAACGACTACTCGATTCTTTATTTTTTAATGCCGGCCCGCAACCACGCGGGCGCGCGGCGAAGGCGCTCCTATCGAATCCGATCGACTGAAGTAACAATAATTGGTGAATCGTAAATCGTAGGAATGGTCTTCGACCTTGGGACACAGGTCTCGGTGGTAGTCCCCGCGCGCGCCTGCCGGCAGGTTTAGGGCGCAGTGGGGGTGATGTGAAATGAGTGAGATCAACGTACAACTGAAAAACGGTGAACTGGTTCCGATGCCTGAATCGGCCACGGTCGCGGAAGCTCTGAAGAAGCTCGACCGCGACGTCGCCAAACAGGCTTTGGCCGCAAAGGTTGGCGGGCGCGAGGTGGACCTCACGTCGCAACTCGACGCGCTGCGCGCGAGCAACGGTGAATCCGCGTCGACTGTTCAGATCGAACCCATCGTGCCGCAAACGCGCGACGGCCTGGAAGTTCTGCGTCACTCAACCGCCCACCTGCTGGCCGCGGCAGTTCTCGATCTGTTTCCCGGCACGAAGCTCGGCATTGGGCCAGCGCTGCTGGACGATCCGCGCTACGGCTATTTCTACGACGTGATCACGCCGCAGCCGCTAACGGAAGCCGATCTGCCCGTGATCGAAAAGCGGATGAAACAGATCGCCAGCAAGAATCTTGGCTATCGCCGCGAAGAAATCCCGAAAGGCGACGCGCTGCGTATTTTTGGTGAACGCGAAGAACCGCTGAAATGTGAACTGATCGACGAAAAGGCCGGCGAAAAGGTGAGCGTCTATTACATCGAAGGCTCGCCGTTCATCGACTTTTGTCTTGGTCCACACGTTCCGAACACGAACAAGCTGCGTGCTTTCAAACTGCTCTCGCTCGCGGGCGCGTACTGGAAAGGCGACGCGTCGCAGCCGCAGATGCAGAGGATTTACGGCACGGCTTTCTTTACGCAGGAAGATCTCGATGCGTGGTTGAAGCAACGTGAAGAGGCTGAGAAACGAGATCATCGTCGTCTTGGCCGCGAGCTCGATCTGTTTTCAATCCAGGAAGAATACGGACAGGGACTGATCTTCTGGCATCCGAAGGGCGGCGCCATTCGCAAGGAGATGGAAGACTACCTGCGCGAGCAGCTTTTGCTTCGCGGTTATGGCCTCGTCTTCACGCCGCACATCGCAAAACGCGAGCTGTGGTTTACGAGCGGGCACGAAATCAACTACGCCGACTCGATGTTTTCGCCGATGGAGTTTGAAGAGCAGGAATTTCGCATTAAGCCGATGAACTGCCCCTTTCACATCGGTATTTACAAGTCTGCGCAACGCTCCTATCGTGACCTGCCACTTCGCTACGCAGAACTGGGTACGGTCTATCGCGCAGAACTCTCGGGTACGCTTCACGGTCTGACGCGGGTCCGCGGCTTTACGCAGGATGATGCGCACATCTTCTGTACTTCGAACATGGTGCGCGCTGAGATCGTGGGTTGTATTGACTTTGCGTTCGACCTGTTCCGAGTCTTTGGTTTTAAGGACATCAAAGTAGAGCTTTCCGTGAGAGGCGAGGACCGCAGCAAGTACATGGGTTCTGACGAGGACTGGGAACGCGCTGAGTCCGCCCTGGTTGATGCTTTGAACAACAGCGGGATTGCGTATCAGCGAGTTGAAGGCGAGGCGGTCTTCTACGGTCCAAAGATCGACATTCGCGTCGAGGATGCGATTGGCCGTACGTGGCAGTTGACGACGGTGCAGTTTGACTTTAATTTGCCGGAGCGTTTTCAACTCGAATACATCGGCGAAGACAACAAACCACACCGCCCAATCATGATCCACCGCGCGTTGTTTGGATCGATGGAACGTTTCTTTGGTGTGTTAATCGAACACTACGCCGGGGCGTTCCCGATGTGGTTGGCGCCGGTTCATATCGCGGTGCTGCCGATCACGGATCGTGTTAATGAATACGCGGACGGGCTGGCGCGCGAGCTTCGCGAAGCCGGGTTCCGTGTCGAGGCAAATCTGCGAAGCGAAAAAATTGGCGCTAAGATACGTGATGCGCAGTTACAGAAAGTGCCGTTTATGCTCGTGCTCGGCGATCGCGAGATGGAGCAGAAGACGGTGGCAGTCCGAGAACGTACCCGGGGCGACATCGGGGTGATGTCGGTGGCTGAGTTCAAGGAGATGGCGCGACGGTTGGTTGAAACGCGCGCGTTGACGAATAACTAGTCGAAGAAAGAATAAGTCCCATAGGACCTATTCTTCAAGGCTCAATTCTTAGGAGGTGCAGCAATAGCTACAGGCTTTCGAGGTCGCGGTCAGCGTCCTGATAACCGGCGTGTGCCGCCGGTTCGCATTAACGAGAGAATTCGCGTGCCTGAAGTACGCGTGATCGGGGATGAAGGAGAACAACTGGGCGTGATGGATGTGCGCGATGCCGTGCGCCGTGCCCGGGAGAAGGGGCTCGATCTCGTCGAGGTCGCTCCTAACGCCGATCCCCCGGTTTGCCGGATCATCGATTTCGGAAAGTATCAGTACGAAGCGAAGAAGAAGGCAAACGAAGCCAAGAAGAAGCAGGTAACGATCACGGTCAAGGAAGTTAAGTTTCGACCGGGAACCGACGATCACGATTACGAGTACCGCATGAAGCATGCTCGTCAGTGGCTAAGTGATGGCGACAAAGTCAAAGCCACGATCTGGTTTCGCGGGCGCGAAATGACCCACCGTGAGCTCGGCGCGCGGATCCTGGAAAAACTGGAGCAGGATCTCGTGGACGTCGGTGAAGTTGAAGCACGACCGAGGATGGAAGGGAACCAGATGTTCATCATCTTCGGACCGAAGAGACATAAGAGTGGCGGTGGC
>Ga0070689_100002339_pt1 | contig 12344 bp, 6 predicted proteins | sample KBSS23HmetaG_FD_64669 | JGI IMG/M metagenome (GOLD analysis project Ga0070689, IMG submission 64669) | Switchgrass rhizosphere microbial communities from Kellogg Biological Station, Michigan, USA - KBS S2-3H metaG | ecosystem: Host-associated > Plants > Roots > Rhizosphere ...
GGTCGCACCTTCACCCGCCCCCGCGGGGCCGCCGGCGCCGGGAAGAGACGCGGGACGCAGCGGGTCGTCGGGCGGCACCACCTTGCCGTCGCGCAGCAGGCGCGCGAGCACGAGCGCGGGGCCGCAGGGCTGCCGGCTCCGCACCTGCCGCCACTCGGCATGCATGACGTCGGGGCGCAGCGCCGCCGTCGGCTCACGCGTCGCGTCCGCGCGCAGCGCGAACAGCCGTTCGTCGACGACCGCGAGCGTCACGACCGCAAACGGCGCAGTCGCGACGCGGCACGTCAGCTGCGCGCCGGGCGCGGCCTGCTCCGGCAGCGTGATGCGCGGCTGCCGCCACGAGTGCCGCACCGGCACCTGCCGCGTCGCGATCGACTGGCCGTCGCCGACCGCGAGGTCGAGCGCGGGCCAGTCGCTGCCAGCGACGAGGACGTGCCAGCGCGCCTCGCCGTCCTCGTCGCAGCGCAGCGTCTCGGCGCGCGCGAACGGGCCGCGGCCAGCGACCGCGAGCAGGCGCGCGTTCGCGTCGGCGTGCACCGTGACGCAGACGTCGTCGTCGACGGCGGCTTCGTCGGCGCACTCGAGCCACGGCCGCTCGCCCCACGCCGCCGTCGCGCGGACGGGCCGCTGCGGCCCGAACTCGAACACGTGCCGCACAGTCGTCCGGTTGCCGTCGATCGCGTCGACCGTGCAGCGGACCGTGACGGTGCCCGCGTCGAGCCGGCGCACGTCGATCGGCAGCCGCGCCGTGCCGTCTGCGCCGGTGCGCAGGTGCCGCTCCTCGTGTTCGCCGCTGGCCCAGACGTCGGCCGCGACCGCGACGTCGGCCGCCGGACCGCCGGACGCCCAGTGCGCGTGCACCGCGACCTCGACGATGCCGTCCGGCGGCGCGCGCTCGACACGCGTCGGCCCGTCGACGCCGATCGTGATCGCGGGCCGCCGGTACCACGCGGCTGCCGTCGGCCGGCACTGTGCTACGGCCTGCCACTCGTGCGCCTCGTCGGCACGCGCCGACAGCGCCAGGGTGACTTCGCCGACGTATGTCTCCGGCAACGCGCACTCGAACGCGAAGGTGCCGTGCGCGTCGGTGCGGCCGTCGATCCGGCGCTCGTGGGGCGTCTTCGGCAGCACGCACAGCTGCACCGCGCAGCCGGCCGCTACGCTGGTGTCGACGGTCGCCGCGAGCCCCTCGCCGGTCCGCACGACGTGCCGCAGCAGCGCGCGGCCGCGCACGGTCTCCCCGGGCCGGTGCAGCGGCTGGTCGACCATCACGTGGGCCGTGAACTCGCCGGCGGGGGCGCTGCCCCAGTGCCGCAGTTCCGACCAGTCGAGCGTGCACGGCTCACCGTCGGCCACGAGCAGGAGCCGCACTGGCGCGCTGTGCGCGCGCGTCGGCGCCGGCACCAGCCCGGCGCACGCGCCATCGAACGCGACGCGGCCGACTTCGCGTTCGCCGTCGAGCGCGACCGCGGTGCCCGCCGAGGGATCCGGGTGCGGATCGAGCCGGCCGCCGCCGAACGCGATCCAGTCGTCGTCGCCGAACCCGATCGCCCACAGGTCGCTGACCTCGACGGCCTGCAGCGCGCGCCACGGCGTGCTCGTCGACGCGAGTTCGAGCAGCCACTGGCCCGCCGGCAGCGGCGGCAGCACGGCCGGCGTGTTGGTCATCGGTAGCAGGTGCACGAACTCGGCGTCGCGTTCGAGCAGATCCTGGTCGAGCTGCGGCGGCGCGTCGCCGGCGCGCCGCACGCGCAGCACGAGGTCTTCCGCCAGCGGCCGCGGCACGGGCAGCGGCGTCGCCGGCAGCACGCGCAGCCCGTCGCGGTCGTCGAACGTCAGCGCACACAGATGCAGCAGCCGGCGCGCCTCGGCGCGGGCGGTCGGATCGCCGCCGGCACCGCTGCGCTGCGACAGCAGCGCCTGCAGCTCGACGACGACTTCGCCGAGCGCGCGGCGGTCGACCTCGGGTCCGCGCCAACCGCCGGGCAGCTCGTCGTGCAGCTCCTCGCACAGCTCGGCCAGATCGGGCACCAGCTGGCGGCGCTGCTGCAGCAGCAGCACGGCCGCGGCGCACGCGCGCAGCGTCGCGTCGGCAGCCGGCGCGTTCGGGAACGCGCGCGCTACCGCGAGCAGCGCGGCCGGGCGCTGCGGCAGCGGCAGCAGCGCCGCCTGCAGCCGCGCGCGCGTCGCGTCGTCGGTTACCGCGGCGGCAGCGCGCGCGGCGCCGGCGTCGTCGTTCGCGAGCAATCGATCGGCGACCTGATCGAGGTGCGGTTGCTGAACCGGTGTTTGCGCCGCCGCGCAGGCGGCCGCGCAGAGCAACGAGAGGGCGCGGAGCATCGGGGCCACCGCCAAGGCAAGGCGTGTGCCCGCACGCCGATGCACCGGCAATTCTCGTCCAATCAGCGATCGCGAGCGTGTCTGCTACGTCACCGAAACAACTGCGGCGAATTGTGCCGCGCGCCGGGTCACCAGCCGCGCCGGCCGCGCAGCGACGTGATGTGCGCGACGTGGTGGCGGCCGTGCCAGGCGTAGAGCGCGACGAGATCGTCGAGCGTCATCGCGCCGCGCTCCTGGTGCACGCCGGTGCGCGCGAACGCTGCCTCGGGCAGCGCGCGCAGGAACGCGACCCAGCGCGCGTGCAGCGCGTCGATCAGCAGCAGCGAGCCGCCGATGGCGCCCTGAGCGTCGGCGAGCGCGGCCCACGCGTTCTCGTCGTAGGCCTTGAGCGGCGGCGCGGTCTCGGTGGCGATCAGCTTGTGGCGCACGTAGGCGTTGAGGTGGCTGTCGGCGATGTGATGCACGACCTGGCGCACGGTCCAGCCGCCGTCGCGGTACGGCGTGTCGAGTTCCGACGGGCCGAGTCCGCGCACGGCCTCGTGCAGCTGGAACGGCAGCGCGCCGATCTGCGCGATCGCGGCGGCGCGCGCGGCGGCGTCGAAGCGCGCCGGCAGCTGCGCGTCGCCGATCGGGTAGCGGACGTCGACGGCAGTGCCGGTCACGACGATTCCTCCGGTCGCTCGACCTCGACGATCACGGCGCCCTGTTCGACGGAGTCGCCGGCGGCCGCGGCGACCGTGCGCACGACGCCGTCGATGCCGGCCAGCAGCTTGTGTTCCATCTTCATCGCCGACAGCACGGCGAGCGTCTGGTCGGCGGTGACGCGGTCCCCGACTTCGCAGAGCACCTTGAGCACGGTGCCGGTCATCGGCGCGCGCACGGTGCCATCGCCGCCGCCGGCGCCGCCGCGCGCGCGCGGGCCGGTCTCGGGCTCCTGCAGCGTGTAGGTGCGGCCCGAGACGCGCACCATGAACGACCTGCCGGTGGGCACGCCGAACGCGACGCACGCGGGTTCGGCCTCGGCGCCGACCGGCACGATGCGCACGCCGCCGTTGCCGAGCGAGGCGACGCGGAACTCGTGCGTGCTGGGGCCGACGCGCACGCGCCAGTGATCGCCGCCGACGCGTTCGGCCGCGATCTCGACCGGCGCGCCGTCGCGCAGGTAGGTCCGTCGGGTGCTGCTCACTTCTCACCTCCGCTGCTGTTGCCGAACAGGCGCAGTCCCGCGAGGTCGCGCCAGACCGCGGTCGAACGCGGCGCCGCGCCGCCGGCACCGTCGCCGCCAACCGGTCCCGTGCCCGCCGCGGTGGCCGCGCGCGGCGACATCGCCTGGCACAGCACGGCGGCCGCGAGCACGAGGTCGTCGGGCGGCACGTCGGTGCCGCGGCCGAGCCCCGGCTTGCGCTGCAGGAAGTCGGTGCGCAGGCGGCCCTGGCGGAAGTCCGGGTCGTCGACGAGCCGGCGCAGGAAGTCGACGTTGGTCGGGATGCCGAGGTAGACGGCGGCGCGCAGCGCCTGCGTCATGCGTTCGCACGCGGTCGCGCGGTCGGGTGCGTGCACGATCAGCTTCGCGAGCAGCGAGTCGTAGTGCACCGGCACTTCCCAGCCCGAATAGACGCCCGAGTCGACGCGGATGCCGGGACCCTCGGGTTCACGCACGAGGCGCAACTGCCCCGCGGCCGGCAGGAAGCCCTGCTCGGGCGCCTCGGCGCAGATGCGCACCTCCATCGCGTGGCCGCGCGGCCGCAGGTCGAGGCCGCGCAGCAGATCGCTGAGCTTCTCGCCGGCCGCGACGCGCACCTGCAGGTGCACGAGGTCGACGCCGGTGACCAGCTCGGTCACCGGGTGCTCGACCTGCAGGCGCGTGTTGACCTCGAGGAAGTAGAAGGTGCCGCGCTCGTCGAGCAGGAACTCGGCGGTGCCCGCGTTGTCGTAGCCGACGGCCTTGGCGAGCTTGATCGCGGCCTCGCCCATGCGCCGGCGCAGCGTCTCGTCGACGGCCGGCGACGGCGACTCCTCGAGCACCTTCTGGTGGCGGCGCTGCACCGAGCACTCGCGTTCGTGCAGCGACACGACGTCGCCGTGCTTGTCGCCGATCAACTGGATCTCGACGTGGCGCGCCGGGAACACCGCCTTCTCGACGATCATGCGGTCGTCGCCGAACGCGGCCTTCGCCTCGCGCCGGCTCGCCGCAATCGCCTCGGCGAGCTCGCCGTCGCGTTCGACCAGCCGCATGCCGCGGCCGCCGCCGCCGGCGCTGGCCTTGACCATCACCGGCAGCCCGATGCGCCGCGCGGCAGCCGCCAGCGCCGCGTCGCCGTCGTCCTGCTCGGTGCCGGGCACCACCGCCACGCCGGCTTTGATCGCCTCCTCGCGCGCGGCCTTCTTGCTGCCGAGCCGGTCCATCGCGTCGGGCTTCGGCCCGAGGAACGTCATGCCCGCGGCGCGCACCGCGCGCGCGAACGCGGCGTTCTCGCTCAGGAAGCCGTAGCCGGGGTGGATCGCCTGCGCGTCGAGCGCCTTCGCGGCGGCCAGGATCTTGCCGACGTCGAGGTAGCTCTCCTGTGCCGTGTTGCCGCCGAGCGGGAACGCGTGGTCCGCCGCGAGCACGTGCGCGCTGCGCCGGTCGACCTCGCTGTGCACCGCGATCGACTCGATGCCGAGTTCGCGCAGCGCGCGGCAGATGCGCACCGCGATCTCGCCGCGGTTCGCGATCAGGACGCGCCGGAAGGGCGGGGACTTGCTCATCGCAGGCCCGACGCTACCGCGCCGCGGCCGAGCGGGAAGGGGGATTCCGCTACAGTGTGCCCGCTACAGTGTGCCCGCTAAAGTGCGGCGATGCCCCTCTGGCTGCCGCTCGCCGCCGCGAGCACGTTCGTGCTGCTGGGACTCGGCGTGCGCAGCGCTGTGCAGCGGGTGCGGCACGGCACGTTCGGCATCGTACTGTTCGCTGGCGACGGCAAGCAGCATGCGCGCGACGCCGGGCTGCTGCTGCTGTTGGCGAGCCTGTTCGGCCAGGCGGTCGCGGTCCTGGCCCTCGGCCGCCGGCCCGAGGAACTCGTCGTCGCGCTGCCCGGCGTCGCGTGCTGGCCACGCACCGGCGCGCTGCTCGCGGCGGTCGGCACGGCGCTGCTGTTCGCATCGCAGCTGCAGCTCGGCGGAAGCTGGCGCATCGGCATCGACGAAGGCGCGCGGCCGGGGCTCGTCGATCACGGCTTCTACCGCCACTGCCGCAATCCGATCTTCAGCGGGATGCTGCTGTTCCTGTGCGGCTATCTGCTGCTGATGCCGACGTGGCTGTCGCTGCTGCAGCTCGTGCTCGCGGCGATCGGCATCCACCTGCAGGTGCGCGCCGAGGAAGCGTGGCTGCTGCGCACGTACGGCGATGCGTGGCGCACCTACGCGGCGCGCGTCGGCCGCTTCGTGCCGGGGCTCGGCCGGTTGCGGCGCTGACGCGCTCGCATTGCGGCAGACTCCCCGTTGCGGCAGAGCGAGCCCGACGCGCCAGCGCGGCGGGCACGGGCGAAGTAAGCTACCCCGCGCCATGCCTTCGAACGCTCGCCTGGTGCCGCTCCGTGGCATCGCAGTCCTGGGTCCGTTCGCGCTCGCGCTGCCCGCGCAAGTGCCACCGCGCCTCGTCGAACTGCACCGCATGCTGCCGACGAGTGCCGTCGTGCGGCAGGCGGCCCTCGGCGACGTCGACGGCGACGGCGCGCGCGACATCGTGCTGATCGGCGGCACGCGCAACAGCGTCTGGCGCAGCGCCGGCGGCGGACGGTTCGAGGTGGTATCGAACGCGCTGCCGTCCGGGCCGGCGATCGTCGACAGCACGGTGCTCGCCGATCTCGACGGCGACGGCGACCTCGACCTCGCTGCCGCGATCCCCGCGACTTGCAACAGCAACGGCCCAGGCTGCAGCGGCGGCAGCGAGGCCGTGCTGTGGAACGACGGCACCGGCCATTTCGTCGCACCCGGCCCGGTGCTGCCCGCCGACCCGCAGGCGATCGCGCGCGCAGTCGCCGCCGGCGACATCGATGGCGACGGCGACGTCGACCTCGTGTTCGGCTGTGCGCCGCACGTCTGGAGCGTCCAGAACTACCCGTTCCCGCCCACCTTCACCGTCGAGCGCGGCGAGAACCTGCTGTTCCTGAACAACGGCAGCGGCGGCTTCAATGCCGCCAACAGCCGGCTCGGCACCGACCGCGACACCACGAACGCCGTGCTGCTGGTCGACTTCGACGGCGACGGCGACCTCGACCTGTTCGCGGCCAATGCGGCGACGCCGTCGGTCGCGGGCAGCGCGCAGGACGCCTACTACCGCAACGACGGCCTCGGCAACTTCACGCGCAACGCGGCCGCGCTGCCGGCCGACAACGACGACGCGCAGGGAGCGCTGGCGCTCGACATCGACAACGACGGCGACCGCGACGTGCTGCTGCGCACGGCACAGGGCCTCCGCCTGCTGCGCAACAACGGCGCGGGCGTGTTCGCCGACGCGAGCAGCAACGTCACGGCGCCGGCCGGCACGATCGACCAGATCTTCGCCGGCGACTTCGACGGCAACGGCGATGTCGACATCGGCCTGCGCAGCGGCGCAACGATCCGCCAGCTGCGCAACGACGGCACCGGCACGTTCGCGCACCTGCCCGCGGCCGACCGCACTGGCGACGGCGGCATCGTGCTGGGCACCGACTTCGACGCCGATGGCGACTTCGACGTGGCACAGCTGCTCGGCGACTACTGGGACCACACGCTGTGGCTCGGCGACGGGGCCGGCGCGTGGACGCGGGTTCCCGCCGAGATGCCGCCGAACCTGACCAACCAGTTCGCGCCTGTCGCGGTCGACATCGACAACGACGGCGACCTCGACGTCGTCGCGTGCGCGGAGCTGGCCGCGAACGCCGTCTACCGCAACGACGGCAGCGGCCGTTTCGCGCTGGCGCCGTACGGCGACTTCACGACCGACGCCGACGCGAGCGAGGGTCTCGCCGCGGGCGACCTCGACGGCGACGGCTTCGTGGACGTCGTGGTGGCCAACGCGCTGCTGCTCGGCTCGGCGCCCTCGCGCATCTACCACAACGACGGCGCGGGTCGGCTCGATCGCGTGCCGACGCCGCCGGCCGACGCGCTGTGCGTGGCGCTCGGCGACCTCGACCGCGACGGCGATCTCGACATCTACTTCGGCTGCATCGGCGTCGACGTCGTGCTGCGCAACATGGGCAACATGACGTTCGTGCCAATCGTCGGTGCGGTCACCGACAACCTGCCGACGAAGTCGGTCGCGCTCGGCGACGTCGACTTCGACGGCGACCTCGATGCGGTGCTCGTCGGCTGGTCCGGCACGCCGCAGCGCGTGCTGCTCAACAACGGCAACGGCGTGTTCACGGCGCTGCCGGGGGCACTGCCGAACCACCTCGACGACAGCCAGCACGTGCTGCTCGCCGACATCGACCGCGACGCCGACCTCGACATCATCGTCGCCAACGACGGCGGCGCGACGCCGCAGCAGAACCGCTGCTACCGCAACAACGGCTTCGGCGTGTTCAGCGAGAGCGGCCTGGACCTGCCGCCCGGCAACGGCCGCACGATCTCGCTGACGGCCGCGGACTTCGACGGCGACGGCGACCTCGACCTGATCGAGACGCAGTTCGTCAGCCCGGTGCCGACGCGCCTGCTCGAGAACGACGGGCTCGGCCACTTCACGGTCGTCGGCAACGGGCTGCCCGAGGTGCGCGCCGTCGCGCACGAGTTCGCGGCCGCCGACTTCGATCGCGACGGCGACCTCGACGCGTTCCTCGTCGCGCAGGGCCCGCCGAACATGTACTGGAACCTGCGCCACCAGCTCGCCTGGCGCGACCTGCCGCGCATCGGGCGGCCGCTGACGATCGACCTGTTCGGCACGCCGGGCGAACCGTACGCATTCGCGGCCTCGCCGACGCGGCTCGAGCTGCCGGTGCCGCCTTACGGAATGCTGCAGATCGACGTCGGCAACCTGCTGGTCTTCGAGTTCGGCGTGCTCGGCGCGCAAGGGCGCACCGATCGCACCTATCAGGTCCCCGCCATTCCGGCGTTCGTCGGCGCGAACGTCTACTGGCAGGCCCTCACCGGCGTCGCACCGGTGCTCGGCAATCTCGAGATCACGACGCTGCGCGCCAACTGAGCCGGCGGGCGGTGGGAACGCGGGCCGCGTTGCGGCAAGCTTCCAGCACCTTGCCGAGCTTCCTCGATCTGGGGCTCCTCGAGCCGATCTGCCGCACGCTGGACCTGTTCCCGCGGCCGACGCTGATCCAGCAGCACGTGATCCCGCCGCTGCTCGACGGCACGGACGTGCTCGCGATCGCGCCCGTCGGCGCCGGCAAGACCGCTGCGTACCTGCTGCCGCTGATCCACCGGCTCGCCGATCCCGCGGTGACCGCGAGCCAGCGCGAGCCGCGCGCGATCGTGCTGACGGCGGCGCGCGACCGCGCCGAGGCGATCGGCCGCGCGCTCGGCGTGTTCGCGCGCTTCGTGCTCGTGCGCCACGTCGCGGCTGCCGACAGCGGCAGCTGGAACAAGCAGTCGAAGGAACTGCGCGGCGGCGTCGAGGTCGTCGTCACGACGCCGCGGCAGCTGATCCAGCTGATCCGTGAACACGCGCTGGTGATGCGCGCGCTCGAGATCATCGTGCTCGACGACGTCGACCTCATGATCGACCACGGCATGAGCCAGGACCTCGAGCGCATCGAGAACGAACTGCCGGACAACCGCCAGACGGCGTTCTTCGTCGAGATCGCCGACGAGATGGTGCGCAACTACGCGCGCACGTGGCTCCAGGACCCGGTCGAGATCGACGCGGGCACGTTGCGCGGCGGCGACCGCGAACCGGTCCGCGTCGAACTGCCCCATTGGCTCGACGAAGAGGGCAGCAAGCAGGACGGCAAGCAGGACGGCAAGCAGAAGGTCGAGCTGCCCGACTGGCTCGGCGCAGACGAGCCGGGCAGACCTGGCGCCAAGGCCGGCAAGGCGAAGGCGAAGACCAAGCCGAAGCAGCCGGCTGCGGCGCCGCCGCCCGAAGACGCGCCCCCCGACCCGGAGACCGACGCCATCCTGCAGGACCTCGACGCCGCGGACATGCCGCCGCCGGCTGCCAAGACGCCGGCCAGGGTCCCTGCGAAAGGTGCCCCCGCCAAAGCCCCCGCCAAAGCCCCCGCCAAAGCCCCAGCGAAGGCAGCCGCCAAGGGACCAGCCAAGGCACCGGCCAGGGCGCCGGCCAAGGGCAAACGCGCGCCGCCCAAGAAGAAGGGCTGAAGAGGTCCCTGCACCTGCGCGCTGGCCGCGGGGCAGCCCGGCTGCCAGCATGCGCGCCATGCGCCGTCCTGCCGTGCCGACGTTCGCGTTCGCCAGCCTGCTCGTCGCAGCGGTTGGTGCCGCCGCGGGCTGCTCGGCGTCACGCCGCGCGCAGCAGCAGGAACTCGAGCGCCTGCTCGGGCCGGTCGGCCGGCGCGACGACGGCACGGCGCGCACGCCCGTCAACCAGACGCTGACGCCGCACGGCACGACGATCGAACTGCCGGGGCTGCGGCCGGTGGTTCTCGCGCAGTCGGCCGACGGCTCGCGGCTCTACGTCGCGGGCAAGACCAGCGAACTGCTGGTGCTGGCCGCCGACGACGGCGCCGTGCTGCAGCGCGTGCCGCTGCCGAGCGACGTGCAGCGCACGCCGCCGGCCTTGCCGAGCGAGCGCAACCTGCAGCCCGACGAGGAGGGCCAGGCCAGCTACACGGGTCTGTGCGTGGCGCCCGACGGTCGCCGCATCTGGCTCGCCAATTCGCGCGGCTCGATCAAGGTGTTCGACGTCGCCGCCGACGGCACCGTCGCGGGCTCGCATTCGCTGCCGCTGCCGCCGGCCAACGCGCCGCGGCGCGTTGCCGAGGTACCGAGCGGCTTGTGCCTGTCGGCCGACGGCACCGGCTTGTTCGTCTGCGGCAACCTCGGCAACCGCCTGCTCGAACTCGACGCCGGCACCGGTGCGGTGCGCCGCAGCGTCGCCGTCGGTACAGCACCGTACGACGTGCGGCGCGCCGGCGGGTTGCTGTTCGTCAGCAACTGGGGCGGCCCCCGGCCGGGGCCCGGCGACCTCGTCGGCCCCGCGGGCCGCGGCACGACCGTGCGCGTCGATCCGGTGCGCCACATCGCCAGCGAAGGCTCGGTCAGCGTCGTCGACCTGCAGTCGTTCACGGTGCGGACCGAGACGCGCGCTGGACTGCACAGCTCGGCGCTCGCAGTCGCGCCCGACGGCCGCTTCGTCGTCTGCGCCAACGCCGGCAGCGACACGCTGACGGTGCTCGATGCGGGCACTGGTGCGCTGGTCGAGACGATCTGGGCGCGCAGCAGTCCCGCCGACCTGCTGTCCGCGACGCCGAATGCCCTCTGCTTCGCGCCCGACGGCAGCACGCTGTACGCCGCGAACGGCACGCAGAACGCGGTCGGCGTGTTCGCATTCGACCCCGACGACCGCGGCGACAGCCGGCTCGTCGGCCAGATCCCGGTCGGCTGGTTCCCCGGCGCGCTGCTGTACGACCGCGGCCGCGACCGCCTCGTCGTCGCGAACCTGAAGGGTCTCGGCCAGGGCCGGCCGCGCGCGGACAGCAGTGCGGTCGACTTCAATTCGAGGCGCTACCAGGGCTCGCTGTCGCTCGTGCCGCTGCCGGGCCGCGACGAACTCGAGGTGCTGTCCGCTGCCGTCGCGACCAACCAGCGCCGCGCCGCGATCGAGCAGACGCTGCTGCCGCCGCGGCCGGGGCAGCCGCCGCGCGTGATCCCCGAGCGCATCGGCGAGCCGAGCTGCATCCGGCACGTCGTCTACGTCATCAAGGAGAACCGCACCTACGACCAGGTGCTCGGCGACCTCGCCGCGGGCAACGGCGATGCGGCGCTGTGCATCTTCGGCGAGCGCGTGACGCCGAACCAGCACGCACTCGCGCGCGAGTTCGTGCTGCTCGACAACACCTACTGCTCGGGCATCCTGAGCGCCGACGGCCACCAGTGGAGCACGGCCGCGTTCGCGACCGACTACCTCGAGAAGAGCTTCGCCGGTTTCCCGCGCAGTTACCCCGACGGCATGGGCGAGGACGAGAGCGACGCCTTGTCGTACTCGCCGGCCGGCTTCCTGTGGGACCACGCGCTCGCGGCCGGCATCACGCTGCGCAACTACGGCGAGTTCTGCGCACCCGACGTGCGCTGGCGCGATCCGGCGCGGCAGGGCGAACCCGGCGTCGACGCGTGCTGGCGCAGCTGGCGCGGCATCGACGACGCGGTGGTGTTCGGCTGCACGCCGATGATCCCGAGCCTGCTGCCCTGTTCGTCGCGCGATTACGTCGGCTGGAACATGGCGGTCCCCGACCAGTACCGCGCCGACTGCTTCCTGCGCGAGCTGGCGCAGTACGAGCAGCGCGGCGAGTTCCCGCAGCTCGTGCTGATCTGTCTGCCCAACGACCACACCAGCGGCACCGGCGCGGGCCGCCCGACGCCGGCGGCGTGCGCCGCCGACAACGACCTCGCGTTCGGGCGCATCGTCGAGGCGCTCAGCCGTTCGCGGTTCTGGCCGCAGATGGTCGTGCTCGGCATCGAGGACGATCCACAGGACGGCTGGGACCACGTCAGCGGCTATCGCACGACGGCGTACGTCGCGAGCCCGTACGCGCGCCGCGGTGCCACCGTGTCGACGCAGTACAACACGACCAGCATCGTGCGCACGATCGAGCAGATCCTCGGCCTGCCGCCGATGAACGTGTTCGACGCCAGCGCGACGCCGCTGTTCGACTGCTTCACGGCGACGCCCGACTTCACGCCGTTCCGCAGCCGTACGAACAACGTCGCGCTGGACGACCGCAACCCGGCGGCGGCCGCGATCGCCGACCCGCAGCTGCGCGCCGACGCCGAAGCGTCGCTGGCGATGAACCTGCGCGAGGTCGACCGCGCGCCCGAGGACCTGTTGAACCGGATCCTCTGGCGCGCGATGCGCGGCA
>Ga0070689_100002342_pt1 | contig 12341 bp, 10 predicted proteins | sample KBSS23HmetaG_FD_64669 | JGI IMG/M metagenome (GOLD analysis project Ga0070689, IMG submission 64669) | Switchgrass rhizosphere microbial communities from Kellogg Biological Station, Michigan, USA - KBS S2-3H metaG | ecosystem: Host-associated > Plants > Roots > Rhizosphere ...
ATGACTTTAGTATTGATGCCGCAGTGATGGCGTTCCTGCCAAACTGCAGGAGCACCGGCCGACTACCTTCACGAAATCAATTTGCCAAAGCATTGAGTGTAACTCCTAAAGCTTGGAGAGATTACGTTCAAGAGCATCGCAGTGCCGACGATGAGTTAATAGTCAGGGAGTGGTTGGAAGCGTTCGACAAACGTTATCCCGAGTAAACGGCCAGCCCCACTTCCCGAAAAGCCACCTGGAGTTTCGCCTAGTACAACTCGCCCAATATTTGATGACAAGCGATCTTTCATACTCAACATCGATTCCGCAGTGAACGGTGTCCGCATGGAGACCTGGGCAAACCTGATGAACCAATACGTGTCGCGAACCGAAAGTGGGTTTGTCGGGAGACATCAACTAGTTGCACTGCACATAGGAATGGCCTCTTACGCGCAACGATTGTGGACCAGAATCCGTGGTACTTTAGAATTGTCGTTGAAGAATTGTGATCGCGGGATTTTGCCAATCACCCTACCTAAATGCTCTTGATGATCGTCTCCCCATTTTCCCAACGCCGCAATAACCGGTAGCACACTCTGCCCTCGCCGCAATTTCTTGATCGACTGCTGCTAATGCGAGAATAGAGTCCAATTATGGCAAAACCTGTACTGTTCACGATCGATGACGATCGAGAAGTTTCGCGTGCAATCGAACGCGATCTGCGACGCAACTATGCAAGTAACTATCGCGTGCTGCGGGCCGAATCAGGGTCGGCGGCTTTGGAGATTGTTCGGGAATTGAAGGTCAGGAGTAACACCGTTGCACTCTTCCTCGTTGACCAAAGAATGCCTGGCTTATCTGGTGTCGAGTTTTTGGAGCAAGCCATCAAACTTTATCCCGAAGCCAAGCGAGTGCTGTTAACAGCTTATGCGGACACTGACGCAGCCATCGCCGCAATCAACGAAGCAGGCGTCAATCACTATCTATTAAAGCCCTGGGATCCGCCTGAAGAGAATCTTTATCCAGTGCTGGACGAGTTGCTTGAGGATTGGCAAGCGGAGTTTCCACCTCAGTTTGAAGGCATTCGAGTCTTAGGGAATCGCTGGTCTCCTGCTTCGCACAACATAAAAGACTTTCTGGCTCGCAATCATGTCCCATATCAATGGCTCGACATAGAGACTGCCGAGTCTGACGTCGACGTGAGGAGTGTAGTGGACCTGCTAGAGGAGCAAGACAAAAAAGACTTGCCGCTCGTGATCTTTCCTAACGGCTTGCGGTTGCATCAGCCCACCACAGGAGAACTTGCCGAACATGCCGGTCTCAAAACGAGGGCCGCAGAAACATTTTATGATCTCGCGATTGTAGGTGGCGGACCCGCGGGGCTCGCGGCCGCAGTGTACGGAGCCAGCGAGGGTTTAAGAACGGTCATGATCGAACGTGAGGCTCCAGGTGGACAAGCAGGCATGTCCAGTCGCATTGAGAACTACCTTGGATTTCCGAGCGGACTCAGTGGTGGTGACCTGGCGCGACGCGCGGTCGTTCAGGCGCGCAGGTTCGGAGTTGAGATCCTTTCGGCTGAAGCTACCGCCATTCGCCTCGATGGTCCCTACCGCTTGCTAACACTTGCAGACGGATCGGAACTCAGTTGTCACGCTTTGTTGGTTGCGACCGGTGTGCAGTGGCGCAAACTGGACGCTCCAGGCGTGGAGCGTCTGACCGGCGCAGGAATCTACTACGGCGCTGCGATGACTGAAGCCCTGTCGACGAGAAACGAGGACGTGTTCATTGTTGGAGGCGCGAACAGCGCGGGCCAGGCTGCCATGTACTTCTCGAAGTACGCGCGTCGAGTAGTAATGCTGGTGCGGGGCGCTTCGCTCGCGGCGTCAATGTCTCAGTACCTAATCAACCAACTGAAGCAAACTAAAAATGTGCAAATCGAATTCCACTCGTCGGTTGTGGAGGCGCACGGTGAAGATCATCTCGAAGCAATTTCCGTCCACTGCACCTCAAGCAACGAAGTAAACAAAGTAGCTGCCAACTCGCTGTTCATAATGATCGGAGCGGCTCCAAACACCAAGTGGCTGGCGGATATCGTAGAACGCGATGAGCGCGGCTTTATTCTTTCCGGCCCCGACTTGATGCGGGAAGGGAAGCGGCCCCAAGGATGGCCTGCCGATCGAGATCCCGGGCTTTTGGAAACAAACGTGCCGGGCATCTTTGTAGTTGGTGACGTCCGACATGGCTCGGTCAAGCGAGTCGCTTCAGGTGTTGGCGAAGGCTCCGTTGCGATTTCATTCGTACATCAATATCTGAGTAAGGTGGTTTGACGATGGGCGAGACAAAAATAGAAGGTGTGGGTGTGCCAGTGCCAGTGTCAGGCGTCGTTGAGTCAGTTATCACAACAAGTACTTCACCCGCCGACACCGTTGAGGCACTTCGACGTGTCCACGTGTTTGCTGATCTCCCTGATGATCAATTGGAGTGGTTTGCGGAAAATGTGCGGGACGAGCGATTTGCGGCCGGCGACATTCTGTTCCGCAAAGGAGACCCGCCTGATTGGATGGCCGTCTTCCTTGAAGGAGAAATGCATGCTTATCGCGACGATAACGCTCACGACGGGTATGTATATATTTCGAGAGCCGGTGATCCGGCGAGCGAAGTAACTGGGGTGCTGCCTTTCTCGCGTATGACACAGTTCACTGTTACCGGTCGGGCTGCTACGCCAAGTCGCATACTTCGCTTTCCGGTTAGTTTGTTTCCTGAGCTGCTGCAACGAATGCCGATTCTCGCCAAACGTCTTGTCGGCATCATGAGTGATCGTGTGCGTGAGATGACCACCGCTGATCAGCAACAGGACAAGCTGATGGCTCTGGGTAAACTTTCGGCTGGACTCGCTCACGAGTTGAACAACCCGGCAGCCGCGGCAACTCGCGCGGCGAACGATCTTATCGTTACCCTGGCGGAGTTGCGTCGAGCAGACTTACGGCTCTGTCGCCATGACCTTACTGAAGAACAAGAGAATGCGATACGTGACTTCGAAGAGGTCGCGCTCGAACACACTGCAACAAACGAGCATTTGAATTCGCTGGAGCAAAGCGACAGGGAAGATCTAGTCACTTCATGGCTTGAGGACCAGGGCGTCGCCGACCCATGGAAACTTTCAGCCAACCTAGTTGAGGCCGGGATTGATGCGGCGAGCCTGCAGCGAATTTCAGATGTTCTCAGGAAAGATGCATTTGACGATGTGCTTGCACGAGTCAATGCACAACTCGCTGCGGCGAAACTCGCTGGTGAAATCAAGGCCGGCACTGCTCGCATCTCCGAACTTGTGGGCGCGATTAAAGAATACAGTTACATGGACCAGGCGTCGGTTCAGGAAGTCGACCTGCATAAGGGGTTGGAAAGTACACTTCTCATCCTGAAGTACAAATTGAAAAGGAAGAATATCGAGGTGACGCGCGACTACGCCGACACGTTGCCGCACATCAAGGCATACGGGAGCGAGCTCAATCAGGTTTGGACTAATTTGATCGTTAATGCAGTAGACGCCATGCCCGAAGGTGGGAAGTTGAAAGTTCGTACGAAAAGCGAGCCGACTGATATTCTGGTGGAAATCAGAGATAACGGCTCAGGTATACCCGCAGATTTGAGGTCGCGCATTTTCGAGCCGTTTTTTACTACGAAGCCTGTCGGCGAAGGAACTGGGCTGGGGTTGGACACGGTCGCCCGCATCGTGCGAAAACACCGAGGCAATATCCGTTTTGAATCGAAACCTGGCGATACCTGTTTTCAAGTGCGTCTACCTCTTGAATGGTCCTCATAAAACAACGTTGCTCGAAGGCGCAGCGGAATCACCGATCATTAGTTCCGCGTACGCATGATGGCGCAGCTGAAATTAGCGCAAGGAGTGTTGGACGGACCGCCTAAAAGACCGCTCTTTTACGAATGATGGGCGTTAGTTCGCGTATCTGCTCGCCGCTGGCTGCGGCAACATAGTCGGCGGCGCGGTTGCGCGATTGATGTTCGATTCGGTTGAGTGAGGAAGGATGGCCAGGGCTTCTCATTTTATTCTTAAAGTTTCATACGTTTCATCAAATCAATAAAACGCGGTTCGTTTCGGAGATTGTTCCATTTCGGTTCGACTTTGAGAAACGTCATTTTGGGGTCGCGCTGTTCGAAGGCTTTTTCCAACCATCCAAGCGCGTCATCGCGCATCTCCAAGGCGTTGCAAATTAACGCGATGTTATAAGGCGGAACGTATTTCGTCGCGGATAAGTCTAAAAGTTCTTTCAGCGCCGCTCGCGCCTCATCGCGTTTGCCCGATTTTGCCAGCGCATACGTGCCGAACGGGATATCATTTCTGCCGGAGAGTTCATATTCTTTGCGTGATTCAGCGATCGCTTCGGCGAACATTCCTTTTTCGATATACGCGCTAGCAGCAAAAAGATGCGACATCGGGAATTTCGGTTCCAGTTCTGATGTTTTCTGCAACTGAATTAATGCTTCATCAGCGCGTCCGGCGTGCAACAGATACTGTCCTTCGAGCGCGCTTATTCCCAGATCGACTGGGTTAAGTTCGCGGGCAAGTTTCGCTTGGGCGAGAGCTTCCGCGTGTCGCCCGGTGTTGGATAATACGATCGCGTAATATCCATGGGAATCAGCGCTGTTAGGATTAATTTCCAGGGCCCTGAGACACTCTTTTTCGGCGGCAGGCCAATCCCAGTCAGACCAAAATAATCCCATACAGCGCGAGGCATGAGCTTCGCCAAGCGTATCATCAATTTCGAGCGCCTTTTGCTCTGCGGCCCTCGCTTTAGGAAAAGCTTCGGCGGTGGGCATTTCGCCGAAGATGCCAAGTACGCCGTATGCCTGCGAGAGTCCGAGGTAGGCGCGGGCGCATCCCGGATCAATTTCAATCGCTTGTTGGAAATAGGAAATACTATTTCGGGTGTCCGGCGGAGTTCCTTTGGCCAGGTGGTAACGTCCTTTCATGTAAAGCTGATAAGCCTCGACATTTTCCGTCGGATGCTTTTTCTCATTCCCTCCGAGCCGGATCTTCAAAGCCGCCGCGACTTTTTCCGCGATCACATCCTGCACTGCAAAGATATCGGTAAACTTTTCGTCAAACTGCGCCGCCCACAATTGCTTACCGTCACTGCTGCGTAGGAGTTTTGCCGAGATTCTGATCCGGTCGCCCCAATTTTGAATCGTTCCATCCAAAACCGATTCAACGGATAGCTCGCGCGCCGCCGTCAAAGAATCCTGTTCGACTGAGTTATATCGGCGAATCGCGCTCAAAGGGCGCACAACGATCTCTTCGCCGCCGGAGAGTTTTGAAATCAAAGCGTCCGCCAACCCAAATTCCAGAGCTTCGTTGCGGTTTTCCAAAACGAGCGGCTTGAACGGCAAAACAGCGATGGTCCTTATCGGCGTATCAATCGATTTGTCCTTTGACTTCCGTAGATAAAATCCGGATGCGCCAAGTGCAAAAATACTCAAAACCGCAAAACCGGCAAGCCATTTGCGTTTTTGTACTTTCCGATTTTGGATTGGATTCTTGACATCGACGTCTTGCGCAGCATCGTTTGTGATTTGATCTTCGGTTTTCCCTGCTTCAACAGGTCCAAAACTCAAAATTGTTCTGACTTCGGGAACGAAACGATAACCATGTCCCGCAACAGTAACGATGAAGCGCTGTTCGCCGGGCTTTTCGCCAAAAACTCTCCGCAGGATTGAGATGTTTTGATTGAGATTATTTTCCTCGACAACAGAGTCAGTCCATATTTCGCGCATCAACTCGTCTTTTTCAATCACCTTCCGGTTGTGCCGAACAAGATAAAGAAGTGTATCGAAGACTTTCGGCGTCAGCGGAATTTGCTCGCCGCCACCTTTTGTCAGCGAGCGCTTAGCAACGTCAACGCGAAACTGGTCGAACTCGTAAATTTCCAGTTGAGACTGATTCATAGGGGCTTTCAGAAGATTCACAAAATCTTCAGCAGGTTTCTAAGGCTTTTCAGAACTGTTTTTTGTGATTGTGACATTCATCAGCCGCAAATTGAAATATCTCGGCTGAAATAAAAAAGAAAGAAGCAAAAAGATGAACAGACAAATTCTGAAAGCTATCGGCGGCGTGTCGCTAGCGATTTTGGTGGCGGTTTTCGCACAAGTTTGGGTGTCCGCGCAAGAGCAAGCCGGAAACGAGCCATCCCTGGTAGGGTCGTGGGACGCGAAGATAACGGGTCGGGATTGTGAAACTGGTACGCCGGGCCCCTTTAGCTTTCCCGCGCTTGTGACTTATGCCCAGGGCGGCACGATGCAGGAAACTGACCTTGGTGGTCCTGGCTTGGTGCGCCTGCCCGGTCACGGTATATGGGAGCGTAAAAGTGGGAGACAGTACTCTGCCGCCTTTCGATTCCTCAACTTTAATCTTGACCGCACTTTCGCAGGAACAAATGTGATCAGATCAGCTATCAGCCTCAGTCACAGCGGCAATGAGTATACCTCGTCCGATTCGCTCGAAGTTCTTGACGCGAACGGCAACGTAGTCTTCCGAGCCTGCTCAACTCAAACGGCAACGCGATTTAGATAAGATTAGAAAAGAGCGTGAATTTGGAAAAGATCTTTCAAGCTCACGCTCTACTTCTAAGACCAATTTAGACGGTATGCTTAATCAGAATAACTTCATTCCCAGGCTCGTTAAAGATCAGTTCGTCGACAAGCTGTTGTGCTAAAAGAATGCCAAAACCGCCAGGTCGCATTGCTTGCGCTATTCGGTACTCAACATGGGCCAGGTAGTGGTCGATCTCAAATCGTCCACGGGTTGATGTCTGCACTGGCCACGCACAATTGCGGTATCAAACTTTGATATTTGGCAAATGATTCCAGTAGATCTCAGTATCGGATCTTCACCTTGAACCCGCCGCCGTTATCGCTGTAATCGTCGTCGTTAATCGCAAGGTAAAGACGGCCATCAACGGGGACACTAAATGAGAGTTGAGTTCCCACTAGAAAGGGTTGACTCGCCTGGCCATTTTGCTGACGAATGTAGCCAATCAGAGCACCCGGTCCTGAGGTTGGCAGAGGACGGGTTCCGACTATCGAGCCGAAACCACCGACTTTTCCACCGTCCGGTCCAACTTCTCCAATGCGACGACCGGCAATAACAGTTCCGGTCGTACTGAAGGTGATTTGATGTCCTGTACGCACGTCAATGCTTGTGTCCGTGCCACGTGATATGCCGGGGACATCAATAACTATTTCCACTTGCGTGGGTGAGACGGTAGTTTCCCTCGTTCGCGGACGATTGCGGGGCCGTTGGCCGCCAAAAGGACTGTCTGTGCGGTTGTCTTCACCCATCGCTGACTGATCACGTTCACGCTTTACTTGTACAGTGAAAGAGCCGCGAGCATCGGTGTAGGTACTGCGGTTCGCCGTCAAGAATAAGCGCCCATCACGATCGGCAACGAACTCCCGAGCGGCGCCCAACTCCAGCGCAGGTGCATTTTGATCGTTCCCAATGGCGCCAATCAGCATACCCTCGGCGGCGCTGGGAAGCGGCGAAGAGGGATCACTGCTTCGTAATCCGTCTGGCGTAATTCTCGAACGACCGGCAAGAATGGTTCCAGAGGCTGTTGTTTGGACTCGTTCGTTGCGGCGCAGGTCAATTCCTGAGTCGATCCAGTTCGGACCGAGAGGCACGTCCACAGTGCGAGTCTCAAACTTCAGTTCATCGAGGGAGCGACCATCGATCTCCACGCGGTCCACTTCATTGGGGCGGAAGAATCGAATTTCGCCTTCGTTTCTCGCTATGGTCTCCCGCTGAGTTGTAGTTCGAGCTGGGTCAATAACTTTGAAAGCAAAGCGACCGTTGATGTAGCCGATTAAAGTACCGCGAAATGATCGGCCATCACGAAGGTAGAGTGTGTCACCCAGCGCGACACCTGACAGCAGGAATAGCGTCAAGAGTGTCAACAAAGCCACGATTAGTTTCTTCATGAGTTTCACCTTTCGTCTCCACAATCCACACATGTTCAGCAGCCAGGACGGCTGAATGAAATGCCGTATTGCGTTGGAGAATTGGTCGGGATTAACGAGAATGCAAGCTTCTGGATCCAAGAACTATCACTGAGTCAGCTTATACCCCTGGAAACAGCCGGGCAAGAGTTACTTTGGGGCAATTGTTTAAAGTTAGTCTCATCTACCTCTTAATGCTCAGAGTCGCACGGACTTCAACAGCGACAACGATGTTCTACTTAAGACGTGATGCGCCGCTGTTGACGAAGGTTCCAGATGCGTCGTTGAACCTGATGCCCGGCGCGTGGGCGGACCGTGAAGCTATTTTTGTGGTTCTAACGCCAAAGCCAAAAGCCACCTTGACGTGCGGCATCATCGGCGCTACGGATGGTAGCCGGCGGCAACGTCTTTAACCGTTTGGAGTTTCCACCTCCTAGCGCTACATACTCCACCTGCAACGCATCCTTCAGATGATCAACAATATCGAAGACGTTCTTATTCCACTTCTTTTCTCCAAGTCGCTCCAGCGCTGCAGCGCCGACTTGTTGTTCAAAACTTCCAGCATTCTTGTAAGGAAGGTGCGCCAGTTCCAATGGCTCCAATAGGCCGTCGACAATCAGCGCTGAACCCAATCCCGTACCCAGACCGAGAAAGAGCATGCGTCCACCTTGATAAGTGCCGAGCGCCTGCATTGCCGCGTCGTTGATGATCTTTACCGGGACGCCGAATGCTTTAACGAAATCGAATCCGACCCAGCCTTTGCCGAGGTTAGCTGGATCTTTCTGAGGCTTTCCCTCCAAAACCGGGCCGGGATAGCCGATCGAAACCAAGTCGTACTCCCAACCATCGGTTGCTTTTTTTACTGCCCTCAGGATTTGCCTTGGCGTCATTGTCGGACCAGACGGAATCTCCAGCCGTTCTCGGCCCGTCGCATAGATCTTCACGAAGGTGCCGCCGATGTCGAGAACGAGAACTTTCTTAGCGGTATCACGCAGCCCCTCTTGTAGCAGGGCGGGTGTTATTTTGACCTCGTAGTCTTTGCCTTCCCAGCGGTTCTCTTCTACCCATTGGAAGGTAAATTGGATCGTCCCATCGTGCTGGGGCGGTTTGATATCGACAAAATCAATTCCAAGCGTCGTAGCCGTTGAGCGTGTATCAGTCGAACTCCGCCACTCGTCAATGCTCCAGTGGAGCAGAAATGGCTTGTCCGCTTGAATGCGCAGAAGCGCACCCGCCGGCACGCTCGGCACTTGACGATTGAATTTCCACACCTCGATTGCAGTACGTTCCAACCCTCCCGTCACGTATCGATCGTAGGCAGCATCAATTCGGTCAAAGACTTTGGCATCGGCAGCGGAGCGTTGGAGTTTTAGGTATTCAGAGTGCGCCCACAAGAGCGGCATTGCCGCGTTAGTCGGTCCACCGAAATGGAGGTGCTGCAAAGGCGAATCTGGACCATCCCAGATCTGCTCTGGAATCAGGCCGATACCCTGCGCGAACTTCTCGAGCGTGCGAAGAAAGGGATCGGCGTCTCGTCCGGCGGCGATTTCGTAGTGACCGCGCTCGCCGGTCAACAGCGGCCATGGACGCCCCTTTCCCCAACCGGTGTACGCTCCGCCGTCTTCTCGCTGGCCAAAACCGTCGTGGTTGTAGCGACGCCAACATGGTCCATGCGGCGTGTCCACCTTGAGCACAGCATCGACTACGCGCAGCGAATCCTGAATGATTGGATCGTGCGCGCTGCGGATGCCATAACGAACTAGTTCAAGAAATCCAGCATCGACAATCTCTTTCGCGGGAAACTCAGTGCGTGCGCCAGGAGGCTGATTTGCGAGTACCAGCGTCCCGTGATTTGGATCCTCATCCGTACAGTCAACAGCGCTGCAAGGATTCACCCGAATGTAGTGGCGGGCGATGTCTGGTACTAGTGTTCCTTCCGTCGTAACTGTCCATCGTTCGATGTGTGATTCAAGAAAGTCAGCATAATCACGAACGAATACGGCCGTGACCTCGTCGCCTCGATCGGCGAAGAACTCGGCCGCACATACAAGAGCTGCGATGTGGACCGCCAGTGTTGATGGCGAATACCCGCGCGCTTCCTCCCAACGGTCTTGCGGAGTAATCGGTCCCTCGCGGATGAGGAACCCACAGGCGAGACGAACCATCTGGAAAGGATCGAAGTTTCCCAACGCATCGTGTTTCCAGAGTCGCCACGCGAGCAGAACCGGGAAGGCTACCTCATCCAGTTGAATGCCCGACCAGTAAGGCCGACCATCGATCCAGAAATTTTGATAGAACCCGCCATCCTCACGTTGAGATACTGCAAGATAGATAAGCGCGCGCAAAGGTGTGCTCAAATCACCAACCGCAAGCAATGCTGAGACCGACTTCACCAAATCACGCGTCCATACCAGATGATAACCGCCGGTTGCATCATCGCTTTGTTCGTCACCCCAGGGAATACTTAGGGACGCGATCATGGCTCCAGGGTAGGTCTTGTCCTCATGGGCCAGAAGTAGATTGACGCTTCGCTCGAACAATTTGGAATTGTTGGAAACTGCCCCTAAAGCAAATCGTTTTGATGTACGCTCCCATTGGCGAACAAAAGACTTGAGCGTCTCTGCAAACGGGATACTCAAGGACTGCGCGAGTGTGCTTAGGGCGTCGTGTTGAGTGGTGCCAAACGCCAAACCGATCGTGAACTCTGGACCTTTGGAAAGATCGATCCCTCCGGTCAGGGCGATGTTGCCGTCTGGCGCCGACTCGTACTGCCAATCCAAGCGGTAATTGTCAGCGAGATCGGTCCAACCATCATTCACGCCTACGTAACCGGCGGAACATTCGGTGAACGGTACGGTGGCACCTATGACCAACCAGGTATTGCCCTTGTGTGCAGTCAGAAGTGTTTGTTCGCGTATTCGCGAAACCTGGCCATTGTTATGCCAACCGCCAATCTCGAGGTGCGGAGCACAAAGCACATACAGACGAAGCTTCCGCAATAACTCGGCAGGCGCCTCAAGACGAGTGTGTATTAGAAGGCACGTCTGATGAGGATCGCCAAGTATGGACTTGTGAATGCTGTAACGCCCCTCCCTTTCTCGATTGACGACCTCGAATCCGAGCGCTGCTTCTGAAACGCAGTCGATCTCACCAACAAAGTTCCTGCGCTCATCGTGAAAAAACGTTTCCCCATCGGTTATGAGGAACTGGAAGTCGCGGATTTGTGGCGAGTCAATGGTTGGATAATAAACTTCGGTGATGCATCCATGATCGAGCGTGTACCAAACGCGGCTGGAAGTTGAGTATGCCGTACCAACCGCGGCTTTGGCGCCGCGAGTCCAGCGCGGCTCGATACCGGGGCCGCCGGGCGCGACAGTTGGAGAACTTGGATTGGTCATAAATCTATTTTGCGTCGTTCACTCCGCTTGGATTGCTAGTACGCCACTTGATGGATGGTCTAACACCTGTGATTTCCTCAAACAGACGTGGAACGTCGCGCATCTTGCGCAACCAGGAGGGTATGATTCGATTGCGCATCAAGGTTTCGATCACGCGAACAGGATTGCCTAAAACGGCCCATCCCGAAACTTCGTCTTGAATCACCAACAACTGACGCTGATCCTGGCTCAATACATGTTTGGAAACATCGATTGATCCCATATAGCGATAGGCGGCGTCCAGGTCGCCTTTCGTGAGTGCCTTCTAAATCAGAGACTGCCGATGGCACCGTACCGGTTAAAAGCTTTAGAAAGGCACTCGCATATCCGATCGTAACGAATGTGTTCCAGAGGCCACCAGTGTTCATCAACTGGTGCGCTGTGGCAAGTGGAGGGCTTTTCCCAGAATTGGTTCGCGTTGAATAACGGAATCCCGCTCCCGGGCGTCAGCGAAGCTCCGGGTTTAATCCAACCATATTCGACTTCGAGCCATTGAGGCTTCGCACCTATCAGAACTATTGAGTCGCGGTGCTTTCGACTGACTCCAATCGCCGATAGAGCTGTCGTACGAAATTTCGACACCGCAATAGAGGATTACAGAAAGGCGTGGAACGCAGTCAGGGAAATGATGAGTTGGGTTGAGGCGTGCATCCCCGACTGAAAGAGATCTCCCGCTGGGAACGCCAGCGGGAGATTTGGATCGTTTTAGTTGCTTGCGTTGTTTTTCTTCAGATCCTCCACTAAAACCCACTCTTCGGATTTCGTGTACATGTCACCACGCAGGATGAATGCGCCCAACACCGCATTGCAAGGCAGGATTTGGGCGAGCGGGTCTTCCTTCGACGAGTAGATTTCCAGAGCAGCAGCATCGGCCGCAAAGAACTCCGCCTTCGTGACGTGCCAGGGGGTTCC
>Ga0070689_100002343_pt1 | contig 12337 bp, 7 predicted proteins | sample KBSS23HmetaG_FD_64669 | JGI IMG/M metagenome (GOLD analysis project Ga0070689, IMG submission 64669) | Switchgrass rhizosphere microbial communities from Kellogg Biological Station, Michigan, USA - KBS S2-3H metaG | ecosystem: Host-associated > Plants > Roots > Rhizosphere ...
CTACAAAGTGAAGAAGTACCGCGTGCTGTCGGCGCCGCCCGCCACTCAGGTGTCGCGCAGCTCGAGCAGCGAGCCGTAATACAGCAGCGCCGTCGACATCAGCGCGACCTCGTCTTCTTCAACGGGCGTGAGGTCGGGATGCATCCAGACGCGGCCGTCACCGATTGTTTCCACCGCGCCCAACACTCGATCGTCGCGCAGGAATTCATGACCGAACCGCGCCCAAGGGGTATGGCCCTTCTCGAGCGCGCTCACCGAGCGCAGCTGCCAGCCCGTCTGCGGGAATTGCGCCGATCCACGGTCGCGCTGCGTGCTGAAATCCGCGTGTATCGACAGGCGGCCGGTCTGCGATCCGGAGAACTTGCAATCGAGCTGCGGAAAACCGGGCTGCGTGATCTCGGTCTCGTCCGATTTGTCGAACGTTTCGACGCTGCGATTGGCGAGCCGCAATTCGGCCACGCAGTCCGCCGTCCAGTGCAGTTGCGAGTTCGCCTGCGACGCGAGCTCGAACTGGAAGGTCATCCGGTCCCGGATCAGGCGCGTGCTGGACTGAACCTTGACCTCCGGTCCCTTCGGCAGAACCAGCGGATCGCCACCACCGACCGATTGCCGGTCGACGAAGAAGCTGGCCGGCGTCGTGACTTGCCAGCGGCCGAATTGCATCGCCTGTCCCGCGCCGCGGTGTTGCACTTCCCATGGCTGGACGGCCGCCAGCTGCGGCGCCAATTTCATGTGCATGCTCGTCGCGCAACCGCCCAGCAGGGTGATAGCCGACGCGAACAGCACGGCAACTGGCAGGGCGTTCGTGGTTCTCATTCGCTCTGTCCTCGCGCGCGAGCATGGCCCGCACAACCTGTACTACGGCTGAATCACCGCGAACAATTCGGTCGAGCGCACGTAACGGCGCATGACCCGGCCCATCACCTGGATCTGCGACTGGTGCGCCGAGACCGCGCGTAGTTTGGCGGCGATCGAGTCGTCGTCGAGCTTGAGCTCCTGCCACTGCATGCCTGCGCCGCGCGGCGCGATGCTCTGTGGCGCGTCGGGCGTGAAGCCGCGACTCGGCCAGCCGCGTCCGCCGTGCACGATCCAGCAGCGCAGTTCGCCGAGCTCGCCACGCGCGGCCAACGCGCGCGCCACCAGCAGACCCGCGGCGCGATGATCGGGATGCGTATCCTGCGGGCCCGGTGCGAACACCAGCGTGGGACGCACACGATCCAGGATGAGCGCGAAATCGTGCACCAGGTGCCTGCCGTCGTAACGCGCGCCGGGATCGAACGCATCCGGATAGATCACATCGCGCGCACCCGTGTAGCGTGAATGCCAGGCCGAACGCGGATCGAAATAGGCTCCCATGAGCCGCGCGACGCCACGATCCGGAAATCCGAGGAAGTAGATGGAGTCGTCCGGCACGTCGAGTGCGTGCGCCGCGGCACGCGCTTCGCCCTCGCGGATCAGCCCCAGCCGCTGGTATGACGCGGTGTTCGGCAGCGCCGCGTGATTCATCACCATGGCATCCCAGCGAAAAGCGTCGCCGTCCGTGATCCACACGATGGCCACCTTCGCGCCCGCCTGCCGGGCCACGTGGATCAGACCGGCGCAACACAGCGATTCGTCGTCGGGGTGCGGTGCGACGATCAGCAAGGTGTCGGTCGGCCCGATCGGCGGCATGGCGGGGAGGGCGGCGTCCGCGCGCGCGGCGGCCAGCGACAGCACCAAAGGCAGGAAGAGGCCCGCCAGCGACGACACGTGAAACCCGCTCATGCGCATGTTGTCCTAACGACCATGCAAACCGTCCGGAGGTTTCCCATGCGCGCCCTGATCTTGTCTCTGTTGACCATACTGCCGAATCTTGCATCCGCCGACACGCAGGTGCCAAAAACCGCGCACCCCATGAAGATCGGCATCATCGGCACGGGCGAAATCGGCGGCGCGCTGGCGCGGCATTGGGGTGCCGCCGGCCACGAATTGCTGATTTCTTCGCGGCATCCGGAACAATTGAAGGCGCTGGCCGCGCAGATCGGTCCCAACGTGCGCGTCGGCACGCCGCGCGAGGCCGCGGCGTTCGGCGAGGTGGTGCTGGTGTCGGTGCCGTACTACGCGACGCCGCAGGTCGGCCACGACTACGCCGCCGAGCTTGCGGGCAAGGTAGTGCTGGACACCGGCAATCCGTATCCGGGCCGCGACGGCGACATGGCGGTGCGCGACCGCAAGCGCGGCACGGGCGTGGCCTCGGCCGAATACCTGCCGGGCACGCGCCTGGTGCGCGCATTCAACGCGATCAATTCCGGTCCGCTCGCCAACCAGGCATTTCGCAAACCCGAAAAGCTCGGCATTCCGCTCGCGGCCGACGATCCGCGCGCGATGCAGGTCGCCGAGCAGCTGGTGCGCGACGCGGGATTCGACCCGGTGCCGGTGGGAGCGCTTTCACGCGCGCGCGAGTTCGACGTCGGCACGCCGGTGTACGTGCGCGGCATGACCGCGGCGGAGCTCAGGCGCGCCCTCGGTCTGCGATGACCGGGGACCCCTAACAAACTACCCGAAAAAAATTTTTCGCTGCGACTTAATGCGTGGCGCCACACGTGATTATCAGCGGTGGCGCACATTTGCGTTCTCACATAATTTTGCCGGCGTGACTTAACGCGCGCGACATTAATGCACTGTCGTCGGATGGCGACTTTTCTCGCGTATTCTCGGCCCCGCTTGTGCGCAACGTCTCGGTTGCGGTTTGTGGTGTGGCACTCTAACTAGGGATGGGCCTATGAGTATCGCGACTCTTCGCCGCGGCTTGCTTGCCGCGGCTGCCTTGATCTTCACGTCCGGTGCCCTCGCGCAAAACGCGGTGCGCATCGCCGAATTGCACTACGACAACGCCGGCGTCGATGCCGGCGAAGCCATCGAGCTGTCCGCGCCCACCGGCGCGTCGCTCACCGGCTGGAAAGTGGTGCTGTACAACGGCAATGACGGCGCCGCCTACGACACGCGCACGCTGACCGGCACCATGTCGGCCACCTGCGGGACGCGCGGCGTGATGGTGCTCGACTACCCATCGAACGGCATCCAGAACGGAGCAGCCGACGGCATCGCGCTGGTCGATCCGTCCGGCACGCTGGTCGAGTTCCTCTCGTACGAAGGCACGATGCTGGCCATCAACGGCCCGGCCGCCGGCATCACCTCGACCGACATCGGTGTGTCCGAGGACGGCAACGGGCTGCCGGGCACATCCCTGGCGCGCAACGCGGCCGGGGCATGGAGCGGTCCGGCTTCGAGCACCTTCGGTGCCTGTAACGACAACCCGCCGCCGCCGTCCGCGACGGTGGCGCGTGTCACGATCAGCCCCAGCCCGGTCACGCTGAACGTGGGCGGCAGCGTGCAGCTGCACGGCACGGCGTTCGATGCGCTCGGCAATCCGATCCCGGACGTCGACTTCCTCTGGGACAGCCGCAACGAAAGCGTGCTGACGGTCAACGCCAACGGCCTGGTGAAGGGCTTGACCCCCGGCGTCGCCGCCATACACATGATGACGGCCAGCGGCGTGCAGGTGTTTGCCACCGGGCTCGTGGAGCTGCCGCCGCCACCGCCCGCCGACGTGCACATCAATGAAATCCATTACGACAACTCCGGCACCGACGTCGGCGAGGCCATCGAGATCGAAGGCCCCACGGGCACTTCACTCGAAGGCCTGAGCCTGGTGCTCTACAACGGCGACAACGGCGTGCCCTACAACACGCGCGCGCTGAGCGGCGCGTTGCCGGCGAGCTGCGGCACGCGTGGCGTGGTGGCCGTGACCTACGGCACCGACGGCATCCAGAACGGCCCGCCCGACGGCATCGCACTGGTCACCGCCGCGGGCCAGGTGGTCGACTTCGTGTCCTACGAGGGCAGCTTCACCGCGTCGGCGGGCCCTGCGGTCGGCACGATCTCGATCAACATCGACGCGACTGAAAGCTCTTCGACGCTGGTCGGTTCCTCGCTGCAACGCAATTCGTCCAACCACTGGGTGGCCGGCGCGCAGAGCTTCGGCGCCTGCAATCCCGACAACCCGACGCCGGTGGTCAACTCGCTGTCGTTCAGCGGGCGCAACGCCAGCGATCCCGCGTTGCCGGTGGGCTTCGAAGACCAGCTGTTCGCGACGCTGCGCAGCCCGACCAACGTGGTGATCCCGACGACCATCACCTGGTCATCGGACACTCCGGATGTCGCGAGCATCGATCAGCGCGGCGTGGTGCACGCCTTGGCGGAAGGCACCGCGGTGTTGCGCGCCACGGCGGATGAGGGCACGACGGCGACCTGGTCGTTGCCGACGCGAATCGCCGTTGCCAGCACGACCGCGCAATACGGCAACAACACGGAGTTCGGCGATCCGACGGACGCGGATTCCAGCGACGACTTCATCGTGCGTCACGAGCAGTACACGACCTCGTACAACCCGAACCGCGGCACGCCCAACTGGGTGAGCTACGACCTCGACGCGTCGCAATTCGGATCAGAGGACCGCTGCGACTGCTTCACGATGGATCCGGACCTGCCGGCAGGTTTCCCGCACCTCGATACCGCCGATTACACCGGGGCCGGGGAGGTCGCGGGTTATGGCATCGATCGCGGCCACCTGGCGCGTTCGTTCGACCGCACGACCGGCAGCCTCGACAACGCGCGCACCTTCCTGCTGGACAACATCATTCCGCAGGCGTCGGACCAGAACCAGGGACCCTGGGCCGTGCTCGAGAACTACCTGGGCGACCAGGCCCGTCTCGAGGATCGCGAGGTGTACATCGTCGCGGGCGTCGCCGGTAACAAGGGCACGGTCAAGAACGAGGGCAAGATCGTCATCCCCGAGCAGACCTGGAAAGTGGCGCTGATCCTGCCGCGCGACAAGGGTCTGGCCGACGTCGTCGATTATCGGGACGTGCAGGCGATCGCGGTGATCATGCCGAACGACCCCGGCATCCGTAACAATGAGTGGCAGTCGTACGAGACCACCATCGACGCGGTCGAGCAGCTGAGCGGTTACGACCTGTTCGCGCTGTTGCCCGACAAGGCGGAGGCGGCGATCGAGTCGAACACGCAGCCGCCGTTCGCGGCGCTGTCGGGTCCGGGTGCGGCGCTCGACGAGGGTGGCACCGCGAGTTTCAGCGCGGCTGCGTCGGTCGATCCCAACGGTTCGATCGTCAGCTTCGCCTGGGACTTCGGCGATGGCGCGGCCGGGGACGGCGAAACCGTCTCGCACATCTACGCCAACGACGGCGACTTCACCGTGCACCTGACGGTGACCGACAACGATGGCCTCACCGACTCGGCCACGATGGTGGTCCACGTGCACAACGTGGCGCCGGCCGTCGCGGCCATCCCGGATGCCGACGTCAACGTCGCGGCGAACTACACGCTCAGCGGCTCGTTCACCGATCCGGGCGCCGATGCCTGGACCGGCCGCGTGAACTGGGGCGACGGCTCGAACTCGTCGCAGTCGCTGGCGGGTAACGAGTTCTCGTTCCTGCACAGTTACGCGTCCGCGGGCAACTACACGGTGACCGTCGAGGTTGCCGACGACGACGAGGTAACGACGCGGACGCTCACCGTCCGGGTCACCGACCCGTCGCCGCCGGGTCTGGCGGCCGCCATCCCGCTGATCGAGCAGCTGGTGGCCAGGCACAAGATCCATCCCTGCGTGGGCGGCCTGCTCAAGGCCGAGGTGCGCACGGCCCAGATGCTGATCGCCCGGGGCAAGAAGCCCGCGGCCATTGCCGTGTTGCGCGGCATGGTCAGCGAGCTGGACTTCTTGGTCCGCTTCCGGATGGTATCGGCGTCCGACGTGGCGCCCCTGCGGACGGTCCTGGTTCAGGCCATCCGTTCGCTGGGAGGCTGATAACCGGGGAAGGGGGCAGCCCCCATTTCCCAGCAAAAGGGGTCAGTCCTGCAGGGCTGACCCCTTTTGCCAGGGCTGGTTCGATAGAACCAGCGGGGCTGCCCCCATTCTGTAACCCCCGTGTTATTCCCCCATAACCAAAAGTGCTTTCCGGGCCGGGGGTTGGCGTCAGTAGAGTCCCTCGCAATTCGACATGCCGGCCCCTGGCCGGCTGTTTTCGCTTGCGGAAGGTCTCGATGCTCGCCCAGGTTCAACCAGTTACGTCTCTGAAACCGATTCCTGCCCGCCGGGGAGCGTCCACCGCGCGGCTTTCGCACCTGGCGCGACTGGAAGCCGAGAGCATTCATATCTTTCGTGAGGTCGCGGCCGAGTTCGCCAAGCCCATTCTCATGTACTCGATCGGCAAGGACTCCTCGGTCCTGCTGCATCTCGCCCGCAAGGCATTCTTCCCGGGCCGCATTCCCTTCCCGCTGCTGCACATCGACACCGGCTGGAAGTTCAAGGAGATGATCCAGTTCCGCGACGAGACCGCGAAGCGTCTGAACGCCGAGCTCATCGTCTACACGAACGAGGCCGGCCGCGCCGCTGGCGTCACACCGTTCACGCATGGCGGCCGCTACACCGACATCATGAAGACCGAGGCGCTGAAGCAGGCGCTCGACAAGTACGGCGCCGATGCCGCCATCGGTGGTGCGCGCCGTGACGAAGAGAAATCCCGCGCCAAGGAGCGCGTGTTCTCGTTCCGCGATGCGCAGCATCGCTGGGATCCGAAGAACCAGCGCCCCGAGCTCTGGAACCTCTACAACGGCCGGCTGCGCAAGGGCGACAGCATCCGCGTCTTTCCGCTTTCGAACTGGACCGAGGTCGACATCTGGACCTACATCCACACCGAGAACATCCCGGTGGTGCCTCTCTACTTTGCGAAGCCGCGGCCGATCGTCGATCGCGACGGGCTCAAGATCATGGTCGACGACAACCGCCTGCCGCTGAACCCGGGCGAGAAGCCGCACCTCGAGACCGTGCGGTTCCGTTCGCTGGGCTGCTATCCACTTACGGGCGCGCAGGTTTCGAATGCCGCGACCGTGCCGGCCATCATCGAGGAGATGCTGCACACCACGACGTCCGAGCGGCAGAGCCGCGCCATCGACGCGGAATCCGCCGCGGCCATGGAGAACCGCAAGCGCGAAGGATATTTTTGAAATGTCCGCCGCGCTCACCACCTCCGCAGTCGTCGCCGTGAACGACACGCCCCGGACTCTCGAACAGTTCCTCGCGCAGCAGCGCGACATCGACCTGCTGCGGTTCATCACCTGCGGCTCGGTGGACGATGGCAAGAGCACACTGATCGGCCGCCTGCTGCACGACACCCGCCAGGTGTTCGACGACCAGTTGAGCGCCGTCGCCAACGACAGCCGCCGCTGGGGTACGACGGGCGAAGTGCCCGATCTCGCGTTGCTGGTCGACGGCCTGCAGGCCGAACGCGAGCAGGGCATCACCATCGACGTGGCGTACCGCTACTTTCAGACTCCCAAGCGCAAGTTCATCGTCGCCGACTGCCCGGGCCACGAGCAGTACACGCGCAACATGGCGACCGGCGCATCGACCGCCGAGGCCGCCGTGGTGCTGGTGGACGCGGAGAAGGGCGTGCGCGTGCAGACGCGCCGTCACACGCACATCGTCGCGCTGCTGGGCGTGCAGCACATCATCGTCGCGGTCAACAAGATGGACCGCATCGCCTACGACCGGGCCCGGTTCGAGGCCATCGCCGGCGAAGTCGTGAGCTACGCGCGCAAGCTCGGCGTGCAGAACATCGAGGTGATCCCGGTCGCGGCACTGGTCGGCGTGAATGTCGTGGCGCGTGGCACCAAGGAAACGCCCTGGTACACCGGCCGCACACTGCTCGAGGCCCTCGAAGGCATCGAAGTCGTGCGCACCGACGGCCTCAAGGAATTGCGCTTCCCGATCCAGTACGTGAACCGCCCGGACGCGAATTTCCGCGGCTACGCCGGCACCATCGCAAGCGGTGAGATCGCGGTGGGCGAAACCGTGCTGGCGTTGCCGTCGCGCAAGACCAGCAAGGTGCGCGAGATCACCACCGCCGACGGTCCGCTGAATGTCGCGGGCCCGACGCAGGCCGTGACCATCGTGCTGGAAGACGAAATCGATCTGTCGCGCGGTGACGTGCTGGTGCATCCCGATCATCGTCCGACGCTGGCGCGTACCTTCGACGCCAATCTCATCTGGATGGGTGAGGCGCCGCTGCTGCCCGGCAAGCGATACGAATTCAAGATCGGCACGCGTTACGTGCGCGGGCTGGTCGACTCCATCCAGCATCGCATCGACGTCAACGACCTCACCACGCGCGAGGCCGAGGCGCTCGATCTCAACGGCCTGGCCCGCGTGCGCATCGCGCTCGAAGAGCCGGTCGCCATCGACGATTACAAGCTGAGCCGCGCCACCGGCTCGTTCATCATCATCGATCTGCTGCATTTCGGCACCGTGGGCGCCGGCATGGTCATCGCGCCGCATTCGCAGGCGGTGCGCGCCAGCTCGGACGTGGTGTGGCAGCCGACGAAGGTCACCGCCGCCACGCGCGCCAACCAGAAGAGCCAGAAGCCGGCCGTCATCTGGTTCACGGGCCTGTCGGGTGCGGGCAAATCGACGATTGCAAACGCGCTCGAACAGGCGCTGGTGCAGCGCGGCCATCACTCCTATCTATTGGACGGCGACAACGTCCGTCACGGGCTCAACAGCGACCTGGATTTCTCGGAAGCCGACCGCAACGAGAACATCCGCCGCATCGGCGAGGTGTCGGCGCTGTTCATCGACGCGGGCCTCATCGTGCTGACGGCGTTCATCTCGCCGATCCGCGCCGAGCGCAACCGCATCCGCGAGCGCATCGGCGACGAACGCTTCATCGAGATCTATCTGTCGACCTCGCTCGAAGAGTGCGAGAAGCGCGATCCCAAGGGCCTGTACGTCAAGGCGCGCGCCGGCGAGATCCGCGAGTTCACCGGCATCGATTCACCCTACGAGCCGCCGATCGCGCCGCAGGTGTCACTCGATACTTCGAAGCTGACGGTGGGCGCCGCGGTCGACCAGATCCTGCGCTACCTGGAGAACAAGGGCTTCCTGCACCAGGCTGACCCGGGTTTATGAGCGCACTCATTCTGCAGGGCAATTTCCCGATCCCGGACGACCGGCGGCAGCTGCTCACCCAACTCGCCACCGAGCTCAATCGCGAGCAGCTGCTGTGGCTGAGTGGATATTTCGCCGGTGCCGCGGCCGCCACGCCGAGTGGCATTCCCGCGTTCCAGGAAAATTCGCTCGGCGGACATGCCGCGCGCGCGCCGCAGCCGGCGCTCGCGCAAGTGTCGCCGCTGACGCCCGCACCCGCGGCACCTGCTGCAGCGGCGGCCGCCGCGCCCGCGGTCACCATCATCTCCGCTTCGCACACCGGCAACGGCCGCAAGATCTCCGAGAAGTTGCTGGCCAACGTGCAGGCACTCGGCATCCAGGCGCGCATGATCAAGGCCGGCGACTACCAGCCGCGCGAGATCGCCAAGGAAAAGCTGCTGTACGTGGTCATCAGCACGCACGGCGACGGCGATCCGCCGGATGAAGCCCGCGGCCTGTACGAATTCCTCGGCACCAAGCGCGCGCCGCAGTTGCCGGAGCTGCAGTACGGTGTGCTCGCACTCGGCGACACCAGCTATCCCAAGTTCTGCGAGGCAGGCCGCGTCGTCGACGAGCGCCTCGCCAAGCTCGGCGCGAAGCGGCTGCTGCCGCGCGTCGATTGCGATGTGGATTTCGAGAAACTCGCGCAGACCTGGGCGGATGATGCGCTGGCGCGTGTGCGCGAACACGCCGAGAAGCTGAAGCCTTCGGGTGGGCCCGCCGCCGCATTCACGGCCACCGCGCCCGCCGCGGCGCCTGTCGTCAAGGAACTGCACCGCGCGCAGCCTGCCACTGCAGAAGTGCTCGCGAACCAGCGCATCGTCGGACGCGGTGCGCTGCGCGAAGTCAGGCACGTGGAGCTCAGCTTCCCCGGCCTCGGCGAGCTCTACAAGCCGGGCGATGCGCTCGGCATCGTGCATCGCAATCCCGATTCGGCCATCGACGCGGTGCTCAAGGCCACGAAGCTCGATGGCGCCGCCACCGTCACCCACGATGGCAAGTCCCATACGCTGCTCGAATGGCTGCGTGACGAGCGCGAGCTGACCCGCATCGCGCGGCCGCTGCTGGTGCAGGTGGCGAAGCAGGCGAAGGTGGACATTTCCGAGTTGCTGGGTAATGCGCAAGCCATGGCCAAGCTCACGGCCAATTGCCAGGTGTCGGACGTGCTGGCCAGCTACCCGTCGGAATGGACGCCCGAGTCGCTCATCGACGTGCTGCGACCGGTGACAGGCCGCGTCTACTCGATCGCCTCGAGCCCCGCGGCGGTGGGTGACGAGGCGCATCTCACGGTCGCCATCGTCGGCAGCGACACGGATCGCAAGCTGCTCGCCGGTGCGGCGTCGCACTTCGTGGTGAACACGCCGGCGGATTCCAACGTGCAGGTGTGGATCGAGCGTAACGATCGCTTCCGCGTGCCGGCTGACGGCGCGCGCGACATCATCATGATCGGCCCGGGCACCGGCGTCGCACCGTTTCGCGGCTTCCTGCAGGAACGCGAAGCCACCGGCGCCACCGGCCGCAACTGGCTGTTCTACGGTGGCCGCTCGCTGTATCACGATTTCCTCTATCAACTCGAGTGGCAGCAGGCGCTCAAGCGCAAGTCGCTGCACCGGGTGGACGTGGCCTTCTCGCGCGACCAGCAACAGAAGATCTACGTCCAGCACCGCCTGAAGGAAGCCGGCAAGGAGCTGTACTCCTGGCTTTCGAACGGCGCCTATCTATATGTGTGCGGTGACGCCTCGGCCATGGCGCCGGACGTGCACGCCGCGCTGCTCGAGGTCGTGGCGGAGCAGGGCGGCCTGGACGCCGACGACGCCCAGGCCTGGGTGGCCGATCTCACCGCTGACGGACGGTATTTGCGCGATGTCTACTGAAGTACTGGACCGGCCGGAGGTCAAGCCAGCGAAGGTCAATCCGCCCTCGCCGGTGGAAGTCATCAAGAAGGCTTCGCGCGGCCTGCGCGGCACGCTGGTCGAGAGCCTGCACGATCCGCTCACCGGCGCGATCCGCGAGTCGGACACACAGCTCATCAAGTTCCACGGCAGCTACATGCAGGACGATCGCGACCTGCGCGCCGAACGCGAACACCAGAAACTCGAGCCGGCCTACAGCTTCATGATCCGCACGCGCCTGCCCGGCGGCGTGGTGACACCGAAGCAATGGCTGGCGCTGTCGCACCTGGCGCGCACCTACGCGAGCCAGACGCTGCGCCTGACCACGCGCCAGGCGTTCCAGGTGCACGGCGTGATCAAGAAGGATCTCAAGAAGACCATGCAGGCGATGAACGCCGTGCTCATCGACTCCATCGCCGCCTGCGGCGACGTGAATCGAAACGTCATGGCCAGCGCCAACCCGGTCGAGTCCCGGCTGCACGAAGAAGTGTACGAGTGGGCCAGGAAGCTCTCCGAGCACCTGAAGCCGAAGACCCGCGCGTACCACGAGATCTGGCTGGACGGCGAGAAACTCGTCGGTCCGCCCGAAGAGGAGCCCATCCTCGGATCGAACTACCTGCCGCGCAAGTTCAAGACCGCCATCGTCGTCCCGCCGCAGAACGACGTCGACGTGTTCTCGCAGGACCTGGGTTTCATCGCCATCCTCGACAACGAGGATCTCGAGGAAGGCACGCTGCTGGGATTCAACCTCGTGGTCGGCGGCGGACTCGGCGCGACGCACGGCGAACCGCAGACCTATCCGCGCATCGGTGACGTCATCGGTTTCCTGCGCCCTGAGCATGTACTCAAGGTTGCCGAGACCGTGGTCATGATCCAGCGGGACTACGGCGATCGCACCGATCGCAAACATGCGCGCCTCAAGTACACCATCGACGATCGCGGCGTGGACTGGTTCAAGGCCGAGCTGTTCAAGCGATTGGGCTTCGAGCTCGAGCCGCCGCGTGCCTTTGAATTCACCACCCAGGGCGATCGTTTCGGCTGGCTGCGCGGCCACGACGGCCGCTGGCACCTGACACTGCGCATCGAGTCCGGCCGCGTGGCGGATCGGCCCGGTGCCATGCATCTCACCGGCCTGGAAAAGATCGCCGCCTTCCACCAGGGCGATTTCCGGCTGACGCCGAACCAGAACCTGATCATCGCCAACGTGCCGCAGTCCGACTGCATGAAGATCGATGCCATAGTGGCCGATCACGGACTCGGCAAGGCGCTGTTCTCCGCGCCGGTGCGACGTGACGCGCTGGCCTGCGTGGCGCTGCCCACCTGCGGCCTCGCCATGGCGGAGGCCGAGCGCTATCTGGAAGAATTCGTTTTACGCGTCGAGGAGCTGCTGGCGAAGCAGAACCTC
>Ga0070689_100002344_pt1 | contig 12330 bp, 9 predicted proteins | sample KBSS23HmetaG_FD_64669 | JGI IMG/M metagenome (GOLD analysis project Ga0070689, IMG submission 64669) | Switchgrass rhizosphere microbial communities from Kellogg Biological Station, Michigan, USA - KBS S2-3H metaG | ecosystem: Host-associated > Plants > Roots > Rhizosphere ...
CTGCGGCCGTAACGCCGTCGACGAACGCAACGAGCGAAGGCAACTTGCCATAGCGCTTGAAATAAGGCGCCGGGATGACGGTGAAGAGATAACAGGGAAGAAACGTGCCGAGCGCAGCGACACATGCACCCGGGAGTCCTTGGATGAGATACCCGATGAACCCCACGGTTATCACAACCGGCCCGGGCGTGATCATTGCCACTGCGACGGCATCGACAAACTGACGGTCGGTGAGCCAGTGGTTCTCTGTGACCACGCCGCCATAGAGAAACGGCACGATCGCGAGCCCCGATCCAAAGACGAACGCACCGGCTTTGGCGAAGAACAGGCCGATCTGCGTGAGCAAGGACCAGTCGACGGTCGAAGCGATGCCCGCTCCCACCGGGGCCTGAGCAGCCAGCAATGCGTTCATGCCACCGCGCCGCAACCAGCGAGGCGGCGCCCGCACCGCCAGGACGACGAAACCCGCGAGGATGAACAGCCACGCGATTTCGCTCTCGGTGATTACGGTGATCGCAGCCGCGACGCCGTAGATCGCCCAGAGCAGCTTGTCCTTGCCGACGCTGCGCTTCGTGAGCTTGTAGGCGCTCATGGCGATGATGCCGATGACGGCTGCGCCGACACCGTAAAACACCGACTGCATCCACGGTAGCCCACCATAGCGCACGTAAGCCCAGCCGATCGCGATGACCATGAAAAACGACGGCAGGACAAAAGCAAGCCCCACCAGGGTTGCGCCCATCGTTCGGTAGTGGACATACCCGAGGTACATCGCAAGCTGTGCCGCAAGCGGCCCTGGCATCAACTGCGCGAGGGCGAGCCCCTCCTTATAGTCGGCATCGGAGATCCATTCACGCGCGTCCACCAAGTCCCGATGCATGTAGCCGCAGAGTGCGACCGGCCCGCCAAACCCGAGCGAGCCCAAGCGCAGCATGTACCGCACGAGTTGCCAAAGCGAGTACGCCGGCGCTGTGGTGATCGAGCGAGCGTCGTCCATGGTTGCTCCGGCTGCGTGTGCGCGATGTGCCGCTTCTCGTCTCGCCGCCAATCACAGGTTCAAGCGAATGGCGCCGCCACTGGCCTTCCACCCCGAATGCCCGCTATTCATGTACTTCGCGTCAAAGCCGGCTTCCCTCAACTTGCGAGCCGTCCCGCAGCCGACGTGAAAGCCATAGGCGCAGTACACGACGACCGGCTGTGATTGCGAAAGATCCTTGATCCAGTCCTGTAGTCGTTCGGGATCGCGCCAGGGAATGCCTTCCGCGATGTCTTGCTGACGGGAGAGCGAGTGCCGTGGTCGGACGTCGATCACCTGGACCGGCTCTTTCGCCGCGAGCATCGCCTTCACCTCCTCGACACAAATGCTGGGAACGTCGGCAAACTCCTCCTGAACCAGTGGCGGCGGTGGCGCGACCTTTATTGCGTCGTTGTAGCGCCCTTCCACGCCTTGCCAGTCGACGTTTCGCAGGAAGGTATCGACGTAGGCCTTGGCGTTGGCGCCGAAGTCCATGTGATATGCGTGCTCATACATGTCGAGCGCGAGGATCGGCACGCCGCTGACGACAGCTTGCGAGTGATCCGCCGCGTATTGATTCAGCAGATGCCCGTCGCGCGGGATGTAGGTCAAAAGGACCCAGCCGGAACCACCACCGAGCGCGTAGCCCATCGTTCTGAACTCGGTGCGCCACCGATCGAACGAGCCGAACTGCTGAGCAATGACATCCGTGATTGTTTTTGTCGCCTTGCCCTCGCCGTTCAGACTCGCGAAGTAGAGCTCGTGCAGCAGCGTCGAGTTGAGCGCAACCAACTCCTCGCGCTTGAGCCCGTTGATGATGTGGCCGGGGGTGTTCTCGAAATCGAGGCCTTCCAGTTGTTTGGTGATCGCGTTGAGACGCCGCAGGGCGCCGCCATAGTTGTTCTCGTAGTGGCTCTCGATGAGCTTCAACGACAGACCGTTCAGCACCCACGGCCGGCAGTGAATCTGCTTCAGCGAATACTGCATAAGACCTCCAAGCGCAGGATGACAAACGTCGCGCGACCAAAAGGCGCAGCGTGAGCAGATGTTCGCTTGGGAGTCGACAGTGCCCGCGCTCGCGCGACTTCCACAGGATTGGACGAGGCACCGTCTTGAAGGGATAAACCCGGGGGTCCTGTTACCCCCGCCGAAAAGCCTACACCGATGCAGTCAGGAGCGCAATCGCGGCACTGGGCGGCCGAGTAACGGACAGCTGTGGGGGCGGTGATCGTCGTGCGTGATCTCGTCGGAAACTTGGTCGCACTGCCCCAACGCGGCTGAGTCGATACGGGTGAACTGCACGGGTCCGATCTTCCGTCGGCCGCAATGCGGGCTTTTCATAGCGATGCTTACATTCATCTGTCGAGGAAGCGCCCGTCGTCGAACGTCCGCGATTGGGCGCTTCGCTGGATGGCTGCTCCTGGCCGTTCAGCGACCGTCGATCCCAACCGCGAGCAATTTGACCGTCGACAGTCGCAGTTCGACCCTGACCAGCCGTTCGATCTTCTCCACAGCGGAAGTTTGAAAGCTCACGTTGTTCGGCGAGGGCCGCGAGTGACCTGTAACGCTACTGGATCACCTCATCGGCACGCAGCAGAAACGATTGTGGGATGGTGAGGCCGAGGGCTTTCGCGGTCTTTAGGTTGATCAGCAGATCGAACTTTGTCGCCTGCTCGACGGGAAGATCCGCGGGTTTGGCGCCCTTCAAAATCTTGTCAACGTACTTCGCCGCGTTGCGGTAGTTCGCGTCGATGTCATATCCATAGCTGAGCAACCCGCCCGCGAGAACGTGATCGCGCAACCCATACGCGACCGGCAGCCGGGTGGCCTGCAGTAGTTCCTGCAGCTTCGCGCGCTCGGTAAAGTACATGCCGTCCGAAATGACCACGATGGCCTGCGCTCGTTGTCGAACCATCTGCTCGACGGCGGGGCCAAGTTGCGCGGCCGTGCTGGCGACAACACGAAGCGCAACGAGGTCCAGCGCGGCGCAAGCGCTCTGGGCGCCCACCCAGTACGCGACATGCAACGGATTGCTTTCGTTCAATAGGATGGCGATGCGCCGGGCGCCGGGTGAAATCTCGTGCAGAATCCCGATCAGCTTGCCCAGCGCCTCGTCCTGCTGGGCGGTGAATCCGGTGATGTTGCCGCCCGGCTTGGCCAGGCTGGCGACAAGCCCGGCGCCCACGGCGTTTCCGACGCCTGCCAGAACAATGGGTATCGTCTTCGTCGCCTGCTGCGTCGCGTGAGCGCTTTGGCTGCTCCCGACTAAAATCACGTCGACTCTTTGCCCGATCAGTTCGCTGGCCAGCGCGTCCAGGCGGTCCACGTCGCCATTGGCGTGGACGAATCGATACTCGACGTTCTTTCCTTCTAGCCAGCCGAGATCGCGCATTCCCTGCTTGAAGGCTGTGCGCAGATGGGCATTAGTGGCTTCCGTCGAGAACGCCAGGAACCCGACACGGCGGATGGGCGCAGCAGGCTGTCCCACGCTCAACCGATGCGCGACTAGCAGGCCGATGCCACCTGCCAGCAAAACGCTGCGGCGTGTGAACAATGATCACCGGGTCAACGAGAAAGGTCCGCCATCGTACGCCTACGACGCGAAGTGGGCGTCGCGAGCGAGCGGCCATTCCCACGGCAATGGGCACCGCAAACGCGATCAATTTCCAGCTTACCGGTGGCGGTAAGGCCGCAATCACGGGAGATTTCGTGATCACCGGCGATGAGGTGAACCCGATGCTCAGGGCGCTACGGGCGAATGGCATCGAGGTGACCGCGCTCCACAGTCATATGCTGCTGGAGCAACCGCGAGTGTTCTTCATGCATTTCTGGGCCAACGATGACGCCGTCAAGCTTGCCAAGGCCGTCCGAGCGGCGCTCGACCAGCTTTCGGCTAAGTCGTAGGGTCACAGTGACCGTCTGCAATTGGCCGTTCAGCGACCGTCGAGTCTGAAAGCGAACGGTGATCGTTGACGGTCGCAGTTCGACCCTGAGCAGACGCTCGTCTAATCGCGGCCGTCTCGTTTCCCGAGCTGTCGGCACCATTCAGACGGCTGGCAAAACGCACTATCGCCGCGCCTTTGGCGCCCCTCCTGAAAATCCGTGCGCAAGGATACAATGCCGCGGATGCCTATCGACTCGGAGGAGCGACCGCATGATCGGCAAACTGCGCCACCTGCTGGGAGTTCTCTCCGGAATCATCCTGACCGCGCTCGCGGCCATCCTTGTGCTCGTTCCCGCACCCGCCATCCCACAATCCGACGTGAATAAGGATGCAGGCCCACCCTTCAATGACAATATCGAAGACCCGGCCGCCTGGGGCAAGGCGTTTCCGAAGCAGTACGAGGACTACAAGAAGTCGACAGACATGCAGCGCACCAAGCATGGCGGCAGTGAAGCCGTGCCCCACACGCCGACCCAGGCCGATCCGCGCTCAGTAGTCTCGCGCTCCAAAAGCGAGGAGGACAAGGGCCTCAAGGCCATCTGGCAGGGCTACGCCTTTTCCGAAGATTTCCGAGAAGAGCGCGGCCACGCCTACATGCTGGAGGACCAGCGTCTCACGAAGCGCCAGGTGGTGGTGAAGCAGCCAGGCGCGTGCGTGAATTGCCATGCGTCGATGTACCTCGCGTACAAGAAGGCGGGCAACGGGGACATCACCAAGGGCTTCGAGAAGATCAACGCGATGCCTTACGCGGAGGCGACAAAGCTGGTGACCCATCCGGTCGCATGCATCGATTGCCACGATGGCAACACACTCGCGCTGCGAGTCACGCGCCCGGCATTCATCGAAGGCATGCGTGCGTACAAGGCTTCGCAGGGCGTGAAAGATTACGACGTGAACAAGCAAGCCTCGTCCGCCGAAATGCGCGCCTACGTGTGCGGCCAGTGCCACGTCGAGTACTACTTCAAGGGTCCCGAGAAGCGCCTCGTCTATCCTTGGGCGAAGGGTCTCAAGATCGAGGAGATCACCGCTTACTACGACGAGATCGGCTTCCGAGACTGGACCCACAAGGATACCGGCGCCGCCGCCCTCAAAGCACAGCATCCCGAGTTCGAAACCTGGAACCAGGGGCCGCATGCACGCGCCGGTGTCACCTGCGCCGATTGCCACATGCCATCGGTTTCTGCTTCTTACACGGATCACTGGGTGCGCAGCCCACTGTTAAATGTTCAGGCTGCATGCGTCAGCTGCCACATGAAGCACGACGACAAGGTGACTGCCGAGGACCTGCAGGCCCGCGTCTACCAAATTCAGGACCGGCACTGGGCGCTTCGCGAGAAGGCGATGGCGGCCGTGGTCGCACTGATCGACGACCTAAAAGCGGCGAAGGCCGCGGGGCGCAAGGATTCGGACCTGCTCGCCGCCCGCTACATGCAGCGGCGATCGCAGTTTTACCTGGACTTCGTCGAGGCGGAAAATTCCACGGGTTTCCATGCGCCACAGGAGGCTGCGCGCATCCTGGGCGAGTCGATAGACTTTGCGCGCCAAGGCCAGATCGCATTGCGTGACCAGACCTTCAAGCCGACCGTGCCCGTGGTCAACGTTCCTCCACCCCCGCCGGCGAAGCCCTGAGGGCGGTGGCCGAACGTCCACAAACGGATGGAACACGCGGGCAACGCGGCCCGCTGAAGCGCGCGTGGCACCGCGTGCGCACACCGAGCACGCGCTGGTCGGTCCTGGCGCTCGTGTTCTTGGGCCTAGTGGTTGGCGCCATCGCCATAATCGGCACCGAAGTGATGGTCCATGTCACGGGCACCGATGAATTTTGCGGCGCGGCGTGTCATTCGATGCAATGGGTCGCAAAGGAACACCGGCAGAGCATTCATGGCGCGAACCGCACCGGGATGCGCGCGACGTGCCATGACTGCCACATTCCCAGGGAATACCCCGAGATGCTCTGGTACAAGGCGGTGGCGGGCACCAAGGATGTCATCGGAGAGCTGCGCGGCATCATCTCCACCGAGGAGAAGTTCAGGAAGGAGCGGATGCGCATGGCCGGGGAAGTGTGGACCGAATACAAGGCCAACGATTCGCGCGCGTGCCGCGGCTGCCACCAGTTCTCTAAGGAAGTGCTCGCGAAGCAGCAGGAAATGGTGCGGCCGATACACGCACCGGTGCTCGAGGGCAAGGCGACCTGCATCGAGTGCCACAAAGGGGTTGGGCATATCGCGCCCTGAGTAGTCGGGAAGGCCGCTGGGCTGAGTTCCGAGCCAAATCCGCTTCTGGCCGATTGCGGCCATGTAGCGCGACGCAGTCGCAGCAGCGCCACCGCGTTGGCCTCGTTGTCGCTTTTCGGCGGTTAGCCCCTTGATCGGATCGCCTCAAGCATCGCTGACTTGTCGACGTTACCCTTGCCGGTCGCGTGCCCGCTTGATACCTGCGCTCGCTCCTGGTGAAGTAGAACCCCAATGCTTATCGCTCCCAGCTCGCCGGCGTGATCGTGAATGCGTCGGGACGTTGAGATGAATCCCGATCGATCTTACCGGGCATGACGCGCATCGCTATCTAGCAATATCGACGAATCAATGCGCGTGCACACGACGACTCTGACTCTCTCGCGCGCGCTGTCGCTGCTGCTGCTTCTCGTGCTTTGGTTCGGGTTTCTCGAGTTGCGTGGCCTGTACTTCCCCGACGAGGGCCGTTACGCCGAGATCCCGCGCGAAATGCTCGCGAGCGGCGACTGGGTCACGCCACGCCTCAATGGCTTTCCGTACTTCGAGAAGCCGCCGTTGCAATACTGGGTCACCGCCGGCATCTTTAGCGTTGCCGGCGAAGACGAATGGACTGCCCGCCTCGGTCCCGCGATCGCAGGCTTCCTGGCCGTGATTGCGGTGTGGGCGACGGCGCGGCATCTCTATTCGCGGCGCGCGGGCTGGATGGCCGCGGCCTTGCTGGGCGGGAGTTGCGGCTATTTTCTCGCGAACCAGTTCGTGACCCTGGACGTCACGCTTACCGCGCTCCTCACCGCCGCGATGTGTGCGTTCCTCATCGCACAGGATGATGCAACCGCGGCGGGCAGCAGGCGACGGTGGATGTACTCCGCATGGATTATGTGTGGGCTCGCTTTCCTCGCCAAAGGCGCGATCGCGATCGTACTGCCTGCGATCGCGATCACCGTGTACATGCTGGTCGCGCGCGACTGGCGCCTCTTGGGTCGCCTCTACCTAGGTGCCGGACTGCTGCTCGTCGCTGTAGTTGCAGTGCCTTGGCTCGTCGCAGCCGAGTTGCGCAACCCCGGATTTTTGCACTTCTTCTTTGTCAGAGAGCACTGGGAGCGCTTCACCCAGCCTTCGCATCAGCGAACGGGCCCCCTATGGTATTTCATCCCGATCGGCGCCGTATTCCTTATGCCGTGGCTGCCCGCTCTGTTGCGCATCCGACCATGGCGCGATTGTCCACGCTCCAACGCACTGGGCTTCAACCCCGTTCGTTTCGCGTGGTACTGGGCCGCCGCAGTCGTCCTATTTTTCAGCCTATCTTCCTCGAAACTGCCGCCCTATATCCTGCCTGCGCTCGCCGGAGTCGCACTCGCCGCGGCGCCGGCGCTCGCGCGGCACTGGCGACACACCGTCCGCATCAGCGCGTGGACTATCGTGGCCAGCGGCATCGTGGGCGCCGTCGTGATCATCCCGGCAGCACGTTGGATCAAGGTCGAGGCGTTGCGCGACACGTATGTCGCGCATGTCGGCTGGATGCTCGCCGGCATGAGCACGTTCGTCGTCGCCGGGGCATTGGCCTTGCTCTTACTGCGTCAGCGTCGCCGGGTCCCGGCCCTCGCCTCCCTGGTGCTCGGCGGCATGCTTGGATGCCAACTCACCGCTATCACCGCCCATCGCATCGATGCCTACTTCTCCGCCGAGGGACTCATCGAGACGATCTCGGGCGGGGAAGCATTGCGCCCGTTCCGCGCCGACGTGCCGTTCTACATGGTAAACATGTTTGACCATACGGTGCCCTACTATCTTGGCCGCACTGTCATCCTGGTGAAGGAGCGGGGCGAGGTCGCATGGGGAATTGAACGCGCGCCAGCGAACTTCATCCCGGAGATCAGCGCTTTCCTCTACCGCTGGAACGAGGAGCGCGACGCTTACGCGATCATGCCGCTGGCGACTTTCGCCGAGTTCACTGTCGGCGGTGTGCCAATGCGCGAGGTCGCGCGCGATGGCCGTCGAATCGTGGTCACTAGGCACTGAGCCGTATCCAGCAATGGCAGCGTGTAGTTCGGCGACCTTGTAAGGCGGTCTGCTGAGAGGGCGGTATGACCCGGCATCCGACCGTCGGTGGGACGGATGTCAGGCATCAGGTTCCACGGTTGACCGACGATAGCAGCATCCTGATGCCGTTACCGATCATGGAGACGACTCATGGAAGATCAAATCAAGATGAAGATCCAGACGCTGTTGGATCAGCATCGAATCATGACCGTTGCAACATTGCGGCCGGATGGCTGGCCGCAGGCGACAACGGTCGGGTACGTGAACGAAGGCCTGACCCTTTATTTTCTCTGCGGGATCGACAGCCAGAAAGCGAAAAACTTGGCGCAAGATGATCGGATCTCGCTAACGATCGATCACGACACCCCGGATCTAATGGCGATCACTGGGTTGTCGATGGCGGCGCACGCGCATGCAGTGACTGATCGTGCGGAAGCGGACAAGGTCTTGCGCATGCTTCCGCTGAAATACCGTGATGCGCCTCCCTTGCCGATGAAGATGCCGACCGCCGACGAGGTCTGCCTCTTTCGCGTAACGCCGACGGTCATTTCTATCCTAGACTACTCCAAGGGTTTTGGGCATACCGATCTCGTCACTTGTTGATCTCCTCCCCAGTTGTCTTTGATCGACACCTTGAGTGTCGGCTCCGTGGAGGTGACCAAGCTAGATGACCGAGGCATCTCACCCGAAGCGTCACCCGCGGCGCGCGCCTCGCCAGGGGAGTCGTTGCGTCGGTCAGTGGATCAGCACGACCGGTATGTGGCACAGGTGCGGCACGCGGGTCGTCACTGAGCCATATTCGGGGAGTGCCGACATGCCGGGCGTACCCATGTAGATCATGTTCGAGCCTGCGTGCGTCGCCCGCTCTACGATGGTTGCAGCGATGGGCCCGGTCGGCGAATGGAACTTGCAGGGCACGTCAGCTGCCTCGAGCAGGCTTCGGCTTGGGGGCGAGCATCGCCGCGCATTCGTCGTCGTAATACTTTTGGATCATCTCCTTGCTGACGAACGATCCCATGTTGGGCACGCTCGGCACGGGTAGGTGAACCGCGACGACGTCGAGCGACGGCGCCTCCTTTTACCACCCCAGCGTGTCGATCAGCGTCTGCGTCGCGCGTACGGCGCTCGGCGAGCCGTCGACTGGTAGCACGATCTTGAGCATCGGGGGTCCCTAAGGGTAAACGCGACCGCAAAATTGTCGCAGATCAAGGACACTCGCGGTCGCCGCTTCCATAATTTCATGGTCGCCCGCCCGCCGCGCCGGCGCTCAATCGACGGAGCCTCCTGCCATGTTCAAGAACATTCTCGTACCGACCGACGGCTCGAAACTGTCGCAAAAGGCCGTCAATAAAGCCATCGACCTCGCACGCGATTTCAAGGCGAAGGTGACGGCGCTGCATGTGTTCCCGAAGTTTTCCGGCAGCCCGTATGGAACGTACGGACCGGCCGAGGACGTACTCGAGGAAGCGCACCGCAACCACGCGCAAGCCGAAGGCGATCGTCTGTTTACGACACTCCGAAAGTCGGCGGACGCCGCGGGCGTGCAGTTCGAGGCGGTGCTGGTTGAGAACAACGACGTCTGGGAGCAGGTGATCAGCATAGCGAAGAAGAAGAAATGCGACCTGATCTGCATGGCTTCGCACGGCCGCCGCGGGATTGCCGGCGTGCTGCTGGGCAGCGAAACGAACAAGGTGCTGACGCACAGCGACATTCCTGTCCTCGTGTTGCGCTGACCGACATGTCGGAATGAAATTCGGCTGTAGAGTGGGAATTCTGCATGAGCGCTGACGCCAGTGTGCGCGATCCGGCGCATTGCTTCCACTGCGGCGAGCCCAACCCGCCGAACTCGTCCTGGCGCGTCGCCGTCGGCGGCGCGGACGCATTTTTCTGCTGTGCCGGCTGCCTGGCCGTCGCGCAGACAATCGGTGCGGCCGGCCTGTCGTCTTTCTATACGTTGCGCGAGCGCACATCAGCGCCGCAACGTTATGAGCAGTTGGAGCCGGTGGACGAGGGCTCGTATGCGTCTACGTGGATCAGGCCCGGCGCCGATGGCTTGACCGATGTCGCGCTGCTACTCGACGGCATGCGGTGCGGCGCCTGCGTCTGGCTGCTCGAGACGTTCCTGCAACACCAGCCGGGCGTGCGAAGCGCGTCGGTTAATTTCGCGACACGCCGCGCGCAGCTGCGCTTCGACGGCGGCGAGACGGGCTTGCGCGAGCTGCTCGCGGCCGTGACCCGCATCGGCTATCGCGCCTATCCGTACGATCCGCGCCGGCGGGAGGCGCTGGTGCGACGCGAGAGCCGCGGGTTGTTGCTGCGGATGTCGCTCGCGCTGCTCGCGATGATGCAGGTGATGATGTTCGCCGTGCCCGCGTACATCAGTGCCGACCGCGTCGATCCCGAATACCAGGCTCTGATGAACTGGGCCAGCCTCATCCTTACGCTGCCTGTAATGCTGTATTCGGCCGTACCGTTCTTCGTCGGCGCGTGGCGCGATCTCACGGTGCGCCGACCGGGCATGGACTTGCCGATTGCGCTCGGCATTGCAGCGGCATTCATCGCGAGCACACATGCGACGGTCACGGGCAACGGTGCCGTCTACTTCGATTCGGTGACGATGTTCGTTGCGCTGGTACTCGTCGCGAGGATGCTCGAGCTTCGCGTTCGCGAAAAGGCCGGCGATGCGCTGGAATCGATTGCGCGCGAGATGCCGCAAATGGCAGAGCGGCTCGACCGTTACCCCGGCGGCCACGTTTGCGACACGGTGCCCGCAGCTGACCTAGAGCCAGGCGCGTTCGTGCGCATCGCCGCCGGCGCGTCCGTGCCGGTGGATGGCGTAGTCGTCGAAGGCCGCTCGAGCGTCGAGGAAGCGGTGCTGACCGGCGAAAGCTGGCCGCGTGACAAGGCTGTGGGTGACGCGGTCATGGCCGGATCGGTCAATCGGGAAAGTCCGCTGACTGTCCGCGTCACTGCGGCGGGTGCATCGACGACGCTCGGCGCGTTGTCGCGATTGGTCGAACGCGCGGCGGATGAGCGGCCACGGATCGCGCGGTTGTCCGATCGCGCGGCGAGCGTGTTTGTCGCCGGCCTGCTCGCGATAGCGGCGATCTGCGTCGTCGGATGGTGGGTGATCGATCCCTCGCGGGCATTGCCTGTTGCAGTTGCCGTGCTCATCGTGTCGTGTCCGTGCGCGCTTTCGCTTGCTACACCGGCCGCGCTGGCCGCAGCCGCAGGGGCGTTGGGACGCCGCCAGATTCTCTGCGTGCGGCCCGACGCGCTCGAAACGCTGTCGGGCGTCACGCACGTTGTCCTCGACAAGACCGGCACACTGACGACCGGCGATGTTCGTCTCACCGGCATCACGTGCTACGCCGGGGCCGATTCCGATGCCTGCAAGTCGATCGCCGCGGCGCTGGAACAAGGCTCGGCGCATCCGATCGCACGCGCGCTCTCACCTCATGCGAGTCACTGTGTGGCGCGTGACATTGTGGCAGTGCCTGGATGCGGCGTCGAAGGTGTTATCGACGCCGTTCGCTACCGGTTCGGACGACCGGACTGGGTCGCGGAGATCTGCGCATCGCCGTTGCCTGCCGACGTCGCCGATGTCGCGCCCGCCGAATCCACGGTGGCGCTCGGATGCGCCGCCGGATGGATCGCGTCGCTGCGCTTTGGCGATACGTTGCGTGCGACCGCGCCGTCGCTTGTCGCTTCACTTCGCGCGATGGGCTTGCGTGTTTCACTCGTGTCGGGAGATCGAGAGTCGACCGTAATGCAGATTGCGCGAGCCGCCGGCATCGATGATTGGCACGCTGCGGCGTCGCCCGACTCGAAGCGCGCGTTCGTTGGTGCGCTGCAGGCGCTCGGCGCCGTCGTCGCGATGGTGGGCGACGGCATCAACGATGCGCCGGGACTTGCGCGCGCGAACGTGTCGATCGCGCTTGGCAACGCTGCGACGCTGACGCAATGGACTGCCGATGCCGTGGTGCTCGGCAGCGACCTGACTCGTATCGCGTTCGCGCTCCGCGCCGCGCGACAAACGTTCCGCGTGATCCGCCAGAATCTCGGCTGGGCGCTCGCCTACAACATCGTGGCCATCCCGC
>Ga0070689_100002346_pt1 | contig 12326 bp, 5 predicted proteins | sample KBSS23HmetaG_FD_64669 | JGI IMG/M metagenome (GOLD analysis project Ga0070689, IMG submission 64669) | Switchgrass rhizosphere microbial communities from Kellogg Biological Station, Michigan, USA - KBS S2-3H metaG | ecosystem: Host-associated > Plants > Roots > Rhizosphere ...
GATCACGATCGGCGCCAGCGTTCCGCCCGACATCGCCTTCGCCACGCCGGCGCCCGCGTTCAGGCCCAGCACGACGATGAAGACCGTCAGCCCGAGATCCTCCAGCAGCTGCCGGGCCGGCTCCGGGAAGGGGCCGCCCAGGCCGGGCTGCCGCGTTCGCAGGATGCTGAGGACGATGCCGACCACCAGCAGCCCCACCGCCGAGCCGACGGTGATCTTCAACGCGCCCAGCGGGATGGTCACGGCGCCGAGCGCGCCGCCCAGCGCCAGGCCCAGCGCCAGCGTCAGGATGTCCGTGCTGACGCTCGGGCGGATCACCCTGCCCAGACGCTGCTCCAGCGTCTTGATCCGCCACTTGGCGCCGGTGACGCGGAGAACGTCGCCACGCTGGACGACCGTGTCCGCGCCCCACGGGATCTGGTGCCCGCCGCGGAACATGGCGTTGAGGAACATGCCGTGGCCGACGTCCGCCGCCAGCTCCTGGATGGTGTGCTTCACGCCGTCCTTGTTGTGGACCACGACATCGACCGTCTCCGAGCCGATCTCGCGCAGCTCGGGATCGGCCACCTCGGGACCGATCGCCGCCGACGCGCGGAGCAGCAGCGGCACCCGCCCGTACAGCGCCAGCGTGTCGTGCGGCTGAAGCACGACGTCGTCGGCCGGATCGTAATACTGCCCGCCCCGCAGCACGCGCTCGATCGCGACCAGCGGGTACGACCGGCGCAGCTCCCCCAGCTGATGGCCCACCAGGCGGGGATTCTCGATCTGGTACGCGCGCCGCGACACCGGCAGCGGTCCGCCCAGGAACTCGTCGGCGGTGCCGGGCAGCGGGCTGGACGCGGTTCCCCGGATCTGCGCCTCGAGCGCGCGCGCGGCGGCGGGCGTGTCGCGTCCCAGCAGATCGGGCAGCTTCATCAGCACGATGAACGAGATCATGCTGAGGCAGTAAGAGAAGGCGAACGCCGTCGACAGGTTCGCGAGCGCGGCGGATCGATCCCCGGCTGCGCCGCCCGCCGCGTAGGCCGCCTCCGCCGCGCCCAGGCCGGGGCTGGCGGTCGTGCTGCCGGCGAGGATGCCCGGGAGCATGCCCGGATCGAGGTGGAACACCGCGCGCAGCCCCAGCGTCAGCCCGCCCGCCGCCAGTGGGATGAACAGACCGAAGAAGATGTACTTGCCTGCGTCGCGCCGCAGCCCCGACAGGAACTGGGGGCCGACCTTCATCCCCACCGAGAACATGAAGAGGTTGAAGAAGATCGTACTGGCGATAGCGGGGACCTCGATCTTCACGCCCATCGGCGTGCCCAGCAAGCTGATCCCGAGGGCGATCACCAGCGACGCCGCCGTCGTTCCCAGGCCGATTCCCTTGATCTTCACCCGGCCCAGCCCGTAGCCGGCGGCGATGACCAGGAACAGCAGGATGAAGGGTTGCTTGGCGAACCAGGCGAGGACGTGCGCGATCGCCCCGCTGCCGACCGTCATGCCGTCATGCCCCCGTTCACAAACATGCTGAGCCCGCCGGACGAGGCAATCGGCGGTCGACTGTAGGCCATCCCCGCATTCGTCGGCGGGGCGGTTGAGCACGCCTGCCCCGCGCTTCAATTCAGATGGGAGCCCTGAAGGGTTCCGAACGACGATGTTCGAGCACCTCCTCAAGGTTCGCTATGTCGCGGTCGTCATCGTGATCCTCGCGGTGCTGCACGCGGTGGCGTTTCTGGTGCTGGGAACGAAGCTCGCGTTCCAGGCGTACGCGCACATCCTGATCGGCGGCGGCGCCTCGGAGGCGCGCCCGGGGCTGGAGCTGCTGCATTCGCTCGACTTCCTGTTCGTCTCGCTGGTGCTGATGGTGCTGGCGCTGGGGATCGCGAAGCTGTTTCTCCTCGGCCCCAACGTGGAGGAGAGCGGGCTGCCGGTCTGGCTGCGGCTGCACAGCATCAGCGAGCTGAAGGTGCTGCTGTGGGAGACGGTGCTGACCACGCTGCTCATCGCGAGCTTGCCCGGTCTGGTCGCGGGCTTGCTCGGCAACCTGGACTGGAGGGTGCTGGTGACGCCGTCGGCGATCCTCGTCCTGGCCTTGAGCCTCTACTTCATGAAGAAAGGCTGAGGGGCGAATGGACAAACTGGATCTGAGACAGGGAGGGGGCGCCGCGCTGCTGAGCGACGCCGCGAGCCCGGCGCACCTGCGCATCGATCTCTGGAATCGCGTGCGCGAAGGCGTCGAGGAGCTCGCGCGAAAGCCATCCGATGATCGGCGAAGCGAGCTGGAGAACCTGTTCCGGCGGCTGGACGAGGTGGAGCGGCTGTGGGCGTACCCGGGCGCGGAGCGCATCGAACAGGTGCGCCGGCATTACCGGGCGGGCGATGTGACGCAGCTCCGCGAGGTGGTGAACGATCTCGCTGACCGGCTGAGCCAGTCGGGCGATCGCGCCGCGCTGGCCGACGGCGCGAAGGGCGCGCGCTACTTCACCCTGCTGCTGGTGGGCACGATGGCGCCCGAACAGCTGCGCGCGCTGCGCCGGAATCTGTACGACCTGCGCGCCACCCGTCCCGGCGATCTCGTCTACGAGATCGTCCAGGTCGCGTCGTTCGAGGAGGCGTGGCTGGCGGTGATGTGCAACGTCGACATCCAGGCCGTGGTGATGCGCCAAAGCTTTCCGATCGGCGCCGAGACGCCGCTGTCGTCGCCAGGCATCCGCGCCGAGCTGGCCAAGCTGGTCGCACCGCTCGCGCAATCGTCGGCGCCCATCTGCGAAGCGCTGGCGGGCGCGCTCCACCATCTGCGGCCCGAGCTGGATCTCTATCTGCTCACCGACGAGTCGCTGACCGACGAGAGCGGCCGCGCCGCGACCTTGTTCTCGCGCGTCTTCTACCGCTTCGAGTCCCCGCACGAGCTGCACATGACGGTGCTGGACGGCGTCCGCGCGCGGATGAAGGCGCCGTTCTTCGACGCGCTTCGCGAGTACGCCGACCGGCCCATCGGCAACTTTCACGCGCTGCCGATCGCGCGCGGGCACTCGGTGTTCAACTCGCGGTGGATCGACGATTTCGGGCGCTTCTACGGCGACAACCTGTTCATGGCGGAGTCCAGCTCGACGGCGGGCGGCCTGGATTCGCTGCTGGAACCGACCGGCTCGATCCGCGAGGCGCAGCAGCTGGCGGCGCGCTGCTTCGGCGCGCGGCGGACGTTCTTCGTCACGAACGGGACGTCCACCGCGAACAAGATCGTCCACATGGCGCTGGTGCGGCCCGGCGACATCGTGCTGATCGATCGCAACTGCCACAAGTCGCACCACTACGGGCTGGCGCTGGCGGGCGCGCGGCCGGTGTATCTGGACGCGTATCCGCTGCAGCGGTACGCCATCTTCGGGGGCGTCCCGCTGGCGACGCTGAAGCAGCGGCTGCTGGATCTCAAGCGCGAGGGTCAGCTGGCGCGGGTCCGGCTGCTGGTGCTCACCAACGTCACCTTCGACGGCATCGTCTATCACCCCGAACGCGTGATGGAGGAGCTGCTGGCGATCCACCCGCGCCTCTGTTTTCTGTGGGACGAGGCGTGGTTCGCCTACGCGCGCTTCCTTCCGTTGATGCGGCAACGCACCGGCATGGCGGCGGCGCGGGCGCTGAGCGAGAAGCTCGCCTCGCGCGCCTATCGCGACGAGTACCAGGCGTTCCGGTCCGGCCTGGGACCCGACGGGCTGGATGGGCTCTCCGACCGGGAGATCCTGCAACAGCGCCTGCTGCCCGATCCGGAGCGCGCGCGCGTGCGCGTCTACGCCACGCAGTCCACCCACAAGTCGCTGTCGGCGTTCCGGCAGGGTTCGATGATCCACGTGTGGGACGAGCGGTTCGAGCGCGATGCGGCCGAACCGTTCACCGAAGCGTTCTTCGCCCACACCAGCACGTCCCCCAATCACCAGATCGTTGCGTCCCTGGACGTGGCCCGCAAGCAGATGGAGCTGGAGGGCTTCGCGATGGTCAAGGAGGCGTTCCAGCTCGCGCTGCGGATGCGCGATCGCATCGCGGGCGACCCGCTGATCTCGAAGTACCTGTCGGTGCTGGAACAGGATCAGCTGATCCCCGAGCCGTTCCGCCGCTCGGGGTTCGACCGCTACGTGCATTCGCGGGAAGTGGGGGCGCTGGAGCGGGCGTTCGCCGAGGACGAGTTCGTCCTCGATCCCACCCGCCTCACCATCTACACGCCGCTGACCGGCAACAACGGATTCGAGTTCCGCAGCCAGGTGCTGATGAAGGCGCTCGGCGTGCAGGTCAACCACACCTCGATCAACACCGTGTTGATGAACGCCACCATCGGCGTCACCTGGGGCGCGCTGTCGTTCCTGCTCGATGGATTCCGGCGCTACGCCGCGGGGCTGGACCGGCGGCTCGGGCAGGCGACGGGCGAGGAGGGGCGGCTGTTCGAGGCGAAGGTCAGCGCGATCACCACCGAGCTGCCGCCGTTGCCCGAGTTCAGCGGCTTTCACCCGGCCTTCCGCGGTTCGCCGGTGGGGGAGGGCGACCTGCGCGCCGCCTTCTTCCTCGCCTTCCGCGAGGACGCCGTCGAGCACCTGCCGCTCGCGCGGGCCGAGGCCGTCCTGGCGTCAGGGCGGCCGCTGGTGTCGACCCGCTTCGTGGTTCCTTACCCGCCGGGATTTCCCATCCTGGTGCCCGGGCAGCTGGTCAGCCCGCAGATCCTCGCGTTCATGCGCAAGCTCGATGTCAAGGAGGTGCACGGTTACCGCCGCGATCTGGGCCTCGCCGTGTTCACCGCCGCCGCGCTGGAACGCGTGCAGTCACGCGCGCCCACCGCCCCCGAATCGCAACCGGCGGCGCTGCACTGAGTTCGTCCATGCCGCCAGCAAGAAGAGAACGGGATCAATCGCGCACGTGGCGCGCTCGGCTGAACGGCTGCCTTTGCGTCGACGCAACCGATTGCCCTCGCCCCGCGAAGCGGGGAGAGGGTAAGGGTGAGGGGCCCGCTATCCAGCGCGCCGTTTGCTTCGTGGTCGCAACGCCGGACCCCTCACCCGCCGGCCTTCGGCCGTCGGCCTCTCCCCGCTGCGCGGGGCGAGGCGCAGATCCGGCGGCGCATTCCGCCTGGAGGGGGTGACCGTGCAGGGACTGACGAGGGAGATGGTGCTGCTGGGGATGTCGTTGCTGATGCTGTTCAATCCCCCCAGCTCGATGGCGGTGTTCGCGACGCTGGCGCAGCCCTATCCGCGCGACGTCCAGCACCGCATGGCGCGCCGGACGGCACTGTTTTACGCGGTGGGGATCCTGCTCGTGACCTGGGCGGGACGGCCGTTGCTGTCGATGCTGGGCCTCTCGTTGCCCGCGCTGCGCGTGGCCGGCGGCTTCGTGTTGCTGCTCGCGGCGATACCGATGGTCACGCACTACCAGCGCAGCGACGCGCATAAGGAAGCGGAGCTGGAGGCGGTCGCGGCCCGCAGCCGCAGCTGGGTTCAGATCGTGGCGGTGCCGCTGACGTTCCCGATGTCGATCGGCGGCGCGACGGTGGCGGCGGTCATCGCGGCCACCGGCAACAAGCCGACGCTGGCGCGCGCGATCGCCACGTCGATCGTGTGTGTGGTGATGACGGGCGTCGTGTGGCTGACGCTCGGCACGGCCATCCCGCTGACGCGGCGGTTCTCGCGCGGAACGCTGGCGGCGCTGAACGCCGTCTCGGGGTTGCTGCTGCTCTGCATCGCCTTCCAGGTGATCGCGGTCGGCCTGCGGGATCTGCTGCCCGGCCTCAGCCGCCCTTGACGGGCGCCGCCGCCGCCAGCGCCTGCATCGTCGCCGTCCGCAACGTCTCCAGGCCGACTTCCAGGTCGCCGCTCAGGTGCACGCGCAGCACGCGGCGCCCGCGCTGGGCGAGCACGTCGAAGTCGCCGCGCGCCTGGGCCGCCTTCACGACGCCGAACGTGTACTTCTGTCCGGGCACGGGAAGATCGGCGGCGTCGTCGCCGGTGATCTGCACGAACACGCCGGTGTTCGGGCCGCCCTTGTAGGCCTGCCCGGTCGAGTGCAGGAAGCGCGGGCCGAACTCCAGAACGGTCGCCACGTGCTTGGTGCCCAGCACGCGCTCGCGGATCTGAGCCAGCGGGCGCGTGTGCGTCTCGTTCATCTCCAGGTAGGCGAGCAACGCGAAGTAATCGTTCGGCTGCAGCCGCTCCAGGTGCGCCCCCAGGTAGCCCGCCAGCGTGGGCGGTCCCTTGATCGCCCGCGCCAGCGCCGCCTGATTCGCCTCGTCCGTGAACAGGCTGATGCCGTTCGCCGTGAAGAACGGCGTCTCGTCCGGCAGCGCGCCGCGCTCCTCGTAGGCGGCGGTCAGCTTGCGCGTCGCCGTCTTGCTCGCCTCGACGTCCGGTTGATCGAAGGGGTGGATTCCCAGGATCGAACCGGCCACCGCCGTCGCGATCTCCCAGCGGAACATCTCCTGCCCGAGATCGTAACGATCCTGCAGCGTCACGCGGACGACGGGATACCCCGCCCGTTCCAGCGCGCGCGCCAGATCGCCGTGCGCGACGTCGGCGTCCGACTGCAGCTTCACGTAGACGAAGATCCGATCGCCGCCGTAGACGCCCAGGCCGTTCGTCGCCTCGCGGTCGATCGGGATCAGGCCGTGGCCTCCCTTGCCGGTCGACTCGGCCACCAGCTGCTCCAGCCACGCGCCCAGGCTGGCGATGCCTGGCGACGCCAGGATGGTCACCTTGTCGCGGCCGAACTCCTTCGCGGCGACGCCCAGCACGTTGCCCAGCACGACGCCCGGGTTGTCCTCCACTGGAACGGTGGGCATGCACGCGCAGACCATCGCCTCGGTCCGGTCGAGGAAGTCGGGCACGTTGACGCCCATTGCCGCGGCCGGCACCAGACCGAAGTCGGACAGCACCGAATAGCGCCCGCCGATGTTCGGCCACCCGAAGAACACCCGGCGAAATCCGTCGCCCTCCGCGACGTGTTGCATCTTCGAGTTCGGATCGGTGATGGCGATGAAATGGCTGCCCGCCTCCTTCTCGCCCACCACCTGCGCCACCCGGTCATAGAAGTACTGCTCGAAGATGTTCGGCTCCAGCGTCGAGCCCGACTTGCTGGACACGATGAACAGCGTGCGCGCGAGATCGACGCGGTTCTCCAGCGCCTTCACCTGCGCGGGATCGGTGGAATCCAGCACGTGCAGCTCGGGGAAGCCCTCCACTTTCCCGAACGTCTCGCGCATCACCTCGGGGCCCAGGCTGGACCCGCCCATGCCCAGCAGCAGCACGTGTGAGAACGCGCCGCTGCGCGCGACCTCCGCGATGCGCGTGAAGCGCTGCACGTCGGCGAGCTCGCCGTTCGTGATCCCCAGCCATCCCAGCCAGTGCGCCTCGTCGCGGCCGCTCCACAGCGACGGGTCGCGCCGCCACAGGCGCCGCGCCTTGCCGTTCGCCTGCCAGTCGGCCAGCGATTCCTTCACCTTCGCCAGCATCGGCTCGGGCAGGTGATAGGTCATGCGGTTGATCTGCTTCGCGCGCGCCTCACGGCTCTGGCGCTGCACCTCTTTGAGCAACTTCTCGAACGACTCCGCGAACAGCCGCACGCCGCTGTTGAGCAGATCGTCGGTCACCTGCTGCATCGAGATGCCGACGTCGGCCACGGTCGCCATCGTGTCGCGGGCGGCCTCCAGATCCTCGATCAGCGTCGCGCGCGCGCGGCCGTGGTCGCGGAACGCGTCGAACGTCGCGCGCGGGATGGTGTTGACCGTGTCGGGTCCGACCAGCGCCTCGACGTAGACGACGTCGGAATAGCTGGGGTTGCGCGCGCTGGTGCTGGCCCACAGCAGGCGCTGGGTCTGCGCGCCCCGGCGCGCCAGCGCTTGCCAGCGCGGTCCGTCGAAGATCTCCCCGTAACGCTGGTACGCCAGCTTGGCGTTGGCGATCGCGACCCTTCCGCCCAGCGAACGCAGCAGCGCCTTCTGCCTTTCGGTCGCCGTCCCGGCGAGGCGGTCCGCGATCACCTCGTCCAGCGCGGTGTCGACCCGGCTGACGAAGAAGCTGGCCACGCTGGCGACGCGCGCCGGATCGCCGCCGTCCGCGACGAACCGCTCCAGCCCGGTGAGGTATGCGCCCGCGATCTGCTCGTACACGTCGCGCGCGAACAGCAGCGTCGCGTTGACGTTGATGCCCTCGGCGATCAGCTGCCCGACGGCCGGCACGCCCTGCGCCGTGGCGGGCACCTTGATCATCAGGTTCTCGCGCCCGACCGCTCGCCACAGGCGCCGCGCCTCGTCCAGCGTCGCCGCCGTGTCGTAGGCCAGCAGCGGCGACACCTCCAGGCTGACGTAGCCGTCGCGACGGTCGGTGCCCTCGTAGACGGGACGCAGGGCGTCCGCCACGTCCTGCACGTCGCGCACCGCCAGCCGTTCGTAGAGGCTCTTCGGGTCCAGCGACCGGGCGTCCGCCGCCTCCAGCACGTCCTTGTAGTCGGAGCCGCCCGCGATCGCCTTCTCGAAGATCGCCGGGTTCGACGTCACGCCGCGCAGGCCGTCCTCGTCGATCAGACGGCGCAGCTCGCCGCCCGTGATCAGGCTGCGGCGGATGTAGTCCAGCCAGACAGACTGCCCGAACACGGCCAGCGCGCGCAGCGGGTTCTCCAGCGCCGTCATCTTTGCCAGCCGCTGCACGTGGCGCGCTTCGCCGCTGAAGCGCGCGTTCAGAAAGGCGTGAATCAGCTCGCGCGCCAGCTCGACGCCGACGACGCGCCCGCCCAGCACCAGGACGTTCATGTCGTCGTGCTCGACGCCCTGATGCGCCGAGTAGGTGTCGTGGCAGAGGCCGGCCCGCACGCCCGGCATCCGGTTGGCGGCCATCGACGCGCCCACGCCGCTGCCGCACAGCAAAATGCCGCGCTCGGCGTCGTGCTTCTGCACGGCGGCGCCGACCGCCTCGGCGAAGTCGGCGTAGTCGACCGGGGCGCTGCTGTGCGTGCCGACGTCCAGCACCTCGCAGTGCTCGGCGGCGAGCAGCGCCTTCGCAGCTTCCTTCAGTTCGAACCCGGCGTGATCGGATCCGATCGCGACGCGCATGGCTTCACCTCAATCCGGCCAGGTCCAGTCGCTGATCTCGGTGCGATCAGTCCCCTGGTCGTGTGCGTAGTTCAGGTTGTCGATGATCAGGTTGCGCATCTCCTCCTTGAGGTGCGCGGCCCGCGACCGCAGCTTGGGCACCCGATCGATCACGTCGATCACCAGGTGGAAGCGCGACGTCTCGTTCAGGATCGCCAGCTCGAAGGGGGTGTTGATGTTTCCCTTCTCCCTGTAGCCGTGCACGTGCAGGTTGGCGTGGTTGGTCATCTTGTAGGCCAGCCGGTGAATCAGCCACGGGTAGCCGTGGAAGTTGAAGATGATCGGCTTGTCCGCGGTGAACAGGCCGTCCAGCTCGCTGTCCGACGACCCGTGCGGGTGCACGGACGCCGGCTGCAGCCTGAACAGGTCGACAACATTGACGAAGCGCAGCTTCAGGTCCGGCAGGCGCTGGCGCAGGATCGACGCGGCCGCCAGCGCCTCCTGGGTGGCGACGTCGCCGCACGAGGCGAGCACGACATCCGGCTCCTCGCCGGCGTCGGTGCTGGCGCGCTTCCAGATCCCCATGCCCTTGGTGCAGTGAATGATCGCCTCGTCGATCGTCGTGAACTGCAGGTGCTTCTGCTTGTCCGCCACGATGACGTTGATGCAGTCGGTGCTGCGCAGGCAGTGATCGGTCACCGACAGCAGCGTGTTGGCGTCCGGCGGCAGGTAGATGCGCGTCACCGACGCGGACTTGTTCGTCACCAGGTCGATGAAGCCCGGGTCCTGGTGCGAGAACCCGTTGTGATCCTGCCGCCACACCGTCGACGACAGCAGGATGTTCTCGGACGCGACCGGCGCGCGCCACTTCACGTGGTTCTTGGCGATGTCCAGCCACTTGGCGTGCTGGTTGAACATCGAATCGATCACGTGCGCGAACGCTTCATAGGTGTGGAACAGGCCGTGGCGCCCGGTCAGCGTGTACCCCTCCAGCCAGCCGAGCAGCGTGTGCTCGGACAGCATCTCCATGACCCGCCCGTCGCGCGCCAGCTCGCCGCCGTCGGCGTCCTCGGGCAGCATGTCCGCCATCCAGGTCTTCTTGCTCACCTCGTAGATCGACTGCAGGCGGTTCGACGCGGTCTCGTCCGGTCCGAAGACGCGGAAGCGCGTCATGTTGTTCTTCATCACGTCGCGCAGGAACTCGCCCATCGGCTTGGTGTTCTCGTGCAGCGTCGTCCCGCGCGACGTCACCTGCACGGCGTAGTTGCGGAAGTCGGGGAGCTTCAGCTCCTCGCGCAGCAGGCCCCCGTTGGCGTGCGGGTTCGCGCCCATGCGCCGCGTCCCCTTGGGCGACAGCGCCTTGATCTCCGGCATGATCCGGCCGCTCTTGTCGAACAGCTCCTCGGGCCGGTAGCTCTTCATCCACTCTTCCAGCACCTTGAGGTGGGCCGGGTTCGATCGCACGTCCGCGAACGGGACCTGGTGCGATCGCCAGAAGCCTTCCAGCTTGTGCCCGCCCAGCTCCTTCGGGCCCGTCCAGCCCTTGGGCGCGCGCAGCACGATCATCGGCCAGCGCGGCCGCGTCGGCTTGCCCGACCGGCGCGCCTCCCACTGGACCTCGCGAATGTCCTCCAGCGCGCGGTCCAGCGTGGCCGCCATCTTCTGGTGCATCTCGGTCGGGTCGCTGCCCTCGACGAAGTAGGGCTTGTAGCCGTAGCCGACGAACAGCGCTTCCAGCTCCTCCTTGCTGACGCGGGCCAGGATCGTCGGGTTCGCGATCTTGTAGCCGTTCAGGTTCAGGATCGGCAGCACCGCGCCGTCGCGCATCGGGTTGATGAACTTGTTCGAGTGCCACGCGGTCGCCAGCGGCCCGGTCTCCGCCTCGCCGTCGCCCACCACACACGCGACGATCGTGTCGGGGTTGTCGAACGCCATCCCGTAGGCGTGCGACAGGCTGTAGCCCAGCTCGCCGCCCTCGTGGATCGATCCGGGCGTCTCGGGCGTCACGTGGCTGCCGATGTGACCGGGGAAGGAGAACTGCTTGAAGAACTTCCGCATCCCCTCCTCGTCCTCGGTCTTGTCCGGATAGATCTCGGAGTAGGTGCCTTCCAGGTAGACCGGTCCCAGCACGCCGGGCGCGCCGTGGCCCGGCCCGGCGACGAAGATGACGTCGAGGTCGTGCTTCACGATCAGCCGGTTCAGGTGAATCCAGGCGAACGACAGCGTCGGGCTGGCTCCCCAGTGACCGAGCAGGCGGTACTTGATGTCGTCGACCTGCAGCGGCCGGCGCAGCAGCGGGTTGTCCTTGAGATAGATCATCCCCACCGAGAGGTAGTTGCACGCCCGCCAGTAGGCGTTCATCCCTTCCAGCTCGCGCGCGCTCAGCGGTCCGCCTCCGGGACGTTCCTTCGCCGCCGGCGCGGACGCGGCGCCGCGTCCGTGGCCGTGTTCCTTGGCCGACAGCGGCGTTCCCCGCGCGTGCGTTCCCGATTCCCTGCTCGTCGCTGGATGTGCCACGGCATGTCTCCCGTTGCTGTTGCTGTTGGTTCGCTTTTCCATGTTTTTTCCTCGCGCGTCAGCCGTGGGCGGCTTCGCTCTCCATCTCACTGCTGTACTGCCCCAGCGCGGCGGCCCAATCGCACCTGGCGCGGTGATAGAAAGCGCGCTGCCCGGCCGCGACGTTCTCGCGCTTGCCCTTCCAGGTGGCCAGCGCCTCGTCTTGCAGCGCGCGGCCGTACGAGAAGCTCAGCGTCCACGGCTTCGTACCATCGAGCCGGTTCATGGTGCTGAGGTGTTCGGTGGCCAGCACCTGGTCCTGGCCGCCCGATAGAAAGACGATGGCCGGAACGGCGGGCGGCACGTGGCGCGCCAGCGTGCGCACGGTGGCCGCCGCGACGTCGTGTACCGACGCCTGCTGAGGACAATCCTCACCCGCGATCACCATGTTCGGCTTCAGCAGGATCCCTTCCAGCGCGACGTTCTGATCGAACAGCGCATCGAACACCGTCTGCAGCACCTGCGCGGTCACTTCCTCGCAGCGTTCGATGGTGTGCGAACCGTTCATCAGAACTTCGGGCTCGACGATCGGGACCAGCCCCTGCTCCTGGCAGAGCGCGGCGTAACGCGCCAGCGCGTCCGCGTTCGCGTGCAGGCACCGCGGGGACGGCAGCCCGTCGCTGCTGATGATGAACACCGCACGCCACTTGGCGAAGCGCGCGCCCAGCTGGTGATACTCGTCCAGACGCCCGCGCAGGCCGTCCAGCCCCTCGGTGATGCGCTCGCCGGGCGCGCC
>Ga0070689_100002347_pt1 | contig 12322 bp, 8 predicted proteins | sample KBSS23HmetaG_FD_64669 | JGI IMG/M metagenome (GOLD analysis project Ga0070689, IMG submission 64669) | Switchgrass rhizosphere microbial communities from Kellogg Biological Station, Michigan, USA - KBS S2-3H metaG | ecosystem: Host-associated > Plants > Roots > Rhizosphere ...
TCCGGCCGTTCCGACTGGTCGATGAAGTAGTCGTGGCCGACAGCCTCGATCTGCAGCGTCGAGAGGTTCCTGAGCGCCGCCTCGCCGCCAAGCGCGTCCACGGCCCGCGTGACCACGGCTCGAGCCGAATCCGTCCGCGGCCCCTGCGGCGCCGCGGCGATCGCCGCGACGAGACACACCACTGTTTTCAGCATGGAAGCGTTAGACGGCGGCCAGAGACGCAAAGTTTGACCGCCACCGATGACCGACGACCGATGTGCGGTCAAGGATCCCTGATAGAATCCAAGACCCTATGGCGAAGGACCTCCCGGGCGAAGCGCTTGGTCTCGTGGAAACGCGCGGCCTGGTCGGCATGATCGAAGCGGCGGACGCGATGGTCAAGGCGGCCAACGTCGTCTTCGTCGGCTGGCAGAAGGTGGACGCCGGGCTGGTCACGGCAATCGTCCGAGGCGATGTCGCCTCGGTGAAGGCGGCTACCGATGCCGGAGCCGCCGCCGCGCGCCGCGTCGGCGAGCTCGTCGGCGTTCACGTCATCCCTCGTCCCGCCGACGGCCTGGACAAGATCTTTCCCATCGGCTGACCTCGGCCCTCGCGCCTCGCACCCCGCACCCCGCGTCACGTGATCTTGCCGCGCGCGGCCACCGGCAGCCGCTCGACGACCTGGTCGCCGTCCACGAGCCAGACGTGATCGACGAGGTTCGACACGACGCAAGAGTGGTTCGGCACGACGCGGACGAGCGACCCCGTCCGCAGCCTGGACTCACCCTCGAGGACGCGCACCGTCGCGTGCTCCTCCGACAGCCGCTCGACGAGCAGCGACGGGTCGGGCTCGCTGCCGGCAAGATCGTGCAGCACCGCGCCGTGGCCCGGCATGCTCGTGAAGCCGCGCGCGCCGTCGTTGGTCAGCGTCTTGCTGCCGCTGTCGAGGATCACGCGATCGCGCGCCGGGCGGCTGACGACGCGCGCGAGGACGGTGAGGGCGCAGTTCGCCCAAGACGCCGAGCCGAGCGCGACCTGCGTGCGATCGAAGTAGGCGTAGTTCCCCGGCCGCATCTCGGTGATCCCCGGCTCGTTCACCGAGAAGCGCGCCGTCGGCGTGGCGCCGACGCTGATCTCGTCGCAGCTCACGCCCGACGCCGACGCCAGGTCGCGCAGGATCTGCGCCTCGCGCGCCGCCACGTCGCGTGCCTCGCCTTCGGACGTGGCGTGGTAGCCGTTGCCGGCGTGGCTGAGCAGCCCGCGGAAGCGCAGCCCCGGCATCGAGGCGATCGCGCGCACCGTGCCGGCCGCGGCCGCGGAGTCCGGATCGATCCCGCAGCGATGGAAGCCGACGTCCACCTTGATCAGGACGTCGAGCGTGCGGCCGCGCCCTTCCGCGAGATCCGACCAGTCCTGCGCCACCGCCGGGTCGTCGACGATGAAGGAGAGCGCGATGCGATCGGCGAGGGCGAAGACGCGCTCGGCGTTGACCGGGTTCAGCGGATAGGGCAGCCGGATGTCGGTGATGCCGGCGTCGGCGAACACCTCCGCCTCTCCCAGCTTGGCGCAGCAGATGCCGACCGCGCCGCGCTCGATCTGGAGGCGCGCGATCTCGGGCGACTTGTGCGTCTTGGCGTGCGGCCGCAGCCGGATGCCGCGCGCGTTCACCGCCGCCTGCATCTTCGACAGGTTGCTGGTGAGCCGCGAGCGTTCGATCAGGACAGCGGGTGTGGCGAGTTCGCAGATCTGCATCAGGTCAGGCGCTTTGGCTTTTCCAGGTCGGGGAGATTCCCGTCGGCATCTTCAGGATCGCGCGCCCCGGCCTTGTCTTCGACGATCAGCTCGATGGCGTTGCGCTTGTCCTGGTTGAGGAGATCGTAGACCGCGCCGTAGGCGCCGGCGCCGGGCATCGGCTGGCGGGCGCCGCGCCTGCGCGCCTTGAAGAAGACGGCGACCACGAAAATCAGGATGACGAACGCCCAGACGAACTTGGCGGCCTCGGCGGCGTCCACGCCGCCAGCTTACCCGATAATGCCCAGCCGCTGCGCGCCGGTGAATCCGGGGAAGATCGTCCGGGTGTCGGCGACGTCGAGATGCCCGCGGACGACCTCGTCGAAGACGCTGCGGAAGTCGGTCGTGACGGCCAGGTCGCGGCCGTCGTAGCGCTGCTCGCGGGCCAGCCCCGGCCAGCGGCCGTAGACCTTGCCGCCGCGCACGTTGCCGCCGCCGATGACGAACATCGCGTTGCCGTGGCCGTGATCGGTGCCGCGGTTGCCGTTCTCCGCCACCGCCCGCCCGAACTCGCTCATCGTCAGGATGACGGTGTCGCCCATACGATCGCCGAGGTCGCGCGCCAGCGCGGCGATGCCGCGGCCGAAGTCGTCGAGGCGTCCGGCCAGCTGGCCGACGGCCGATCCCTGGTTGACGTGCGTGTCCCAGCCGCCGGCTTCGGCGAAGGCGACCTCGAGCCCGACGTCCGCCTTGATCAACTGCGCGATCTGCCGCAGCGCGTCGCCGTAGGCGGAGCGCGGATAGTCGGCGCCGTTCTCCGGCTGGTACTTCGCGGGGTCGGCCGACTTCAGCATCTTCACGGCGTCGAACGCCTGGCCGCCGGTGCGATTGAGCACGCGATCCGCCGCGGCGGCGTACTCGGACTCGAACGAGGCCTGCACCATCTCGGTGGCCTGGCCGGCGCGGATGCCGAACTGCCCGATCTGGTTCATCGCCAGGGCGGGCGCGGTGCCCTGCAGCGAGCGGGGCAGCTGCCCGGCGAGCGCGACGGCGCGGAACGGCGTCGCGTCGGCGTGCTCGCGCGCGTGCAGGTAGCGGTTCAACCAGCCGTCCTGCGTGCTCTTGACGCCCGGGGTCGCCGTCTCCATGTAGTCCTGCGCGTCGAAGTGCGAGCGCGTGCTGTCGGGGGATCCCGAGGCGTGGACGATGGCGAGCTGGCGCGCGTCCCACAGCGGCTTGAGCGGCGCGAGCCGCGGATGCAGGCCGAAGAAGCCGTCGAGATCGATCGCCGCGTCGTCTGGTCGGGCGCCGTTGGGGCGCGGCACCGCGATGCTGGGGCGCGCGGCGTAGTATTCGCGCTCGCCGAACGGGACGACCATGTTGAGGCCGTCCACCGCGCCGCGCTGGAAGATCGCGACCAGCACCTTGCGGCGGGCCGCGCCGGCGGCTTCCGCGGTGCGGGTGATGAAGGCGGGCGCGAAGCCGAGGCTGAGCAGCGCGAGGCCGCCGTTCTTCATGAAGACGCGTCGGGAAAGCATCGCTATCTCCGTTGGAACTCGGGGGAGCCGAGGGTGAGCGCCGCCGTCTGCCGCGCATCGGTCGCCTTGGCGATGGTCGCGGCGGTGGTCGATGAGACGTCTCCGGCGAGCGCATCGCCCGCCAGAGACGTCCCGGGCCGGACGCCACGCATCCTGTTGCTCACCAGCTGCAGGGCGAAGTTCATGCGGTTGAGCAGCGCGCCGGTGTTGACCCACGCGTCGGCGCGATCGGCGTAGCCGGTCGGCGGCTGGCACATGTAGAGCGGCATGCCGAGCTGGCGCACCGCCTGCGCCAGCGGCGTCGCCTCGTCTACCTCGGCGCCGCTCGCGCGTACCGCTGAGACGACGAACTCGAAGGGAGTCTTGACCTTGGCGCGGTAGGCGTCGGCCGCGAAGAACTCCGGCGAGGTGAGGATCGTGCGCACGACCTCGCGGATGTCGCCGTCGGTGTCGTGGAAGCGTTTCGCCGCGCGATCGACGAGGGCCGGCGGCGGCGTGTCCGAGACGAAGCGGCGCGCGAGCTTCGTCGCGATGAACCGCGCGGTCGCCGGCGACGCCGCCAGGATGTCGAGCACCTTCTCGCCGTCTGACTGCCCGCCGCCCGCCTTGATGCGATGACCGAGCACGACCTTCTCGTTGGGATCGTGCAGGCGCGGCTCGAAGCGGAAGCCGCCGCCCTGCCGAGGCACGTCGATCGTCCATCCGGTGAACGCGCGCGCCACGTTGATCACGTCGTCCTGCGTATAGCCGCCGTCGACGCCGAGCGTGTGCAGCTCCATCAGCTCGCGGCCGTAGTTCTCGTTCAGACCGCGCTTGGGCCTGCCCTGGGCCGCGCCGGCGGGACGCTGGGGGTTCTGCGGCGGCGCCATGAAGCCGAAACGGGCGCGGCGGCGCCGGCCGACGTCCATCATCCGATCCTGCGCGGCGGGATCGGCGCTCTGCCAGTTGTCGAGATAGAAGAGCATGGCGGGACTCTTCGCCGTCGCGCCGAGCAGGTCGCGGAACTTCCCGAAGACGCGCGGCCGGATGGTGTCGCGCTCGTACTCGGTGAGATAGACCTGCGTCATGCCCTTGCCGGCGAAGACGTTGAAGTGATTGAACCAGAAGTCCACCATCACTTCCTCGAGCTGGCGATCGCTGAACGACGCGCGCAGGATCTTCTGATCGGAGAGATTCTCGATGACCTGGCGCGCCTTGCGCTGCGCGGCCATCACTTCCGGCGTGCGCGTCTTCGCCGCGTCGTCGGTGGAGGAGGGGTTCATCGACGGGTCCTTGTCGGCCTGCAGCTTCGCCTGCTGCCGGGCGCGCTGCGCCGGCTCGAAATACTCGCCGGCGAGCTCGCGCGACGACTTGTTCAGCGTGTCGAGCGCGGCGAGGCGCGCCGCGAGCGCGCTGTCAGGTATCCGCTCCGGGTAGAGCTGCTGGTCGATGTAGGCCTGGAGCCCGATGCCGCGCACCCGCTCGATGTCTCCCGGCCGGGCGCCGAAGCCCGCGCGGTTGAGCACGTGCGCGATGGTCCGATCGTCGGGGTTCCGCGGAACCGCAGAGCCCGGACCGCCCGCCGCGACGGTCGCGGCAGCCAGAACTGTTACGAGGGCACGCGTCAGCAGCCTCATGCCGAGTTAGACCGCGGGCAGTGACTCCGGGTTAAATCCTTACTTTTCGATCACTTTGCGCCACTGCTCGACCAGCGCGAGCTGCGGCCCCTTCGCCGCGGCGTACGCATCGGCGTAGCGCACGAACAGGGCGCGATCGGCGTCGGCGGAGGTCAGCGTGCGGCCGCTGCTGCGGGCCTCGTAGAGGGCGCGCAGCGCGAGGTAGAGGCGGTCGGTGTCGGCGGGGTGCGCGGCGAGGTAGGGGTCGAGCACCTTCATCGCCTCGGCCGGCTTGTTGGCCATCACCAGCGCGGTGCCGAGCCGCAGCGTGACCTGGTCGTCGTTGGGCCACAGCGTCCGGGCCTCGGTGAGGACGTCGATCGCCTGGTCCATGTCGCGCAGGCGCAGCAGCGCGTCGCCGAGCAGCGTGTAGACGAACGACGCGTTCGACTCCGTGATGAGCGAGGTCTGCCACGCGCCGGCGGCCTCGCGATCCTTGCCGCCCGCGGCGTAGCAGGCGCCGAGATAGAACGCCGCGGAATAGAACTCCGAGTCCATCCGCAGCGCATCCCTGAACTTCGCGGCCGCGCCGTTGAGGTCGCCGCGATGGAACAGCACCAGGCCCTTGAGGAAGACCGCGGCGAGCTGATCGTCGGGCGTGCTCTTCAGGGCGTCCATCGCCTCGTCGAACTTGCCGGCGCGCACGCTGTCCACCGCGGGCCTGAGCGTCGCCGCGCTCGACGCCGCGGCGGCGCTGAGGCGGTCCAGGAAGAACCCGACGACCTGCGGCGCCAGCACCGACGACTTGTCGAACGCGTCGATCTTCGAGGTGAACGCGATCGGCGCTGCGGCGCGCATCGGCACGGTGCCGGCGCCGGGCGACGCGATCGTCGCGGCGGGGCGTGTGACCCGGAAGGGACGCGCGACCTGGCCGACCTTCTTTCCGCTGACCATCACCACGGCGCGCGCGACGTAATCGCCCGGCGGCAGCAGCGCAATCGGCACGCCCGCCTCGGCGACGCGCCGGCGATCCCCCTGGAGCTGGAAGCGCGCCGGCGTGCTGTCGAGCGCGCGCGCCGTTTCGTTCTGCGCCACCTCGATCACCACCGTCGCGTTCTTGAGCTGCTCGGGCGCTTCCGAGAACAACTCGACGTACCCGTGCAGCTCGTCGCCGGTGAAGTCGGCGGCCACGGCCGGCGGCAGGCCGTCGGCGCCGCGGACGCTGTCGTCGGCGATCAGCAGGTCGGTGACGTGGAGCTGCCCGAACCCGTTGAGCCGCGCGTTGAAGGTGCGCTCGACGCTCCCCCTCTTCCCGCTCGAATCCACCACCGCGACCTTCAACGTGTACGTCCCCGGCCCCGCCATCGCCGCGCCGACGTATTTCTGCGTCTTGCGCAGCCGATCGACGGGATTGGCGAGGTCCTTCTCGAGCTGGCTCGTGATCAGCTTCCCCTTGTCGTCGAACATCAGGTAGCCGAGCGACACCTTGTCTTCGGGATTCAGCGAGCGATCGATGTCGGCGACGAGGATGATCTTCAGCTTCGCCGAGTCGGGATCCTGGAACGTGTAGGTCGTCAGCTTCAGCGGAATGTCGGAGGCGAGCAGCGGCGCGCGCAGCGTTTCCAGCACCGTGTCCTCCGCGGTCCGCGCCGCCGCGGCGCCGACGCTGAACTCGCGCCGCGAGCGCAGCATCAGATCCTTGCGGCGCACGTCGATGCGGATCTTGTGCGGCTTGCCGTCGCGATCGCCGGGCTGCGGCTCGAAGCTGAGGAGGTAGTAGCCCGACAGCTCCAGCGCCAGCCGCTGGAAGGCGAAGTCGGCGTTGGCGACGATGCGGAAGACGTCGCCGCGCGCCATGCCGGCGAGCTGGTCGAGGCCCTGGCGAAGCACCTCGCGATCCTCCGAGCGCGACGGCGAGGTCGTGCGCTGCCCCGCCTCCATCTCCGGCGAGTCGAGCTGCAGCACGTAGAGGATGATGTGCGCCGAGGCGGCGCGCGGCCCGACCCACGCGATGTCGGCGTTGTCGCGGTTGAGCAGCAGCCCTTCCGAGAGGAACACGATCGTCTTCGGCGTCTCGCTGCTGGAGACGCGCTCGAAGAGATAGCGCAGGGCGATCAGCGAGTTGCGCGTCCGCTCGCGCGAGAACGACAGCAGCTGCTCCGCTTCGCCGGCGAGCTGCTGCTGGCAGGTCTCGCGGATCGACACGGTCGGATAGGCCGAGCACTCGCGATCGACGACGGTGTCGATGGTGCTTTGATCGTTGCGCTCGAAGGCGAGCGCCTCGTAGATGCCGACCTTGCGCGGCCCGATCGGCTCGGTGGCCTGGCCGACCACCTTGTCGAGCAGCGTCTGCACGATGGCGCGGTTGGAGGTGAAGTCGATCTGCGGCCCCGCACCGGGAATGGTCACCAGCGCGACGCGATCCGCCGGGTTCAGCGAGCCGACGAACCGCTTGGCCGCCTCGATCGCGGGGCGGCCGCGCCCGGCCGCGATGTTGCCCGAATCGATCACCAGCATCACCAGGCGCCCGCCGGCGGCCCCGGAGTTCGAGTCGTACTCGCGCGGCTGCGGCGGCGGCGTTTCCAGCGAGCGCGTCACCGAGATGAACTGCGCCGAGGCGATCCGCCGCGGCTTGCCGTCCACCGACAGCGTGAAGTCGCCGGCCGCCAGGTCCGACACCGGCCGCCCGTCCTTGTCGATGACGTTCACGTCCACCGGCACGAGGTCCACGGTGGAACGGAACGTCGGCTGCGCGGCCTGCGGCTCCTGCGCCGTGCGCGCGGCGACGGTCGTCAGCGAAAGCAGCGCGAGCGCGAGGACCGCGGCGCGGAGGGGCATGCGCAGAGTTTACTGCGGATTCCGCTTGACCAGCCGGTAGCCCAGGCGCGCACGCACCGAGTAGTTCTGCGCCGGAACTTCGACCCGGATGCGGTGCCACTCGCCGTCGCGCGCGTGGTCTGGCGGCGCGTAGGCGAGCAGATACTGATGGCGCAGATCCTCGACGATTTCGTGGAAGATCCCGTCCAGCTTCGTCTCGTCGTCGGAGAAGAACGCCCGTCCTCCGCTGCCCGCCGCCAGCTGCTTCATCAGCTGCTGCAAGGTCGCCGCGCGCAGCGCGCGTCCCTGTCCGATCATGTAAATCGTCGCGTCGGAGGCCTCCGCGCGCTGCACCACCGACGGCATGGTGGCGTGGCTCGACTGATCCTCGCCGTCGCTGAACACCAGCAGCGCCCGCCGTCCCGACTGCCGCCCGAGCAGATCGAGCGCCCGGATGACGACGTCGTAGAGCGCGGTGCCGCCCCAGGGCGCCAGCCGTTCGATCGCCTTCGCGCGGACCGCCTGGTCGGTGGATCGCCGCGCCAGCGTGAAGATGTTGTCGTTGAAGCCGAGCAGCGTCACCTGGTCGGCCGGCTGCAGCTGCGCCAGGAAGCTGGTCGCGTGCCGCTTCACGGCCGGCAGCGCGTCCTTCATGCTGGAGCTGACGTCGACGGCGGCGACGAGCTCCAGAGGGATGTTCTCCGTCGCGAAGTTCGTGATCCGCTGCGGCTTGTCGTCGTCGTACACCTTGAAGTCGCCGGCGCCGAGGTTCGTGACGAAGCGTCCTTCGCGATCGGTGACGACGGCGGTGATCTGGACGACGTCCACGTCGACGGCCTCCGCGTATTCGACGGGCTTCGTGCGGGCAGTCGCGATCAGGCGATCGCCGCTCCGCAGCACGGCGACGGCGCGGATGGCGTGCTCGCCGACCTTCTCGCCCGCATCCCACTCGCACGTGAACGGCGGCGTGGCGGCGGTGCAGACCTGGCGGCCGTCGGCGAACCAGCGCACTTCGCGGATCGTCGGCAGCACGGCGAGCGGCTCGACGGTGACCGCGAGGCGGACGGGCCCCATGACGTAGGTGCCGTCGGCCGGAGACGTGATCTTCAGGACCGCGGTCTGTGCCGCAACGCGCAGGATGGCGAGCGCGGCAAGCAGCGCGACGAGGGTGGCGGCGCGGCGCGTCATTGCACCGATTTCCTCGACGCCGGGACGAGCGGGCCCGCGGCCGTCAGCGCGGCGATGTAGTCGTCGAAGCGATCGTCGCCGAGGTCGCGCGCGGCGAACGCGACCGGCAGCCAGTCGTCGAAGTAGGCGGGCCTGGCCCGATCGATCACGTCCTGCATCGCAAACGCCGCGACGTCGCGCAGCAGCAGCACCGGCAGCCGGCGCGCCGACAGCGCGTCCGCGGTGCGCAGCATGACGTCGGCGAGCTCCGTCGCCAGTTGTCCGGTCGAGGCACGGCCGGTCAGATCTTCCCACGCGCCCTGTTCGCGGATGCGGAGGCAGAGACACCCGTCCACCGCCATGGTGGCGGCTCCCCACGAGCGGGAGCGCAAGCTGCCGCCAAGCCGGAAGGTCTCGAGGACGGTGAAGGCGGACGGCACCCGTCCCGGATCGGTTGCGAGCAGCCACCGCATCGCGTTCTCACGCCACTCGCTGAGGCCTGCGTCCGCGGCCACGACCGGGAGCTGGCCCGGGTGATCCTTCAGGCCGGCGAGGCGCTCGCGCCCGCGCGCGAGCGCGGCCGCGACGCCATCGCGCTCGCCGTCGGTGAGCGCGCGCGGATCGATCAGCGCGATGCTGACCGCGAGGGTGCGGCGATCGGTGGTGCTGAGCAGCGACGGCGTTGGCATCTCGCTCGCGTCGAGTCGGCGCAGCGAGAGATGGGCCAGTGCCACGTCGAGGCGCAGCAGCGAGCCAACGAGATGCCAGCCGCCGGCGCCGAAGACTTCCGTGGCCAGCCGCCACGCCACGCCGGTGTCGGGCTGCCCCGCGGTGCCGGGCGTGAACCGATGACGGCGCCAGACGGCGCCGCCGTGCGCGACCGCGGAGTCGGGCTCGCCCATGGCGCTGGCATACACGATCCCGGCGAGGCTTCGCGCCAGCGGCAGCAGCGTCCGTCCGCTCGAGAGCGCGATCGCCGCGTCGAGGCGCTCCTCTTCCTGTTCCGCGCGAATCAGGCGCAGCCGGCGCAGCTCGGTGGCGGTGAGGTCGGCGACGTACGGCTGTCCCTCCCACGTCACCGCGGGACGCGGCCCGGCCGACGGCCCGGCGATCGCGCCGAGCACCGTCGCTTCGGTGTCGGCGTGTCCGCGGTCGTCGGCCAGGGCGGGCAGCAGTTCACCGGTGACCCACGCCAGGAGCGACGCGCGCGTCTGCCGCGATGCGGCCGCGGCCGACAACGTCGCGAAGAGCGCGCGTGCCTTCTCCGGCGCGATCGTCGTCGCGCGCCGCGCCAGATCGACGACGGCGACGCAGGCCTGGAAGACGCCGAGCGCGTCGTCGTCGCGCGCGACGGCCTCGGCGGCGCGCCCGGCGGCGGCAAACGCCGCGGCGCTCGAGACGCCGCTGGTCTCCAGCGTCAGCATCAGCATGGGATAGCGCCGGAACGCGTCGATCGCCGCGATCGTGGCGTCCGGCGGGATGTCGCGGTCGGCGGCGAGCGCGCGCTGCGCGAACATGACCGTGTCGAAGCGGCGCCGCGCCGAGCCGGCGGCGTCGAGGACAGCGCCGGCGAGCCACGCCGCGTCCACCGTCCCCTCGCCGGCATCGCGCACGTCGAAGATCCGCGCCCACACGCGCTTCGAGGACGGCGCCAGCATCTCGCCGCCGTCGTCGACGGCCACCAGGCGCAGCAGCAGCGCGGCGTCCACGTCACTCCGCATGAACGGGCGCTCGTCGATCAGCCAGCCAGGCGTCTCGCGCGCGACCGCCTCGAGCAGCCGTTGCGCGCGCGCGATCCGGTCGGGCGCGTCGGGCCGGCCGAGCGCGAACCGCTGGTGCGGCGGATCGAGATGCGCGACGGCGTCGTACAACATCGCCGCCCTGCCGTTGCGCGCCGCGAGCAGCTTCGCGATGAACGCGGAGGGAACGCGCGGGTCGGCTTCCACGAGCACCGCCCACACGTCGTCGGCGCGCTCGCCCGGCGTGATCACCCGGCCGTCGCGGATCCTGATGCTGCGCGCGAAGGCCGCGGTGTTTCCCGGATGGCGCAGCATGTCGTCGAGCACCGCCGGGTTCCCCTCGATCCACTCGAGGGTCGGCCCGTCCATGCCCATCAAGCCGAAATAGAGCAGCGCGGTCGAGCGGCCGCCGAAGATCACCGCGGCGAGCCTGTCGTCGCCGGCAGTGGTGCGCAGCACGCGCGTGCGCCAGGTTTCGGCGCTCAGCGGCAGCGGCATGCGCGAGCCGGCCCCCGTCGATTCGAGCGCTCGCGCGATCGCCTGGCGCGCCTCGGTCTCGACGCCGGTGCTGTTGTGAGGGGACGCGAAGGCGAGCCGGACGATGTCGAGACCGAGCGTGGACGGATCGTCGCGCTGGATTCCCGCCGCCGCGGCGAGGTCGGCCGACGCGATCGGGATCGGCAGGCTCGCCGGTGTCCAGTCGGCCGCACGCGGCCCCTGGCCCACCGCGTCGGCCGTGAGCACGAGCGCGGCGATCGCGATCCGCCTCCACATGAGGCCGACTATTCTATGCGGGCCGTCGCGCCCGCGTGGCCCTGGCGATCTCGCGCGCGGCGTTCTGCCCCGACGCTCCGGTGAGGCCGTTGCCCGGATGCGTGCCCGAACCGCAGAGATAGAGCCCTTCGATCGGCGTGGTGTAGTCGGCCCAGCCCAGCGTCGGCCGCATGGTGAACAGCTGGTCGAGCGCGAGCTCGCCGTGATGAATATGGCCGCCGGTGAGGCCGTAGACCTGTTCGAGGTCGAGCGGTGTGATGACCTGCCGCTGCTCGACCAGCGCGGTGATCCCCGGCGCGTGCGTCTCGAGCGTGCGCAGGACGATGTTCGACAGGATGCCGCCTTCGAGGTCCCACGTCGCCGACCGCAGCTTGTAGGGGGCGTACTGCATGTGCACCGACATCACGTGCCTGCCGGCCGGCGCCATCGACGGATCCAGCAGGCTGGGGAAGGTGATGTCGAGGTAGGGCGACGTCGAGGTCTCGCCGTACTTCGAGGCGTCGAAGGCGCGCTCCAGATAGTCGATTCCCGGACCGACGTGCACGCGGCCGCGCAGCTGCGCCGCGGCCTCGCCGCTGAAGCCGCGGAACGACGGCAGCGCGCCGAGCGCGAAATTCAGCTTCGCGACGGTCCCCCGGCAGCGGTAGTTCCTGATCCGCGTCATGAACCCCGGCTCGAGCTCGACGGGGTCGATCAGGGTCAGGAACGTGTGCCGCGGATCCGCGCCTGAGACGACGGTCGTTGCGCCGATCTCGGTGCCGTCGGCCAGCGCCACGCCGGCCACCGCGCCGTCCTTCACGACGATGCGCGCGACGTCGGCGCCGGTGCGGATCTCCGCGCCCGCTTCGCGCGCGGCCTCGGCCATCGCGCGCGTGACGGCGCCGGCGCCGCCGGCCGCGGTCACGCTGCTGCCGCCGGGCACGGGATCGATCGCCGCCGCCAGCAGCAGCACGGCGCCGGTGCCAGCCGACCACGGCCCCAT
>Ga0070689_100002348_pt1 | contig 12322 bp, 10 predicted proteins | sample KBSS23HmetaG_FD_64669 | JGI IMG/M metagenome (GOLD analysis project Ga0070689, IMG submission 64669) | Switchgrass rhizosphere microbial communities from Kellogg Biological Station, Michigan, USA - KBS S2-3H metaG | ecosystem: Host-associated > Plants > Roots > Rhizosphere ...
GCTCGCGCTCGCCGATCGCCCCGGCGCGCTGGGCGAGGTGCTGATGCGATTTGCCGCGCACGACCTCTCGCTCACCAAGCTCGAGTCGCGGCCGATTCCGAGCGCGCCGTTCACGTACCGTTTCTACGTCGACGTGATCGGCCACGTCGCGACGGCGCCGTTTCAGGCCGCGCTCGACGAGATTCGCCCGCTCACGACGGAGCTGCACGTGCTCGGTACATACGTCGCTGCTTGAGGCATGATGTTGCGATGCGCCGCGCGGTGTTTGCGTGCCTGCTGAGTAGCTGCACGTTCCAGCACGGCGAGCTCGCGACAGCGGATTCGCGCGGACCCGACGTGCCGGCGGGCTGCGCGAGCTACTCGTCGCTGTTCGACACGTGCACGGTCGGCGCGTCGCTCGCGCCGCCGCCGATGGTGCTTGCCGGCGGTGCGTGGACGTACAACACGGACACGCACACGCTCACCGCGCCGAACGGCCAGCCGACGAGCCCCGCCCACGTGATCCTCGATGCCGCCGAAGGCCCGCTCGACGTGGTGTTCGTCGCCGCGCTCACGCTCGAAGCCGACGCGACGCTGCGAGTGACCGGGCCCAACTTCGATCGCCCGCTCGGCATCGCGGCAGCGGGTGACGTCGACATCCGCGGCATCCTCGATGTCTCGAACAACGGTGCGGGCTCGCGCTCCGACGCCGCGTGCGGTGCGCAGGTCGGCAACCGCGGCCAGAACAGCACGCAGGGCGCCGGTGGCAGCGGTGGCGGCGCGCTGCACGGCGCGGGTGGCGACGGCAGCGCCGGCAACAAGGACGGCACGAACACGGCGTTCGGCACCGGCGGCAGCGCGCGCACGACGCGCCCGCGAAGCCCGATCGGAGGTTGCGACGGCGGCGATGGCGGCGACGGCAGCGGGATGGGCGGCCAGGGTGGCGATGGCGGTGGCGCGATCTACATCGCCTCGGCGACCGCGATCCGGGTCGCGACGAGCGGCGTGATCGATGCCGGTGGCGGCGGCGGTCAACCGGGCGGTCAGAATGCCGACGCCGGCGGTGGCGGCGGCTCGGGCGGCATGATCCTGCTCGAGTCCGCGATGATCGCGATCCAGGGCATTGTCGTGGCGAACGGCGGTGGTGGCGGCGAGGGCAATAACGGCATGCCCGGTCAGCCCGGTCAACGCGGCGCCGCACGTGCAGCCGGTGGCGCCGGTGGCGATGGCACGGGTGGCGACGGTGCGGCCGGCGGCGCGGGCACGGGTCTCGATGGCCTCGCGACGTCGGATCTCCAGAACGGAGGCGGCGGCGGTGGCGGCGGCGGTGTCGGCTACATCGCGATCGCGTGTCCCGCACCGATGCTCGCAGGCGCAGTCATCTCGCCGCCGCTGGAGTCATGGCCGTAGCCGTGTTACTCAGGCTCGAAATGGGGAAGATCGCGATGCGTAACTGGAAGATGATCGGCATGACGCTGTGGATGTGGAGCTGCACGACAGCGCCAGAGCTCGTCACCGTCGAAACCAACGAGCTCGGAATCACGGCGCTCGCCGTAGAGCACTCGGCCGACGGTGGCAACCGTCAGCTGGTCTTGCATGCGCTCGACGGCAACAGCCGCGAGCTCGGCACCGTCACGCTCGTGACCGGCAGGGTGCTCTACAAATCGGATCTCGACGAGGACGGCGAATGGGTCGCGCATGGCACCTCGCTCGCCGTGACGTTCGGGGCGAGCAGCTGGTCCGATGTCGCGCCGAAGGTCGCGTCCTATGCGGCCGCGGACCCCGACAACGCGGCGCTACGAACCTTCGTTCATCTCGCGCCGGTTGCCGGCGAGCTGGAGCGAGAAGCGGGCATCACGTTCCGCGCAAAATTGCCGCCCTCGCCAGAGCTGGGCTACGCGCTGGCAGACTGCGTCGGCACGTCGGGGCTGTTCCCGCAGAAGAATTCCAGCGGCGCCACGCTTCCGAACCCGATCTCGTGCTGCATCAACTTCAGCGGCTCCACGATCTGGAGCACGTACCATCGCCAGAGCTTCTATCAGCTCTCGTATCGCTACATCGGTCCTGCGTGCACGACCCAGGCGGGCGGCGCTTGCGACGCGCGTGGCGGCAGCATGGGCGATTGCTACTACGGCCCGTGCGGCGCGCACGTGAACACGACGTGGTCGTCGCAGAGCGGAACGGCGGTGTTCTGGCCGGACAACGGAATCGACTGGTGCGGATACGACACCGAGCGCAATCCGGGGCTGGGCAGCTACTACCCGCAACCGTGGACGACGCAGGACGAGCTCGTCGGCACCACGAATGGTTGCAACTGCACGCAGTGCTTCAATGGCGTGGCCAAGAGCGCCACGGGTGGTGACTGCTACCACTACTGATCGCATGCGCGCCGTTCGCATCCACGAGCTCACCGGTCCCTCCGCACTTCGCGTCGACGAGATTCCATCGCCCGAGCCTGGCGCCGGCCAGGTCCGCATCGACGTGCGCGCCGCCGGCGTGAATTTCCCCGATCTGCTGATCACGCGCGGCCAGTATCAGTTCAAGCCCGCACTACCGTTCTCGCCAGGTGGCGAAGCGGCCGGTGTCGTCAGCGCCGTCGGCGACGGTGTCACCGCGTTCGCGATCGGCGATCGCGTGGCGGTCACGACCGTGCACGGTGCCTACGCCGAGCAGCTCGTCGTTCCCGAAGCCTCGTGCGTGCGCGTGCCCGACAACGTCAGCTTCGAGGTCGCCGGTGCCACGCTGCTCACGTATGCGACGACGATCCACGCGCTTGTCGATCGCGCGAACCTGCAGCGCGGGCAATCGCTGCTCGTGCTCGGCGCGGCAGGCGGCGTCGGCACCGCCGCGGTCGAGCTCGGCGCGCTGCTCGGGGCGCGCGTCATCGCCGCCGCCTCGACGCCAGACAAGCTCGCGTTCTGTCGCGAGCACGGCGCGAGCGAGACGATCGGTTACGCGGATCTGAAAGAAGCGATCAAGAAGCTGACCGCCGGTAGCGGTGTCGATGTCATCTACGATCCCGTCGGCGGCGCGCTCGCCGAGCAAGCGCTGCGCGGCATCGCGTGGGAAGGCCGTTACCTCGTCGTCGGGTTCGCGTCGGGCGAGATCCCGAAGATTCCGCTCAACCTCGTGCTGCTCAAGGGCTGTCAGATCGTCGGCGTGTTCTGGGGCTCGTTCGCGTCACGCGATCCCGCGCGCAACCGCGCCCACGCCGAGCAGATCTTCGAGTGGATCGCCCAGGGCAGGCTGCATCCCGCGATCGATGCGGCGCTGCCGCTGTCGCAGGCCGCCGAAGCACTCGCGCGTGTCGAGCGCCGGCAGGTCAAGGGCAAGCTCGTGCTCGTGCCGTGAGCTATCTGTGCTTGGGCTGGCCGATCCACTCATCGGTGCCGGCCGCGAGATCGATTGCGGACGCGAGCTCGTCGAGCCCGGCGGGTGCACCTTCGCAACCGAGATAGCGTTCGATCGCCTTTACCTTGCCCGCGCGCACGACGCGGATCTTCGTCGTCGGGCTATCGGTCCACACACTCGTACAGCCCTCGCCCACATACTCGTCGCGCAGATCGTAAAACCGCGCGGCATCGATCAGCTCGCTCAGCGCGCGCATGCGTGCACCCGAGATCCGCCGCTTCCCGTGCTTGGACGCGACATATTCTTCACCGAGGAAGGTGACCGAACCGTCCGCGGCGATGTCGAGCTTGTAGGCCGGGCACGCGCCGTAGCAAACCGTGCGCTCCATGTGAACGACCAGATCCACGGCAGGTTCTGGCGTCGCCTGCACCACCGTCGCAGAGCCGCTGCTTGCGGACCCTGCCGAGCCGCAGGCCGACTCATGCGCAGCGGCCGCGGTCGTCGCCGTGGAGCTCTTTCCGCTATCACAGGCACCCAAGGCAACCAGCAGCACGAGCAGCGCACGCATACAGAGCTGACAACGCCGCGCGCGAACAGTTTCATCCCGCGCTGCGCGTGGGCGCTCGCTCGTGCGGGCCTGCACGGTTGTGGTGGCGATTCCTGCATGGGGTCATGCAATTGCCGTGGCACGGGCCCTGCTGAAGTTTCGATCCATGGCCCATACGAGCGTGGCTCTCATGTCGCCGGTTGCGACGACCGCACCTCAGCGGATCGTCGCACTGGCATTCGACTCGCCACTCCTCGCACAGCAGGCAATGCTCGCGGCCTTGCGTCTCCAGGAGCAGGGCAAGCTCGTGCTGCACGATGCGGTGTTCGTGAGCCGCAGCGAGAACACCCCGGCCGAGGTGATCGAGACCATGGATCCGACCCCGGTGGCCGCGGCCGTGCCGTCGTCGCTGTTCGGTGCGCTGATCGGGACGCTCGTCGCCGGTCCACTCGGTTTTCTGATCGGCGGCGTGCTCGCGGGTGGCACCGGCGCGCTCGTGGCCAAGCTCATCGATACGGGAATCTCCGACGACGTCATCCAGCAGCTTCGCGAGCTCACGAGCCCCGGCCAGACCGTGCTCGCGCTGCTCGTCAGCAACTGGTCGGCGGCGGCGGTCATCGAGGAGCTGCAACGCTTCGTCGGCGCGCACGTGGTCTACGCCGAGCTGCCGGCCTCTGCGATCGAAGTCGTGCGCCACGCACTGCACGACGCGTAGCGGCCCGTCGACTACCAGCGCTTACCAGCGGCGGCGCCAGAGCAGGTCGACACCATCGACACCGCGGTCGCCCGCCACGCCCTCGAGGACGAGCCGCCGCTGGATCCAGTACTCGACCTCGCCCTCACCGGCGTTCTCGTCGGGACGCGCCTCGAGGTGCTGGCGATACGCGAGGAACAGCGTGTCGGTGATCCACGTGCCGACGGTGACCGCCGCACTCGACGTCGAGGATGCGGCCTCGTAGCGGAGCACGTCGATGTCGAACGGCAGCGCCTTCTTGACGTAGCCACCAACCTTGTTCGCGAGGAACGAGGCGCCGGCGCCCTCGACACGCTGCGTGGCCGACGGCGCGTTCTGCGGATCGCCGCCGGGCTCGCCACCGAGCAGGAAGCCGAGCAGCTCGGCCTGCGAGTACTGCGCCGGCTGGCTCGACAGCATCAGCTGCGGTTTGCTCATGCGGCCGTGCACCTCGGTGATCGTCGTGACTTCGGGGAAGTCGTGCGTGATGCGAACGTCGAGGCGCGGGTCGGGAGAGCCGTCGAAGTGCAGCGCCGCCTTGTCGACCTGGTAGCGGCGGTTGAACAGATCGAGCACGCCGCGCGAGAGGCCGATGTTGCCGACGATGCCGACCTGGTTGTCCTTCGCGATCGACACGGTGAGCTTGCCGCCGACGAGGCCGCGCACCTCCTCCGACTCGACGAACACGTTCGTGATCTTGACCACCGCGACGACCACCGGTTGCTCGGTGAGCGTGCGCGCCGGCGGGTTGCCCTCCACCTGCGCGGGCGGCTTGAGATCGGCTGGCCCCGTGTCCTCGTGCACGATGCCCTGCGGCACGTCTTTGCCCTTGTGCTTGCCGTGGTGGATCTTCTCGCCGCCGTAGACGAGATCGGGCGGCTTGCCCGCAGGCGACAGCTTGTTGCCCTTCTCCTTCGGCACCTTGACGCTGAAGTTCTGCACCACGACGTTCGAGCGCCACACCTCGCCGACGCGCGCGATGTCGGCATCGATCACGCCGCTGACGATCGGCTCCGTCGTGCCGATCAACTGCACCTTGCGAAGCGTGATCTTCGCCTTGCCGTTCTTCGGCGACAGGCCTTGCAGCGGCGCGTTCGCGACGACCTTGATGTCGCCGCGGCCGAGCTTGCCCGTGAGCATCAGGCCGACGCTGTTGTTCGCGACATCGATCTTCACGTTGCCCTGGAACAGCGTGCCGACCGCGGGCGCGATCGGGATGCGGCCGTTCGCCAGCGCGAGCGTGCCCGCGACCTGCGCGGTCGCCGGGTCGGCGCCCTTGAGCGTGAGGTTCGCGTCCATGCGGCCGCCGAGACCGCCCGCCGGGCCCGGCATGAATGCGACGAGCGGCGCGACGTCGAGCTGCTTCGCGCGTACCGATGCAGTGACCGCGGCGAGCTCCGTCGGAGCACCGGCTGCGCGAATCTCGAGCGTGCCGCCCCCGCTCTCCTTGCCATCGATCGCGACCTTGCCGCGCGCGCCGTCCCACGTGCCGGCGAGCGTCAGCTCGTCGACCATCTGGATCGGGTGCATGCCGGCACTCGGGACCGTGACCTGCCGCGCGACGAGCTTCGCGTCGACCGTCGGCTTCGCGACGACGCCGCCGACCTTGATCGTGCCGTCGAGCGTACCGCCGGTGATCTGGCTCGTGCCGAGCACGTTCATCAACTTCACCGCGGGGACCTGATCGATCCTCGCCACCGCTTCGATCGGTGCGGTCTTGATGCCCTTCGGATTCTCGCGGAGCTCCGCGAGCGTGACCGGGATGTTCGACGTGATGTGGAGCAGCGTGACGCCCTCGGCCCGCACGTCGGCGACCGTGCGCGTCGACTTGTCATCGATCGCGCCCGCGACCGTGGCCGCGATCGGCTTCGCGAACAGACCGCCGCGCAGCTGATGCAAGTTGATCTGGTAGCGCACGGACCGCATTCCCTCTTCGATGTCGGCGCCGGCGGCGAGCTCGCCCCGCAGCGGCGACACGATGCCGAGCAGCTCGAGCGTGCCCGGCTGGAACGCGAGGCGCTCGGCGCGGATCGTCGCGCCGTGGAACGCGTTCGGGCCGAGCTTGCGCCACGCGACCGGATCGAACAGGTGCTCGGGCGCCTTGAAGCTGGCATCGATCGCGAGCCGCGCCTCGCCGCCCTTCGTGACGTCGTTCGCCGCGACCGCGGCCCGCGTCGGGATCAGCTTCGCCGTCAGCGACGTGTGCAACACGCTCGCGCTCTCCTGCGAGACCTTCAGATCCGCGCTGACGCCGCCGATGCCTTGCGACTGCTTCACCTGCACACCACGCGCGCTGATCGTGCCGCCGGCTTCCGTCGGCGTGAGCTCGATCTTGCCGCCCACCTTCCCTTGCACGACCGTCTTGCCGGCGAGCTTGGACCATTGCTCGAGATCGACGCCGTCGAGCGCGATCATCACGTCGCGCAGCGCCTTGCGATCGAGCTTCTTCCACGCGCGCATGTCGGCGATGTTCTTCGGCGCGTCGATATCGATCGCGATCTTCGCGCTGCCGGCGCGCGCCGTCTCGAGATCGACGTTTGCCGCGACCTTGTCGGCGCGAGCCTCGAGTGCGACGGTGCCGTCGATCGTGATCGGCGACTTCGGGGACAGGCTCACGCCCACGGCCTTCGCATCGACGGCGCCCGTGAATTTGCCACCCGTGCGATTCACGTCGGCCTTCGCGTCGACGCGACCCTTGTACAGCTTGCGCAGGTTCGCCAGGTCGAGCCCGGTATCGAGATGCGCCGCGAAGTCGCCGGTGCCGCGGCCGGCGCGCACGTACGAACCGTCGAGCGCGATGTGGCCATCGCCGCTCGTGCTGCGCAGGCCGCGCAGCTCGACCTTGTGCGGATCGATCGTCACGCGGCCGGTGTTGCCGCGCCATATGGCGCCGCCGCTCGCGCGCACGTAGTGGCGCTGCAGATCGACGATCGTCGTCGTCTCGCCCATCGTGACGAGCGCATCGAGATCGACGAGCCACGGCGCCTGCTTCGGTTGCGAGCGTACCGAGACCTGCAGCTTGCCGTCGGGACGATTGCCCGCGGCGACGGTCAGCTTGCCGAGCTGGAGATCGCCGCGCGTCAATCCGAACAGCTCGACGCGACCGCTGCCGATCGGGTGCGCCGGGAGCCCGCGCGCATCGATCTTCATGCGCAGCGAGTCCGCCGACATGTCCTTGACCTTGATCCGCCGGCCGTTCGCCTCGCCGGCGACCGCGAGTACGGGATGCGGTGCGAGCGCGCCCGACGCATGAAAGCTCGCGCGCAGCGTGCCGTGAACCGGCGCCTTGCCGCGGGCCGCGCGCTTGATATCGGGCGTCGATGCGACGACGTCGCCGTGCTCGAGCACGATCGACTTGCCGCGCTTGCGGATCTGGGCGCCGACGCCGGCGCGAATGCCCGTGCCGCTGCTCGCGCCGATCACGGCATTCGCTCGCTCGCCGGCCGTGTCGAGCGCGATCACCGCGCGCGTACCACCTTCCATCGTCGACCACGCGGTGACGAGCGCATGTGCCTTCGGCAGCTCGGTGTGAGCCGTGGCGTCGACATCGAACGCGACGGTCGCGCCACCGTGGCCCTGGATCTTGCCCTTCGTGACGCGCTCGAGATCGATGTTGCCCGCGCTGACAAAGCCGCTCGCGAGCTTCGCCTGCACATCGGCGCGTACGAAGCCGTGCACCTCGCCTTTGCCGACGACCGCGGTGATCGTCGCGTACGTCAGCCGGCCTTCGGGCTTCGCGTTGATCGCGACGGCGATATCGTCCGGGATCCGGACCTTCGGCACGAGGCGATGTACCTCGGCCGCGGGCGCGCGCACCGCGACGGTCCCCGCGAACGGCATCGCGAACTTGCCCTTCGGGACGCGCGCACCGAGCACCGCGACGTGGATGTCGCCGACCTGCACGCCGGCGCTCGGCACCGCCATCTCCTGCAGATCGACGTGCACGAGGCCGGCGACCGAGATCGGTGCGCGGCGCTGGCGCCACGTCCCGTCCACCTTCACCGACGCATCGATCGGTCCGCCGAACGGCAGCCGCGCGTTGACCGCCACCTCGAGGCCGTCGAGGTCGACGCGTTCCTCGCCGGGCCGCTCGATCGCGACGTGGCCGCGATGCACCTGCACGTCCGGCAGCGCGATGCTCCACGTCGATTTCGAATTCGGATCCTTTCGCGTCAGGTTCGAGAGGTTGTCGCCCTTGACGTGGATGTCGAGATCATCGGCGATCACCTCGTCGACGCGCAGCTGATGCGAGATGAGCGGCATCAGCGGCAGCTTCACCCTGACCCGCTTCGCGACGATCGCCGGCTGCTTGTCGGGCCCGTTGATCACGACATCGTGAAGCACGAGCTCCGAGAACGGGTTGCCGCTGATCGCGCCGACCTTCGCGCCGCCGAGGAACGTCTCGTTCATCTTCGATTCGATCTGCGAGCGCAGGATGCCGTGGCCCCAACCGGTCTGAAACACGATGAATGCCGCGACGAGCGCGACCGTGATCAGACCGAGCACGCTGGCGAGAATGCCGAGGATCCACTTCAGCGCGCGCATCAGAACGTCTCCCCGAGCGAGAGGTGAAACGCGAACCGCGAGCCGGGTTCCGGCTCCTCGGGACCGTAGCGGTTGAGCCGATAGCCGAGGTCAGCGCGCACCGCGCCGATGATCGTGAACACGCGCGCGCCGACGCCTGCCGCCCAGTGCAGGTTGCCGAGATCGATGGCGTGCATCTCGTCGCCGACGTCGCCGCCGTCGAGGAACAAGACACCGCCGATGCCCATGCCCTTGAACTTCGTCAACTGCGAGCGCAGCTCGATGTTCGTCTCGAACAGCTCGGTGCCGCCGATCGGGACCGAGCGCATCACGCCGTCGACCTCACCGGTCAACGTCGGTGCGAGACGCCGCTCGCCGAAGCCGCGCTGCGTGGATGCGCCGCCGGAGTAGTAGCGCTCGGTCACGGGCACGTCGCCGTAGAACTTGCCGACGCGCGTGCGCAGCGCGAGCACGGCCGGCGTCAGCGGAATCGGAATGTACCCGCGCAGCTCGGGTGTCAAGCGCACGAACTCGAACGCGCCGCCGGCGTACGGCGTGCCTTCATCGACGCGCACCTCGGCATAAGCGCCGTAGCGCGGCTCGATGGGGTTGTCGCGCAGGTCGAGCGCGATCGCCTGCGTGTACATCCCGATGCGCTCCGGGCGATCGAGGCCGAGCTCCATCTCGAGCGTGGGGTCGACGAGCGGCGAGATGTGCCGGAACTCGAGGCGTTCGATCTGCCAGCCGGCACGCAGCTGCAGCTGCTTCCAGATGAGCGGCGTCTGGATGCCGAGCCGCGCGCGCGGGCCGTAGCTCGTATACGCCTCGACGACGAGATAGTTGTAGCCGCCCTCGACCTCGCCGGTGACGAACGGATGGAACAGATCCATCCGCTTCAGCCCCGCCATCGCACGCACGCGGGGCTCGTAGCCGCTGCCATCGCGCAGCATCGCGTACGCCGGCCGCAGATCGACGCTGAAGTCGGTGAGAGGCTCGGGGAAGCCGAGGATCGTGTAGTTCGAGCGGCCGCGCACCTCGTACGCCGCCGGATCCATGCCGACGCCGCCGCCGAGCGACAGCTCGTTGCGCGCGCTGCGCGCGAGCGTGATGCGCACGTTGACGACGTTGCCGTCGGTCTTGTCGGGCAGCACGCGCACCGTCGAGAACCGGTGCATCTCGTAGATGTTGCGCTGCGTCTCGGCGATCGCCGCGGACGAGTACTGGTCGCCGGTGCCGAACGCGACGCGATCGCGCACGGCGTCCGCCAGCTCGCCGCTGACGCCCGAGATGTCGACCGTGCCGAACTTGCACTTCGGCCCCGCCTCGTACTCGAGGTGGATGATCGCCATGTGGTTCGCGCGATCCGCGATGACGTGCGCGTTGAGCTGCGCGTGCGCGTAGCCGGCATCCTCGATGATGCCGAGCATCTTTTCTTTCGCCTTGTCGTACGGCTCGTAAGAAAACGGTTGGCCGTCCTCGATCGGTAGCGCATCGCGCACCTTCGATTCCGGCAGGTCGGGATCGTTCGGTGGAAGTCCCGTGATCATCACGCGAGTCTTCGCGCGCGGGCCTTCGGCGATCGTGTAGATCACGGTCGTCGCTTCGCCTTTGCGCTCGACGCGCGATCGCACGTCGACCTCGAGATAGCCGCGGCGCAGATACTCACCTTTGATCCGCTGACCGTCGATCACGACGAGGTATGGATCGGGCGATCCTCCTTGTTTCTGGACGCGGCGGAGCGCGAGGCCCTCGCGGAGGTCCTTGTCTTTGATCGCCCTGTTACCCTCGAACTTGATCGATTCCAGCCACTCCTCACCGGGGTGATGGACTGGTTTCTTGCCGCACCCGGCGAGCAAGAACATCACGATCAGGCCGTGCGCCAACGCTATGGCGTGCGCCCGGACCACAGCTACCTCGACGGATGCAGCTGATCGCGACCCCGCTCGGCCTTCGTTCGCAACGTAGACACGAGCACGGGGATCGCCATCACGACGATGATGACCGCTGCAACTTTGGTGGTCACCCCGCCGGTTAGAAACATGAAGGCCACCAGCATCGCCAGCATCACCGAGAACAGGGCCGTCAGACCGATGACGTGATGAGGCACGCCATCCGGCTCACGATCGAGGTCCTCGGTTGGGCCGAGTGCCTCGTCATCACGCACGGGTGCCTGCACGATCTCATGCCTTTCGGGGTGGAGATACTGATGGGTCGCCATGAGGTTCCTTTCACGCCACGTGGCGTCGGCCGATCACGAGGCGATAGATCGCCAGCAAGAGAACGGAGCCGACGACGGACATGATGATTCCGGGACCCTCGCCAGCCGAGTACCAGCCCATCGCATGGCCGATCCAGCCGCCGACGAACGCACCGGCAACACCGAGGATGATGGTGATGATGATGCCGCCCGGATCGCGGCCAGGCATCACGAGCTTCGCGAGCGCACCAACAATAAGACCAACAATGAGAGTAGTGAGAATGTGCATGACTGATGCTCCAAGTTACTAAGTTGAGATCACGGTTCTACTTGTCTGAATTCCGACCAAAACGTGCACGCAGGCGATCCACCATCGGGCGAACGCGATCGAGCACTGATTGGCCCTTCGCGATCATCTCGTCCACCGACGCCCACCGCCTGCCGGTACGCGGCCCTCGTCTGGCCGCGCGTTCAGCTTTCGCTGCGTCGTCGGGGTCGCGCTCGACGAACAGTCGCGCCTCGTTCGCCGCGTCCGGCACCTTGCCTTCGGCGATGAATTCGCGGACATGCCGATCGTAGCGACGTGCCGACACTTTGTCGCCCTCGCCCTGATTGGGATCTTTGTCCTGGCTCATGCCGCATCACCTGAGCAGCCGCCGTGCCAGGCCTGCGAACGTGCGGTAGCGCCCAGCGCACTACGGATGTTTCTGTGGATCGGACCAGAGGCCGATGTAGATCTCGACGATATCGTTGCGCCACGCTGAGAGCTTCTCGGGATCCGACAGCGCATTCTCGACGGTAATCTCCGCATCGGGCGGTGGTGACAGCTCCATGAGGCGCGCGAGCACCGTCGGTCCTCTCGGATCGATCACGGCCAGTGCGATGAGTGTGATCGCGTCGCGACGCTCTGCTGCTGCGAGCACCGAGTCGAGCGCACCGGCCTCACCGTGATCGTACGCGCGCACTGCAGCCTGCATCGCCTCGCTCGCCC
>Ga0070689_100002350_pt1 | contig 12313 bp, 4 predicted proteins | sample KBSS23HmetaG_FD_64669 | JGI IMG/M metagenome (GOLD analysis project Ga0070689, IMG submission 64669) | Switchgrass rhizosphere microbial communities from Kellogg Biological Station, Michigan, USA - KBS S2-3H metaG | ecosystem: Host-associated > Plants > Roots > Rhizosphere ...
GTCTGGTTAAGCACCGTCACCCGCTCCGCGACCAGCAGGTTGTAAAACGCTTCGGGCGAACGACTCACCACGTAAGGCACGACCACCAGGCGCCCGCCGTGGAGCAGCGCGCCCCAGATTTCCCAAACGGAAAAGTCGAAGGCATAAGAATGAAATAGCGTCCAGACATCCTGCCCGGTGAATCCGAACCGCGCTTGCGTGCTCTCAAACAAACGCAACACGTTCTGATGGGTAACTAAAACTCCTTTCGGCTTTCCGGTTGATCCGGATGTGTAAATCACGTACGCAGCATTGTCCGGCGTCACCTCAACGGCGGGGTTGTCTACACTCTCGCGAGCAATCTGTTCCCAATCCGCATCCAAAGCGACGGCCCGAACGCCGTCCTCGCTGACGTGTTTCGCCAGTTGCTGTTGCGTCAGCACCAGCGTCGCGCGCGTATCAGCAAGCATGAAAGTCAGACGTTCTTTCGGATACTCAGGATCGAGCGGCACATAAGCGCCGCCCGCTTTCAAAATTCCAAGCACACCGACGATCATTTCCAGCGAGCGCTTCATCAGCATGCCGACCGGCACTTCCGCGCCTACTCCGAGTCCAAGCAGATAGTGGGCCAACTGGTTAGCTCGCTCATTCAACTCGGCGTAGGTCAACTTCTGCCCTTCGAAAATCAGCGCGACTGCATTGGGCGTGCGCGCCGCCTGTTGTTCGAACTGTTGATGCAGGCAAAGTGATGGTTGAAGAGTGACCGGCAACGTCTCGGATGCGCTGGTCGTTCGCGTCGACACCGGGGCTTTGCGCTCGGCTTCGGTCAACAGCGGAACTTGCTTGAGTTTCTGCTCAGGATTGGCGACGAAAGCGGCCAGAATAGTTTCCAGCTTCTCTGACATTCGCTTGATGGCGGCGCTCGAGAAGCGTTGCGAGTCGTACCAGATTTGCAGGACCAACTCCCGGTTCGGCTTGACGATAAGATTGAGTGGGTAATGAATCCGCTCGAACAGGCGGTTTTCGCTAACCTCGAGGCTTCCCTTGTGCTCACGCAACGCGGCATCAATCGGGTAGTTTTCAAAAGCGTAAACGCTCTCAAACAATACCTCTCCGCGTTTGACCTCGCTCCAACGCTGAACGTCAGCTAGCGAGCTGTAGTCGTATTGGCGCGCGATCGACTGTCGCTCCTGCAATTGCTGCAGCCACGACATCACTTGCTGGTCCGGCGCAATCTGCACCCTCACCGGCAGCGTGTTGATGAACAGGCCTACCATGTTTTCAGCGCCCCTCAACTCGCTCGGACGGCCTGACACCACTCCACCGAACACGACATCCGGCGCGCCGCTATAGTGGCTCAGCAAAAGTGCCCAGGCTCCCTGCAACATCGTGTTGACGGTTACACGATGCGCGCGCGCGGACGCTTTCAAGGCCGCGTGCGTCTCAGCCGGCAATGTGATCTGGTGTTCTGCGTGACTCGACTCAGTTTCCGTTTCTCCACTTCCCTCTTCCAACATGACCGGCGCCGGCCCGCTAAAACCTTTCAGCGTCTCACTCCAAAACTGTTCGGACTTCTTCATATCCTGGTGTTGCAGCCAGGCGATATAGTCCCGGTAAGGGCGCGGTCGTTCGAGTTGCAGCTCTTCGCCTCGCACCAAAGCTTCATAGATGGCCAACGCTTCATTCAGCACCCGGAACAGGGACCACCCATCGAGCAGAATATGATGGTGGCTCCAAATGAACTGGTAACTCTCACCGGCTAACCGGATCAGCGTGAGACGCATCAGCGGCGGCTCGGAAAAATTCATGCCGCGCTGACGGTCGGCGATCAGGAACGGCCCCAGTTTTTCCTGTTGTTCAGCCGGCGAGAGCTTTCGCCAATCGAGCTGTTCAAGAAATATTTTCACTTCTCGATGCACAACTTGAACCGGCTGCTCGAGTCCCTCCCAGTGGAACCCTGAACGCAACACCTGATGCCGTTGCACGACCCGCTGCCAGGCTCCGGCAAGAGCTTCCGCGTCCAATGGACCATGCAAACGAAAACTGAACTGATTGAAATACTCCTCCGAGTCGGGAGCGAAACGTTTGAGAAAGAACAAGCCAAGCTGCAAAGGCGAGAGAGGATAGATGTCTTCTATCTTCTCATTTGATCTTTCGAACTCCTGCGACCGGCAGTGAGCAATAAGCTTCTGCAGGTTTTCCTTAAATGCCTCTGCGAGCTGCTCAATCGTCTCTCGCCGGTGCAACTCCTCACTGTAGCCCCAGCCTAAGCGCAACTGTCCACCTACCACACTTCCGTTGATCTCCAACAAGTGCGGCCGGTTTTCCTTTGGACTTACTACTGGTCCAACTGATTCGTTCGCTAACTCAAACAACGCGCCCTGGTTCAACACCTGATCGAACTGGCCCAGGTAATTGAAGCTAACTTGTGCCCCCGATCCACGCCGTATCTCCTCTGTGGCCCCTTCGTCGCTCATGTACTTCAGCAACCCATACCCTGTCCCTCTGTTCGGCACTCCTCTCACTTGCTCCTTAACCTGCTTCAATATCTCGCCCGTTTTGCTCCCTTCCTGCTTCTCCAGCACCACCGGATATTGCGTCGTAAACCAGCCCACCGTCCTCGTCACATCCAACTCACTGCCGATCTCCTCTCTCCCATGCCCTTCCACCTCTATCAGCACTCGCCGCTCCCCACTCCATTCACTCAAGGTCTCCAACAGCGCAGCCAGCAGCACTTCCTGAATCTGCGTTTGGTAGACATCCGGCACTTCCTGCAACAGGGCTTGCGTCTCTTCGGCACTTAGAGAGATAGAGAGCGAGCGCGCAGCAGTTACTTTGTTATTCTTTCCCTGGAGCTCGACTGGCAAGGGCCTGACGAGTTGGCTCCGGGCAGCGATTTCCAACCAGTATGAGGCTTGATCCGCGACCTCAGCCGATGCGGCATACTTTTGCAACTGCTCGGCCCACTGCTTGAACGAGGTAGTCTTCGGCGGAAGAGTAATGGGCTTGCCAACTCCGGCCTGCTCGCAGCCGAGCGCCAGATCCTCGAGCAGGATGCGCCAGGAGACGCCATCCACTGCCAGATGATGAATGATGATAAGCAGCCGCCTGCCTCTCTCCGCTCCGAGATCGAAGTAGACGACTTTGAGGAGTGGTCCATGCACCAGATCCAGGCTCGCCTGCATCTCGCCGGCGTGTGCTTCAATGGCTAAAGCTTGCTCATGTGCCGGCAGGTCTGACAGATCAACCTGAGTGAAGTTGGGATTGCTCTCTGTAGCGGCATTGAACTGCTCCCACCCTTGCTCTGTCCGGCGATACCGCAGTCGCAGCGCATCATGATGATCGACCAGCGCCGTGACGGATTGCTCGAGCACGCTGCCCGCGACCGGCTGGCGCAGGCTGAGCAGCAGCGATTGGTTGAAGTGGTGCGGGGTATTGAGCTGTCGTGAGAAGAACCAGTGTTGGATAGGTGTCAGCGGGATTGCTCCTGATACTCTCCCTTGTTCAGCCGTGATGGCCTTGGTTGTCCCGGCCACCGCCGCCAACTCCGCAATCGTCTGATGCTCGAACAACTGTCGCGGCGTTAATCGCAATCCTGCCTGATTCGCTCGCGCGATAATTTGAATCGACAGAATCGAGTCTCCGCCCAGCTCGAAGAAGTTATCATGCACACCAATCCGCTCGACCCTCAGGATCTCCGACCAGATCGCCACCAGCAACTCCTCGGACACTGTCCGCGCGGCCGCATACTCCCTGCTCAACTCGGAGCGGCTCACTTCCGGAGCCGGCAACGCCAGCCGGTCCACTTTCCCGTTGACCGTCAGCGGAAAAGCGTCGAGCATCACGAAGTGCGCTGGTAGCATGTAGTCGGGGAGCTTCTTCTTGAGAGAATTGCGCAGCTCGATCACGGTTGGCAGGGACTGTGGATCAGGGACAACGTAAGCTGTCAGTTGTTTGCCAACCTCTCCTGAATCTCGAGCAATAACCAGCGCATCAAGAACCTGCGGGTGATCGAGCAATGCCACCTCGATTTCTCCGAGCTCAATGCGGAACCCGCGAATCTTCACTTGCAGATCGGTTCTGCCAAGGTACTCAATGTCTCCTCTCGACAAACGCCGCGCTGCATCCCCGGTCTTATAAAGCCGTGCACCGGGACAGTTGCCGAATGGATTGGGGATAAAACGTTCCGCGGTGAGCTCGGGCCGGTTGAGATATCCGCGCGCCACGCCGGCACCGCCGATATAAATCTCACCTTGCATATCGAACGGAACCGGTTGGAGATGCTCGTCGAGTATGTACAACTGCAGGTCGGGAATGGGAACGCCGATCAGGCTGGCGTTGTATAGAGCATCTTCTTTGATCAGCGGCCGGTATGTCACATGTACGGTCGTCTCAGTGATGCCGTACATGTTGACGAGTTGCGGCTGTCGATCGCCGTGCCGTTCAAACCACGATTTCAGACCTGCGATATCGAGCGCTTCACCGCCGAAGATTACCAGGCGCAGTGCGAGGTTGCGCGAGGCGTCCGAATTTTCATCAACTCGCATGAGCTGACGAAATGCGGAAGGCGTTTGATTTAATACGGTGACTTTCTCGACGGACAACAAGTCACAGAACGCTTCCGGCGATCGGCTGACCATGTATGGAACTACCACGAGCCGTCCGCCATAAAGAAGCGCGCCCCAGAGCTCCCATACCGAAAAGTCGAAGGCGTAAGAATGGAACAATGTCCATACATCGTCAGGCCCAAAGTTGAACCATGATTGTGTAGCCTCAAAGAGTCGAATGACGTGGCCATGCGTTACCACCACGCCTTTGGGCTTACCCGTTGACCCTGATGTGTAGATAACGTAAGCGACATTCTCCCCGACAACTTCCGGTTGGAGATTCTCTTTGCTTTCGGCCTGCAATTTCTGCAACTGGTCTTCGGCATCGAGGCAAATTACTTCGGCTCGACACTCAGGAAGATTTTCCAGCATATGCTCCTGAGTGAGCAGCACTCTTACCCCCACATCGTCCAGCACGAATGCCAGCCGATCTCGCGGATACTCCGGGTCAAGCGGAACATATCCTCCGCCGGCTTTGAGCACCGCGAGCAGCGCGACCACCATCTCCACGGAACGCTCCAGATACAACGCAACCAGCACTTCTGGTCCAACGCCGAGCCGCCGCAGATAGTGGGCCAACCTGTTAGCCCTGCAGTTCAACTCGCGATAGGTCAACTGCTGACCTTCGCAGATCAGGGCGGAAACATCCGGCGTCTTCTCTACCTGTTGCTCGAACAGCTCGTGTATGCACCGGTTTTCGGATTCAAACTCCGTACGGTTCGACTCGACCAAAATCTGTTGCCGCTCCGCTTCTGCAAGCAATGGCAACTCCGACACTCGCTGTTGTGGGTTGGCGACAACGCCCTCTAACAATCTCTCCAGGTAATTTAATGTCCGCTTGATCGTCTCCGCTTCAAAAAGGTCTGTCGAATACTGCAGCAACATTCGCAGGTTGTTCTCTTCTTCCACCGCGGTCAAACTAAGATCGAAGATAGAAGTCTCGTTCTCCAGATCCAATCCGCTTATCTCCAGGCCCGGCAGAACCAATTTCTCCTGCCCGGCGGTCTGAAAAATAAACATCACCTGGAATAGCGGGTTGCGATTCAACTGGCGCTGGGGATGGAGTTCCTCCACCACTTTCTCAAACGGAATCTCCTGATGTTCATAGGCGCCCAGACACACTCGCTGCACCGCCTGCAGCAACTCCTCAAAAGTCTGTTCTCCTCGCACGGCCACTCGCAACGCCAGCGTGTTCGCGAAGAACCCGACCAACCCTTCCAACTCCACCCGACTCCGCCCCGCTATCGGCACGCCCGTCACCACTGTCTCCGCTCGCGAGTACCGCCACAACAACGCTTGAAACCCGGCCAGCAGGGTCATGAACAGCGTCACCCCGTAGTGCCGGCTCAATGCACGTAACCCTTGCGTCAACTCCGCCCCCAACACTATCGCCTCACGCCTCCCGCGGTGGCTCAGCTCCGCCGGCCGCGGCCTATCCGTTGGCAATGCCAGGACCCCCGCTGCGGCATCTCCCAACTGCCTCCGCCAGTACTGCAACTGCTCCTCGAGCACCTCACCCGTCAGCCACTCCCGCTGCCATAACGCATAGTCGGAGTACTGCATCGGCAGCTCTGCCAGTGGCGACTGCTCGCTTTTGCTGTAAGCCGCGTAGAGGCTGCTGAGTTCCTGGATGAGCACCTGCATCGACCAGCCGTCCGAGATGATGTGGTGCATCACCAGTTGCAGCACGTGTTCGTCGGGCGCCAACCGAATGAGGTTCACGCGCAGCAGCGGCCAGCGATCAAGGCGGAACGGGAGTTGGGCCTGCTGGTTGAGGTGGCGGCGCAGTTCGTCCGCGGAGACGGTCGAGAAGTCATGCCGGGCGATCGGCAGAGATTGGGGTGGACCAAGCAGTTGCGCCGCGCGACCGTCGGGGGCCGCGAACGTCGTGCGCAGGATTTCATGGCGCCGGATGATTTCGTCGAAGCTCTGTTGCAAAACCTCCTCGTTTAAATCGCCTTTGAGACGCCTCGCAAACGACAAGTTGTAAGCCGCGTTGTCCGGCTCCAGCTGATTCAGAAACCACAATCGTTGCTGCGCGAAGGAGAGCGGTAGCTCCGTAATCGTCTCTTTCCGGCGTTGAATGGTTGGTTGAATGCCGGCGCCCTTATTCTGTTGCCTCTCTTCGAGAAGCATTTCATAAAGCTGGCGCTTTTTAGGCGACAGATTTTCGAGCGAGTTGGTCATGTTTATTTCTCGTATTGGCCAGGCGTGGTTGTGCTGGTGCAGTTTGAAATTGACGGCCTTCTCCAGCTCACTATCGCTAAAGCGGCGGTGTGAATGAACGGGACGGCAAACTGGCTACGCTTGAATTTGCAAATCGATGTAGGAAGCCGGCGGCTGTATGTGCGTGAGGTCATTCTCCAGGATGCTGACTTCACCGGCCTTACCGGCCTCTTTGAAGCCTGCAAACTTGTAAGTGATATACATCATCCGGTTTCGATTGTTGTTGACGAACTCCGCGTTTAAGCGAACATTCTCTTTTTGCGCGAGGCTGAGAATGTAGTTGAGCAAAATCGTCCCCACGCCTCGCGACATCACCCGGCAGGACATCAATAAAAGCTTGATGGTCCAGACTTCCTTCCCACACTCCAGCAAAGCCAGACCGATTTTGCCGTAGCTGCCATACTTATCACTTAAACTTGCAACCAGCAGCTTGTGTTGTTCCGACTGCCGAAAGTGGTTGAGCTCGTCATAAGAGTAGGTATAGCCGGTCGTGTTCAGTTGGTTGGTGCGCTCGGTTAATTCCTCGGCGCGTTGTAAGTCTTCCTCTTTCGCCGGCGCGATGGTGAAACGCATCTTGAGGGTGGCGAGAAATTCTTCCTGCGGTCCAACGAATCCCTGCTCCGCTTTGTTGCGTTCGATGTCAGCCTGATACATGAGCCTGCGCAATTTCGAATCTTCGGTGATGTAGCGTGGATTGAGCTCGGGCATGTCAGGCAGGCTCGCGAGGTTGGCCGCGTCAATGCAATGAACTTCGGGCAAGGCGAAGCTGACCTCTTCCCTTTCAAAAGGCTGGTCGTCGATAAAAGCAACAGCGTTCAGACCAATGTTGATCGACTCGGCAATAACTTTGATTGAAGAGGCTTTTGAATTCCAGTTGATTTGCGGGTAAAGGAAATATTGATGCAACCCCAAATCCTGCAGCTTCTGCATCGCCGGCTCATGTTCATTGCGGCTGGCGATGGATTGCAGGATGCCGCGGCTATCCAACTGCTTGATAATGTTAACCACCTGCTCCGTTACGTAAACGCTATCGTTTTCGAGCAACACGCCATTCCAGAGAGTGTTGTCCAAATCCCAGACCAGGCACTTGATCGTTCGCTGGCCGGCTTCCGAGTATTTCGAGCTTGGCAAAACCATATTCTTACAGGCGGCTCAGGCGTCGGCGCAAAAATGTTGATATCCGTACTTGGCGATTGTCATCTGTTGAATTTGCGTGCTGCCCTCGATGATTTCCATAATCTTGGCGTCCCGCAGGTATCTTTGCACCGGATACTTGCTGCTACATCCGTTTGCACCGTGAATCTGTACGGCGTCGTTCGCCACTTTCGTCACCATCGTCGAAGCGAAATATTTTGCAATCGTGGTTTCCATGATGGAGCGCGGGTCGCCGGTGTCTTTCAAATAGCCGGCCTGAAAACAGAGCAGGCGCGCCGCGTCGAGATTGGTAATCATCCCCGTCATCATCTGTTGAACCAGCTGATGCTCTTTCAGGTAAACGCCAAACTGCTTGCGCTCGCCGGTATATCGAAGACACGCCTCGAGGCAAGCTTGAGCAATGCCGACGCAACCCCATGCGACGCTGTACCTGCCATAATCGAGCGCATAGGAACCGATGTGGGAGATACCCAGACCTACTCTCCCAAGCAAATTATCTTTCGGAATGCGGCAATCATTCATGAACAGATCAGCGAGCATTGAAGCTCTCACGCCTAACATGCCGGTAATAGGTTTGACCGAGAAGCCGGGACTCTGTCGCTCCACGAGGAAAGCCGTCGGTCTTCCTTCACATTGCGCGAAGACTAAGAACAGGTTGGCGACCTGCCCGTAGGTGGTCCAAAGCTTTTGCCCGTTGAGAATGTATGAGTCACCAGAGAGCCTGGCAGTGGCTTCCAGGCTTTTGGCGTCGCTGCCGACGTTCGGTTCGCTCAGCCCGAAGGCCGCGATTGTTTCGCCTGCCGCGAGTCGTGGCAGCCAGTAGTCTTTCTGGTTTCTGGTTCCCCATTTGAGAATTACCTGGCCGACCATGCAATGGACCGTCAGCAAACTTCGCAGCGACGAGCAACCGCGCCCGACTTCTTCGTTGAGCAGGCCATAGCTGATCGCGTCGAAGCCTCTCCCGCCGCTTTCAACCGGAATGAGCGCGCCCAAATAGCCGTTTCGCGCCAACTGCGCAATCGACTCCGGTGGGGTTCGTTCTTCCCTGTCCCAACTATCGGCGTAAGGAACAATCTCTCGATTGACGAAAGCCCTGAAGGCGGCTTGATTTTCTTCCTGCTCAGAGGTCAGTTCAATTCTCAAATTGGCACCTATCGAGGGTACTGGTTCAGTTTGAAAATATGCCGAAGGCGTTGGCTAATTTCAGCCCAGGGTTCGAGCTTGCGAGAACCCTGGGACCATCACATTAACGACGTTCTAACCCTGAAGGGGTTCGCCAACCGCCTAACCCTTTCAGGGTTTTGCGTGTTTTAGAATTCATAACCCAGGGTTGTCGCTGCCGCTCCAACCGCTGGGCTGAAATTAGCCAACGCCTTCGGCGTTCAAACTGAACCAGTACACTACCGAGAATTCTCTTTTCTTCGCTTCCGAGGTTCCGACGTGATTTAAGGCTTTTCGTGCAAGGGCGGGACTCAGGCGTTGCTTGGCAGACTCTGTTTTCGTTCGATGAACCGGGTCATCGCTTCAATCGATCGGAAGTTGTCCAGTTCGAGATCCTCCGACTCTATGACGAAGCCGTATTGGTGTTCGATAAATTGCACCAGTTGCATGGCAAACATCGAGTTCACAAAACCGGCGGCAAAAATGTCCTGATCGTCCTTTATCTCGTGGTTGCGAATGAATCGCGATAGGAAACTTCTAATTGTGCACTCAATGTCGCTGGTCATATGCTACCGCTTTTAGCTCTTGCTAATAGGAATAGAAACCTTGTCCGCTCTTGCGGCCATGGAGTCCCGCGTCCACCATTTTCCTGAGCAGCGGGCAAGGCCGGTACTTACTATCATTGAAGCTCTCGTACAAGACTTCGATGGAGAAAAGTATTGTGTCGAGTCCGATCAAATCAGCAGTCTCAAGCGGCCCCATTTTGTGCCCGAAGCAGCTTTTGAAAATCCGATCCACGTCTTCGACGGAGGCTACCTGGTCCTGTAACAGGAAGATGGCCTCGTTAATCATCAACATCAGGACGCGGTTCGAGACGAAACCCGGCGAGTCGTTTACGACGATGTATTCCTTGCCCATCTGCGTTAATAATTCTCCCGCTGTCCGCAGAGTTTCTTCGGACGTATGATGCCCGCGAATCACTTCCACCACCGGCTTCAGGGCCACGGGGTTCATAAAGTGTATGCCGACAACTTTGAGAGCGCGTTTGGTCAGCGAAGCGATCCGCGTGATCGAAATCGCCGACGTGTTAGCGGCAAAGACACAACGGGCGGGACAAATCTCGTCAATCCTTTGGTAGACGCCGCGCTTGATGTCCCACTTTTCAGTGACGTTCTCAATCACAAAGTCAACGTCTCTCAACAATTCATCAGCCACTGAGAACGTGATATTGCTGAGCGCATCCAGCGAATTTTGCGTTCCCTTTTTGAAGAGCGTCTGGAAGCGTATGTTGTTCTTAATTTCCTGCTCCGCCTTTGCCAGCGCGCTCTCAGAAACGTCAACGAGAATGACTCGATGGCCTGTCTGGGCAAGGTTTTGCGCGACACCCGCGCCCATGACACCCGCTCCGACAACGCCCACTAATTGAATGCTCATCAGCTTTCCTTAGCCGGTATTGGAATCGCCGCGCGGCTATTCCGCCGCGTTAGTCCTTTTACTTATTTCAGCATCAATCTCATCTTCCGAGAGTTGGGCCAGCATCTTCATGATCTCCGCTTGCTCCTGACCCTCCTGCTCGGCTTTAGTCTCCGCAATTGCCCTGGCGAGACCCGCGACCGTCGGCGCAGCAAAGAGCCTGGCGAATGGGAGCTCGATGTCGAAAGCTTCACGCAAACGGCCAATCAGTTTAATCGCCAGTAGCGAATGCCCACCTAAATCGAAAAAATTATCGTTAATCCCGACTCGCTCGATACCAATCACTTGTTGCCAGATGTCCGCGATGGCCTGTTCCGATTCATTGCCGGGAGCAACATAGGCGCTGGTGACCTGCGGCCTCGAGTAGGTCGCGGCAGAGGTTTGTACATTCGCGGGATCGTCTACATCGCGCTCAGATTTTCGTTCAACCCACAAACGGAGCCTCGGATATAAGTCTCCGGTGGAAACTACCATCTGGCCTGCCGGCGCGACAGTTACAACGCGCGTGAAAGCGTCGATGCTTTCCTCACCGGTCATGGTAAATTGCTGCATACTGGTTTGATAACCCTGATATTGTTTGGTCTCTTCGGGCCAGTGGTCCCAGTTGGCACTAATCCAGGGCATTGAGCTTTTATCGCTGCGATCGACAGCGAAAGCATCCATGAAAGCATTGGCCGCCGCATAAGCAACAAAACCTAGTCCGCCCAACACCGCCGCATTCGACGAAAAGAGTAAACAGAAATCGACATCCTTCCCTTCGAGCACTCTCTCCAATACATATAATCCTTTCACCTTCGGATGAAACTGTAACTCGGAGTTTGCCGGCTCCAAATCATTAATCAGAGTGAACACGGAAACACCACTGGTCGTGCCGGCGGCGTGAAGCACGCCATTGAGCGCGCCAAACCGCTCATACACTCGCTCGACTACGTTCCTCATCTGTTCCTCATCACCCACATCGGCCGCCAACACCTCGATCTCCGCTCCCTCGTCCTCAAGCCGGTTCACCTGTTTGATCTTCGCACGCGTCCACTGCCCCGCCTCATCATCGCTTTCGAGCAAGCGGTTCCATTCCGAGCGCGGCGGCAATCCTCTCCTTCCCACGAGGGCCAACTTCGCATCTTTCTCTCGCCACAGATACTCCGCCAACAGCAAGCCGACTCCTCCTAATCCACCCGTCAACAAATAAACTCCACCCTGCCGCAACTGTCGTCTTTCTTTTCCCGGTTCCAATTTCACCTGCTCGAAGATCTGTACCCACCGCCGCTTGCCACGATAGGCGACAACCACTTCCTCGGCGCCGTTCGACACTTCGTCGAGCAATATTCTGGCGACGCCCTCCACGTCGTTTGTGCCCTTGCCGAGCGAGATGTCTATGCTGCGACACCGGATCTGTTCCTGCTCCTGCGAAATGACTTTGCAGGCGGCCAGAGCCGTAGCTCGCTCAGGTGCCGCATGGTCAGAGCTTTCGACCTCTTGCATCAGATTGGTCACGACGTTGAGATTAATACGGGCAGCGGGAGCCACTGCGGAAATCGCTTGACTGAGCGCGAGCAAGCTGTAGTAGCCTCGCTGCTGTTCGCTCTGAAAACTTTCCCAGCCCGATTCGTCTGCTTTGTCGACGCCCCAAAGATGCACAACTTCGACAACTGTTTCGCTCTCTCCCTCTGCGATTTTCAACGACGCCAGCAACTCCCGGTAGTCATCCGTTG
>Ga0070689_100002352_pt1 | contig 12309 bp, 7 predicted proteins | sample KBSS23HmetaG_FD_64669 | JGI IMG/M metagenome (GOLD analysis project Ga0070689, IMG submission 64669) | Switchgrass rhizosphere microbial communities from Kellogg Biological Station, Michigan, USA - KBS S2-3H metaG | ecosystem: Host-associated > Plants > Roots > Rhizosphere ...
GTTTGACCTATTGCTCACTGTTTTGCCTCTTGGTCATTTCCGTATTCGCATCGCCGATGATGCACGCTCTCGGCCCTTCGTTGGTTAATCTGACGAATCACTGGAGTTCCCTTCTTGTCCACATCAGCTTCATGTTGATTGGTTCGCTCATTTATCGTGTTTATTTGTCGCGAGCGTGGGTATCAGGGATTTTTAGTATTTTGGCCTCCTTCGTAATCTATTGGCTGTGCTTGGAGATCCACCTGAGTGCGACCTCCAACCAGGGCATTGGTGCTTCGTTCGCTGATGGGGTTGCCGCGCTCGTACTGTTCTCAGCAGGCATATTGACGGGCCTGAAGACTCGCTGGCTGAAGTTTCTCCGTTGGGTTGGTGGTATCAGTTATCCTCTTTACCTTCTGCATATCCCGCTTGCCTGGATGGTCTTGGTGGTCGGCTCGAAGCTGGGCCTCGGTATGAATATCTCTGGCGTTTTAAGCATCGCTACCGTCGTCTTCTTGTCCTGGATTGCTCACATGACGATTGAGGGGCCTTCGCAGAAGTTGGGCAAGCAATTGGCTCGCAAGTTGCTTTAGGTGGTAACCCGGCAGGGATCTACCTTGTGCTTGACCGCAAGGCGGGGAAAGGGCACGCGGGGAGCGCGCCTTTCCTGTCTGATGTGGCGCCAGATCTGCATCTATGCATGGCGCTGACTCGTTGCCTGTCCCGTGCGCATCATTGCCTCCCGTCAGTTTCCCCGGAGAAACCTGAGGGCTACAACGACAAACATAAGAACGGCAAGCGCACGGGCGTTGGCCCGCAGCCCCTCAATTGCGCATTAGTAGCGCTGAGATCTCGTCGGTGCGTGAACGCATCGCGGCAGCATCGCCGCGTGCTTCTACATTCAGGCGCAACAGCGGTTCGGTGTTAGAGCTGCGCAAGTTGAAGCGCCAATCGCCGAAGTCAGCGCTGAGGCCATCCGTATAGTCCAGTACGGGTGCAAGGCTGGCGAAGTGCGCCATCACGCGTTCGATGGCGGCCTTGGGATCGACTACCTTGAAATTGATCTCGCCACTGCAGGGGAACGCCGACATGCGGTCTTCGACCAATTCGGCTAAAGAGTGGCCAGTGGAGGAGACCAGGCCAGCGATCAGCAACCAGGGGATCATGCCTGAGTCGCAATAGGCGAAATCACGAAAGTAGTGATGAGCGCTCATCTCGCCGCCATAAACGGCGTTTTCGGCACGCATGCGTTCCTTGATGAATGCGTGGCCGGTTTTGCTCATGATCGGTGTGCCACCCGCAACCTCCACCATGTCGATGGTGTTCCAGGTCAGGCGCGGATCATGGAGGATCTTGCTGCCAGGGTGCTTGCGCAGGATGGAGGCGGCGAGCAGGCCGACGAGGTAATAGCCTTCGATGAAGCGGCCGGTGGCGTCGAAGAAGAAGCAGCGGTCGAAGTCACCGTCCCATGCAACACCGAAGTCGGCGCCGCGCGCGATCACGGCCTTGGTGGTGGCGTCACGACCCTCTGGCAGCAGGGGATTGGGGATGCCGTTCGGGAAGCGACCATCGGGTTCATGGTGAACCCGGATGAATTCGAACGGAAGGTGAGGCGCCAACGCATCGACCACCAGGCCTGCACCACCATTGCCCGCATTCACCACGATCTTCAGCGGCTTGAGCGTGTGGCGCTGAAGGTAGCCGAGCAAGTGCTCAACGTAAGCGGAGCGATCCAAGTGCTGGCTTTCCGTGCCTGTGAGCGGCAGATCGGGCACGGGCTCGTTGCACGCATCGCGGATGGCGAACAGGCCCGAGTCGCCGCTGATGGGCCGGGCACCCTCGCGCACCAGCTTCATGCCGTTGTAATCCATCGGATTGTGGCTGGCGGTAACCATCACGCCGCCGGCAGCGCCCAGGTGCGCGGTCTGGAAGTAAACCTCTTCCGTGCCGCCGACTCCGATATCGATTACGTCGCGGCCTCCGCGTCGCAGGCCGTCGGCTAGCGATGCCTGCAGGCCTGAGCTGCTCAGACGCACGTCACGTCCAAGGACTACCGGGCCCGGGCCGAGCTGTTTGCTCAGCGCATAGCCGATACGCTGGGCGAGCGTCTCATCGAGTTCTTCGGGAACGCGACCGCGGATGTCGTAGGCCTTGAAGCAGCGCAAATCCATGATGTCGGCGTTCCTTGAATGCTCGTGAAAGGAGTGAATGTTACGCAGCACTGCTCCTTGTCGCCAAGAACCAGTGCTGGGTCGCTCAGCCGATAGCCTGTTCCAGTTCAGGGATGATCTTGAATAGGTCGCCCACTAGCCCGATATCCGCAATCTCAAAGATCGGCGCCTCGCCATCCTTGTTGATGGCGACGATGGTGCCGGCGTCCTTGATGCCGGTGAGATGCTGGATGGCGCCGGAGATGCCGATGGCCATGTACAGCTCCGGCGCGATGATCTTGCCGGTCTGGCCCACCTGAAGGTCGCTCGGTACGTAGCCGGCGTCGACGGCGGCGCGCGAAGCGCCCACGCCGGCTCCGATCTTGTCGGCGAACTTGTAGATGATGTCGAAGTTTTCCTTCGAGCCCACACCGCGGCCGCCGGAGACCACCTTGCTGGCGCTCTGCAGGTCCGGGCGGTCGCTCTTGCCCGATTGCAGTTCGACGAAGCGGGTATGCGAGGGCAGGGCGGCATCGACGCTCAGGGCCTCGACCGGTGCGCTGTTCGTGCCGCTCGCTGCGGCGGACCACGAGGCTGTGCGGATGGTGGCGACCACCGTGCTTCCGGCATCAGCTTCCACCGTGATGATGGCGTTGCCGGCGTAGATCGGGCGCTTAAAGGTGTGGCTGCCTTCCACGCTCATCACGTCGCTCACCTGGGCCACGCCCAGCAGGGCGGCTACGCGGGGCAGCACATCCTTGCCGAAGGTCGTGGAAGGGGCGAATACGTGGCTGTAGCCGGCGGCGGCTTTGGCGATCTGCGGGGCCAGCACGGCGGAGAGCGGGTGGGCGTTCTCGGCGCGGGCGATGGTCAGCACGCGGCTGACGCCGTCGATCTTGGCGGCTTCGGCGGCGATGGCGTCGGCGTTGTCGGCCAGCACCAGTACGTCGATGGCTTCGGGTTTGACGGCCGCGGCAGCGCTCACAGCGCGTGCCGTGGATGAATTCAGCTTGCCGTTCAAATGTTCGGCGATGACGAGGATCTTGGACATGTCGTTATCTCCCAAGGCTGCTTAAAGCAGGCCCTTTTGCTTTAGGGCCGCGACCAGTTCGGCCGCATCCTTGACCATCACGCCCTTGCTGCGCTTGGCTGGCGCGGCGTAGTGCGTGGTCTTCAGGTGATCGTCTGCTTCCACGCCGAGCGAGCCAAACTCGATGGTGTCGATCGGCTTGGACTTGGCCTTCATGATGTCCGGCAGCTTGATGAAGCGCGGCTCGTTGAGGCGCAGATCGGTGGTGATCACGGCGGGCAGTTCCGCTTCGATCACTTCCAGGCCGGCATCCACTTCGCGGGTCACCGTGACCTTGCCGTCGGCGATCTCGACCTTGCTGGCAAACGTGGCCTGCGGGCGATCCCACAGCGCCGCGAGCATCTGGCCGGTCTGATTGGCGTCGTCGTCGATGGCCTGCTTGCCCAGGATCACCAGTCCCGGCTGTTCCTTCTCGATCAGCTTCTGGAAGATGCGGGCGGCAGTGAGCGGCTGCACGGCGTCGGTGGTCACCACATGGATGGCGCGGTTGGCGCCCATGGCCAGTCCATTGCGCAGGTGGGCGGTGAGGTCGGCGGGGCCAATGCCCACCACCACGACTTCCTCGGCGACGCCCTTCTCGCGCAAGCGAAGCGCTTCTTCGAGCGCGATATCGTCGAAGGGGTTGGCGGAGAGCTTCACGCCATCCGTCACCACACCCGTACCATCGGGTTTCACCTGGATGCGGACGTTGTAGTCCACCACGCGCTTGTAGCCGACCAGAATCTTCATGAGCGGTTTCCTTGAGTTGCCGGCGCCCCGAGGCGCTTGAACGTTTGTTTAAACGATCATTCTAACCAGATTGGGGCCACCATGCGGGTGCGAATGGTGGCGCGGTTTGGTGGGCAGCGCTATATCGAATCTCGCGCGGGGTGATACCGGGCGTGATCAGCGCGTGGCGGGCCGTGTCGTGACTTGACCGCGTCCCGTATACCCATCATCGACGGACAACGCTTCGCTCCACGCGCCCAGTTGCCAGCGTCCGCTGCCGACGCTACGCAAAGGCTCCTGTACGGCAAGCGAGGATGCGTGGATTTCCAAAGCGTGCTCGCCCACCACGTCCAGCAGGTCCGCAATGAATTGTTCGGCACCCGCCTGCACCTTGCCGATGATCGTCCAGCGGTGGCGATGCGCCTCGTCTTCGCGATAGCGGGCAACGAGCTCGGAGCCGTCCTGCTCGAAATGGGAAAACTGCCCGGACGGCGACGTGAGCATGGACTCCAGTAGCAGATGCTGCTCGAGCACGGGTGATGACTCGACTTGCTCCCGGCCATCATGGAATCGCGCAGCGGCCCACTGATCGCCGGCGAGTACTTCGCCGATTTCGCGAGTCACCGCAAAGTAGGCGCCGCCCAGGGCTTCACCGGTGACTCGTGCCAATTGCGCCTGGATGCTGCCCACGTAGCCGACGTCGGCGAGGATGGGACGGTCTCCCTCGCGGACGTGGGTCTTCCAATAGGCCAGATACGCGCTGCGCTCGCGCTCGGCAATGTTTTCCAGCATCGATGCGGCCGGCCGCAGGCGATCAATCAGCGCCTCAGCCATTTCCGGCAGATACACCTCGCTGTCGAGCGCGGCCTTGCCCAGCGTTTCCCGTGCGGCCACGGCGACGTCGCGGCCGAGTCGCGAATCCAGCAGGCCGAACAGCGTGCCCGTATATGGCTTGCGGAAGACGGGCGCCAGGTCGGCCAGCGACCGCACGGCTGGCGTATTGACGCCGCGGCGCGATACCAGCAGATAACGTCCGTCGACATCGGCGAGCGCGGGCACGTGCTCCTGCAGGCGCTGATAAAGGCGATGCAGCAGATAACCCTCACGACTCAGAAACAGTATTTTCTTCGTGCCGTGTTGCAGGGCTGTTCGGGCCAACCACAGGAGATAGTCCGCGAGCAGCGGCCCGAGCACGGTGTAACCGAAGGTGTCCGGATGCTCGATCTGAACCGCCTGTGCGAACGCCAGCGGTTGCTGATCGCCCACTTGCGCCAGGCGATTGGCAACCAATCCGAGCCAGAGTTCGTGCGACCAGTGGCCACGCTGTTCGGGCGACGGGCGCAGGCTGCGCAAGCCGGGCACCACATCGAGATACGCCGCAGGGCGCAGCACGTGCACCGGGAACAGCAAGCCCGCATGCAGCGGACGCATGACGTCGGCTTGCTCGTTGTCACCGATATGCAGCCAGCGCCTGGCCTCGGCGTGCTCGGCGTCCAGCAGCGCACGCCATCCGGCATCGCTGTCCTTGCGCCAGCCGGTGTCGCACGACACGTACAGCCGGCTCAACGAGCGATCGACCTCCGCGGGAAGTACGCTGCGCAGCTCCGCCTCGGTGATGTACATGTCCGATACGCCCAGCAGCTTGCGTTGCGGCTCGGCAGCGAAGGATTCAAGCGCGGCCACCAAGGCATGGCGGGGCTTGAGCAGGCGTCGTTCGGTGGCGAGTTCCAGTGACTTGACCGCGGCGAGCGTGTCGGCGGGCAGTGCCGCATCTTCGTGCAGCGTGGCGTAGATGCGGTCGAGGTCTACATCCTTGCCGGCGCGCGCGCGCGCTTTTGCTTCGGCTTGCGTGCGCAGTGCGCCAAAGTTCTCGATGCCATGCTGCTTGTGCACGAGCATGGCGAGAAAGTCGCGTGCGCCTTGCGCCGTGAGGAAAGGCCGGAGCACCAGCGTGTCGAAGATGTCGAACGACAGCCAGGTGGCATCGGTCGCAAAGTAATCGATCTTCTGCCGCAGCGGCGCGTCGAAATAGAGTCGGCGATTGCGCTCGCCTTCCTGCGCCAATGCCAGTCGCCCATCGGTGGGAAGGATGCCGACGAACATGCCTTGATGCCGGGTGACCAGGGACAGCATGCGCTCGATGGCGTGCTGCAAGGTACCGTCGATCTGGCCCTTCTCAGGAGGAAACGAATCGGTGCGCAGGCCAAGTTCGAACAGGGGGCGAAGGGCTTGGGTGCGCGCCCAGAACATGGAGCCTGCGGGAAAATCGAGATAGCCCGCCGCCTCGATCTCGAAACCGAGCTGCTCGGCCAGTTGACGGCCCCACTCGGCATTGCTGAGCCAGGTGTGTCCCCACAGGGGCACGTTGGCGTAGCTTTCCGGGTAGACGATACCTAGCTCCGGGTTGGCCTGGAACATGCCAAAAATCCACGACTGTCGTTCCGACGATCCCAGCAGCGAGTCGAACAAATGGCCGCGCCAACCGACCTGATCCTGTCCGCCGTAGAGCGACTTCTTGGTATGCACGTGGCAGATCAGGTCCAGCGCAAGAATCTCCTCGCGGAAGGTGACCAGCAAGGGGGCAATGTCGCGTCCGCGGTTTGGCACGATGCGTACATGCAGCGCGCTCAATCGCGGCAGCGCTGAAAGGCGTGCCTCCGCCTGCGCGCGAGCGGACTCGTCCACCACCGATACCATCAGCGTGTAGGGCAGCGGAATACGGGCGAGGCAACCCGCCAGCTCTTCAAGCAGATCGGGGTAGAACACGTGCGCCATCACGCCGATGCTCATGTTCACGCTGGCCAGCGGTGCGGCCGCGTTTAGCGTCATGGCCTCCGGCGGAGGAAGCGCGCTGTTGCGTTGTTGCGCCGCGCGAAGGCGCCAGAGCAGGCCACGTATCCCGAGTGCCCTGACCACTTTCACGCTTCGGGTGGCGAGCGAGCGGATGCCGGTCATGCCACCGCCATGACGCTGGATGGCATCACGCAGGAAGGAAGAAAGCTGGGCGAGTGACGGCATGGATGACCCGCTTCAGCCGCGCGCCGGCGCGAGTGCGCGCTCCAGCGCCTCGTAGGCGAGGCGCGAGGAGAAATGGCGCTTCACATTGTCGATGGATGCGAGCGAAAGGCGCTGCCACAGGTCGCCATCTTGCTGGAGCTGTCCGGCGGCGCGAGCGAACGCATCTGCCGTGTCGGCCAGCAGTACGTCCTGGCCCTGTTTCAGATGCATGCCTTCAACGGCGACGGCAGTGGCAATCACCGGCACGCCGTAGCTCATCGCCATGTTGATCTTGCCTTTCACGCCGGCACCAAAACGCAGCGGCGCGAGCGATGCCAATGCGCCGTCCAGCCACGGAGCCAGATCGGGCACGCGGCCATGCAGCTCCAGTCCCGGCACGCCGCCCCACTCTTCGCGGGCCGTGTCGGGCACGTCGCCGAGTACGTGCACGCGCGCGTCCGGCAGTTGCAGGCGCAGGGCGGGAAGAATCTCCGACGCGATCCAGCGTACCGCATCGACGTTGGGCGGGTGGCCAAACCCGCCGATGAAAACAAAGTCGCGCCGCGCTGGATGGGGCTGCCGGCAACCATGCACCTCGTGGATGTTGGACAGCAGCTCCACCTTCGCCAGCGGCAGTTCGGCAGCAAGCAGGGTTTGTTCGTGCGGGCTCACCACGAAGGTCACATCGCTTGCCTCGATCAGCGCCAGCTCGCTCTTGCGCGACGTCTGGGCCTGGCGGGCCATCGACGAGCTGCCGCTCAATTCGGCGGCACGGCGTTCGCGCAGGAAGTGCAGGTCCACGGTGTCGAACAACAGGCGGGCCTTGGGCGCCAGCTTGCGCACCAGCGATGCGTACTGGCCGGCCACGGTGTGGCGGCAAAGCATTACGGCGCGAAGTTCGTGCCCATGGGCTCGCAGCCAGTGCGGCAGGTCGGAAACCCAGGGGCGGCACAGCACTTCGGTGCCAAGCGCGCCGAGTGCGCGGATTTCCTCGTCGCTGGCGCGCCCGTCGTCGGGAAGAAACGACACAGCCCAGCCCTGTTCGTCGAGCAGCCGGAGTATTGCGCTCAGTCGCAGGGACCCCGAATCGCGCGTCGGTTCGGGCGTCATGCTGTCGACCACCAGAATGCGGCCACGGCGGCGCCAGCGCAGCGCGTGCATCAGCGATGTGCCGACGGGTGGTTGCGCGGCCAGTGCCGTTTCCCACTTGGCCACGAAGGCCTTCTGGTTGGTCAGCTGGTGTCGTTTCATGCCGGCATGCAGGTCGGTGCCGGCACTGATGCCTTCGCAATGGATCACGGTGCTCGAAGGCTCGTAGTACGCCTTCAGCCCCTGCTGGCGGACAGCGAAGGCGAGGTCGGTGTCCTCGTAGTAGGCCGGTGCATAGCGTGCATCGAAGCCGCCGATGTGTTCGAACACCTCGCGGCGGATCATCAGGGATGCGCCGCTGACGTAATCCACTTCGCGACGGCGACGCCAGGGCGGCGCGTCACGCTGCTCGAACTTGCCGACGTTCCAGCAGCTGCCGTCGGCGAACACCAGGCCGCCGGCTTCCTGCAGTCGACCGTCGGGATATACGAGGCGGCTGCCCGCGATGCCGCAGTCCTCACGATCGCTGAAGCAGCAGAGCAGGCCGTCCAGCCAGTTCGGCATCACTTGCGTGTCGTTGTTGAGGAACAACAGAAATTGGCCGCGTGCCTTCGCCGCACCGGCATTGCAGCTGCCCACGAAACCGACATTGCGCTCGTTGCGCAGGAGACGCAGGCCGCCAACCTGTTCGAGCCGTGCGGCGGAATCGTCGGGTGACCTGTCGTCCACCACGATGACTTCGCAGGGCGCGTTGGGCGCATGCCTGGCGATCGAGCGCAGGCAAGCCAGCGTGTACTCCAGCTTGCCATAGACCGGGATGATCACCGAGACCAGCGGTTGCTCCGAGACGGGCAGCGCAAAAGCTTCGAAGGGAACATCGAGCGGTTCGACCTGCAGCGAGTCGTCGAAGCTTGGGCGACGTTGGAACTCCTGCTGCACGCGGGCCAGCGTGCCGCGCCAGCCGCGCAGCGCCACGCTACCGCGGAAGCGCTGCAGCGCGTAGTTCAGGCGTTTGAAGCGCCAGGTGAGTCGGGCGGACAGCGCAATGCCCTCGCGTCAGAGATTCTGGTAATTCGGACCCGAACCACCTTCCGGTGTGACCCAGTTGATGATCTGGTAGGGGTCCTTGATGTCGCAGGTCTTGCAATGCACGCAGTTGGCGGCGTTGATCTGCAGGCGCTTGCCCGCGCCGTCGTCGACGATCTCATAGACGCCCGCGGGGCAGAAACGCGTGCACGGGTTGCCGTATTCCACGGCGCACTGGGTGACGCATACGTTGGTGTCCGCCACGTGCAGGTGAATCGGCTGGTCCTCGTCATGCTCGGTGGCGGCAAAGTAGACGCCGGCGAGGCGGTCGCGCGGCGGCAGTTCGCGCGGCTGCACGTAGTCACGCTTGGGTTCTTCGCACTCGCCGAGCTTGTGCAGCGACGACCAGTCGGCCTTGTTCTTGAGCGTCCAAGGCGAGGCGCCGCACAGCACGGTTTCCCATGCCGCGTTCAACATGCCGAACCACAGGCCCTTCTTGAACGCGGGTTTGATGTTGCGGACCGACTTCAGCTCGGCCATCACGTCCGAACCGCGCAGCTTGGCGTCGAAGCCGGCCGGGTTCAGTTCGTTGGCGACGAGGTGCTCGGCGGCGAGCATGCCGCTCTTGATCGCCTGGTGCGTGCCCTTGATCTTGGGCACATTGAGCAGGCCGGCGGTATCGCCGATCAGTAGCGCGCCCGGCATCTCGACCTTCGGCAGCGATTGGTAGCCGCCGGTGACGATGGCGCGCGCGCCGGCGGAAAGAATGCTGCCGCCTTCGAGCAGCGACTTCACCGACGGGTGATTCTTCCACTGCTGGAACGCTTCCCACGGCTGGTAGTTGGGATCGCTGTAATCGAGGCCGCTGACGTAGCCCAGCGCGATGCGGTCCTTGTCCAGGTGATAGAGGAAGCTGCCGCCGTAGGTGTGGTTGTCGGCCGGCCAGCCGAAGCTGTGCACGATCTTGCCCGGCTGCACGCGGCCAGCGGGCACCTGCCACAGTTCCTTGATGCCGATGGAATAGCCCTGCGGATCGCTGTCCTTGTCCAGCGCAAAGCGTTTGATCAGCTGCTTGGTGAGGCTGCCACGCGCGCCCTCGGCCAGCACGGTGACCTTGGCCTTGATGTCGATGCCCTGGGTGTAGCCGGCCTTGTGCGAGCCATCCTTCGCCACGCCCATGTCGCCGATGCGCACGCCGGCAACGGAGCCGTCGTCGTTGTGAACGGTGTCGGCCGCGGCAAAGCCGGGGAAGACATCCACGCCCAGCGCTTCGGCCTGCGGCGCCAGCCAGGCGCACATGGCGCCCAGCGAGACGATGAAGTTGCCATGGTTGTTCATGCCCGGCGGTACCGGCAGCTTGCGGCCACCCTCTTTGCTGAGCAGCCAGAATTCGTCGTCGGTGGCCGGCACGCAGATGGGCGGCGGATTGTCGCGCCAACCCGGCAGCAGCGCATCCAGCGGTTGCGGTTCGATCACGGCACCCGAGAGGATTTGCGCACCGATGGTGGACGCCTTCTCGATCACGCAAACGCTCGTTTCCGGCTTCAATTGCTTGAGGCGGATGGCGAACGCAAGCCCGGCGGGGCCTGCGCCAACGACGACGACGTCGTATTCCATGATTTCGCGGTCGCTCACGGCGGACTCCAGCTGATCTTGTGCGGCACGTTAACCGTTTCCTGACGTATGGAACGGCCAAACTGGCATTGTCCGGGTTCGGGCCACCGGGGGCAAATCCTTGCAAACCCTTCATCCGCGGTAGCGATAATCCCCCCAAAAGCGACACAGGGAAGAGAGCATGAATGTGCAACCACCGATCAGCGAACTCGATCTGCGACGAGCCACCATGTGCCAGCTGCTGCATTGGCTGGCGGTGGAACGCGTGCAACCGCAGGCGCTGGCCGAGACCTACCTGGAAGCCATCGAGCGCCTCAATCCGCAGCTCAATGCCTATCTGGGCCTAAGTTCGACGATGCTGCAGGAGCAGGCCCTGGCGGCCCAGCATCGGCGTCGCGACGGCGTCATCGGGCGGCTCGACGGCATTCCCATCGCGCTGAAGGACAACTTCGATGTGGCCGGCTGGCCCACCAGCGCGGGCCTGGCGGGGCGGCAGAAGCCGGTGAGCGACGATGCCCACGTGGTGTCGCGCCTGCGCGCCTCCGGCGCCGTCCTGATCGGCAAGACCAATATGGACGAGGGCGCGCTGGGCGCGGTCACCGACAACCCGCATTTCGGTGCAACGCACAATCCGCATCGCCACGGCTACACCGCGGGTGGATCCTCGGGCGGCGCGGCAGCGGCGGTGGCGGCGGGCCTGGCGGTGGCCGCGGTGGGTTCGGACAGCCTCGGCTCCATCCGCATTCCCGCCAGTTATTGCGGCGTCTATGCGCTCAAGCCCACGCATGGCGAGATTTCCGCGCGAGGCATGGTGCCGGCGGCGCGTCGCCTGGATACGGTGGGCCTGATCGCGCGCAGCGCGGACGATCTCACCGTGCTGCTGCAGGTGCTGGCGGGCTATGACGCCGATGATGCGCGTTCGCGCCGCCGGCGCGTGGCCTTGTCGCCGCCGGACTGGGAACCGGGCCGCCTGCGCGCGGGATTCCTGCCCGACCTGCGCGCGGTCGGCGTGCATCAGGATGTGGTCGACGTGTTCGAGGCGGCACTGGCGAAGTGGCCGCGCGAACTGGGCGAGCGCCGCACGGTGGATTTCGCCGACTGGGATTTCGCCCGCACGCGTCGGGCCGGCCTGCTGTTGATGGAGGCGGAGATGCTGGGCACCTTTGCCTCCGATCTGGCCACGGACGACCACGTGTCGGAGCATTTCCGTCGACTGCTGGGCTACGCCGCCGGCAAGAGTGCCGCCGACTACGCCGCCGCCGACCGCGTGCTCGATGCCGCCACCTTGAAGATGCGCCGGCTGTTCGCGCAGATCGACGTGCTGGTGTTGCCCACCACGCCGCAGGGCGCCTTCCCGCTCGACGCGGCGGTGCCCGATTCGCAGGCCGATCTCACCAGCTTCGCCAGTCTGGCCGGTTGTCCGGCGGTGAACATTCCGATGGGTTACCTGCCCGACGGCATGCCGATCGGCCTGCAGCTGGTGGGCGCGCGCGGGTCGGATCTGCGCCTGCTGGAACTGGCCTCGGTGTGCGCGGCCACGCTCGACGTCGAACCTGCCTATCCGGCGATTCGCTGAGGCGGGCAGGATCGTGCGGGGACTGTTCGATCAGGCAACGACCGGCGGCTGGCAGCCGCTGCCGTTGCCGGGCGCTGAGC